>Ga0307477_10000051_pt1 | contig 182358 bp, 147 predicted proteins | sample atmos_gasesECM2C_FD_203316 | JGI IMG/M metagenome (GOLD analysis project Ga0307477, IMG submission 203316) | Hardwood forest soil microbial communities from Morgan-Monroe State Forest, Indiana, United States - atmos_gasesECM2C_515 | ecosystem: Environmental > Terrestrial > Soil > Temperate...
ATGCAGCCGGCGCCATCTGATCGCGCAGTTCCACAAATATTTCGGCATGGCTCCCAAGATGATCGCCAGGATCAGCCGCTTCCATCTGGCTGTCGCGGCGGTCCATCGCCTGGGGCGTCGAGATCCTTTAGCGTATGCCGAGGGGAGACCGTATCTCGATTGTCGGGCGGACGGCAGTGTTCGCACCGCCACGCAAACGATGATGCGGTGGGCGGATCTGGCTCTCGACTGCGGCTACTACGACCAGTCCCATTTCATCAACGAGTTCAGGTCTTTCTCCGGACTGAGTCCCCTCGAATTCCTGCGGCGGACTCGCCACGAGTAGACCGCCGCCCTCAGTGGCGGTCAAATTTTTCCAATACTCCCCGCCGTTCGCGTGCGATAACGACGTATCGGCGCATTTGCGAACTGCAAAGGAGAAAGCAATGGGAATCCCTACTCAGGCCGAGATCGAGGATAGACTTCGCGGCGAAGATCTCGACACATGGCTCGATTTGTGGCGCGCGGAGCAGGGTCCCGCCAAGCCAGCCGCGCTGAAGCTCATCACCGCAGCGATTCCATTCCCGATTGACCAGAGCCTGCGGGTCTTGGACGTGGGCTGCGGGCCAGGCGACGCAGGCCGCGTCATTCACTCGCGATTCCCGCAGGCGCGGACCGATTTCGTGGATCGGAATGAGTTCTTCGTCTCGCTGTGCGGCGCGGTCAATCGCCGCGATGGTATAGGCGGGCGGACGTGGGTGCGTGATCTGTCGGAACCAAGCTGGCGGCGCGATCTGGCGAGCGACTATGACGTCGTGGTGGCCGTCAACGCCCTGCACTGGTTCAGCTTGGCGAGAGCCGCGGAGCTTTTCGGCGACATCTTCCAGGCGCTCCGGTCGGGCGGCGTGTTTCTGCTCATGGAACCGGCAGGAGCGGAGCCGGCGTTTGCGCCGGGGTTCGACGCCTGGCAGAAGGAACAGCCGAGCCAGCACCAGTACGAAGACTGGCGGCGCTTCTGGTCACGAGTGAATGGTCTATTGGGCTACGATTACGGCTTCCTCGGCGATCCTGACGATCGAGGTCGCATCTGGGACGGGCTGTCCGTGATGCAGTGGGTTGGTTTGCTCACGGATGCTGGCTTCGAGTCTGTCGATATCCTGCTGAGAGACGCTGAAAAAGTAGTCCTGGCAAGTGTCAAGCCTTGACCACCAGCCCGCACTGCGGGTGCTTGACTCCTTACCGATGGTCATCTACTATGCCTACTGTAAGGAGGCGCATGGTGCCCAAGACCACTCTGACGTCGAAAGGGCAGGTCACCATCCCGAAAGAGATCCGGCAGCGCTTGGGGCTCAGGCAGGGCGACCAGCTGATCTTCCGCTTCGACGATGCGGGCAGGCTGACCGTCGAGCCAGCTTCCCCGAACCCCCTGGGTGATCTTCCCGGCTTGCTGCGCCACCGCGCAGGTAAGCGTCCAGCAACCATCGAGGAGATGGACGAGGCGGTGCGGAAGGGGGCAGGGGCGCGGTTTGTCCGCGCGACGAGACGATGATCGCTGTAGACACCAATGTGCTCGTGCGCCTGGTCGTGGCCGATGACCCGAGGCAGGCCGCGCTGGCCCGGCACCTGATCGAGGAAGCAATCAGTGAGGGCACCACCTGTTACGTGAGCACACCCGTGCTATGCGAGCTCGAATGGGTCCTTGGAAGCCGCTATCAGGTATCGAGGACAGAGCTTGCGGCGGTCCTGGAGCGCCTGCTGGATCAGGCCGTCTTCGTGTTCGAGGATCGCGGCGTCCTGCTGCAAGCGCTCGCCGCCTACCGGCAAGGCCGCGCCCAGTTCGCGGATCATCTGATCGGGCGCCAAGGCGCAGGCCCTCGGAGCCACCACCACCTGGACCTTCGATCGCGCGCTGCGCAACTCCACCGGATTCTCGATCCTCGACTAAGTGGTCCTGGACCACTGAGCCACGGACACCGAAGCGCCGCTCAGTCGGCCACCAGCGCCCGGGCCGTTGGATAGAGGTCGACTTTCACTCCCGGGATGGCGCGCAGCGAGGCGCGGGCGGTCTTCACGGCCTCGGCGCCTTGCGCAGAGCCCATCGCGCAGTGTCCTTCGAGCAGCCGTTGCTGGAGCCGCCAGAGCGGCGCCACCGGGCGGCGGGCTCCTTCGATCTCGGCGAGCGCATCGGCCAGCAGGGGGCGCGCCTCGGCGCAGCGCTTCGCGCCGGCCAGGAAATCGGCGAGCGGGATTCCCCACTCGTACATGGTGATGCCATGGGCGCGAGCGAGGCTCTCCCCCATGTGCAGAGCGGCGCGGAAGTCTCTCTCCGCGGCTGCCGCCTCGCCGCTCATCTCTTCGGCGACCGCCAGCGAGCGCAGCGCCACGGCGAAGTTGGCCGCGGTCTCGCCTTCGCGCCGGCGTTGCAGCGCGAGCGCCTGTCGCGCGAAGTCCAGCGCCTCGCGGGGCCTGCCTTCCTGCTCCAGCGTCGCCGCGAGGTTCTGGCGCGTGTTGACGCTCGTGGCCTGGCCGTTGTCCTCCGGCAGGTGCGCCAGGATCTCGCGCTGGAGCGTTTCGGCTTCGGCTGCGCGGCCGGTGTGGAGCAGGGTGATGGCGAGGTTGTTCTCGACCGCCAGCGTATCTGGATGGTCCTTCCCGGAGATCCGCGCACAGCGTGCGAGGAGCTCTCGGAAGATCGGCACCGCGCCGGTGAAGTCACGCCGATCGGTGCGAATGATCGCGAGCATGTTGAGCGCTTCGCCGACCCTCGGGTGATCCTCCGACAGGGTGCGCCGGAGGACCTCGAGCGCGCTCTCGGCGGACCGCTCCGCTTCGTCGAAGCGGTCCTGATCGTCGTAGGCGCCGGCGAGCGCGATCTCCGTCGCGCCGACGAGCGGATGGCCGGCGCCGAAGATCTTCCGGCGGATCGCGAGAGAGCGCTCGAGCGCGGCGGCGGCCTCACGGTACTCCCCGGCTTCGTCGAGGTGAACGCCGAGATCGTGCAGCGAAGCGGCGACGTCCGGCGCGTTGGGTCCGAGCTTGCGCTCGCGGATCTCGAGTGCCCGCCGCAGCAGCTCGAAGGCCGCCGATCTCCGGCCGAGGTCGGACTGGTTGGTGGCTAGGTCGTCGAGCCGGCGCGCCGTTTCCACCGAGTCCTTCCCGAAACGGCGTTCGCTCGCCGCCAGCGCCTGCCGCAACGGCTCCTCGGCGGCGGCGAACTTGCCGAGGTCCTCGAGCAGGCGCCCCAGGTGGCCCAGGCTCTCGATCACCGCGGGGTCGTCCGCCGCCAGGCCGGCGCGCCGCGCGGCGAGCGCCGCGCGGAGCAACGGCTCCGCCTGGGCCTCGTCCGCCTTCAGCCGGTAGATCTCGCCGAGCTGGTCCATGCTCTCGGCGACGTCCGCGCTGCCCGCCGGGAGCGTCTCACGGCGCAGCCGCAGCGCCTCCGCGGCGAGCGGCAGCGCGCGGTCATAGAAGCCCAGGGAGACGTAGGACGCCGCCATGGCATGGAGCAGGCGGGCCCGCACCGCCGGCTCGCCCACCAGGTCGGATCGCAGGCGTTCGACGCCCTCGTCGAGGAGCTCCTGCGCCGTGAGCGCCGCGCCGCGCGCGCGCGTCGGGTCCGACCCCTCGAACAGCCGGACGAGGAACGAGGTGACTGCCTGCGATGCACGCGCTGCGCGCGCCTGGGCCCGCGCCTCGACGACCGCGACGACCAGGGCGGTGACGAGGGCGAGCAGCAGGACAGCCCCCGTGGCGGCCCCGAGCCGGTGGCGGAGCACGAACTTGCCGGCCCGGTAGCGCAGCGAATCGGGCCGCGCCTTGATCGGCAGGCCGGCGAGATGTCGCCTCAGGTCCTCGGCGAGCGTGGCCGCCGACGGGTAGCGGCGCTCCGGCTCCTTCTTGAGGGCAGTGAGCACGATCGTGTCGAGATCGCCGCGCAAAGCGCGGCGCCGGCGGCGTCTTCGCGGGTCGGGGCTCACCGCGGGCGGCGCCTCGAACACGGCTGTGCTCGGCTTGGCCGGCTCCTCGGCGAGCACGGCGAGGGCGAGCGCGGCGGGGTCCTCGCCCGCGGCCACGAACGGCCGGCGGTCCGTGAGCAGCTCGTAGAGGACGACGCCCAGGCCGTAGACGTCGGTGGCGGTCGTCACCGGCTGGCCGCGCACCTGCTCCGGCGCTGCATAGGCCGGGGTCAGCACGCGGTCGGTCGTCCGCGTCAGGCCGGCGCCGCCGTCGCCCAGCAGCTTGGCGATGCCGAAGTCCAGCAGTTTCACGTCACCGCCGGCGGTGACGAGGATGTTCGATGGCTTCAGGTCGCGGTGAACGATCAGCCGTTGGTGTGCATGCTCGACCGCGGCGCAGACGCTCAGGAACAGCCGGATTCGCGCCTCGAGGCCGAGCTCGTGCCCGGTGCAGAATTCGTGGATCGGCCGCCCCTCGACGTACTCCATGGCGAAGAACGGCAGGCCCGCGTCGCTGACCCCGGCATCGATCAGCCGCGCGATCTGCGGATGATCCAGGCCGGCAAGGATCTGCCGTTCGACGAGCAGGCGACGGCGCGCCTCGTCGTTGACCAGGCCGAGGCGCGCCACTTTCAGCGCCACGCGCTGCTCGACTTGACCGTCGCGGCGCTCGCCGAGGAAGACCGTTCCCATGCCGCCGCTCCCGAGCTCGGCCAGGATCTGGAACGGCCCGAGGCGGCGGCCGATCCAGTCGGTCGAGTGGGGCGCCTGCGCGGTGCCGGCAAGCAGCCGCTGGAACCGGCCGCGCGCATCGTCCTCGGCGGAGTCGTGCCGGTCGAGGTCGGCGGCGATCAGGCCTTCGACCCGCCGGCGGAGATCCTCATTGCCGGTGCAGGCGGCCTCGAGGCGAGCGGAGCGCTCGGCCGGCGGGAGCTCGACGACCGACTGGAAGAGATCGAGCGCCCTGGCCCACGGCAAGTCGTCGTCGGCCGGGGTCACGGCGGCGAACCGAGCGCCGTGGCGAGGAAGGCGCGGGCCGCCCGCCAATCCCGCTTGACGGTCGCGGCGGAGGAGCCGAGGATCTCGGCCGTCTCCTCGATGGACAGTCCGCCGAAGAACCGCAGCTCGACGACCTGGCCGAGCCGATCGTTGACCTCCGACAGGCGGGTCAGCGCCTCCTCGAGAGCCAGGATCTCCGCCGCAATGACGCCGGTGCCCTCGCGCCCTTCGTCCAGCGTCGTGATCTCGAGGCCGCCGCCCCGCTTCTGCGAGTGGTGGCGGCGCGCCTGGTCGACCAGGATCTGGCGCATGGTGCGCGAGGCGAGAGCGAAGAAGTGGCGGCGATCGTTCACCGCCGCGCGCGGCGCCAGCTTGAGATAGGCCTCATGGACGAGGGCCGTGGTGCAGAGAGTCTCGCCGGGCCGCGAGCGGCGGATGTGGTGATGCGCCAGCCGGTGGAGCTCCTCGTAGAGCGCGGCGAAGACGCGATCGGCGGCGCCGGGCTCGCTGCGCTGCCAGGAGTCCAGCAAGGCGAGAAAGGCCGATGCCGCGACGGATTCGTCAGGACCGGCGGACATGCCGAGGAGACCGAGCCATGCGGAAGGACGTCCCTGCGGCCGTGGGCATGGCGTGATGATGCCACAACCGCGCCGGTCGAGCACGCGCGGCCTGGGCCCACGAATGCCCCGGCGAGCGCTGCGACGATGATGCCATCTCCGACCGTGTGTCCCATGTCCGTCTCCTTGCCCTTCAGACAAGGTGTGGCGGTCTTCGGTTGCACGAGCTGCGATTAGAATCCAGGCGAGCCGGTGGCAGCCGGCCGGGTTCGTTCCCTGGCGGATGCGCCCGAGACCTCGAGGCGCTTCAGTCTTTGGAGGATGCGATGCACGTGACCATGGCGGCGACCACCGTGCTGACGCGCTGGGTGAGCTTCTATGCCATCACCGGCACGGCGGCGGCGTCCTTGACGGGCTTGCAGTTCGTCGTCATCGCTCTCGTCGCCCAGATCCGGCCGGCCAAGTCGGGCGGGGGGATCGATGCGTTCTCGACGCCGACGATCGTCCACTTCGGCACCGTGCTGCTGCTCTCCGCGGTGCTGTGCGCGCCCTGGGAGGGGCTCTGGTGCGTCGCCGCCCTCATCGCCGTCTGCGGCGCGGCGGGAATCGGGTACACCGGGCTCGTGTCTTGGCGCGCCAGGCGTGTGACCGAATACAGCCTGGTGCTCGAGGATTGGCTCTGGCACATCGTCCTGCCGCTGACGGCGCACTTGCTGCTGCTCGCCGCCGGGCTGACGCTCGTGCCGCGGCCGGCCGGGGCGCTGTTCGTGATCGCCGCGGCGGCACTGCTGCTGCTGTTCATCGGCATCCACAACGCCTGGGACACGGTCACCTTCCTGGTGATCCAGCGCCTCGAGGCTGAGCTGCGGGACGAAGACCGGCGGGATCCCCCGGCGGGGTAGCGCCGGCGGACGGACCGCGAAGCGCTGCGCGGGCCAAGAAGGAGGGTGGGTGGAGCGAGCGGACGTGGCGGTGGTGGGCGCCGGAGTCGCGGGCCTGGCAGCCGCCCGCGAGCTGCGCCGCCGCGGCCTGGCGGTCGTGGTGCTCGAGGCGCGCGACCGCGTCGGCGGACGCATCTTCACCGTTCGCGACCCGCGTCTGCCGTTGCCGGTGGAATTGGGCGCCGAGTTCGTGCATGGCGCGGCGCCCTTGACCTATCGGGTCCTCGCAGCGGCAGGGGTGAAGACGATCGACCTGGGCGGCGAGCACTGGCGAGCCCACGAGGGAAAGATCGCCCGGACCGAGCTGTGGACGCCCATCGAACGCGTCCTCTCGCAGATGGCGCAGATTGCGCAGATCGGCCCGATCGACCGGCGCGCTCCCGATCGTTCGTTCGACGACTTCCTGGCCAGTCTCGGCAACCGCGCCACGGCGCGCGACCGGCGCGCCGCCCGGAAGTTCGTCGAGGGCTACCATGCCGCCGATCCGGCCGAGATCGGCGTCCGCTCGCTGGTTCCAGCGGGCGAGGGGCCGTCCGGCGACGCCGTCACGCAGATCGCGCGCGTCGATGGAGGCTACGACCAGCTGCCGCGCTGGCTGGCCGGCGAGCTGCAGGCCGAGCTGCGGCTGCGGTCCCCGGTGGCGGCGATCGACTGGCGGCGGGCGCACGTCGAGCTGGCCGTGCGGCGGGACACGGGCGCGGTGCGCCGCTTCGTCACGCGAGCGGCGATCGTCACCGTCCCCGCCGGCGTGCTTGCCGCCGGGCCGGCGCAGGCAGGCGGCCTCCGGCTACGGCCGGAGCCGCCGCGCATCCGGCGCTCCTACGAGCTCATCGCGATGGGTGCCGTGGCGCGCCTCGTCTGCTGGTTCCGCGAGTTTCCCTGGAGCGCCGCCGGGGCCGGCCGCCATCCCGAGCGGACCGCGCGCGCCGGCTTCTGGCAGCTGGATGGCCCGACCTTCGGCGTCTGCTGGACCGCCTACCCGCTGCGCTGGCCGCTGGCCGTGGCCTGGTCCGGCGGGCCGAGGGCAGCGGCAGTCGCCCGGCGCGGCCGCCGCGCCGTCGAGTCGACAGCGGTCGCCGAGCTGTCGGCGGCTTTCGGCTTGCCGCGTCGCGCCGTCGCTTCGCTCCTGGTCGCGACCTGGATGCACGACTGGCAGCGCGACGTCTACTCCCGTGGCGCCTACAGCTACGCCCGCGTCGGCGGCGCCGGGGCGGCACGCAGCCTGTCGCGGCCGGTCGAGGACACGCTGTTCTTCGCCGGCGAGGCCACCGACACCGGCGGTCATACCGGCACTGTCGAGGGAGCGCTGGCGAGCGGCCTGCGCGCCGCGCGGCAGGCGGCCCGCGCGCTCGGCGCAGGATGACGCCGCGACGCTGCCGCCAGCCGCCTATTCCATCGCCGCGTAGGCCAGCGTCCAGAAGTCGGTGAAGATCTTCGGCGGTTCCGGCGATTCCATCATGCGCTGCGTGAAGAGGATGCCGATCGAGCCCTCCGCGGGATCGGTGTATGCCGACGGCCGGCGGCTCAACCGTGCGCCTGGGCCGGGCGGACCAGGGGCCGGCTGAGCTCCGTGCGCCAGCTGGCCGGATCGGGGTTCGACTCGGGGCCGGCGACATAGCATTCCCAGAGGTCCCGGCCAGGCTCGTGACCCTCGGCTGCGATCCAGGAGTCGAGCTCGCGCCAGGCGGCGGCCAGGCCCTCGTAGTCCCCGTGATACACCGTGCGCGCCACCGTCGTGACAGGCAACTGCGCCGGCTGCACGCGGCCCGCGGCGGCGATCGGGACCGTGACCGGAACCCCGATCTCGAAGTCGTAGATGCGAGGCTCCATCTTCAGGTGATGGGTGAACCAGGGGCCGGCGGTAGCGATGCCCTGGGCGGCGACGGCCGCCATGAGCTCCTGGCGGCCCGGCCCCATGACCTTCCGGATCTCCTCCCGCGGGATGGTGATGTGGATGACGGCGGCCGGCTGGGCGGTGGTGCGCACGATCCGCGGCGGTTCGATCATGGCCCTCTCCTTCGTGGCGTCGGGCGGTAAGGACGGTTGGCGGCGTCTAGAGTTGCCATCGGCCAGGTCCGACCCCGACCGATGAAGGTGGGCGGTAGCGACCTCGTTACGTGCGGCGAAAGAGCGCTTCGTATTTGTCCCAGTACGCGTATCCAAGATACGCGGTCAACGCGAAGACCGCGATGCCGATGGGCAGAGCAGGGGGGTACAGGCGGGCGTTGACGATGACGATGCCGACGACGTCGGGTGCGAGGAAGAGCGTCGCGAGCCACGGCAGGAAGCCGAGGACGAGCATCAGCCCCGCGACGGCCTCGGTCACCTTGACCATCTGCATGATGCCCGAGGCCCAGAACACGTGCATCGTGGGGAGCATTTGCGCGGGAGCTCCTTGCGGCGACTCGCCGCCGAGCAGGCCGAAGATGCCGCTGAGGAGCATGACGAGGCCGAGCAGCGTGCGTATGGCGATGACGAGGTACTTGTGACGGGCATTCATGGGGTCTCCCTCCGCGCGTTCAGGACCGGCATCGAGACCGCTCGGCTCGACGAACCGGCAGGTCAGGCGCATTCTGTTGGCGTAGCCCGCCGGCTGTCTAGATCCAATTCCCGGGAAGCCCATCGCGCCACCCACGGCGGCGCCCGCACGGCGAGCCGGCGCGCCGGCAGGTCGGTCGTGGCGTTGTCTCCGTCCCCGGGCAAGGACCGGAGCCGCATCTTCTTACGGGGAGGGTAGCCCACGGACCGTCCCGGCGACGATCCCGCCGGCTTCTCGACGCCGCCACTGCCCGACCGTTCTCTCGGAGGGAGCCTGGAGATGCAGCCAGCGCGATCGCAGCATTGCTTGCTCACCAGCCATCCACTCGTTGCCAGCTTCACCATCGCCAAGGCTCCCGGCAGGGCGACCGCCGGCCATCTCGGCTCCGCCCTTCTGGTGGCCTTGCTGGCGCTTGCCGGCGCACCTCTCGCCGCGGCTCTCTCCTCGCCTGGGGAGGCTCCGCCGCAGCGCATCCGCTTCTCCAAGGGGCAGAGCTCGGCTGTCGTCGCGGGCCGAGTCGAGCCCGATGCGGGCTCCGACCAGGGGCAGGAGTACGTGCTCCATGCCCGGGCGGGACAGGTCCTGGAGCTGCGGCTCGCGAGCGCGGCTCCGGACGCGCGGCTGCTCGTCCTCTGTCCCGGGTCCGCCAGGAGCGGCGCGGTCTCGACGCGCGAAGGGTCGTTCACCCTGCCGCAATCGGGTGATTACACGCTCCGCGTCGAAGCCGCTGCCGGCGGCAGCACGCCGCGCCAGGGCTTCGCCTACTCCCTCGCGGTGGCGGTGGCGTCGAAGGCCAAGGCGAAGCCCACCGCGCCCGAAGGCGTCGGCGGCGCCTATGAGCGGGCTCATCCCACGGCAACGGTCGATGTGCGACAGCTTCCTGATGGCCGCATCGAGTTCTCCCTGATCGCCGTGTCGCGGTATCCCGAGTCCGCACCGCACACCGGAGACGCATCCGGCGTCGCCTCACTCGCCCACGGCACTGCCGTGTTCGCGCTGCCGCAGGCGATGCCCGGATTCGGGCAGTGCACGCTGACGATGCACTTCACGACGAATCGGCTCAGCATCGAGCAGGAGGGAAACGACGCCGACTGTGGCTTCGGCAGCGCCGTCACCGCCGCCGGCGACTACCGGCGCACCAGCCTTTGCGCCAACCCGGAGCCAGACCAGCCGTGAGGCACCGGTCATCAAACCAGCAGCTCGACGGCGAGGCCGGCGGGCAGCCGGCGATAGAACTTGCTGTCCGCTGTCACGAGGACGGCTTGGCGATCTTCCGCCACGGCGAGATAGGAGGCATCGTAGAAGGTAATCCCGTGCTTCAGAGCCAGGGCGACGGTCCGCTGGACCACCTCGCGGCTCGAGGGCACCTCCCTGAGGCCGAGGTCGCAGAGGGCAGCGAGAGCCTCGCCGGCGTCCGCGGGTCGTTTGAGGCAGAGGACATTGCCGACCTCGTAGAGCCAGAGCGAGGGCACCGCGAGGCTGAGCTCGCGCCGCTGCCAGCGCTCCAGGAGGTGATTGGCCGCGGCATGGCCCGGTTCGTCCTCGGCGTCCAGGACCCACTTCAGGATCACCGAAGCGTCGGGCACGACGGTCGCCGAGCTCCCGCTCATCTGGCATCTCTGAAGGACCGCAGTGTCTCCAGCACCTCGGCGCTTGGGACGTGGGGACCCCTCCGCCGAAGCGCGTCGAGCTTCTGGATGGCCTGCCGCTGCCTCACCAGCGCCAGCTGAGCCCGCAGCGCTTCGTTCGCGAAGCGGCTGCGCTCACCGCTGGGGATCAGGTCGTCGAGCGCCGCTTTGACCTCGTCGTCGAGCACCAGGTTGACCTTGGTTGCCATAGAGAATTTCCAGAGAGACGAATCGCCCACACAAGTCTACCATACGCCAGGTAGACTCTCGCTTCATCGCCGGCCGTGGCCGACCGCGCAGGAACCAGCTACGACTTTGGCAGGACGTCCGCCGGTCGATGAATGTGGCGTACCGCTTCCTGCGGTGGCCAGCGGCGACCGGCTCACCGCTGGCAAGGCTACCGGCTGGCCGCCGTCGCGCCGGGGCTCGCCGGGCTGGGGGGCTTCGTGGCTGCCGCTTGGTCGGCCTTGGCCGGGTCGAAGCTCTCGAGCGGGGTCCAGCCGGGGCCGGTGCCCTTCTCGTCGCATTGTGCCGCGGCGCAGACCAGGAAACGGGTCACCGGGTGGAGCTCCCAGATCGTGGGTCGCCAGCACTTCGGCCCCGGGCCGCCGGCGCCGGTGTAGGCGCAGTCGTCCTTCGCGTCGTCGTGCTCGTTGTCGGCCAGGAGCTGCCCGACGATGAACACCTGGCGGCCGACGGCCTTCTGCACCAGGCCGAGGTTCCAGGCAGGCTTGTACTTGGCCCGCCAGTGCGGTGTCATCTCGACGATCACGGCTAGCTTGCGCTCCGCCGGCGAGAGGCCGGGGGTCTTCGCCTTCGCAGTGGCTGCAATGCCAGGATCGGCGCCGATGCCGATGTGAAAATCGATGTTGTCCGGTCCCTTGAGCTCGCAGTTGGAACTCTCGGCGCCGCCGTACTTCGCGTAGTAGAGATAGCCGCTCAGAGCCTTGACTTCGCCCTCGCCGAGAGCGCTCATCTGGTCCTTGAGGGCCTCGTGGTTGAGCTTCGTGAGGTCCGCCGGGAGCTGCTTCTCGAGCTCGACGAGATCGGGCACCTGGAAGACGTTCTGCGGCTCGCCGGCGGGGTCGACGAGCTCGTTCTTGAGCGCGTTCAGGTAGCCGTCGTAACCGCCGACCCCCGAGCAGCCGGTGGCATAGTGGTCGTGGCAGACCTGGAAATCCGTGATGCCCGTCCCGCACTTGGCCGCCTGGGTGCTGGTGGGCGCCACCTTCTCGCCCGTGCCGGCGCCGTTCCCGATGACGCCGACCTGGGCGAGGACCGCCAGGGCGAGCGGGGCGACGGACATGCCACGGGCGGCAGTTCCCTTCTTCGTCTTGCTGGCCGGTGGACTCGCGGCGCCGCCGGGAGGAGCGCCGGTTCCGGCCGGAGAGCCGGGTGGGGGCCCTGATGCAGTCGAGGTTTCTTGTGGCGGCATGGTACCCCCTACTGGCCCTGGCCGGACTTTGATGCTGGGTGGCTGGACGTGGCGCCGCTGCCGCCGCCGGAGGTCGACGAGCCGCCCGTGGCCCCGCCGCCGCCGTTGCCCCCGCCGCCGTTGCCCCCGCTGCCGGAGCCGCTCGATTGGATGCCCTTGCCCACCGCGTACGTGCTGGCGCTGATGCCGAGTAGCACGAGGATCTCGCTGGGGATGGCGGGGAAGTTCGTGGCGCCGTTGGCGATGATGATCAACAGCAGGCTGAGCGCGATGACGAAGGTGAAGATCAGCAGCTGGAAGCGCGACATGCTGGCGCCGTACAGCGGATTGCCCTGCGCGTCGGTGCCCTTCGGCTCGCTGAGCAGCATGGAGAGGTCGATCTCGCCGGCCGCCATGTACAGCAGCACCATGAGGCCGTAGAAGAAGGTGAGGATCAGGATCTCGTAGCTGAGGACGATCTTCAGGCGCGCCATGGCGTTGGCGGCTTCGATCGGGTCCTTCACCACGAAGAAGACCACCACGACCGTCGCCAGCGCGATCGCCAGGGCCGCGCAGGCGAGGGCGATCGTCAAGAACTTGAACCACATCCCCCAATTCTGCTTGGCCACGGCCGGGCTCCTTATCTCTGGTTCCTCAACAGCGGTTGGATGTAGGCGGACACCACCTTGCCGCCCAGATAGACGGCATGACTGGCTCCCAGCGCTACGACGACGCTGAGAGGCAGGTGCGGCAGCGAATCCTGCCGCGGCTTGGCGATGACCTCGCCCAGGTACCGGGCGGCGACGACGCCGGTGAAGATCAGCAGCTGCAGGCGCGCCGGCGAGAAGGCGGCGCGCCCGCCGGGCTCCTTGCTGTAGAGCAGGCCGGCGAGGGAGATCTCGCCGATGACGAGCTTGTACGCGACGACGGCGAAGCAGCCACCCACGAGGATGCCGGCCTCGATCGTCGCCAGCTTGGTCAGGAGCTCCATATCGCGCGCCGCCCGGCAGGCGGAGATACCGCAGGAAAGCGACGGCAACCCCGCGCCGGTAGGCCCCCGCGGGTGCTGCCACGACTGCGACTCCGGATGCCGTGCCAGCAGTCTAAGGAAAAACGAAGGCGAGCGTCAACGTCAATGACCAGTGTGCAATTCGCAATATCTCGATAAGTCCCGATATCGCGCCGCTGTGCGCGCCTCGCCGTCCCTTGGCGTAGGCCGGAGGTCATGCCTCGCCGTCCAGGCCGTGTGGCACATGTGGCCGGCCGCCGAGCCGCCTATGCTGCCGTGAGCTCGCCGCCGTCGCGGCAGAGCGCGGCCAGTGAAAGGAGCCATCATGAGGCGGACTCTGAAGTGGTTGGCGGCGGTCGTCACGACATTCCTCGCGCTGTCCTCGGCCTACGCGGCGCCGACCGCACGGGAGAAGATCGCGTCCATGCAGTACCTGGTGGGGACCTGGAGCTGCGCACACACGGTCGGCACGTTCTCCGGGACCTACAAGACCACCTACGCCGACGCGCTCGGCGGCCTCTGGCTCCGGCAGACCTCCGACTTCCCGCCGCGGCAATTCGGCGAGAAGGGAGATGCGGTGCGCGCCGAGTTCCTGATGGGCTACGACGAGAGACGCCAGGCCTGGGTGCGTTTCGGCGTGCTGTCCACGGGGCAGTACTTCGCCATCCGCATGACCGACGCCGGCGACGGCGCCTGGTCGTGGAAGTACGTGAGCTTCTTCAAGCGCTCGACGCCGGAGACGGCGGACAGCGACGCGACGTTCACCAAGAAGTCGGCCTCGGAATACGTGGTGGACGGACCCTCCTACGAAGAGGATGGCAAGCCGGTCCGAGAGCACCATGTCTGCAAGAAGATGTGACCTCATCGCCGGATGATGCGGCTGCTCGCCTGCCGAAGGGTCGATCGTTGCACGGTGGGCGAGAGCGCGTGCCGGCCAGGGAATTCCGTCGGCACGACAGCCGTTGCCAGGAGCAACGCGGCGCGCGGGAGGCACCCGTTCGGCAGGCACCCCGTTCGCGCCCCGCGGACCTCCAATGGCACGACGTCTCGAACGCGAGATCCAGCAGCAGGCGGACTTCTCCGGACCGGCGGCGGACTTGGCCGCGCGGGAGATGCCGGAGATCGGCCGGCAGGACAGGCAGATCGCCGGCATCCACCACGTGACCGCGCTGGCCGGCTATCCTCAGGCCAACGCCGACTTCTACACCGGGGTGCTGGGGCTGCGGCTGGTGAAGAAGACGGTGAACTACGACGATCCCGGCACCTATCATCTCTATTACGGCGACGAGCTTGGCCGGCCGGGCACCCTCCTGACGTTCTTCCCCTGGCCGCACGCCCGCCGCGGGCAGCTGGGGGCGGGGCAGGCGACGGTGACCTCGTTCTCGGTGCCGGAGGGCTCCTTCGCCTATTGGACCGAGCGCCTGCGCCGGAGCGGCACCGCCCACGACGAGCCGCGGCGGCGCAGTGAGGACGAGGAGTACCTGCGGCTGCTCGATCCGGACGGCCTGGAGCTGGAGCTGGTGGCCCACCCCGGATCGGGATCGGGCGCCCCCTGGGAGGGCGGGCCGGTAGCCGCCGAGCACGCCATCCGCGGCTTCTTCGCGGTGACGATCGTCGAGTGGAACGCCGACCGGACCGCCGACATGCTGACCGGCACGCTCGGCTTCCGGCTCGAAGCGCAGACCGGCTCCCGCTTCCGCTTCGCGGTCGGCGCGCCCGCCGCCGCCGGGGGAAGCCGGCAGCAGGCGGCGGCGTCGCCGGCGGCCCGCGGCCTGGGCACGCGGCTCGACCTCCTCGCCCAACCCACCGCGGGGCGCGGCCGTATCTCGGCAGGGACCGTGCACCACGTCGCCTGGCGGGTGGCCGGCGACCGCGAGCAGGCCGCGTGGCATCGCGACCTGCTCGCCGGCGGCCATCATGTCAGTCCGATCATGGATCGCCGGTATTTCCATTCGATCTACTTCCGCGAGCCCGGCGGCGTGCTGTTCGAGATCGCGACCGACACGCCGGGGATGACCACCGACGAGAGCGTCGCTCGGCTCGGCGGCGGTCTCAAGCTGCCGCCATGGTTGGAGGGGTCGCGGCCCGAGATCGAGGCGGCGCTGCCGCCGCTGGCGCCGCGCGTGCCGACCGGCGTCGCACCAGGTGAGTCATGAGCGGCCCGAAGGCTGGATTACCAGCGGGATTACAAGCGGCATCGCAAATGGGATCGCAAACGGGATCGCAAGCGGGATCACAAACGGGGCCGCACTCCGGACCGCACGCCGGACAGCCCGTCGTCGCCGCCGGCCGCCCGCCGGCGGAGGCCACGGCGGCGGTGATCCTGGTGCACGGGCGCGGCGCGACCGCCGAGGACATCCTGACCCTGGTCCCGGAGCTCGACCGGCCGGACCTCGCCTACCTGGCGCCCCAGGCGGCGGGGTCCAGCTGGTATCCGTACAGCTTCATGGCGCCGCTCGAGCAGAACGAGCCGGGGCTGTCGTCGGGCCTGGCAGTGCTCGGCGAGCTGCTGGCCGCGCTGGCGCCGGCCGGCATCGGCCCCGAGCGCACCATGCTGCTCGGCTTCTCGCAGGGGGCCTGCCTCGCGCTGGAGTTCGCCGCCCGCGCCGCCCGCGCCGTCCATCGATTCGGCGCCGTCGTCGGGCTCTCGGGCGGCCTCATCGGTCCGCCCGGCACGCCGCGCGACTATGCCGGCAGCCTGGACGGCACGCCGGTGCTGGTCGGTTGCAGCGACCGCGATCCGCACATTCCGCTGCCGCGGGTGCGCGAGACCGCGCGGGTGATGGCAGGCCTGGGGGCCCGGGTGAGCGAGCAGATCTATCCGGCCATGGGACACGTCATCAACGCCGACGAGATCGAGCGGGTGCGGCTGCTCCTCGACCAGCTGGCGACCTGACGGGCGCGCGTCAGCGGCGCAGCAGCTTGAAGGCGTGATTCCCGCTGCCGGTGCGGATCGCGTACCCGACCCACAGCAGGCAGAGCGGCCTGGCCGGCGCCGGCCCCTTCGAGTCAGGGAGCCGGCGAGCCCTCGGCGGAGGGAGCGGCCGGCTCGCCACCGGGGGCCTCGGGCGCGACGCCCTGGCGGAGCTCGAGCTCCTTCCACTCCGGCAGCGCCACCCTGCCGCCCGGCCTGATCTGCTCGACGCGCACCACCTGGAAAGGCTGCGAGGCGAAGAGGTCGATCCGGAGGAAGAGCTCGCGCTGGCGGGGGGAGTTCTGGACCACGAAGAGCCAAGCCTGCCGGGACTCGCGCACCGCGGCAGGCACTCCCTGGCGAGCGGCGGAGCCCCTGCCGGTCTGGGCAAGCGGCTCGACCTCGGAGACGGGCTGGTCACAGACCACCCGCAGGCCGAGGGAGATTCCCATCTCGGTGCTGATGGTCACCCGCAGCCCGTGGGGAAGCTTGGGCTTGCCGGCGGGCAGCGGCTTCTCGACGATCCGCAGCCCGCTCTCGACCTTGTCCAGCTCCGGCTTGCTGCTCGCGTGCTTCGCCCGGCGCCACAGCCAGACCGCTGCACCCAGGCCCAGCACGAAAACGGACAGGCCGAGAGGCACGGCGAGGTAGTCCAGGAGCGTGCCGATGAGACCGACCGCGGCCAGGCCCAGGGCAGCCACCAGCAGAGTTCGTTCCTGCTGTTGCACGCCGCGACCTTACCACCATCCGAGGGGACAATTCAGGACCCTCGCCGGCGGGCCGGCGGGGAGTGTCTAGATTGCGAGGGAGGCAAGGCGAATCCAACCAGGACACTACCCGCCGGCGACCTGAGCTACGATCCGTCCGTCATCATGTCGAGCCCGCCGTCCCGTCTCCTGCAGCCGGCCCTCCTCGTCGCGCTGATGGTCTGCCTCGTGCTCGCCGGCGGCGGCGGGCCGGCTGCCGCCGGCCGGCGGGACAGCCAGAGCGGAGCGGTCCAGGGTCCGGCCGGGGCGGCGCTCGACTCCTACCTTCGCCGGCTGGCGGCGTTCGGCTTTGCGGGCTCGGTGCTGGCCGCACGCGGGGGGCAGGTGCTGCTGGACAAGGGCTACGGGTTCGCCGACGAAGCGACCGGCGAACCGTACACCCCCGACACCATCTTCGACATCGCCTCGGTGTCCAAGCAGTTCACGGCCGCCGCCGTGCTGGCGCTCGAGATGGACGGCAAGCTGCGGGTGGAGGACACGCTCGGCCGCTTCTTCCCCGGTGCGCCCGCCGACAAGGCCGCGATCACCCTGCACCAGCTGCTGACCCATACCTCGGGTATGCCCGACGTTCTGGGCGCCGAGTACGAGCCGGTGGCGCGCGACGAGATGCTGCGCCGGGCTTTCGCGGCGCCGCTGCTGCTGCGGCCCAGGCGCTTCCGCTACTCGAACGCCGGCTACAGCGTGCTCGCCGCGGTGGTCGAGGTCGCCGCCGGCCGGCCGCTCGGCGACTTCATGCGCGAGAGGCTCTTCCTGCCGGCCGGCATGCACCACACCGGTTACCGCCTCTCCTCAGGGGACCGCCGCCGGCTGGCCCACGGCTACGGCATGGACGGTCCCTGGGGAACGGCGCTCGACCATCCCTGGGCCGCGGACGGCCCGTGGTGGAACCTGCGCGGCAACGGCGGCGTGCTGTCGACGACCGGCGACATGTACCGCTGGCACCTGGCGCTCGGCGGCGACCGCGTCCTGTCGCGTCCCGAGCGCGAGAAGCTCCTCACCCCCTACGTGGCGGAGGGGCACAGCACTCCTTCCCGGTACGCCTACGGCTGGTCGATCGCCCCGGGCCCCACCGGCGGGCGGGTCGCCTCGCACACCGGCGGCAACGGGATCTTCGACACCGACGTCCGCCGTTACCTGGACGACCAGGCATTCCTCATCGCCAGCTCCAACCGCACCGACTTCTCGGCCGTCGCCGTGGCCGCTCATCTCGAGAACCGGCTCTTCGGTCTGCCCGATCCCGACCCGCCGGCGACGGCCACCCTCGACTCCGCCCGGCTGCGGGCCTGCGCCGGGGCCTACGCTCTCGCCGGCGGCGAGCGGCTGCGCGCGGCGGTGGCCGGCGACGGCCTGCGGGTCTCCGCCGAAGGTCCCGCGGGCCTCGACCTGCTGCTCGCCGGCCAGGACGACGAGGAACGGCAGAAGATGCGGGATCGGGGGGAGAAGGTCGCCGCCGCGCTGGCGGGGGCGAAGCGGGGCGACTTCGAGCCGCTGGCCGACCTCTTCGGCCTGCCGGTCGGGCAGGTCGAGGCGCCCTTCCGCCAGACCATGCAGCGGTTGGAGCGCGAGCTCGGAGGCTGGACCGGCGCGGTCATCCTCGGGTCCCAGTCGGTCGCGGGCTTTCCCTTCACCTACGCGCGCTTGACCTTCGAGCGCGGCGCGCGGCTCGCCCAGTACCGCTGGGAGGGCCCGACCGTCGAGGTGGCGCGCTACCCCGCCCAGCCCGCGGGGCAACTCTTCCTGCCCGAGCAGCGCGCGGCGGGAACCCTGGCGACTGGCATCAACGGCGTCGCGCATCTCGCCGCCTACGACCAGCGCACCGGCGCCGTGCAACGGCTCCGCGTCAACCTCGCCGCGCACGGCCCGGCGCTGGCGCTCGTCCTCGAGACGCCCGCGGGTGACGTGGCGGCCTTGCGCGCCGGCGACTGAGGGGCGTCGGCCGCGCCATTGCTGCTACCATCCCTGCCGACCCTGGAGACTGGAGAAAGGGACCAGGATGACCGGCGAACCCGTCCCCGAACGCGCCACGACAGCCCATCCCGCGACCGCCCTTCCTGACTCCGTGCGGCCGGCGCCGTTCGCCGCCACCGGCGGCCGGCCCTGCGGCCCGCGGCCAAGGCGGCGAACGAGGCGACCGGCGGTCGTCGCTGCCTGCCTGGCGCTCTGGCTCCTCGGCCTGGCGGGGGCGCCGGCGCCCGCACGCGCGGCCGGAGCCTCCCGCGGCTCGGCCGGCGACGCGCGCGGCGGCGCGCCGGCGGCCGACGACCCCGTGGTGGGCGAGGTGCTGCAGATGCTGCGGGGCGGCGTCACCGAGCCGGTGATCATGGCGTGGCTCGAGAAGTCGGGCAAGCGGCCGGCGGCGATGAGCAGCGGGGATCTCGTCGCGCTGCACCAGGCCGGAGCTTCCGAGCAGCTCATGAAGTGGTTGGTCCAGTCGGCGGGCGCCCCGTCCCCGGAACCCGCCACCGCGGCTCCGCCCGCCGCTTCCGCGCCTCCTGCCGCCGCCGCCGCCGCACCCCCTGCTGCCGCCGCCGCGGCGCCAGCTGCCGCCGCCGCCGCGCCTGCCGCCGCTGCCGCGCCTGTCGCCGCTGCGCCTGCTGCTCCTCCCGCGCCTGCTGGCAATGCCGCGCCCGGGGCCACCGTCCCGGTCAGGATCCGGTTCGCCTCGGCGCCCCGGCCGGCGCTCGCGGAGCCGGAGCAGCAGCCGGAGTGGTGGCTACTGTGTCTCTATCTCGACGGCCGCTTCGTGGCCTGCGCGCCGGCCGCACCCATCCTCCTGCCGCCGCCGCCTCGTGCTTTCAGGCGGGACTTCGCCCCGGGCAAGCACGTGCTCCGGCTCACCGAGGAGCGCCATCTCCGTTATACCCGCGCGCGCGGATACGTCACGCCGGCGCGCGTCGATCCGAGCGAGTTGCCGTTCGACCTGCCGGCGGGAGGGGCCACCCAGATCGCGATCCACTTCGGCGAGAGGGGCCCCAGGCACCCCGGCCCGGTTGTCCTCAGCATCGAGCGGGACGGCAAGGAGGTCACGCGGCTGGAGCCGGCCGCCCCCGACCCTGAGGCCTGGCCCGCCCTCTGCGAGGACGTCCCCGCGGCGCTGCCGGCGGGTGCCAAGCTGCCCGCGGCCGCCCGCCGCGACCTCGAGAGCTGCGTTCACTGGCTGGCGCTCTGGCCCGGCGTCGAGGGCGTCCCGGCGCGTGAAGAGGTGCGCGCCGAGGCCGCCCGCCAGGCCCGCCAGGGCGACGGCGGCGACGAGTAGATTGGCCTAGCTGCCGGGCGGGCGGCGGGTCGCGGCGGCGGATGCCGCCTCCTGCCGACCTTTGGGCGAGGCGCCCGAGGTCCGCGGTCGGTTCCCTCCAACGCCTCGCCCAAAGGTCGGCAGGAGGCGGCATCCGCCGCCACGACCCGTCGCCCGCGGACGGTCGGCTACGGCAACGGCAGGTTGAAGATCGTCAGCGTATTGGCGGCGTCGTCCACGTATGCGAACCGGGTGCCGCCTCTGCCGCTGGCCACCGCCAGCCCGAACGAGCCACCCTGCGCCGGGTCCACCGACAGTTGCTTGACGAAATGGCCGTCGATCGTGAACTCCACGATCTCGCTCGGCTGGTTGGGATCCGAGTTGATGACGTCGGAGTTCGCGACCAGCAGGTCGCCGTTGGGCGCCATGGCCATGCCCAGCGGCCCGTGCAGGTGGACCGAGTCCTCGTAGATCACGTGGCCGGTGCCCGCGTCGTGCGCGGTCTCGGCGGCGTGCCGGACCGCGAACACCTTGTTGTCCTCGGTGGCGGCGACGTAGAGGACGTCCTTCGACGGATCGTAGACCAGGCCGGTGGGGCCGACGACCAGGGCCGCGGGATCGCAGCGATGCATGTAGCCGGAGGCGATCTGGGTGTGGCTGAGGATGGTCAGGCCGCCGGGGACGACGCGCGCGTCGAGGCGCGTCACGGTGCCGCTCAGCACGTTGGAGACGAAGATCAGCAGCCCTCCCCGCCCCTGCTCGAAGACGGTCATGTCCCACGGACCGTCGATGTCGGACCCGGTCAGCGTCGTCACCAGCTGGCCGCTGCTGTTGATCACCAGCAGCGAGCCCGCCTGGGCCGTGGCGCAGGTGCCGTCGGACGTCGGGAAGTTGCCCACCACCACCAGGCCTTCCTTCAGCACCGCCAGGGCCGTCGAGAGGCCGAGCCCTGCCTGACCCTGGAAGAAGACGGTGGGCGCGCCGCCGCTGGCCGGCACGTCGACGATGGTCGTGCCGGTCCCTTGCTGGTTCGCCTGGTCGTTGAAGTTCGAGACCAGGATGTCGCCGGGAGCGAGCGCCCCTCCCTTGGGGAAGCCGGCGGGCACGAAGGCGACTCCGTACGGGTTCACGTCGCCGTTCGGGGGTACCGTGGATACGACCACCGGCGGCGTGGGAAGGAACGGCGGGTGTGGATCTCCGCCCTCCGGGGTCGCCTGCGCCACCAGCAGGGTGGCGGGCAGGAGAAGCAACGAGGCGGCGATTGAGGCGGTTTTGCTGGTCATGGCTCTCCTCCTTCGTGGGTCGAACGTGCAGGGATGCAGAGACGGACCGCGGCAGCGGCAGGAGCCGCCCGCGGGGCACGCCGCGCGGGCCGGCGCTACGAGCCGCGGGGGCCGCCGGCACCGCATGGTGTAAGTACCTGGTTGACAGAGATCGGTTCAGTGGAACCCCGCTTCCCCGTCACGCCGGGGTCGCTTGGTACTCAGGGCTCGTCGTAGGCGCCGTGGCGGCCCTTGCCGCCGGCGAAGCGGGCCGCCCCGGCGAGGCCCTCGTGCCGCAGGGCTGCGAGCCCGCCGGCCAGCTCCTGGCGGAGCGCCTCGCGGAGGGGTAGACCGGCCTGGCGGTGGACCGCGGCGCGGTCGGCCCGCAGACAGGCTTGCGGGAAGCGGGCGAGCTCCCGCGCCAGCTCCTCTGCCGCCAAGCGCGCCGTGCCGTCCGGGACCACGCGCTCGCACAGGCCGATCGCGAGCGCCTCGGCGGCGGTCACCTGGCGTCCGGTCAGGACGATGTCCAGCGCGCGTCCCTGGCCGACCAGCCGCGGCAGGCGGACCGTGCCGCCGTCGATGAGCGGCACGCCCCAGCGCCGGCAGTAGACGCCGAGATAAGCGCTCTCCTCCATGATGCGCAGGTCGCACCAGAGGGCCAGCTCCATGCCGCCGGCGACGGCCGCGCCGGCGATCGCGGCGATGACCGGCTTGGACAGCTCGAGGCGGGTCGGGCCGAGCGGTCCCGGCGGCATCTCGCCGGCTCCGCCCGGCGGGGCCTGCAGGCTGGCGAGCCAGGCCTCGCGGTCGTCGCCGCCAGCGCCGCCGGCTGCCGCGAGCTGCTTCAGATCGGCGCCGGCGCAGAATGCGCCGCCGGCCCCCCAGAGCACGGCGGCGTCCGCCCGCGGGTCCTTCTCGAAGGCGAGGAACGCCTCGTACAGCGCCGCGGCGGCCGCCGGATCGATGGCGTTCCGCGCCGCCGGGCGGTCGAGGATCACGGTGGTGACAGGTCCCGACTTCTCGACGCGCACGGCGGCAGACATGGGCGGTGGTCCTCCGGGAGCTCCCGCGGATCGTGGGATGGAGTCCGGCCTGGCGCCGGCGGCGCCGGCGCGTCAGCCACTCTGTCAGCCACTCTAGTGCCAGCCCTCCGCGACCTCCAGCTGCAAGTCCTCGAGGTTGCTGACCGGCTGGCGGTCGGCCGGGACGGCCACGGTGGCGATCAGGGAGGCGTGGCGCGCGAGGAAGCGGCCGAAGCTGCGCGACCAGCTGACCATGTAGGGGTAGTCGTGCCATCCATCCGGCGAGAAGGGCGCCGGCGGCAGCAGAGTCGCCTCCCCGCCGAGCCTGGTCCAGGCGGTGTTGCCGGCCACCCAGACCCGGTGGCCGGAGCGGAGGGTCGCCGCGACTTCCTCCAGCACGTCGTCGAGCGGATGCGGGGAGGCGAGCCGGGGCTTGAGCAGGTCGTAGCGGTGGATGCGGTGGTCGGCGATGTCCGGCAGGGTCAACCAGCGGGCGGGCCCCCGGTAGTAGCGGTTGAAGCTGACGCCGTAGAACCAGGGGAGGACCACGACCAGGTCCTGCGGCGCCGCCGATTGCGCCACCTCTCGCGCCACCAGGTCGGCATTGGTCTGGCGAGCGGCGAGGTGCTGCCACATCGGCAATGCCTGCGCAGCCGCCACCAGTGCTACGGCAGCGACCCGCAGAGCGGCGTAGCTCCCGCCGCGCCGGCGTGCCAGGACGCCGAAGAGGGTGTCGAGCGCGCTCGCCATCAGGGCCATCAGCGGCAGGAAGTACCACGGGCGCGGCGGATAGCCGAGGCGCTCGAGGAAGATCGCGGTGGCGACCGCAGCGCAGACGATCGTCAAGCCGGCGAACGCCGCGGCGCCGGTCCAGGTCGACTCCTGCTCCTCCTGGAGCCGCGGCGCCGGCGGTCGCTCCTCTGGCCGCCCGCCCGGCGCCGCCGTTGAGACCGGGACCGGCACCGCCGCCGCCATCCGCCGCCGGCGCGTCAGCTCGCGGGCGAGGCCTGCCAGGCCGGCAAGCGCGAGCAGCAGCCAGGCCGCCAGCACCGGCCGCGGCCCGACCGTCGCGATGAAGGCCTTCCATACCTGCCTCGCCCCGATCGAATAGGTGAGGATGACGCTCCATTGCCGCCGGGCCGCGGCGAGCTGCGCCGCATAAGGCAGGAGCGACAAGGCCGCGGCGGCGCCGCACCCCGCGATGCCGCCCGCCAGCAACCAGCGGCGCCGCGCGACGGCGACGGCCGCGGCGGCGGTGCAGAGGGCGAGGACCAGGGCCGCATTGCTCACCAGGACCTGCACGCTGGCGACCGCGGCGAGGGCCGCCAGCCCGATCAGCCCGGCCGGCCCGCGGCGAACGGCGAGCGGCGCCGGCCTGGCCGAGAGCGGCTGCTCCGTCTTGCCGATCTCGCCGGGACTGCGCGCCGGCCGGGGAGCCAGCCGCTCCGGCAGCCTGCCGTCCAGGCTGTGCCCCTCCGGCTGCCAGGCGAGAGCTCTTGCCAGCAGCCCGTAGGTCAGCAGGATGAGGGCACTGCCCATGCCGTAGCCGCGCACCGACTCGCCGAAGACCAGGAAGGGCAGGTCGAGACCGAGCAGCGCCAGCGACAGCAACGGCACCGTGCGCGCCGTCGTCCGCGCGTTGAGCCACAGGATGCCGGCGATCGTCAGACCGACCGCCAGGCCGAAGACGCGCAGCGCCAGGTCGCCGCTGCCGGCCATGCGCGAGTAGGCGCGGATGATGACGGCGAAGAGCGGCGGGAACGCCTCGTGCTGGAACAGGCCGGCGATCTCCCGCAGGGTCGGCAGGGCCGCGAGCCGCGCCGCGCCCGCCTCGTCCCGCCAGAGGCCGCCGGCATGCAGCATGCGCACGACCGACAGCGCCGCGACCACCGCGGTCAAGACGAGCGCCATGACCCGCTCCCCTCGGTCCCCTCGGCGATCCGCCGCGGCGGCGGCTCGTCCGTCGCCGGTCCCTGCCGCCGTCGTCGGTGTCGTCGGCGCCATCGGCGCCATCGGTGTCGTCGGCGTCGTCGGCGTCATCGGCGTCATCGGCGTCATCGGCGTCATCGGCGTCATCGGCGTGATTCGAGTGCCGGGAGGCTGGGAGTGGGCTGGCGCCGCGGACCGGTGGACGCCAGCTGCAGGGGCGCGCTCGCCGCCGGGCTGCGCTCGTACAGGCGGATGAAGAAGTCCTTGGCGCCGACCGGCGCGGCCGGCGCAGCCGGGCCGAACGCCGCGGCCAGCACGTAGTGGCGGCCGACGTCGCTCCACAGCTCCACGGCATAGTCGCGGCCGAAGGCCGCGGGACCGAACTCGGCGGTCGTCCGGTTGCAGAGCAGGACGTACTTCGGCCCGGCCGCGTCGATCCGCCGCACCGCGGCGGCTTCGCGAGATCCGGAGAGCACGCCCGGCACGATCAGGTCCTGGCGCAGCGGGCTCCGCAGGCCGGTGACGAAGTTGAAGAAGCCGCTCTCGGGGAAGGCGGTGAGAGTGTCGCCGGCGCGCGCCTTGCCGTCCAGGTACGCCAGGGTGTGCGCGATCGCGGCGGCCTTCACCGCCGGCAGCCGCAGGGCGCCGGCCGCCGTCCTCAGCTCCGCCGTCTGGGGTTGATGGTCGAGCCGCGCGATACGGTAGAGGAACAGGATGCCGGCCACGGCGAAGACCGCGGCCAGCCGCCGCCTGAAGACCTCCGGCGCCGGCAATCGCGGCGCGAGGAGATCGAAGGCGAGCACGGCGGCGGTTGCCAGCAGACCAGGCATCGGCAGCGCAGCGTTCGGGCCCATGCGCGGGCCGACCTCGATGCCGAAGAACACCCGCGCGGCGACGGCGGCGCTGAAGAAGAAGAGCAGGAACCGCGGCCGGCCGCGCCCCTCGAGCGGCTGGCGCAGCAGGATGAGAGCCGCGGCGAGGGCGACCGGCGGCAGAATGGCCAGCAGCGGCGGCAGGTTCTTCGCGGTGACGCACCACGGGCTCGACAGGTAGGCGGCGAGCAGCAGCAGACCCGCGATGGCGAAGCGATGGCGGCGCCCCGGGGGGTCGGTCCTGGGCAGCGCCCACCAGGCAGCCGCCGCCAGGAGCAGGCTGTCGAGCAGCAGCGAGACCGCCATCCTGCTCGAGGCATTGCCGGGCTGCTCGACACCCAGGATCATCCGGTAGAGAAAGCTCCATTCCTTCGGCATCCCGAGGAAGGGAGCGAAGGGGCCGTCGGCGAGGCGGCTGCTCGCGGGGATGCCGGCGAGAGCGACGCCGTAGACCCCGCCGGCGAGGAGCGCGCCGAGCGCCACGACCTGCAGGTCCGCGCGCGTCTCCTCGCGGTGACGAGAGCGTATCCCGGCGAGGACCAGGGCGGCGGCGGCGGCGGCTCCGAGCTCGAGCCGCGAGGCCAGGGCGACCGCGATGCCCAGCGCGCCCAGCAGGCGCCGCCGCGGACCCGGCGCCGACGCCGCGTCGAGCGCCAGCAGGCCGCCGGCGAGGGCGAAGAGGCTGGACGAGGAGTAGGGGAAGATGAACGCTCCGCCGCGAGGCGCGGCCATGCACACCGCGGCCGCCAGCGTCGTCGCGGTGGCCGCGGACAGCAGCCCGCCGGCGCGCCGGGTGAGCCGGAAGAGGAGCACGAAGATCAGGGCCGAGAGGGCGGCGCACACCAGCTCGAGGCTCAGCCAATCGCTGCCCAGGAGCCGCAACGCCAGGGTGTTCACCCAGGGTCCGACCGGCCCGTAGTAATAGGTGATGTCGCCGTAGAGCCGTTCGCCCTGCAGCAGCCGCCAGGGGACGTCCATCTCCCGGCCGGAGTCCACGAACGGATCGATCCAGGACTGCCACGAGGCGGCAAGCGCGGCAGCCGCCGCGAGCGCCGGCAGGGCGTACGGCGCCGCCCGCCGCCAGGAGCCGGCCGGTGGGCTCGCGCTCGCCCCGTCCTCGTGCGGCGGGCTCACATCCGGAGCGGCAAGCATCGATCGCTTTCCCTCACCCGTTCACCCGTTCGTGCATGCTCCCCGGCAGGCGTCGGCGGCCGCCGCCACGGAAAGACGGCTGGCCGAAGTGCAAAAATGGGTCCACCGCAGGGCCCTGCCGGCGACGGCCGGCGACCGCTGGCGAGAGGCGGCAAACGCCGGCGAACGCCGGAGAGCGCCGGCGAGCGGCGAGATGACATCATGGCCGCCTCATGGGTGATCGCCGCATGAAGCCGCCCTCGGCGCCGCCGGAGCCGCCGGAGCCGCCGGCAACGCCCGGCCGCTTCGCCGATGCCGGCGCCGGCAAGCTACGGGGCGGGTACTATACCTCGCCCGAGGTGGCGGCCTGGCTCTGTGCCTGGGCCGTCCGGGCGGCGTCCGACTCGATCCTCGAGCCGAGCTGCGGCGACGGCGTCTTCCTGGCCGCCGCGGCGGAGCGGCTCGGCGAGCTCGGCGCCGGCGCCGCGGCCATCGCCAGGCAGCTCGCCGGGATCGAGATCGTCCCCGCCGAAGCCGCGGCGGCGCGCGAGCGGCTGCGCGGCAAGCTGGGCTCCCGGGCCGCGGCGGCGGTCGCGGCCGGCGACTTCTTCGAGTGGTGGTTACGGCCTGGCTGCCCGCGGTTCGACGCGACGGTCGGCAATCCGCCGTTCATCCGCTACCAGACCTTCCCGGAGCCGCACCGCGGCCGGGCGATGGCCATCCTGTCGCGGCTGGGCCTGAAGCCGAACCGCCTCACCAACGTCTGGGTGCCCTTCGTCGTTGCGGCCGCCGCCGCCCTGGTCCCTGGCGGCCGCCTGGCGCTGGTGCTTCCCGCCGAGCTGCTGCAGGTCACCTACGCCGCGCAGCTGCGGTCCTTCCTGACCGGCCGTTTCGCGCGGATCGACGTCATCGCCTGCAACGAGCTGTTCTTCGCGACGGCCGAGCAGGAGGTCGTCCTGCTGCTCGCCGACGGCGCGCGGGACGCGCGGGATGGGGCGGCGGCCGGTGGCGCCGCGCGCAGCACCCGCGATGCCTGCCGGGTGGCGCTCACCGCCGCCCGCAGCGCCGCGGAGGTCACTTCGTTGCCGGCGGACGCCGTGCTCGCCGGCGCCGTCCCCAAGATCATCCGCCATGACGAGGAGAAATGGCTGCAGTACTTCCTGACCGTGCGCGAGATCGACCTGATGCGGGAGCTGCGCGGCGCCTCGGCGGTCACGGCGCTACGGACCCACGCCGGGGTCGACGTCGGCGTGGTGACCGGCAGCAACGAGTTCTTCGTGCTGAGCAAGCGCCGGGTCGAGGAGCTCGGCCTGGAAGCGGCGGCGTGCACGCTGCCGCTGGTTTCCCGCTCGGCGCAGCTCAAGGGCGCCAGGATCACCGCGGCGGAATGGCAGGTCCTGGCGGCCGCGGGCGAGCGCGTCCAGCTGCTCTATCTTGGCCCGCCGAAGGGGCCGCCGACAGGTGCGCCGGAGGGTGCGCCGAAGGGGGCGCCGAACGGGGTGCCGAAGGGGGCGCCGAACGGGGCGCCGCTGGCTCCCGCCCTGGCGAGCTACATCCGGCAGGGAGAGGCCGGCGGCGTGCACCGCGGCTACAAGTGCTCGATCCGTTCGCCCTGGTATGCGGTGCCCGCGGCCTGGATCCCGGAGGGCTTCGTGTTCCGCCAGATCCATGACTTTCCCCGCGTCGTCCGCAACGAGGCCGCGGCCACCTCGACCGATACCATCCATCGGCTGAGGTGCAAGGCGGACCCGGAGCTGCTGATCGCCAGCCTGTATACCCACCTCACCGCCGCCTCCGCCGAGATCGAGGGCCGCAGCTACGGCGGCGGCGTGCTCGAGCTGGAACCCACCGAGGCCGAGCGCCTCCTGGTGCCCGCGCGCCTCGCCCCCGCCCTGCCGCTCGCCGAATGCGATCGCCTGGTCCGCGCCGGCAAGCTCGGCCAGGCCCTCGACGAGAACGATCGCCTGGTCCTGGCCGGCCAGCTGGGCCTCTCGCGGACCGACTGCGCCACGTTGCGCGAGATCTGGGTGAAGATGCGCGACCGCCGGATCGCCCGCCGCCGGGTCCGGCGTGCGCCAGCGGCCTGAGAGTCCTCCTCGACCAGCGCTCGTATGCAACCAGATCGCTGGCGGGGCGTTCTGAGAATGCAACCCATGCCCGCCGCCCTGCGTATCTGTCCGACACCACCGGAGCGGCCGCTCCGACCGCTGCGCATGCCGTAGCCATCCGAGGAGGACGTCCGTGAAGAGAATGCTGGTATGCCTGATCACCACCGCCGCGCTGCTCGGCGGAGGCATCGTACGCGCCGCCGACAAGCCGGCCGGAGACGAAGCGAAGAAGCCGGCGCCGGAGCCGCCGAAGGCCGAGCAGTCGGTCACCCAGCACAGCGTCGTGATCGGCGGCAAGACCGTCGACTACACGGCGACCGCGGGCACCCTCATCGTGCGCAACGACAAGGACGAGCCCACGGCCGCGATGGGCTACATCGCCTACACCCAGCGCGACCCCGGCGACCTGGGCAAGCGCCCCGTCACCTTCGCCTACAACGGCGGACCGGGATCCTCCGCGGTGTGGCTGCACATGGGAGCGCTCGGCCCGCGCCGGATCGTCACCACCGATGCCGGCCCGACCCCTCCCGCGCCCTACCGCGTGGTCGACAACGGCTCGAGCATCCTGGACAAGACCGACCTGGTGATGATCGATCCGGTCGGCACCGGCGTCAGCCGCGCGGTCGGCGAGGCCAAGGACAAGGACTTCTGGGGGGTGGACCCGGACATCGAGTCGGTGAGCCGCTTCATCAGCCAGTACGTCAGCGACAACAACCGCTGGAACTCGCCCAAGTACCTGCTGGGGGAGAGCTACGGCAGCACCCGCTCGGCGGGGGTCGTCGATTACCTGCAGACCAACTCGAACATGGCTTTCAACGGCGTGATCCTGGTCTCGGTGGCGCTCGACGTCGAGGCGATCTTCGAGTGGCCCGGCAACGAGCGGCCCTACGCGCTGTTCCTGCCCACCTTCGCCGCGGTCGCCGCCTATCACCATGTGCTGCCTCAGCCGCCGGCCCAGCTCGGGCCGTTCCTCGACGAGGTCCGCAAGTACGCCATCGGCGAGTACTCCGCGGCGCTGCTCAAGGGCGACGCGCTCACCACGGCCGAGCGCGACGCGGTGGCGGAGAAGCTGCACGAGTACACCGGCCTGTCGGTCGACTATCTCAAGCACGCCAGGCTTCGGGTGCGCGAATCGCAGTTCACCCAGGAGCTGCTGCGCGAGCACCACGTGACCGTCGGCCGGCTGGACGCGCGCTTCCTCGGCGTGAGCTTCGATCCGCTCTCCGAGGACTCCACCTATGACCCGCAGTCGGCCGCCATCAGCTCGGCCTTCACCGCCGCCTTCCTCGACTACTACCACCGCGAGCTCAAGTTCGGCCAGGGCAAGACCTATCACATCGAGAACGACGCGATCGCCGGCGCCTGGGATTGGAAGCACCGCCCCGCCGGCGGGCAGTTCTTCTTCCCCCTGCCCATCCCCAACACCGGCCTCGATCTCGCCCACGCGCTGGGCTACAACCCCCACCTGCGGGTGCTGGTGCTCAACGGTCTCTACGACCTGGCGACGCCGTTCCTGGCCACCGAGGAGATGATCGATCACCTGCAGCTGGAGAAGGAGCAGCGCGACCACATCCAGCTCAAGTACTACGATGCCGGCCACATGATGTACATCCACGAACCGGCGCTGAAGCAGTGGAAGAGCGACATCGGCGCCTTCTACGACGCCACCAGCCATCCGTAGCGACGCCGGGGCGGCGGCGGGGGCCGGGGTAGTGGGCCAGTCTCCCTCGGAGTCCCTTTGGGCGAGGGGCCAAAGTCCTCCGCCCCCGGCAGCCCCGGCCCGTCGCCCAAAGGGACGCCGAGGGAGACTGACCCACTACCCCGGCCGGGGCCGGCCGCCTGCCTGGCCCAAGATGCTGTAGGATCGTGGGCTGAAGCGGAGAAGACAGAAGGAGAACGCCCTGTGCCAGTGCTTCGCCGGCTGAGCTGTCCTGCCGCTGCGCTCGGTGCGCTCGCGGCGCTCGTCTGCGGCCTGCTGCTCCAAGCGTGCGCGAGCGGAGGAGCTCGGACGGCGTCGCCGGCGCCTCCGCTGGGGCACGGCGGCGGCACCTTCGTCGTGCTCTCGGACTTTCACTTCGATCCCTTCTACGATCCTGCGCTGGTGAGCGACCTGGTGCGCGCGGACGCCGGCGATTGGCGACGCCTCTTCGAGCGCTCCACCGTCGCGAGCCTCGGCGCTTATGGAGCGGATACGCCCTATCCCCTGCTCGCCTCGACGCTGAAGGCCGCGGCCGAGGAGGCGCCGGACCCGGACTTCGTCCTGCTCACCGGCGACTTCCTGGCGCACGGTTTCTCCGAGAAGTTCGCCCAGCAAGTGCCCGGTGCCGGCAGCGGCGCTTACCAGCAATTCGTTGCCAAGACGATGGCCTTCGTCACCGCGATGATCCGCGGGGCCTTCCCGCGGGCGCCGATCGTTCCCGCGCTCGGCAACAACGATTCGGACTGCGGCGACTACGAGCTGCAGCCCGGGGGCCCTTTCCTCTCGGACCTCGCGAAGCTCTGGGAACCGCTCCTCGGACGGGTCTCCGGCTCCTTCGAGCAGACGTTCCCGAACGGCGGGTTCTACAGCATGCCGCACCCGACGGTGCCGAAGCTCGCCCTGGTGGTCCTCAACACGGACTTCTTCTCCAGCTCGTACCAGGACACTTGCGCCAAGGGAGTCAACCTGGCGGCCGAGGAGCTCACCTGGCTGGAGCGCACTCTCGAAACGGCGTCGCGAAGCGGACAACGGGTCTGGCTCATGTATCACATCCCGCCAGGGATCGACACCTACGCGACGCTGCAGAAGGGGCCTTGCCCGGTAACCCCCGTGTCGCTCTGGTCGACCGATGACCTCACGCGGTTCCGGCAGATCCTGGCCAGGTTCCCCGGGCTAGTGAAGGTCTCCTTCGCCGCGCACACGCACCGGGACGAGTTCCGGCTCCCGCCTGGCGGCGGCTACGTCCACGTCGCTCCCGCCGTGAGTCCCGTCTACTACGACAACCCCGCCTTCGCGGTCTTCTCCTATGCCAGGGCGAGCGGCGACGTCGCGGACTTCAAGACCTACGAGCTCGACCTGGATCCCAAGCGGGGCGGGGGAACGAAATGGGCCTTGGAATATGACTTCCAGCAAGCGTACGGACGGCCCGCGGTGGACGCCTCGACGCTGGGGGAAGTCCTGCGCGGCATCCACGACGACCCCGCGGTCAGGGAGCGCTACCTGAGGCTCTACCCGGTGAGCGCCGGGCAACCCGACCTGCCGCACTGGCTTGCCTACTGGTGCGCCGCTCGCGTGTTCACCCCGGAGGAGTTCACCGCCTGCTACTGCGCCGGTGCGACCAGCCCCTGAGTGCCCAAGGCGTGCTATCATGCGGGTTTGAACGCAGGTCGACCAGCCGCGGGAGGTCCACGATGACCCGGACTCGGAATCGGCTCAGCTTCTCGGGATGGGCGGGGTTGGCCGCCTTGGCAGGGGTGGTCGGATTGGCCGGGCTGACCGCGACCCCGGCCGGGGCCGAGGTGTTCCACGTCAAGATGCGGAACGGCTCGACCATCGATACGGCCTACAAGCCGCAGCAGGCCACCTTCGATCCGAACGTGGTGATCCTGCTGAGCGATGCCGGCAACTGGATCGGCCTCAACCAGCGGGAGATCGAGAGCGTGATCTCCGAGTCGGAGATCAACGGCTTCGGCGTGGCGCTGAACTTCAACACCATCGCGATGGGCTGGGCGCCGAACGACCTCCCCGAGCCGTCGACGCAGGCCCAGTCGGCGGCGACGCAGGCGCTGCAGAACCTCTACAAGCAGCAGCAGGCTCAGGAACACTACACGATCCCGCAGTTCGTCAACACCGATCAGACCGCCGGGATCCCCGCCAGGCTGGTGGGCGGAGCCGTGCTTCCCGGAGTGCCGGCGCCGGTGCCGCAGCTGGTTCCAGTGCCTGCTGCCGCGCCAGCGCCGGGCGGAGCCAATCCGCAGCAGTAGCGCGATCCATTCGCGCCCGAGCCGCCGATCGGCGCCCGGGCTCTCTTTGACAAAACGACGGTGCGGTGACGGCGACGCCTCCCTGCGAGGAGGTCCGCCGTCCGCGAAAGGGAAGCCGGTGTGATTCCGGCGTGGCCCCCGCCACTGTAACCGGGTACGAAACCGGAGATGTGCCACTGCGCGCGGTGGATCCCCCCGAGGGGGGGTTGCCCGTGTGGGAAGGCCCGGGAGTAGGAAGATCCGGAAGCCAGGAGACCTGCCGTACCGTCCGACGCCGCCCGCGGGGTGCGGGGCAGGGCAGCAGGTCGGCCATGTGCGCCTCCTCGACCTCGCCTCGTCCCTCCCGGGGACGTCGCAACCGGACAAGGAGTCACACATGCGTCAGATCCTTCTGGCGGCCGGCATCCTCGGGGGCGCGATGCCGGCTCTGTTGGCCCAGCCCATCCCATCCACAGCCTCCGAGAAGAGCTCCATCGCCGCGACCGGAGCCAGCGCTGCCGGCGCTGCCGGAGCCGCCCCGCGGTTCTCCGACTCGCTCGTCGTCACCCCCTCGCTCGACGCCGAACCGCGCGACGACACCCCCGCCACCGTGACGGTGATCGACGCCCAGGAGATCGAGGACCGTCAGGCCCGCGACCTCGCCGACCTGCTGTGGAGCGTGCCGGGCATGACCGTCTCGCAGGCGGGCGCAGCCGGACAGCAGACCTCGGTGTTCACCCGCGGCGCCAACTCGAGCCAGACGCTGCTGCTGTGGAACGGCATTCCGCTCAACGATCCCTTCTTCGGCGACGTCAACTGGCAGTTCGTGCCCACCGAGGGCGTCGAGCGGGTCGAGGTGGTGCGCGGCCCCTTCAGCGCCCTCTACGGCAGCAACGCGGTGGGCGGCGTGGTGCAGGTGCTGACCGGCACGCGCCACGGCCTCGCCGCCGACCTCGAGGGCGGCGAGCACGGCTATGCGCGCGGCGCCCTAGCCGCCGGCACCAGCCTCGGCGGCGTACAGCTCGACCTGACCGGCAACGCGCGGCGCAGCGACGGCACGCTGAACAACGACTTCTTCGACGGCGAGGAGGTGGTGGCCCGCGCCCTCTGGGCGGCGCTGCCGGGGACCAGCCTGGGAGTGCTGGCGCGCGCCAACGACGCGAAGACCGGTGTGCCTTTCTCCTCAGGAGTGCCGACGCCGGAGACCAGGATCTCCTGGCGGGAGCGGGAGATCGCCCTGCCCGTGGACGCCACCGGCGGCCGCTGGCTGGTCGACGCGCAGCTGTCCGACACCCGCTTCGACGACGCCTTCCGCAGCCCGGACGACCCCTTCGGCGCCTATGCCTCCGACACCCGCTCCGAGACGCTCGCGGGTCGCGCGGTGGGCTCGTACCACCTGCTGCAGCAGGCGGCGCAGGATCTCGAGCTGTCGCTCGGCACGGAGGGCCAGAGCTTCCGCGTCACCAGCCAGGACGTCTTCGGCACCAACCTCGACCGCGCCCACCAGCGGACCTGGGCGGGCTTTGGGCAGGCCAGCTACGGCGGCGGGCCGGTGCGTCTCGACGTGGGCGTGCGCCGCGACGACAACGACGTCTATGGCGGCCAGACCAGCCTGCGCGCCGGCGGCGCCTGGCGCATCGCCGGCGGCACCCGGATCCGCGCCAGCTACGGCCAGGCCTTCCGCGCGCCGACTCTCGGCGAGCTCTACTTCCCGTTCAGCGGCAACCCCAACCTGCGGCCGGAGACCGGCACCAGCTACGAGCTGGGCCTCGAGCAGGACGCCGGCCCCTGGCGGTTCGTGGTCACCGGCTTCGAGAACCGCCAGCGCAACCTCATCGTCTTCGACAACTTCTCGTCGCAGGACGTCAACGTCGGCCGGGCGAGGAGCCGGGGCCTGGAAGGGCTGGTCGGCTTCCGGCGGGGCATCGTCTCCGCACAGCTCAACGGCACCCGCCTCGACGCGGTGGACCTGACGACCGGCCTCGAGCTCTTGCGGCGCCCGAGATGGAGCGCCAACCTGCTGGCCACGGCCCGGCCGGGGCCCTGGACGTTCACCTTCACCGGCCGTTACGTCGGGGAGCGCGCGGACCTCGACCCGGTGATGACCACCGTGCGGCGCACCGACCCGGGCTTCGTCCGCCTCGACCTCGCGGCGAGCCGCCGTGCGCTTCCCTGGCTGTCGCCCTACGCGCGGATCGAGAACCTGGCCGACCGCCGCTATGCCGAGGTGCTGGGCTACCCGAGCCCGGGGCGGACGCTGATCGGCGGCGTGATGGTGAATCTCTGATGGAGAGGCGGCGGCGCTCTCGCCGGGCGCACCGGTGGCGCCGCCGCCTCGGCGCCCTGCCGGCGATCGCCGCGGTCGCCGCGGTCGCCGCGATCGCCGTGATCGCCGCTTCAGGCGCGGCAACCGCCACTCCGGCCCCCGCGGGCGCTCCGGTCGCCGCCACGGCGCGGCGGATCGTCTCGCTGGCGCCGAGCCTGACGGAGACCCTCTTCGCCCTCGGGCTCGGCGACCGGGTGGTCGGGGTCGACGACTACAGCGTCTGGCCCGCCGCGGCCGCGGCCAAGCCACGGATCGGCGGCCTGTTCAACACCAACCTGGAGAAGATCGTGACGCTCCGCCCCGACCTGGCGTTGCTGCTCCCCAGCGAGCACGACGTCGCGGCCAAGCTGCGAGGCCTGGGCGTGGCCAGCCTGATCGTCCCGGTCGAGACGCTCGCCGACGTCGAGCGCTCCTTCGTCGCCATCGCCCGCCGGTGCGGCGTGGCGCCGGCCGGCGAGCGCCTGGCGGCGTCCTGGCGGGCCGAGCTGGCGCCGCGGCCGGTGCCGGGCGGCGGCCTCGCGGTGATGCTGTCCGTGGGGCGCCAGCCCGGGCGGCTCACCGGCATCCTCGCCGCCGCCCGCGGCACCTTCCTCGACGAGCTGTTGGTCCGCCTGGGCGCCGCCAACGTCTTCGCCGATGCCGCCACGCGCTATCCGCAGGTCGGCCTGGAGGAAGTGGTGGCGCGGGCGCCCCGGGTCATCCTAGAGCTGCGCAGCGACCCGGCCCCGCCGGCCCTGACCGCGGCCCTGGTCCACGACTGGCGCCAGCTGCCCACCGTGCCGGCGGTGCGCGACGGGCGGATCTTCGTCATCGCCGGCGACTACGTCCTGGTGCCCGGTCCGCGGCTGCCGCTGCTCTACCGCGACCTGCGGCAGGCGCTGCTGGCCGCCGCGGCGGGAGCGGGAGCCAGGCCGTGAGCCAGGTCGCGAGCCAGGTCGCGAGCCAGGTCGCCCGGGAGACGCTCCTCGCCGCACGCGGCCTGACCTGGCAAGCCGGCGGCCGAACGATCCTCGGACCGCTGGACCTCGACGTGCGCGGCGGCGAGTGCCTGGCAGTGGTGGGGCCGAACGGCGCCGGCAAGACCACCCTGCTCCGCCTGCTGACCGGCCTCGCCCATCCCGCCGCCGGGACGCTCTCCTTCGGCGGGCGTCCCTTCGCCAGGCTCAGCCGGCGCGAGCTGGCGCGGCGCATCGCCTACGTGCCGCAGATCCGGCCCGCGCACGTGCCGCTCGCCGTCGAGGAGGTGGTCCTGCTCGGGCGCTATCCCTACCTCTCGCCGCTGCAGCTGGCGCCACGGACCGCGGACTTCGCCGCGGTCGAGGACGCCCTGCGCCGGGTCGGCATCCAGGAGCTGCGAGGGCGGCCGGTCGACGAGCTCTCGGGCGGCGAGCGCCAGGCGGTGTTCATCGCCGCCGCCCTGGCCCAGGAGGCGCAGCTGCTGGTGCTCGACGAGCCCACCCTGCACCTCGACGCACGCCATCAGCAGCAGCTGGCGTCGCTGCTGCTGCGGCTGAAGGACGACGCGGCGCGCACCGTCGTGCTGGCGACCCACGACCTCAACCTGGCGGCGCTGCTCGGCGACCGCCTCCTGGCGCTGGCCGGCGGCCGCGAGATGGCGATCGGCTCGCCGGCCGAGATCCTCCAGCCGGAGGTCCTCGAGCGGCTCTTCCACGCCCGCTTCCAGGTGGTGCGCGGCGGCGACCGGCCGCTCACCGTCCTCGATCTCGCCTCCTGACCGGACCGCCGCGCCCGTGAGCCCGAACCCCACCCGCAGCCGCTCCCGCGTCGCGCTCGCCGTCCTCGGCGGGGTCTGGGTGGCGGCGTTGCTGGTCGCGCCGCTCCTGGGCAGCCACTCGGTGTCCCTGGCCGCCGCGTTGCGCGGCGAGCCGACAGCGGCAGCCATCTTGTGGCAGCTGCGCCTGCCCCGCGTCCTGCTCTCGCTCCTCGCAGGCGGCGGCCTCGCCCTCTCCGGCCTCGGCTTCCAGACCCTCTTCCGCAACTCCCTGGCCGAGCCCTACACCCTCGGCGTGGCCAGCGGTGCGGCGCTCGGCGCGGTGGTGGCCCTGCGCTTCGAGAGCGCCGCGGCGCCGCTCGGCCTCTCGGCGGTGGCCCTCGCCAGCTTCGCCGGCGCCCTCGCCGCCACCGCCCTCGTCGTCGGCCTGGCCCTGCGCCGCCAGGGCGTCGCCACCCAGACCCTGCTCCTGGCGGGCGTCGCCGTCTCCCTCTCCTGCTCCGCCACCATCCTCTTCCTGCAGTACCTGGCCGACTCGACCCAGACCTTCCGCATGGTGCGCTGGATGATGGGAGGCCTGGCGGTGGTCGGCTACCGCGAGGTGCTCTGGCTGCTGCCCTGGATCCTCGGCGGCACCGTCGTCCTCCTCGCCCTCCGCTGGGACCTCAACCTCCTCCTCACCGGCGAAGAGCTCGCCGCCAGCCGCGGCGTCGACATCGGCCGCCTGCGCCTGCAGGTCCTGCTAGCCACCTCCCTGATGATCGGCTCCCTGGTCGCCGTCGCCGGCCCCATCGGCTTCGTAGGCCTCATCGTCCCCCACATCGTCCGCCGCTGGGTGGGCCAGGACCACCTCTTCCTCGCCCCCGCCTGCCTCCTGGGAGGCGGCGCCTTCCTCACCGCCTGCGACGCCGCCGCGCGCGTGGTCATGGCCCCGGCCGAGCTGCCCGTAGGCATCCTCACCGCGCTGCTCGGCGGGCCCTTCTTCCTCTGGCTGCTGATCCTGCGGAGCCGGGAGCGGTGAGGGTCCCGGTTACCTGCAAGACTGAAAATCACGGGGGTCGACGGTTCAATTCCGTTCCTGGGCACCACGTAAGTGGCACAAAACAAGAGCCTTACAACTATCACTCGCTGCCGCCATGGCGCTTGAGTTACGCCTGGGCAGCGCCTGGGCAGCAACAGGAAGAGAGCGCTAGAGAACTCCGTCGAACACCAGCGCAACAGGTGCGGACCTTTCACCCGGCGACTGTCGCCGTAGCTCTCGCCACCGCCACGCGGCACTCCAACCGCGCGGCTGCCAACTCTACCGACGAACGCCGAAGAAGTCCCACCGGACGCCGTCCGGAGGTGGATGCCTGCCACCCGCGTCGACAACGCCGGGCTCTCGCTGGTGGATGGCCCTTCTAAGATGATCTTCACCGATAAGTCTTGCTTGGGTGGCTATGGGGTCTCTACCTGCCCTCTGGCCGACCTTCTCGAGATCAAGGCGGAGACGCTCCGTAGCGGTGAGCTCGGCAACGAGAACCTCGATGCGGTCGAGTGTGTGGAACCTCTCCTGCCAGCGTCGAGCCCGCGCGGCCACTGCCTCGGTCAAGACCATGAGGTAGCCCTTGGCCTCGCTTCCCTCCGACCTGAGATTCAGTACAGCACGGTCGAGCTGCAGGAAGTTCTGCTGAAGGGTCGGCGCCCTGGAACCCTTTAAGTCCAGGTACCCCTTCGCCATGCCCAGCACGTATCTCATTGGGGCCCCCTCCGATGAAGTGGTATTAGGATCGCTTCCTCGACCTTGAAGACTGCCATGGTCAACTCATCAACGCTGGATCCCACGGCTCCGCGACCAGCCTAGAGTCGTGGCGGCGTGCGGTCAAATTCCCACATTGCTATCTCTCATAGTTCCCGCTTGCCGCTGCTCACCGCCGTTGCGGACTGCCGTCCTGGCCCTCCGGCGGCAAGGTGGACGTGGCCCTGCGCCGGGAGGGGCTCTTGACGATGCGGGATATCGTATATGCTGGACTCTAGGAGAAAGAGCGGAGCACGCCTCGACTTCATGAGCCCGAGGGAGTTCTTCACCGTCCTCGATGTCCCCGGAACCCGCTTCCAAGGAAACCAGGGTGGCGGCGGGTACAAGCTGAAGGTGAAGTACCGGCCGGCCGAGGGTAAGGCAGCTACGAGGGAAAGCGAGGCGGTCTCGGAGTTACTCTTGAAGAGAGTCTGAAGAGGATGAAAAGGGGCTAGCATGATGCAACTACAAAGCTCGTACGTTCCTGTCAATAAGACTTCTGCATCTGGCGGCGAGGTTGGTAGCGGTCTGCCTTCAAAGCGGCGGACTGAGGTTCCCAGGACCCTCTTTTTTGCACTCATTCCCTCGCTCCTAACGTTGATTTGGGTGGTTCTGCTCGCAACAGGATATAGCTTGGATTTGCAAACCAAGTTCTTCGATGTCGTTGTGAAGATCGTCACCATTTCGGCGACCATCATTGGTGCGATCTGGTCCTATTATGCTTTCTTCCGTCAGCGGCTTAAGGAGCCGCGCCTCAATGTCACCCACGAGATCAAATCGCTCGAGTTGACGGATGGCAAGCGCCTGCTGAAGGTCTACGCCACGATCACGAACATCGGGCAGGTAAGAGTTGAGTTGCCGATCTGGCGTCTTCGGGCCGACCAAGTCCTTCCGCTTACCAAGACACCCTTGGCTGATCTCGCGACAGGCACGGTCGCGTTCACAGATGCGCAAGCCCACTGGGACTGTCTTGCGAAAGGCACATTCAGCGACGACGACAAGTCGTTTGCGATGGTGCTTGAACCCGGAGAAACGGATCGTGCTGCGGCGAACCTCGTGATCAAGAGCGGCGTGGAGGCTGTCCAGGTCTATTCCCACTTCAGTCAAAAGGGTGCTCAGCGCGCACTGGGTTGGCCGAGCAGGACCCTGGTCGATTTACGGAAGGGACAGACCGACAAAGGAGAGGCTCATGAGTGAGCAGGAACCAACGGAGCATAAATGGCTGCAACCGACCGAAACCGAAAGATCTCCTTATGAGGATGCCCAAAGGAGCCAGAATTGGGACCCACCGTTCCACGAAGATCCTCAACACCCAGGTGATCAGGAACCCTTTGTGGAGCCGTTCACCGAGCCGGAACCTCCGCCACCTCCACCCCTTCCACCGCCGGACCGAGAGGGCTAGCGTTCGACACCCGATCCAGGTTCCCCAGAGGGGAGCCGACACCCAGTGCCAAGTGGCGGGCGAATCGAAGACCAAGGTCGCCCCGGGAAGCGCCATGGAAGCGTAAGATGACCGTCGCAATAGCTGCGAGCTGCACGCTTGATAATGAGCCGGCGGTAGTCCTATGTTTCGATAGGAAGGTATCCACTGACAAGTGGCGTTCAGAGACCGAATTTAAGATAGAAGGTCTCGGCGGATCGTTTGTGGCAATTTTTGCTGGAAACATATCGCAGGCCCGCGAGTTGATAGCGACTTACAGAGACCAGTTTAGTAGCAACCTTATAGATATGATGCACAAGGAAGGCATTCAAGACGACCTGCGCGCGCCTTTAAGGAAACGAAAGAGAATGATGGTTGAGGCGCTGGTTTCAGAGGCGGCTGGGACTAACCTACGAGGAATTTCCTGAACCGCGGAGAACAGATAGACTCGAGCCTGAGCGCTGGGGCGGGCAGCGCCGGTAGCTCGACACCCAGCCGCTGTCACGGGCTTTGCGCACCCGCAGAGCCCCCAGCTTCGGTACGAGGAGAGGGCGCATGGAGCATATAGCCACCGCAGAGCCAACGCCGCTGAACGTCACGCACACCAGTCAGATTCAGCTCGCGACCATCCTGGCCGCACACTATACCGCCACTAGAGCTTCGGTTGATGACTGGCTCCGTCGGCGCGACCAGTACCTCATTCTATACATAACGGGTACGGCGGTCACGTTCGGCACCTACGTGTCAAAGCTTAATGCAAGCCTGATTATATTTCTTGTTCCAGCGCTAACTATCGTCACCCTATTCGCTTACATTAGCGCCGATCTCCACGTCGCTTACCTCTGTAACTGGCTCAAACTGGAGTACACCGCCCTTCTGGAGAAATTCGTGCACACATACGGAGTGATATCCTTGGCTCCATGGCACTGGGACAACTCCTCGTCGGTAGCTGAGTTCTACGACAGCGGAGTCGGGCGCCTCAGATATGTCTTCTTAGGCTTAACTTTCGCTTTGGCCAACGCAGCTTCGTTAATCCTAGTCAGTATGCTCTCCGGTAGGTTCTCCATGGCTCTATTCAACACCTGTGCGGGAGCCGCATTACTATCCATTTGTGCCCTCGCTGCCCTCTACCGGAAGCGGAGAATCATGGCGGCACGTCCTGTAGATCCAGCCTGAGCATATGGTGCGCGGCTCTATTGTTGGCAGTCAGTGTGATCGTGGAAGTGATAAGCGCTTGGCGTCTTCGTCAAATGACAGCATCGCTGTACGAGGTCGGCGAATCGCAATGGAACTCCTCGCACTAGAGCTTGAAGTCCACTTCCCGACTTATTACCTGGCCCGAGATCCTTGCTTCTCGGTAGGCGGCCCCCGGCAGGTCCTCGACCGTCGCCGCACCCAGTTCGCCATAAACTCAGTTGCTGAGGCCCGCCTCGAGAGCATGCGTTCTTCGATCGAGGCCGCCGCGAACCGCTCCAAGCGCCGCGGCGAGATCCCGAAGAGGACCTGACCCCCACTCCCGAGGACTTCATGGCCGTGGAAGAACGAACTCTCGCGTTGCAGGGGAATGTCCTCCGGGACGATGGCCGGATCGTGCCCGGATGTGTGGTATTGAAGCACGGGACCATCGACTCTGTCGGTTCGTTTGCTTTGGGAGCGAGCACGACCCTCGAGGTCCTGCACTTTCCTGCCGGAAGCATCATAGCTCCGGGGTTCATCGACATCCAGCTCAACGGAGCCTTTGGCCACGACTTCACCGTCGCCAGCGCAGGCATTCTTGATGTCGCCAGACAACTGCCTCGCTACGGCGTTACATCCTTTCTCCCTACAGTGATCACGTCTCCGCTCGACAACATCCGAAAGATGATCTCCGAGGTGAAAGCGATTCTTCGCAGCACGCCTGGCGAGGTGGCCGCGGAAATTCTCGGGCTGCACGTCGAAGGACCGTTCCTGGCCCCTGGCAAGGCTGGAGCTCACGACAGTAACTATTGCCTCCCCCCTATACGCGATTATCTGGTGTTGTTCGATCCATCGGTGGTTCGCCTCTTGACGTTGGCGCCGGAACTGGAGGGCTGCCTCGACTTCATAGCGGAGGCGACACGTTCGGGTATCGTCGTCGGCATGGGACACAGCAATGCGACGTTCCAGCAGACATTGGATGCTGTCGCTTCCGGCGCCTCATGGGGCACCCATCTGTTCAACGCCGCACCAATGCTTGACCATCGCGAGCCCGGGCTGGTGGGCGCACTGCTCGCCGATCCGAGGCTGCGCTTTGCCCTCATCGCCGATGGCCTCCACCTACATCCCGCGATTCTTCGCATTGCGTATGCGGCCAAGGGCGCCCAAGGCGTTACATTGATCTCCGACAGCACCGCCGCTACTGGCATGCCGCCTGGAATCTACCTTCTCGGAGAGACTCCGATCACGGTCGATGGCGCATCGTCGAGAGCGGTGCATTCCGGCGGGTTGGCCGGCAGTGTGCTCACTCTTGATGCCGCCGTTCGGAACATGATCCGCTTCTCAGGCTGCTCGATCGCTGCGGCTCTCACCATGGCAAGCACGTCGCCGGCAGATGTGATCAGGCACCGAAGGAAGGGCCGCATCCTGCCCGGTTATGACGGCGACCTCGTCGTCCTCGATCCCTCTCTCCACGTCATCGCGACGGTCACCAAGGGCCGGGTTGCCTATCGCGACGTCGGCCTCGCCGGAGGCAGCTGACCAGCCGCCCGGAACTCAGCTCTCCCTGGCGGTGCCGCTGCGGTCCCGCTCAGTCCATCCGCATGGTCGCCGCCGCAGGACCGCCCTCCGGCAAGGTCCGCCGGCGCGAACATGGCCGACATGGCCGAGCTCATGCAGAGCGACCCCGGGCCGGCTGCCGACCCGCCCCTTCCGCCGGCCCGTCCGCTTGTGTTACTCTTCGCGGAATCACGCCAGCGCTCAATTGGCCTCGACTCGCAGCCTTGCCGCTCGTTCGACTTGGAGGTCAGGTTCTGGCGATGACGCCGGCCATCGATCTGGTGGTGGCTCGAATCTGGCCGGCGCCAACCACAAGAAGTGGGAGGGACCTATGGAGGATGACATCGTCCGTCGTCTTGTCGCAAGCCAACGCAAGCTCGTTTTCCCAGATCCCCTCGATGTATATCTCTCTGATCGCGCCGAAGAAGGGTCGCTCCATGCCGGGCAGCCCCATCAAGGGCAAGGCTTTGCGGACGCCGCCACAGTCGCATCCGCGATTAAGGCTCGCGCCTATTCTATCGGCTTTGCAATCCATAACACCATCGTCAGCTCTGAGTCCGCCATTTGGGATGCGATTCTCGAGATCGAGCGCTGGATCAACGAGCAGGAGATCGTACGTGTTGTCGGCGCAGGGCGGGCGCTGCTGGCGGCCGCCATCCCTGCAAACCGTTTGGCGCACACCGGCGCGCGCATCTATGTCTTGCATGACGTCGTGCCTCTTCCTAATTCCATTCGCGGCGGTTCTATTCTGGCAGCGAGCGCCTCTGGAAAGACGGCGCCCGTCCTCTCAATTATGGCAACCGCGAAGAAGCGCAACCCGAAGATCAGGATTCTGGGAATTGCGGATGCCGGTGCCCGGCAATTCGCCGACCTGTGCGACATCTTCGTCGGCATCGACCAGACCACGAATCCCGTCGCCAATCCGCTCAGCGCCCTCGCCGACACCGGTGAGTACATCATCAGCGAACTATTGGACGCCATGGTGGTGGCCGCGGCGAAACGCCTCGGGTTCACTGATCAGCAGTTCAGGGAGGGCCACGAGGATCTCGGTGACACTGGGCCGTATCTCCCCGAGGAAGCCGCGAGATGAGCGAAGTCGGCCCATCGGTTTTTCGTCCCGGCGCGTCGCCTCTCGGGCGTGGCGCCGAGCTCCAGCAAGTGAACCATGTTCTGGAGACATCCGCGAAGCGCGTAATCGCCATCTCGGGATCAGGAGGTATCGGCAAGACCACCCTTGCTGTCGAGCTGCTAATTTTTCAACGGGACCAGGGTCTGCTCTTCGACGAGACTATCGCACTCGCCGGCCACGGCAGATCCGGCGTCATGCTCCTAGATGATCTCTACAGGAGGATCTCCAAGACGCAGGGGGATCCGAGTCAACCCGAAGATCTCCCCGGCCTCATCGTGAAAGCGCTCACCGAGGCGCCCGAGAAGAGGTTCCTCTGTCTCATAGACAACCTCGAGGATGAGGCGGCGGCGAGCGACAGCGTGCGCGACCTGATCCGTCGCTGGGCGTGTGCCGATACCGCCTCGAAGCTGATGGTCACGGTTCGGCGGTGGGAAGGGGCCGGATTCGACGATCTATTCGACAAGGGCTTCTACGAACTGCAGCTGACGGGGCTCGATGACCCTCAGGCCGTCCTAGCCCTCCTTGGGAACACTTTGCGGCTCAACTTCACCGATAATGAGCTGTTGGAGGTCGCGCGGCGGCTCGGCAATGTGCCTCAGAACCTGCTCTACCTGCGATGGGCTCAGCCAGAATCGTTGCGGGCTTTTGAGGAGAATTTTTTGCAGAATTGGGACGAAGCGGTGGGACCCGAGTCGGTTCGCGCCCTTCTCGACCGAGTCGGCGGCGGTGAGGCCATTGCAGCCCTCGGCCTGCTGAGGAGCATTCACTACGAGCAGGAGCTGCTGCGTCACCTTTGGGCCGAATTGACAGATTTCGCCGCCGAGCGGTTGCCGGCTACGATCGGCTTCCTACAGGAGAATCGCGTTATTCTCGAGACCGGAGAAGGCGATTTTCCATATCGCGTGCATCCGAAGGTTCACCTCGACCTCCTCCACTTGTCGGAGCGGCGCGGGCGAGCGTGGCTGAGGAGCGTCCACCGAGCTGCGCTCGCCTTCTACGAGGCGCGTGCCGCGAGCGATACGCTGGATGTCCGTGCGAGGGGCGAGTTGATATTTCATCAAATCGCGCTACACGACTTTGCCGGTGCATATGCCGCAGTTCTAGGCGGCGAGGAGTTGACGCTCTGGCGTAACGCGGGCCTCTCATTACGCGTTGAACCACTTCTCGAGCAACTGCTGGAAGTGAGCGGCGAGGCGATCTCGGGTTACACGGCCGAGCAGCGGAGTTCTATCTACGTCGCGTTGGCCAACATCGCCTCTGACGCGGGCCGCCCCGGCGTCTGCCTGGAGTATCTCGGCAAGGCGGCGGCCTGTTTGCGGGATTCGCCGAGTACGGCATCCGTCCAACGCCTCTCACGCGACATCTGGCGACAGACCGCTATTTCGCATGCGAACCTGGGCCACACCGCCGAGTGCATCGCTTACTATCTGCGAGTAATCGAGGCGGATCCGGATGTGACCGACACCGCCACGGCGCTATGCATGGGCTATCTCGGTTACGACTACTGCGACCTCATGGATTTCGCAAATGCCGAACTCTGGACGCTGCTTGCCCTTGGGCGCTGTCCGCCAGAACGCAACCTCGATGTCTTCACGAAGAACCTCTCGAACCGAGGACTCGTGCTGCTTTTTGAGGGTGACCTTGCCCACGCCCAGAGCCACTTCGAGCAGGCTGCCGCCAGGGTCGGTAGGCCTGGGTCTGGCGCCATGGACGTGCGAGAGCATGGGAGAGTGCTCGCCAATCTGGGCCTTACCTACCTCGGGAATCGGAACACTCCTATCGAGCTCGCGAGGGCGACCCTAGAGACGGCGGTACGGCTCACTCGTAAGGCGGGAGATGCCAGGCGTCAAGCGGTCAGCATCGGCCGCCTGGGGCTCGTCGAGATTGCCGACCACAATTTTGGTGTGGGCGAGCGCATGATCGGCGATGCCATACGCGCTCATAGGAAGCTTGGCGACACCAGGACGCTGCTATTCGAGCTCCTGTATCTCGTCGGATCGCGGTGGATTCGCGCCAACGGGACCTACCCGCCAGAGGCGCGCGAGGCCCTCGACTGGGCGTTGAGACAGACCTTCCCCGCCGACTTGAGCGATCTGCTTCCGCTGCTGAGCGATTCGCGGTGGTCGTATTTAGTCGATTTTTGGAGCAGCTGTCAGCGCCGCTACTGCTTTCGTGTGAAGTAAGATCGCCGGATGACCCGCATGGGTCGGCCCAGCATGGAGTACGACCCGGGTGCCGGTTGCCTAAGAGGTGCAAGCGATGCTCAGGATGTCAGCCGAAGTCGCGAGGATGGCCTTAGCCGTGCGCCAGGCCGGCATGGTAGCTCGACGACTGCAGGGCCGGGTCGTGAACGAGGGCAAGTTCGACGCCACGCAGCTGCCCAATGACGATGATCGTCTTCGAAGCAGCAGAGCCGCTAAGACGGTGGTGGATGAACTCGCCCAGGACATCCTCATTCTCGCGGCGGCGGAGATCCTCAACACCCATCACACGGTGCTCGATGCGGAAGAGAACACCGCTGCCGCGGGCCTGTTCTCAACCGGAGCAAGCAACACAGTGTTGGTGCTGGATCCCGTCGACGGGACGGTTGAGTACCTCGAGGGACGGGACTCGTACTCGGTGTGTGCCGGCCTGATCGACGGGGAGCGGCTGAAATGGGCGATCGTCCTGTTTCCGGCAAGGGACCGCATCTATCTCCTGGACGAGACCGGCCACTCATGGTTTGGCGGAGACGCTCTCTTGGGCGATAGCGGCTCTCTGCAGCCTCTCCAGGGAAGAGGTGACCTCGAGCGCCAACGAATCTTCGTCAACGGCAGAGTCCCGGCGGAGATCCAGGACTGCCTCAGAGCGGGCGGTTTCCGAGTTCTCGAGGATACCCATGAAGGCATGGGAGCGCCCGACTGCATTCTCTCGTGCCTGGACACCACGGTTGCTTATGTCTCGCATACCCGCCAAGCTCGGGACGTGCTACTCGGGGGGATCCTTGGCGGCGTCGACGGCGCTTATGCCGTGGACTGGACAGGGGCTCCCCTCTCGTGGCCTGCCGGCGGCCGCGTGCCGCGAGCCGTCTTCGGCTGGGGGACTTACGACGAGCGTTTGTCGCGCTGTCTCTCGCCGAGCGGCAGAAGTCATCGATAGGCCGGTATCACTCCACGGTCACCGATTTTGCGAGATTTCTCGGATGGTCGGGATCTGCGCCGCGCTGGACCGCCACGTAGTAGGCCAGCAACTGCAACGGCACGATCATGATGATTGGCGCGACGAGGGGATGGATCGACGGCACCAGCCATAGGTTGTCGGCGATTGCCTCGATCCCTTCCGTGCCGGACGTGGCAATGGCGAGGACCCTTGCGCCCCTGGACTGCACCTGTGCGATCTGGGAGAGCATTCGCTGCCGCTCGGTGTCCTGCCCGATGAGAGCAACGACCGGATACCCCTTGCAAATGAGGGATATCGGTCCATGCTTCATCTCCCCGGCAGGATAACCTTCCGCGTGCAGATAGCTGAGTTCCTTCAGCTTGAGGGCCCCCTCCATCGCGATGGGGTAGTGAAGACCTCTGCCAAGGAAGAGCGAGCTGGCTTGGCCGGCGAACAAGGAGGCGTATCTCTCATAGAGAGCGGCAGGGTGGCCGAGTATCTGAGAGACCATGCCGGGTACGTACTGGAGCGCCGTGGATACCTCAAGCGCAGCTGCGGGCTCCAGCACATAGCGCTCTCCACCAACTGCGAGCGCCACCATGAGGAGGGCGCAGAGTTGCGCGGTGAAGGTCTTCGTCTCTGCCACTCCGATTTCCGTGCCGGCGAACATGTAAATGACCAGATCGGCCAAGCGCGCGGCGGAGGACTCCTCGCGATTCGTGATGACCATGACTGTGGCGCGCCGCCGGCGGGCCATCTCTATCGCCAAGAGGACGTCTGCCGTCTCGCCGGATTGGGTGATAGCGATGACCAGCGTAGCCGGTGATACCACGGGGGACGCATGCGCGAACTCATGTGCATATTCGACGGTCGCGGGCAGTCCTGCCAGCGATTCGATCCATTGCTTTCCGAGTAGCGCAGCATAATATGTGGTGCCACACCCAAGGAACACGACTCGGTCGGCGCCCCTGAGCGCTGACTGCTGGCTGGTAGAGGGCGTGTTCACCCTGTCGACGAGCGAGCCGCCAAGCCCCGATTTCCGGCCGATCAGCGCATTGATGGTAAGTGGCTGCTCGTGAATCTCCTTGAGGGTGTAGTGCTTATATTCGCCCTTTTGTGCAGTCGTCCCTTCGAGTACGAGAAGCCGGCTCTTGTCGGCGTGTCGGAGCATCCCAGCTACATTCCCGGAAGCGTCGTCCAGGGTCGTGCAGCGAGCGCCCTTGCTCGACACGAGGGCGATCTCGCCATCCTGTAGGTAGAAGGCGCTCGTCGCGACGCCTGCGAGTGCCAGGACGTCGGACGCCACGGCCATCTCTTGCTCACCATACCCGACGGCCAGCCCCCCCGCGAATCCAATGCGGACCGCGAGGAGCACCCCGGGATGACGCAGGCTGAGACAGACGATGGCTTGATGTCCGCCAAGGGAGTGGAATGCGCGCTGGGCGATGCACTCCAAGGAAACGGGTGCGGCGTCGATGCCATCGAGGTCGGCGTATGCCTCTTCGAGGAGATGGGCGAGGACCTCGGTATCCGTATCGGAGGTGAAGCGATGTCCTCCGGCCAGCAGGGCTTGGCGCAGCTCGCCCGCGTTGGCCAGCATTCCGTTGTGGACAACCGCGAACGTACGGGAGCAGTCCAGGTGCGGGTGAGCATTGCGCGAGGTTGGAGCGCCATGGGTCGCCCATCGCGTGTGCCCTATCCCTGTCCCTCCTGTAACCGGCGATCCCCTGATGATCTCCCGCAGGTTCTCGAGCTGGCCAGCCGCCCGGCGGACCTCGAGGGCCGTCGGGCTGGCCGCATTGATGAGGCAAATCCCCGCTGAATCGTAGCCGCGATACTCCAGGCGCTCGAGACCGGCAAGAAGTACGTCCATCGCACTACGCCTGCCAGTGTAAGCGATGATCCCGCACATGCGTCAGCTCCTACTCTTTGTTTATGAGGTAATTCTCGTGCTTGCGACTCGGGGACGCTAGAACCGGACCGACGTGGGCAGGTTTCTCGCCTTCGCCACTGCCCCATCAATGCAGATCATCTGTCGGAGCTATCCTCTCTCGAGCTTCTGTGGGGCGCCGAGAAGCGACTCGCCTCGATCTCCGCCATACCTGGAAAGCGCTCGACCTGACCGAACTGGATAGGCGGCGCCACAGCGGATAGCACAAATGGCCGGCCGCCTAGCTCGAGCGTCTCCAGCCCCGCCCGACGGACGGAACGGATTGGCCTCATAGCTCCTTCTCCTTTTGGAAGATTTGCCGATAGTAACACAGGGTTCCCGAAAGGACTTCTCCGTCGCCTTCTCTTGCCTCGACGAGCCGCTCGACGCGATGAAGCTGGCTCAGACCCGATAGCTCCGGAGGTGGGCGGCGATCCGCACTCAAATCTCTCCCGAGGCCTTCCCCACAAGGCATCGGCGATGTCCCTCTCGACGATGACGGCGAACCAGTCTGGCCGGTCGCCTCCCACCGGCTGCGTCGCCACCTCCCTGCAACACGTGCGAGCCGCGACCAGCCCGGCGGAGAAGGCCCTCGAGCGCACCGTCGAACGGCTCGGCGCCGCCGCCGTCAACACCGCCACCTCGCTGCTGCCAAAAGGCCTACAGCTGCCGATCCGCGTCGCCGTGCAGGCGCTCGACCGCGCCCTCGACCTGGTCCGCGACCTCGGGCTTGGCCGGTAGAGTTAGCTACTGTCTGACCGACGCCTCCTCAAGCGCCTTCACCCATCCCAGCCAGGAAGGCTCGACGTCGACCGCAACGGCCGCGGCGGTAGGGCACCCCAGGCGTTGAAGTACTGCCGCCGTATCGCCGTCGAGCCCTCCATCCGGCCATCGCGATGGCGGACGACTTGTGGCCGCGGAGGAGTGCTGCGCCTAACTCTTCAGGCAGTAGCAGAAGTCCCGCCGAAAGAGGCTAACCCCAAGACACGCAGAGCTGCTCCTGCGAAGCGTCATAAAATTCGCTCGTCGTATCGTTAACGCTGCCCCTGTGAAGATTCAGGACATGCCAGTGCCATTACCTAAACGGCGACGGGTGATGGCTATCATATTCCCATTTTACTCAGCGACATTACTTTCGCTACTTTTGTTCGCGAGACACTATCCGAAGCTGGTGGAATTCCACTACTCCATAGTCCAAAGCGGTCAGCGCCGCGTGATAGAAGTCAGGCCACGACCGAACGGAACAGTAGATGTCTTAGATCCAAAAGGTAAAATCGCACGAAACACTACCCTGGCTGCGTTTGAAGCCCTTAATCCCAGACCAATAATCGCAGTCAGAAGACCTCAAAATAACTTGCTTTATGGTGGCGCCGTCGCTTTCATCATATTATCTGTCATGTTTTATGTACCGATCTGCATCGAATGGCAGAGGGCTCGCAAGCTGCGGCGCCTTCTGGGTGGTAAGGAGGCCGAGGCTGGCATGGTTCCAGGATCGTCGTAGGCCCTGCTCGCCGGACTCGGGCTGCAGGGCCAGGGTCCAAACCCCTGACAGACGCGCTCAACGTACTCATCGAACCCATGCTGGCCCAGGACCTGGTTCAGCCTCCGCAGCTGCCAGGAGACGCTCGACCAGCTGGCGCTCCCGGTCCGTGGGCTCCGTGGTGTCTCGCAACATGCGCAGCGCCAGGTGCTGCAGGTGGAACCGCCGTTGATCACAAAAGAATACGCCACGATGAGTGGACCGGAGACGGAGTTCACCAGTGTCCGAGAGGCCAGCGGGGAGCTGGTCTTCAGCTACACCCTGATCCACCGTCGAGCGAATGAGATCGATGTGCCGAAGTTCAAGAGCGCCGTCTGGCCACCGACCAAGGACCTCGTCTGCGACAAGCTCGCGCCCTTCTTGCAGATACCGGTCGACTTCAGACTACGGTACTCCTCGGCAGACGGCATTCCTTTCGCGGAGCTGGTGATCAAAGCCGCGGAGTGCGCCGGCGCGGCGCAAGGCCCGGGGCAGGCGCGGCCGCCAGCGGAGAGCGGGATCGCAGCCTAGACCAAAACGTCACCTCTTGGGTGGGCGACCGCGGGACAGCCGTCGAATCTCACCTTCAGGGGCCCGAGCGCGAGTCCACGCCAGGTCCGGGCGCCAGAGTGGGACGCCTCTTTCTGTCAAGAACTCTCGATGCTCCTGCCACAGCGGCCACACTTGCCAGAAGAGATGGCGATCGGAAGCAACGCCCAGACAAGGCGAGTTCCACAGTGTGGGCACCTCGGGGCTCCCAGCTGTGTTCGGAGGGCGAGGCCTGCGAAAACGATCGTGGGCACGAGGATGGAAGGAAAGACGACGACGGCTGCCAACTCCGGCTCCATCGACCTGGCTACTGTGAAGACGCCGGCCGTCCACACAAGGAAGATGGCGACGAAGACAGGAATGCGCCGAGCCAGTCGCCCCTGCTGGTTGGAGAACTCGATCAGATCTTGACGATTCATAGTGTAGTCACCCTCGGGGTGTCGGACCAGGTAGGCGACAGCGCCTCGAGTCTCCGGAGGAGTGGACTTCGCTGGCCAGGTCGAGGCTTGAGCGCGATCTCGACGAAGCGCAGAGGATCCAGATCGATCGACCGACACGATGGCGAGGAGCACAACCGGCGGCCGGCGCTCATCGTTGCGGCTCGAGCTTGGCGCAGGCCGTCTCGAAGCCGCCGTCGCATGCCCGCCGGTAGAGCGCTGCGGCTCGCGCCGCGTCCGCCGGGACGCCGTTGCCCTCGGCGTAATGGTTGGCCAGGTTGAAGCAGGCGATCGGCTCGTCCAGGTCGCAGCCGCGCGAGAACAGGGTGAGGCCCCTGGTCACGTCGAGCGGCACGCCGCTGCCGTCGGTGTAGAGAGCGCCGAGGTTGGCGCAGCCCTTGCCCAGGCCGCCGTCGCAGGCGCGCTGGTAGTAAGGGGCGGCCTCCCGATCGCCACCTTCGGCGCCGCGCCCATGGCTGACCATCTGCCCGGTCTCGAAACATCCTTCCGCGTCGCCGCCGTCGCAGCCGCGCCGGAAACAGGCGAGCGCAGCGGAGTCGTCGCGCTCGACGCCGTTGCCATCGGCGTACAGGACGCCTAGGTTGAAGCAGCCCAGTACATCGCCGCCGTCGCATCCTTGCTTCGCCAGCTCGACCGCGCGGCGCGGGTCCGCCGCCACGCCGGTGCCTTTGACGTACTGCGTGGCCAGCAGCGAGCAGGCGTGAGCGGCCGCCGGTCCGGTGTTGGTGTCGCCGGGATCGTCGGGGGTACGTTCGCAGACCTCCCGATAGAGCTCCGCGGCGCGGCCGAGGTCCTTTTCCACCCCTCTCCCATCGTGGTACAGCCTGCCGAGGTTGACGCAAGCCATGGCGTCCGAGGGGCTCCAGCCGTTGCCGTCGCAACCGCGGCGGAAGAGCTCCGCCGCCCTCTCCGACGACTGCGCCACGCCGCGCCCATCGGCGTAGTGGGCGCCCAGGTTGGCGCAAGCCGCCAAGGCGCCGCCGCGGCAGGCCTCCTCGTAGGCGGCAACCGCAGCCGCGACGTCGGCAGCGACACCGCGCCCGTCGTCGAACATCAGGCCGGCGTTGTAGCAGCCCTGCGGCTCGCCGCCGTCGCACGCCGCGACGAACAGCGGTGTCGCCCGCGCATCGTCTCTCGTCACCCCGTCACGGCCGGTGGCGTAGAGGAACGCGAGATCGACGCAGCCGGTGGCATCGTGCAGCGCGCAGGAGCGCTCGACCAACCGCAGCCGGTCGGCGGCGCGCTCCGGTCCGCGCAGGCGCCGCGCGAGCTCGCGGCAGCCGCTCCCCGACCCGAGGCGGCAGGCCTGGTCGTAGAGCTGCTCGGCGCGCATGCCACCGTCTTCGCCGACCGTCACGGCGCCGGCGAGCCCACCCTGGCGGAAGCAGCCCGTCGCCAGCCCCCGGGCGCAGGCATGGGCGTAGAAGCGGATGGCATCGACCGGCTCGACGCTCCGCGTCAGCCGCGCTTTTCCTCTCCGGATCGTCGCCTCCACGCTGGCGCCGCAGCTGACCGCCTCCATCGCGAGCTCGAGCTCGGCAGCGCCCTGGATGGTGTGGACGTCGCCCGCGTCCAGTTGCTCGACGACGTCCCAGACCTCGATCCCCGCCCGCGCCGCCGGCCCGTCCGCCACCACCTCGACGACCATCGCTCCCGCCAGGTCCTCGGGCAGGCCGTGCTGCCGCCGCAGCGCGCGCGAAGCGTCGACGGTCTCGATTCCCAGGGTCGCCCTCCGGCAATCGCCGCCGGCCTTCGGCGCCGGCCCGGCCCCCCGATGCAGAGGCATCGTCGTCGAGGCGACGCAGCCGCAGGCCAGCAGCATCGCCGCCATGGTCAGGGGGCCGCGAAGTTCGAGGGTCGTCATCTCAGCGGTCCCCCACGCACTCCTAGAACACTTCATCAATCCAGTATGCGCATCCCGGCGGACCAGGGGGACAGAGAGGCAGGCCCTCTGGCGGTGGTGCTCAGGCCGGGGCCGGAGGGGCCTAATCTCCCGTCGTCGCCGAGGAGAGCGTACGGTCATGCCGGCGTCCCTGCGCCCGCGTGTCCCCTGAAACGCGCGCGTTGCGCAATCTTATAGTGGGGGTCAGTTGCTCCTGCCGGGCGGCGCCCGGCACTCGCGGATTCCCATGGAGGTCCTGCGATGCGGTCCAGCATGAACCGACTCTGTCCCACCCAGGCCGCAGGGTGCTGCGTTGCGCCGGGGTTCGGGGAACCTGCGACGAGGTCGCGCCGCGTCGGAGCCCGCGTATTGCGCCGGCTCTTCCTCTTTGCTCTCCTGGCAGGAACGGTGGCCGCCCCCGGCGCGTCGGCGCGTAGCAAGGCGCCGCGAGAAGCCGCGCCCGCGGTGACTGCCGATCAGGGTCGGGTCGCGGAGTGGAAGGTCTTCACTGCTCCCGACAAAGCGTTCTCCGTACGCCTGCCGGGCGAGCCGAGGACCACTGCCCAGCTCGCCGGAGCGACCTACCTCGTGCGCATCGGCCAGTATGTCACCTACGTGGTCTTCGCATCTTCGGTGGGCGTGTTCCCGATAGCCACCTCCGAACGTGTACCCCCCTTCGAGGAGATCTTGGAGACAACTCGCGACGAATCGCTCGCACCGCTGCGCGAGTTCAGCCCTCGCCTGGTCTGGTCGAAGTTTTCCAGGGTCTCTGGCGATTCGTGCATCACTTTTCTCGTCGACTTCGCGCCGAAGGGTTTTCCCCGCCAACGGATGCTCGGACGGATCATCCTGGCCGTCGGTGCGCCGAGATTCTTGTCGATCGGATACTCTGCGCCAGCCGACGAGTTTCAAGAGTCGAAGGCGAACGACTTCCTCGACAGCCTCACCTTGCTGGAAGGCAGCAGGTAGCATCCGGGCTGGCGTTCCTCACCCAGGGTGCGCGCGGCGGACCCGCGGCTTCAACGGCGCACCACCATGGCATGGATCAGGCGGGCGGCACGGAGGCGCGCGGCGCGGCTGGCGCGGATGCCGAGAGTGATCTCGCCGAGAGCGGAGTAGTAGACCAGGTGGGCGCGGGTGCGGGCTTCGGACGAGCTGAAGCCGAGGTCGGCGAAGAGGCCCCGCAGGTAGCGCAGGCGGCGCCGGTCGACGCGTTCCACGATCGCCGCGGCTGCCGGGTCGCCCGCAGCCCAGGCGCGTAGCTGCCGTTCGAGCCGAGGGTCGGCGTCGAGCGTCAGGAGGAACAGACGGAGCAGGCGCGCGCTGGCGCCACCGCCGCCGGCCTCCACCTGGTCGATGATCGCCAGCGTGGCCACCTTCTCCCATTCTTCGAGCAGGGCGGCGAGCAGCGCCGGCCGGTCGCGGAAGTGCCAGTAGAAGCTCCCCTTGGTGATGCCGAGGCGCTGCGCCAAGGGCTCGACCCGCACGGCGTCGACGCCGCTCTCGGCTAGTGCTGCTTCCGCCGCGGCAAGCCAGTCGCCGCGCCCCAGTCGCCCCGCCATACACTGACCATACGCCATCGTATTGACAGGGCGCAAGCCTCCCTGCTACGCTCTCTCCATACGGCGCCGTATGGTACGGCCCGTGCGATGTGTGAAAGGGACCGCCATGCTTTCAACGTCGTTGCTGCTCGCCGCCGTCCTCACCTTCCTCGTGGGCGCCGTCCACTCCTGGCTGGGCGAGCGCAAGCTGATCGGACCACTGCTGGCGCCGGAGGGGCGGCAAGGCCTGCTGGCCAGGAGCTGGGCGCGCCGGGTGCTGCGCTTCGCCTGGCATCTCACGACCGTCGCCTGGTGGGGAAGCGCTGCAACCTTCGCCGCCCTGGCCCGCGGCCCGCTCGGCACCCAAGGGCGGCTGACCCTGGAGCTCGCCAGCGTCACCTTCCTGGTCACCGGTATCATCGTGCTGGTCACCTCCCGCGGCCGCCACCTGGCCTGGCCCGTTTTCCTCATCATCGCCGTGGCCGCCGCCTTGCCGGCCTGGCGCTGACCGGATGGCGGCCACCGCCCCGATATCAACGAGAGTCCGAGGTAAGGATGCGGCCGACGGCGGCGGTCGCCACCCCCGTTCTCGAAGAGCTTCCCTCCTGCTCACCTCGGACCGCGGCCCGCCGGCCCGGAGAGGCCGAGACGGCGCGCGGAAGGATCTTCAGGATAGCCGACCTGGTCCGGCTGGCAAGGGCATTGCTTTCTCCTCTCACCGGGCATCGGATGTCATCACCCGAGGCTCGCGAGGCGAAGCTCATGGCGGCGATCAGGCCCAGGAGGCAGTTGAAGCGCTGGCAGCGCTTGGCGCTGATGGGTCTGGGTGCCGTGGTGGTGGTGTCGATCGCGGTGGCGCTGCTCGTCTCCCACTTCTTCGACGAGCCCCTGCGGCGCCAGCTGGAGGCGAAGCTCAACGGGCGCCTGCGCGGCTATACCGTGAAGCTGGAGCATGCGCATGCCGGTCTCTTCGGACTGAGCTTGACTCTGAACAACCTGGTGGTGCGGCAGGAGGCCAACCCCGAGCCGCCGGTCGCCCTGCTGCCGCGGCTGGAGCTGCACCTCGATTGGCCGGCGCTATGGCGGCTGCACCTGGTGGGTGAGGCCAGCTTCGACCGCCCGAACATACACCTCGACCTGCCGCAGCTGCGGCGCGAGGCGGCCGACCGGCTGAGCCCGCAGGAGCGCGGCTGGCAGCAGGCGCTGGAATCCGTCTATCCCCTGAAGTTCAACCGCTTCGTGGTCAGCGACGGCGCCATCGTCTACGTGGACAAGGACCCACGCCATCCCCTCGACATCACGCACTGGGACCTGACCGCGAGCAACATCAGGAACATCGCCTCTCCCGACCGCGCCTACCCTTCGCCGGTCCACACGGAGGCCGCCGTCTTCGGCAAGGGGCGGGTGATCGTCGACGGTCACGCCAACTTCCTCGCCGTGCCGTTTCCCGGCATCCACACTCGCTACTGGTTGCGGGACGTGCCGCTCGACCGCTTGGAACCCGTCGGCGAGCACGCCAACATCGAGCTGCGTGGCGGCACCCTGACCTCCGACGGAGAGGTCGAGTACGCGCCTGCCGTCAAGCGGGTAGAGGTCGCCAACGTGGTGCTCGACGGGGTGAGCCTCGACTACCTGCGCGCCGCGGCCGCCTCGCCCGCCGAACGCCAGCGCAGCGAGGCGGTGGCCACCGCGGCGCGGCATGCCGAGCAGGCGCAGACGGTGGCGCTGCGCCTCGACCAGCTGCACGCCACCCGCAGCACCATCGGGCTCGTCGACCGGTCACATGAGCCACCGTACCGGCTGTACGTCAACGACGCAAGGCTGGACGTGCTCAACCTCGCGAACCGCGCCGGCGGGGGACACCAGCAGCCGGCGTCGGCGCGGCTAAAGGGCCGTTTCATGGGCAGCGGCAACGCGGCGCTCACCGCGTCCTTCCGGCCAAAAGCCGCGACCGCCGACTTCGTCTGCGACGTGGCGATCGAGGAGGCCAGCCTGCCGGCGCTGAACGATCTGCTGCGCGCGTACGAGCAGCTCGACGTCGCGGCAGGCACCTTCTCGCTCTACTCGCAGGTGACGATCAAGAACGGCTATCTGCAAGGCTATGTGAAGCCGCTGCTGCGCGACGTCAAGGTCAACGACGCGGGGCAGAACGGCAATCCATCCCTGGGGACCCGGATCAAAGCGAAGGCGGCCGGCATCCTGGCGCGGGTGCTCAAGAACCAGCAGACCCAGAAGGTGGCGACGAGGACCGAGATCTCCGGTCCGCTGGGCGATACCCGCCCGAAGCTTGCGGAGATCATCGCCGGCCTGCTGCGCAACGCCTTCGTCGAGCCCATCAAGGGCGGCCTCGAGAATGCCGCTCACGGGAAGGCGGGAGCGCGGTGACGCCAGCGCCCTGACGCCGTTGGCCAATCGGAATTCTAACTTTGAATCCGCCGAGTCTCGTGCTATCTTTCCCGGGTGATCGAGCGCCTCCTCCAACCTCGCCTCCACGATCTGGCGACACGATATCCGGTTATCACGCTGACCGGGCCGCGGCAGTCCGGCAAGACCACGCTGAGCCGGATGGCTTTCCCCGAGCTGCCCTATGTCTCGCTCGAGAATCCGGCACAACGCGAGCTGGCTCTCGGCGACCCGATCGCCTTCCTGGGCCGCCACCGCCAGGGCGCCATCATCGACGAGGTGCAGCGGGTTCCGGAGCTCTTTTCCTACCTACAGGGCATGGTGGACGAGGATCCCCGGCCTGGCCGGTTCCTGCTGACGGGCTCCCAAAACCTGGCCTTGGTCGGCGCCGTGACCCAGTCCCTCGCCGGCCGCACCACCCTGACGGAGTTGCTGCCCCTCTCGCTCCAAGAGATCCGCCGGTTTCCCGACCCTCCAGCCGAGCTGGATGACCTCGTCTGGCAAGGCGGTTATCCTCGGATCTACGAGCGCAAGCTGCCGGCGCAGGAATGGCTTGCCGACTACACTGCCACCTACGTCGAGCGCGACGTGCGCCAGGTCGTCCGGGTCGGCGATCTCCTCCTCTTCCAGACTTTCTTGCGCCTCTGCGCCGGCCGCACCGGCCAGATCCTGAACCTTTCATCCCTGGCCAACGACTGCGGCATCTCCCAGCCCACCGCGCGGTCCTGGCTGTCGGTGCTGGAAGCGAGCTACATCGTCTTCCGGCTGCCCGCGTTCTTCGCCAATCTCGGCAAGCGGCTCATCAAGGCGCCAAAGCTCTACTTCTATGACACCGGCCTCGCGGCAAGCCTCCTCGGCATCGAGCAGCCACGCCAACTGGAAACGCATCCCTTGCGTGGCGCCCTTTTCGAGACCTGGGTCGCCAGCGAGATCGCCAAGGCCCATCTCCACCGGGGGCGCCGGCCTCGGCTCTCCTTCTACCGGGACCGCCGAGGCCTCGAGATCGATCTCGTCGTGGAGAGAGCCACAGACCTCCTGCTGGTCGAGGTCAAGTCCGCCCAGACCCCGTCCGGACAGACCCTGGCATCCTTCGAGCGATTCGCGGACGCCCTTGCCGGCAAGCAGGTGCCGCGCATCGCCGAGCGTGTCGTGGTCTACGCCGGCAACGAGACGCAGCGCCGCAGCCAGGGCACGATCCTCTCCTGGCGCGACCTCGACACCTACGACTGGGAAGGAAACGGATCTCGAGCCGCCCGCACATCGCCTTGATGGCATCGGCTTTCGGGGCAAATCTATACCGAGTCACCAGTCCTTCCTTGCCTGAGTGTCTAACTGGCGACTTTCGGCTTGCACGCTGTCACTTGTCTGTGCCGGGACGCGTCATCAACCGCGAAAGGGAATCTTCGACACTTCGACCGAGACGCTCCCGTATCCGCAGAGCTTGAGCATCATCCGGATACTCTCGACGTTGAGCCGCTTATTGGGGTTGGGCCCCACCCGCACGCGGGTGATGGGGAGCTGCTTGAGGCGAGGGCTGACCTGCCCGCCTTGCACCTGGTCTGCCTGTAGGATGAGCTTCCGCAGGCTGTAATAGGGCACGACCAAGCCACGCCCGACGCGAAAATCTGGCGCGACAGGGCAGTCTGCGGCAGGAGTGAAGATTAGCCGGAATTCGCTCTCCTCCCTGAAGCCCTTGCTCTTGAAAGTTGGCAGGAAGAACTCGATCGCGTCAGCAGCCCGCTCCGCCCATTCCTTCGGGGTGGCGGGCTCTTGCGGATATGCGTGCGGATACTGGATCGCATCGCGAATGATGCTGAGCTGGGTCGCGCGGTCATAGAAGACTTTCCAGAAGCGCAAGAGGCCGAATGTGCCCACCGGCAAGTCAGGTCCAGTGATGACGTCGAAGTCGTTTGGTTTCATCTTCAGGCTTACGCCTGTGCCATTCGCGCCGTAGCCGCGCCACTGGCTAAGCAAGTCGTCGCGCTTGCAGAAACAACAGACATAGGGCCCGTTGAGCGGAGACTCGAGTTGGCTGGAGAGGGCGTCGAGACGCGCCCTCATGTCGTTCCTGTTTTGGTTCTTCGCCGCGCTCAGCTGTTCCGCGAGCACCTCCTCGACCACGTCCATTCCATGCTTCATCTCCTCTTCGTCATTCGAATAGACGGAATTCGTGAGCCAGAGATCATGGTTGGTGACGATCCCGAGCAAACCTGCGAGGTCGGTATAGTGATAGATGGAGGAGCCGCGCCTGAAACCGAAGATCAGGGCGGCGTTATACGAACCGATGGACGAGAGGAACATCCCGAGGGCTTTGAGATCGACGGCGGGGCTGACCGCGAGGCCGCTCGTGGCAGCAGGCTGGTGGTTCATCTGTAGGGCTCTCCTGTTCCTATTCTCGTTCCTATTCTCGATCAGGAAGTTGATAAACCGCAACGGGTGTGCATCGTCCAGCTGGCCCCTCATCGATCGCCATCCCGGCTTCCGATTCTCGACCGGGGGCGCCCGCCCTTCTGGCGGGCTTCCGGACCGTCTGGCTGCTAGACGGCCTCCCCTGCGGACATTCTCAGCGCAGCGCGCGGTCGGATGGAGCGTCTATGATGGTAGTGGGGCCAGAACCTATGGGAGCTGTCGGTTTCAAGGCGCTGCTTCCGCCCATGGTGCTCGTGCTCGCGCTCGCTGCACCGGTTGCCTCGGAGCGGCTCGCGGGCCCGGCCACGGAGAACGGCCGGCGAGCGTCCGTGTGGCGCAGCCTCGGGCCTGGCGCCGAGTACGCGGCGATCGCCCTCTCGCCCAAGCCGGTGATCGGCGACGGCCTGTTGCACGTCGTTCGCGTCGATCCGTCGCAAGCCACCCTTCGAGTGCGCATGGCAGCGCAGCTCGACGGCCGGCCGCGGACGGCGCGGGAGTGGTGCGATAACCCTCGCATCGTGGCCGTGATCAACGCCGGGATGTACGACCGCGATCTCTCCACGCACATCGGCTTCTTGCGCGTCGGCGATCGGGTCGGCAGCGCGCGGTGGGTGAGCAGGTACAATTCGATCCTCCTGCTCGGCGCGCGCCGTCCCCACATGCCTGCCGCCACCATCCGCGACGTGCCTCCCGACGGCCGTGCCGCCGACTTCGCCGACTACGACACGGTGGTCCAGAACCTGCGGCTCATCCGCGATCCGGCGGTCAACGTCTGGGCGCAGAGCGATCGGCGCTGGAGCGAGGCGGCCATCGCGCTCGATCGCCACGGCCGCATCCTGTTCCTGCTCTGCCGCTCGCCGTTCACCATGTACGACTTCAATGCGCTGGTGACCGCACTGCCGCTCGGCGTGACGCGTGCCATGCACGTGGAAGGCGGCCCCGAGGCAAGCCTCTCGGTGCGCGGTCCGGGCGTCGCCGTCGATCTGTCTGGCAGCTACGAGACGGGCTTCAACCCCAGCGACGACAGCAAGCGGCAGTGGCCCTTGCCCAACGTCGTGACGGTCGAGGTGGGCTCTCCTCGCGGCAAGGTCCGCCGGTGAGGCTAGTGAGGCTAAGATAGAGCATGCTCCTCTACAGGATTGGCCCGGAAGGGTTCTACGCCGTCAGCGACGAGCCGGACGGCGAGATGCGGTTGCTCCACTCGGACCCGCTGGCCGAGCCGGTGGAGAGGTGGAAGCTGGGGCGGCGGGTCGCGCGGCAGGGGGCGGCGTTGCTGGCTCCCGTGCTGCCCGGCAAGATCGTCGGCATCGGACGCAACTACGTCGAGCACGCGCGGGAGATGGAGAGCTCGGTGCCGAGCGAGCCGCTGCTGTTCCTCAAGGCGCCATCGTCGCTGATCGGGCCGCGGTCGCCGGTGGTGCTGCCGCTCGAGAGCCAGCGGGTGGAGTACGAGGGGGAGATCGCGGTGGTGGTGCGCGAGCGCCTGCGCCGCGCCACCGCCGAAGAAGCCGTGCGGGGGGTGCTGGGGGTCACCTGCGCCTGCGACGTCACCGCTCGCGATCTACAGCGCAAGGACGCCACCTTCGCGCGCGCCAAGTCGTTCGATACGTTCTGCCCCCTGGGGCCCGGGATCCTCGTCGGCGCGGGTCTCGATCTAGGAGACCTTTCCGTGGTCACGCGCCTCAACGGCGAGGAGCGGCAGCGCGGCAGCACCCACGGCATGGTCTTCGGGATCGTGGACCTCCTGGTCTACACCTCCCGCATGATGACCCTCGAGCCCGGAGACGTGCTGCTGACCGGCACGCCCGGAGGGGTGGGCCAGCTGGCCGGCGGCGACCTGGTCGAGGTCGAGGTCTCCGGCGTCGGGGTGCTCGCCAATCCGGTCGAGACCTGGAAGCAGGCGCCGTAGCCGCCGAGGCCTGCACGGGAAGGCCGGTCCGTCCGGGCATCGGAGCGTCGGGTGGCACCCCTACGTTCTCTACGCCTGGCCCTCGACGCTTGTCGCCAGCGATACGTAGAATGCTGGTATGAGGACCATCCTTGCGTCTGCCGCCCTGGCGCTGCTGGGGGTCGGGCCCCTCCCGGCGCCGCCGCCTGCCCGTCCGCCGCGGATCACGGTGCTGCCGAGCGTCCTGATCTCGGCCGACGATCCGGCGCGCCAGCACGTCGAGTCGTGGCTGGCGATGAATCCGCGCGACCCGCTGAACCTGATCGCCGCCTCGATGGTCCTGGGTGAGCACGAGTTCGTGGCCGCTTATGCCTCCAGGGACGGTGGCAAGAGCTGGGTGCGGGCGGCCCACGGCAGTGCCGCCGGCAAGGACTTCGACGGCGGCGACCCGGCGGTGGCATTCGACGCGGGCGGCAACGCCTACCTGTCGACCGCGGCGCCCGCGTTCGGAGTGTGGAAGTCGACGGACGGCGGCCGCACCTGGGGTGAGCCGGCCATGGTGCCGGGCGCCGGCTACGACCGTACGTTCGTCGCTTGCGACCGGTCCTCGCGCGGCAGTTTCCGCGGCCGCCTCTACGCCGTGGGCAAGATGCCCATCACGGTCTTCGGCCATCGCGGCACGGACGTGATCGCGTTCTCGAGCTCACGTGACGACGGTGCCAGCTTTGCCTTCCCGCGGCTCCTGATGCCCGCGCCGGACAAAGAGCTGCTCCACATCGTGAGTGATCTCCTGGTGACTCCTGACGGCAGGGTGATCCTGGCGCTCGAGACCTTCGATCCGCCGCCGCCAGGTGCGCAGTTGCTCGCCGGCCGTATCAATCTCGTCACCTCCGACGACGGCGGGCAGATCTTCTCGGACCCGCGGCAGATGGCCGTGATCCATCAGTACGGCCACGCCCGGGAATCTCAATCCGTCAAGGGGCTCGGCGGCGCGCAGCTGGCCCTCGACGCCTCGCCGGGCGCGAGGCGAGGCACGCTCTACGCGGTCTGGCTGGACGCCGCCGACGGCAACTATCAGGTGATGACGGCGGCGTCGCCGGACGGCGGCACCACCTGGTCCCGGCCGGTGCGCGTCAACGACAACGAGGGCGCGTCGAACCAGAGCAACCCGGCGATCGCGGTGGACGGCGTGGGCGTTGTGGGGGTGTCGTGGAACGATCGGCGCGCCGATCCGACGGACCTGTGCTACCAGCCTTACTTCGCGGCCTCGGCCGACGGCGGCGCGTCCTTCTCGCCCAACGTCGAAGTCAGCCAGGAGCTGACCTGCCCGGCCGGCTCCCATGCCGAGGGCACTCCTCTCGACTCCGACTACCGGTACCTGAACGGCGGCGACACCCAGGGGATCGTCGGCCTGCCGCAGGGGGGATTCCACCTGGCCTGGATCAACGGCGGTGCGGGCCAGATGCAGCTCTGGTCGACGATCGTCGCCGTCGCACGGCAGGTGCCGCAGCCCCCGCGGCTCCCGCAGCCAGGCCGGCATTGACCATCGCGGTCTGAGGCCGGAAGGAAGGGGAAGGTCCGCCAGCTCGCGTCAATCCGGGGGCAGGTCGTCTTGGCCTGCCGCCGCGGCCGGCGGCGCCGGCGCGCGCCAGGGAAAGAGCAGCGCCGCCGCCACCAGCAGCAGATGCAGCGCGCCGTGGAGCAGGAAGCCGGCGAACAGCAGCCCCATCCAGGCTGAGAACAGCAGCAGGGCGGCCGCGGCACGCCCGTAGGCGGCAAGCGGGCGGGCGGCCCGCGGCACGGGGGGTGGCATGGCCCGGAACGTATCACGGGGTCGCCACGAGCAAATGGCCCTACGCCTGTCCGCTGTTGCGCCGCCGACCGCCGGCGGGAGTATCCTGGATGCGGCATGATCGAGGCGGTCACCTTCGACGTTACGCACACCCTCGTCCACTGCCCGCGGCTCGGGGAGATCTATTCCGAGGTGCTGGGCCGTCACGGGGTCGAGGTCGCGCCGGCCGAGGCGCTGCGACTGATCGGGCTGGTCTGGCGGGAGATGGCATGCTCCGCCGATCCGTCGTGCGATCGGTTCAACGCCCATCCCGAGGGGGCGCGCGGCTGGTGGCAGCGCTTCCTCGCCCGGTTCTGCGAGCACCTGGAGGCGCCGCCGCCGTCCCGCTTCGCCGCCGCGGAGCTGTTCCACCGCTTCGGCACCGCCGCCGCCTGGGAGGTCTACCCCGAGGTGCCCGAGGTGCTGGACGCGCTGCGCGCCCGCGGCCTGCGGCTGGGCGTGATCAGCAACTGGGACACGCGGTTGCCGGAGCTGCTGCGGCAGCTCGATCTGGCGCGGCGCCTCGACGTGCTCGCGTACTCCTCGGCGGTGGGGGTCGAGAAGCCCGATTCCCGCATCTTCCGCCGCGCGCTGCGCGAGCTGGGGGTGGAGCCCCGCGCCGCGCTGCACGTCGGCGACAGCCGTCTCGAGGACCTCGAGGGCGCCATCGCGGCAGGCATGCGCGCGCTGCTGCTGGTGCGCGGCAGCAGCCCCGCCGCGGCCGGGGCGACGGGCGCGGCCGGCGCCGCCGGCACGGCGGGCACGGGCGGCAAGCAGCGCTCGCCGCGCGAGCCTTCGGGCCTCCGCGACCTCTCGCCGCTGCCGGCGCTGATCACCGCCGGCGCCGCCCGCGGCGCGTCGCGATGACCGGCGGCGCTCCCTGATCGTCCAGGCGGCGATGTGATAAACTCAGGAATCCAATGAAGATCTCCACCAAGGGCGAGTACGGTCTCCGCGCCATGCTGCACATCGGGATGCACGGCGAGACCAGCCCGGTGACCAGCCACGAGATCGCCCGTCACCAGGCGATCCCCGAGCCCTACCTGCGCCAGATCCTGGCGCTGCTGTCGAAGGACGGCCTCATCCACTCCAACCGCGGCCCGCAGGGGGGCCACGTGCTGGGGCGGCCCGCATCGCAGATCACGATGCGGCACATCCTGATGACCCTCGAGGGACAGACGACCTCGGTGGACCAGATCCTCGCCCTTCCCTGCCACATCGAGATCGGCTCCGAGCACTGTGCGATCCGCGAGGTGTTCCTGGAGGTGAAGGCGGCGGTCGAGCGCATCCTCTCGGCGACCACCCTCGCGCACATGGTCGCCCGCCAACGCCACATCCTCTCGCAAGGCATCTCGGTGCCGCACGACCTTGCCGCGGTCTCCTTGCTGCCGATCATCTCGGACGCGGCCCTCCCGCCCACCACTCCCCGCGGCCGTTGACCCCGCCGCCAGGGTCCCCTGGCTCTAGCTGGTGCTCCTGCCCCTCCCCCCTCGCCCCCTCCCCCTCGCCGCGCCCTTGAACGGCCGAGGCGAAGTTGCTACACTCCGCGCCGCGAGGCGGGGGGAGTGGGTGCGAGGGCGCGAAGGCGAGTCCGAACCCGATGCCTGGCAAGCAGATACAGCGCGGAGATACAGCCCGTGCCTACAGCCTCGGCTTCGAGCTGGTCTGTGCGGTAGCGGGCTTCGTACTGGTCGGCATCTGGATTGATCGGCACTACAGCAGTGGGCCGTGGGGCACGTTGATCTGCCTCTGCCTGGGCCTGATCGGCGGCTTCTACAACCTGATCCGCGGCGCGGCGCGCATGTCCCGCGGGCCTGGCCCGGGCGCGCCCGTCCCACAGCCAGACAGCGAGGCCGCCAGCGGGATCGACGGCGCGCCGACGCAGGGCGCGCAGTCCCGGAGAGCAGCGCGAACCGGCGGCGATGACCGCAGCCCGTAGGCGGACCTCGACAGGGTACGCGCGCTTCCTGGCCGTGGCCGTCCTCGTGGCGGCGGCGGTGGGCGCGGTGGGTTATCTGCCCACACTGGTCCTGGGCGGCGCCGCGGCGGTTCCGGCGCTGGTGGCGGGCTGCGCGGTGGCGGTCGCGGCCTCGGCGGTGGGTGGCGTGCCGATCGCCCTGTCCGCCGCCGAGCCGGCGAGCCGGCCGCAGGCGGCACTGCTGGCGATGGTGGCGCGCCTGCTGACCGCCCTGGCGCTTGGCCTGGCGGCGGCCGCGACCGGGCGCTTCGCCACTCGCCCGCTGGCGCTGTGGACGGCGATCAGCTACCTCGCGCAGCTGGTGGTCGACAGCCGGTACGCGATGCGGCCGCCGCCGTCGTCGCCGCCGGCGACGGCAGGGCGGCAGGGTGAGTAGTTCAGCGGCAGAGTGAGCAGAGTGAGCAGGTCATCGGAGAGCGGATAGGCGGATCGAACCCATGGCAACGGCCCCGAGCAGCAATCCCCTGGAGCACGTCGTCCAGCACCCGCTGATCACGCGGCCGCTGGACCTCGGGCACCTGCTCACGCCGGAGCATCGGATAACGCTGCTCAGCAACCACATCGTGATGATGATCACGACCGGCGTGCTGCTCATGGTCCTGCTCCCCATGTTCGTCAGGAGACGCCGCGTCCTGTCCGAGCACGACGAGGTGGGCAGGCTGGTCCCCGCCGGACCGGCGAATTTCCTGGAGGCGATCTGCGAGTACCTCCGCAAGGAGGTCGTCGAGCCCACCCTCCACGAGCACACCGACCGCTTCGTCAAGTACGTCTGGACGCTGTTCTTCTTCGTCCTGATCAACAACCTGCTCGGGCTGGTCCCGGTGTCGACGGTGTCGCCGCTGGCGGGGATTCATCTCGGCGGCACGGCCACCGGCAACATCTGGGTCACCGGCACGCTGGCGGCCATCACCTTCGTGATGTTCGTGGTCAACGGCGTGCGCCTGGCGGGCTGGCACTACTTCGCGCACTTCTGCCCGGGGCCGCTGTGGCTGGCGCCGCTGCTGGTGCCGATCGAGATCCTCGGACAGTTCGCCAAGGCATTCGCGCTGGCCATCCGCCTGTTCGCCAACATGCTCGCCGGCCACATCATGCTCGCCGTGCTGGTCGGCTTCATCCTCGGGGCGGGCAGCGCGATGGGCGCCGGCGTGGGCCTGCTGGTGGCGGTGCCGGTGATCGCCGGCGCGATCGGGATCACGATGCTCGAGATCCTGGTGGCCCTGCTGCAGGCGTTCATCTTCGCCTTCCTGACCTCGCTGTTCATCGGTCAGGCCGTGCTGTACCACCATGCCGACGGCGACGAGCACGCCGAGCTCGAGGCGACGATCTGATCTCATCCTGACTTCCATCCCATTCGCCATGCCCGGATCGACGCGGGGGCAGAGCGGGCCGTGAGGCGCACCGCGATGGCGTTCTCGAGGAGAGGCGGCCGGCCCCGCACGGCCCCAAAGGAACCGACGAAAGGACCTTTTCCGATGAGCAAGAGAGCTTCCAAGTTCGCTCTGATGTCGATCGTGGGCGGTGTCGTGCTGATGTTCGCCGCCATCACGCCGGCGCACGCCCAGGGAGATCAGCCTGCCCGGGCCGCCGGCGCCACCGCCGCCGCCGCCGAGCACGGCACCGGCCTGACCACCGACGGCGCCCGCAAGCTCGGAGCCGGTCTCGGCGTCGGCCTCGTCGCCATCGGCGCCGGCATCGGCATCGGGCGCATCGGCGGCAGCGCCACCGAGTCGATCGCGCGGCAGCCGGAAGCCGTGGGCCCGATCAACAACGCGATGATCATCACCGCCGCGCTGATCGAAGGCGTGGCGCTGTTCGGGCTGGTCATCGACTTCCTGGTCTCGAGCGGCTAGTCCGGTGCGCTGCTCCGGCGGACACATCCTGGCGGCCGCGCTGGTCGCCGCCCTGGCGGCGGCCCCCGCGGCCCTGGCAGCGACGGCAGCAGTCCCGGCCCCGAGCCCGGAGGCCGCCAACAACGTCTTTGCCGGCGACATCGGCAACGCGCTATGGACGGTCGTCATCTTCGTGCTGGTGCTGGTGGTGCTCGGCAAGTTCGCCTGGGGGCCGCTGCTCGCCGGCTTGCAGGCGCGGGAGGCCTACATCCGCGAGGCGCTCGAGACGGCGCGCCGCGACCGCCAGGAGGCGGAGTCCCGGCTGCGCGAGTACGAGGAGAAGCTCGCCGCCTCGCGCACCGAGGCCACCGCCATCATCGACGAGGGGCGCCGCGACGCCGACGCGGTCAAACGCAAGATCGAGGAGCAGGCCAAGCAAGAGAGCGCCAAGATGATCGAGCGTGCGCGCCGCGAGATCGACGCGGCGGCGGCGGAGGCCACCCGGCAGCTCTACGCGCTGTCGGCGCATCTCGCCACCGAGCTCGCCGCCCGCATCATCGGCCGCGAGCTCGACGCGAAAGACCACGAGCGGCTGATCGAAGAGTCGATCGCCGAGATCTCGGCGCGCACCAACTAGCGGGATATCGGGAAGCGCGAGCGACTCATGGCGAACGTCGACAGCCGCGAGATGGGGGTGGCGAGGGTCTACGCCCGGGCGATACTGGACCTGGCTGCCGCGCAGGGCCAGGAGGACGAGCTGCTCGCGGAGCTGCAGGACCTCGGACGCGCCATCGAGAACGACGCCGAGCTGGCGACGTTCCTGGCCAGCCCGCTGGTCAGCAGCGAGGCGCGCGCGGAGGTGCTGGAGAAGGTCTTCCGGCGGCGGGCCGGCGACCTGCTGGTCGACGCCCTCGAGGTGGTCAATCTCCATGGACGGCTCGGGTTGCTGCCGGCGATCGCCGCCGCCTACCGCGACGAGTACCGCGAGCTGCGGGGCCTGGTCGACGTGCAGGTGACCACCGCCGTGCCGCTGAGCGAGGCGCAGGGCGCCAGCCTGTCCAGGGCGATCGCCAAGCTCACCGGCAAGCAGCCGCAGATGATCGAGCGCGTCGATCCGTCCATCCTCGGCGGCCTGGTGGTGGAGGTGGCGGGGGAGAAGATCGACAGCAGCCTGGCGACCCGGCTGCATGACGTGGGAACGGAGCTGGCGCAGCGCGCCGCGCAGGAGCTGCACGGCGGCAAGCGGCTGTTCGAGGGATTGGAAGCGGCAGGCTAGAACGAATATCCAGGCGAGGAGCGGGGCATGAGATTCAAGGTCGACGAGATCACCTCGGTGATCACCGAAGAGATCCGGCAGTACCGGAGCAAGGTGGACCTGTCCGAGGTCGGCAGGGTGCTGGAGGTCGGCGACGGCATCGCGCGGGTCTACGGGCTGACCTCGGCGATGGCGGGCGAACGCCTGGAGTTCCAGAACGGCGCCGCGGGCCAGGTCTTCAACCTCGAGGAGACCTCCGTCGGCGTGGTCATCCTGGGCGACTACCTGGGCATCCGCGAGGGCATGGAGGTGCGGCGCACCGGCGAGCTGCTGTCGGTGCCGGTCGGCGAGGCGCTGATCGGCCGGGTGGTCGATCCGGTCGGCCGCCCCCTCGACGGCAAGGGCGAGATCGACGCCGAGGCCCGCCGCCCGCTCGAGTGGCACGCCCCCGGCATCGCCGAGCGGCAGCCGGTCAACGAGCCGCTGCAGACCGGCATCAAGGCGATCGACAGCATGATCCCGATCGGCCGCGGCCAGCGCGAGCTGATCATCGGCGACCGCAAGACCGGCAAGACCGCGGTGGCGGTCGACACCATCGTCAACCAGAAGGGCGGCGACGTCATCTGCGTCTACGTCGCGGTCGGCCAGAAGGAATCGACGGTCGCCGGGTTGATCGAGAAGCTGCGCGAGCTGGGCGCCATGGACTACACCATCGTGGTGGTGGCCTCGGCGGCCGATCCGTCGCCCTTGCAGTACATCGCGCCCTATGCCGGCGCGGCGATGGCCGAGTACTTCATGTACCAGCAGGGGCGGGCGACGCTGGTGGTCTACGACGACCTGTCGAAGCAGGCGCAGTCCTACCGCCAGCTGTCGCTGCTGCTGCGGCGGCCGCCGGGGCGCGAGGCCTACCCGGGCGACGTCTTCTACCTGCACTCGCGGCTGCTCGAGCGCAGCGTGAAGCTGCGCGAGGAGTTCGCGGTGGTGCCCCGGGACACGGCGGACGACAGCCGCGACCGCGGCGCCGCCAAGGTCCACCCGCAGGGCTTCGCGGCGCCGCTCGACGAGCGCCCCGACGACCCGCGCGGCATCTATCACCGGCCGCACGGCAAGAAGAAGGCCGAGGCCTGGCTCGCCACCCTGCCCGACCGCGATCAGCTCCGGGTGCACCGTTTCCCTGACAGCGGCGGCTCGATGACGGCCCTGCCGGTGATCGAGACGCTCGAGGGCGAGGTCTCGGCGTACATTCCGACCAACGTCATCTCGATCACCGACGGCCAGATCTACCTCGAGCCCGACCTCTTCTTCGCCGGCGTGCGGCCGGCGGTCAACGTCGGCATCAGCGTGTCGCGGGTCGGCGGCAACGCGCAGCGCAAGGCGATGAAACGGGTCGCGGGCTCGCTGCGCCTCGACCTCGCCGCCTTCCGCGACCTCGAGGCCTTCGCCCAGCTCGGCACCGAGCTCGACGCCGCGACCCAGCGCCAGCTCGACCGCGGCCAGCGCATGGTCGAGCTGCTCAAGCAGCCGCAGTTCCAGCCGTTCCCGCTTGCCGAGCAGGTGGTCAGCATCTTCGCCGGCACCCAGGGATTGCTCGACGACCTGAAGGTCACGGACGTCTCGCGCTTCGAGGCGGCGCTGCTGCGCCACTTCCGCGACCAGCACCCGGGGATGCTCGAGGAGCTCACCGGCACCGGCGAGATGTCCAACGAGCTGGCGGAGCGCATCAAGCAGGTCGTCCGCGACTTCAAGACGCAGTTCAAGTGATCGGGCGGGCGGACGAGCGGCACGAGGGACACGACGGATGGCGAATCGACGAGAGCTGGTGAAGCGGCGCAAATCGGTGCGCAACATCCGCAAGATCACGCGCACCATGCAACTCATCGCGACCGCGCGCTTCCAGGCCGCCTTCAACCGGGCGATGGCGACGAAGCCGTACACCCAGAAGCTCGCCGAGCTGGTGGCCGACCTGTCGCGGGCGGCCGGCGACGTCGACCATCCGCTGCTCGCCACCCACGACGACGTCAAGCGCTCCGCGCTGGTGGTGCTCACCAGCGCCCGCGGCCTGGCCGGCGGCTACAACTCCCACGTGCTGCGCGCCGCGGTGACGCACCTGGACGAACAGGCCGGCCGCGGCATCGAGACCCGCGTGCACATGATCGGCAAGAAGGGCATCGGCTATTTCCGCTTCCTGCGCCGGCCGATGGACGAGCAGACCCCGACCTTCGGCGACCGGCCGAAGTTCGAGCAGGTGGAGCCGATCGCCAACTCGCTGATCGACCGCTTCCTGAAGGGCGAGATCGCCTCCGCCCACGTCGCCTACATGCGCTTCGTCTCGGCGGGCCAGCAGAAGCCCGAGGTGCTGCGGCTGCTGCCCCTGGCCGGAGAGGCCGGAGATGCCGGGGCCGGACCGGGCGGCTCCCGCGAGGCCGAGCAGGGCGGCGCGCCCGGGTCCGAGACGAGCGACGCCGCCGCCGGCGAGCGCCGGCGGTCGGTCGAATACGAGTTCTCCCCCGGCCCGCGCGAGCTGCTCGACGAGCTGCTGCCGGCGATCATCCGCGCCCGGCTGTTCCAGGCGTTCAACGACGCCCTGGTCTCCGAGCAGGTGGCGCGCATGGTCGCGATGAAGGCGGCCACCGACGCCGCGGGCGACATGATCAAGGCCCTGTCGCGCCAGTACAACCGCGCCCGCCAGACCCAGATCACCATGGAGCTGCTCGACATCGTCGGCGGTTCCAACGCGCTGTCCTGACGCCGCTCCCGGACCACGAACCAGATCGGAACCAGCGATGGAAAAATCGGAAAATTCCAAGTACGGCAAGGTGACGCAGGTCATCGGCTCGACTCTCGACGCCCATTTCTCCGAGGACCAGCTGCCGCGCATCTACAACGCGCTGCGCGTCGAGGTCAAGCGCACCATCCTCGGCGAGGAGCACGAGGAGACCCTCTGGTGCGAGGTCGCCCAGCACCTGGGCGGCGGCCGCGTGCGCGCCGTGGCCCTCGGCTCGACCGACGGCCTGACGCGCGGCGCGGACATCCTCGACACCGGCTCGCCGGTGACCGTGCCGGTGGGCGAGGAGACGCTCGGCCGCGTCTTCAACCTGGTCGGCGAGCCGATCGACGGCCTGGGCCCGATCGAGGTCAAGGACCGCCGGCCCATCCACCACGAGCCGCCCGACCTCAAGGACCTGTCCTCGAAGACCGAGCTGTTCGAGACCGGCATCAAGGTCATCGACCTGCTCTGCCCGCTGGTGCGCGGCGGCAAGGCCGGCCTGTTCGGCGGCGCCGGCGTCGGCAAGACGGTCATCATCCAGGAGCTGATCGCCCGCCTCGCCCGTTTCCACAGCGGCTACTCCTGCTTCGCCGGGGTGGGCGAGCGCACCCGCGAGGGCAACGACCTCTGGCTCGAGATGCAGGATGCCAAGATCGGCGACACCGGCAAGCGCGTCATCGACCAGACGGTGATGGTATTCGGCCAGATGAACGAGCCGCCCGGGGCGCGCCTGCGCGTGGCCCTCTCGGCGCTGACCATGGCCGAGTACTTCCGCGACCAGACCGGCGCCGACACGCTGCTGTTCATCGACAACATCTTCCGCTTCTCGCAGGCGGGGTCGGAGGTCTCGGCACTGCTCGGCCGCATGCCCTCGGCGGTCGGCTACCAGCCCACCCTGGGCACCGAGATGGGCGAGCTGCAGGAACGCATCACCTCCACCAACCGCGGCGCCGTCACCAGCATCCAGGCGATCTACGTGCCGGCGGACGACTACACCGATCCGGCGCCGGCGACCGCCTTCACGCACCTCGACAGCACCGTCAACCTCGAGCGCAGCATCTCGGAGAAGGGCATCTACCCGGCGGTCGATCCGCTCGCCTCGAGCAGCCGCATCATCGCTCCCGAGTACATCGGCGAGCGTCACTACGCGGTGGCGCGCCGGGTGCAGCAGATCCTGCAGCGTTACAAGGACCTGCAGGACATCATCGCGATCCTCGGCATCGAGGAGCTCTCCGAGGACGACAAGGTGATCGTGCGGCGGGCGAGGAAGATCGAGCGTTTCCTGTCGCAGCCGTTCTACGTCGCCGAGCAGTTCACCGGCTTCCCCGGCAACTACACCTCGCGCGAGGACACCATCCGCTCGTTCGAGGAGCTGTGCGACGGCAAGTGGGACCAGCTGCCGGACCAGGCGTTCATGTACGTCGGCGCGATCGAGGAGGCGGCGGCGAAGGCGGAGCAGCTGGAGCAGTAGGCGGCCATGGCGAACACCTTTCACATCAGCGTCATCACCCCGGAGCGGGCGGTGCTCGAGACCGACGCGACGTTCGCCGCCGTGCCCGCGCACGACGGCGAGCTGGGCATCCTCGAGAACCGCGCGCCGATGCTCTACCGGCTCGGCGCCGGCCTGCTGCGGGCCGACACGCCGGAGGGCAAGCGCGCGCTGTTCGTGGCCGGCGGCTTCGCCCAGATGGTGGACAACCGCCTGACCATCCTCACCGAGGTGGCCAAGCAGCTGGACCAGCTCGACCGCGCCGCCGCCGAGCGCGCCCTGGCCGCCGCCCAGGCGATGACGAGCCGCAGCGACGCCGAGTGGAGAGCCCGCCAGCGCGCCCTGGCCGCCGCCCGCGCCGAGCTGCGGCTGGCGCAGGGCTGAGCCAGATCGGTGGCTGCTCGGCGGCAGCGGCGTTGCCACGCTCCTGTCGCGCAGCTGTCATGCCGGCGCCCAGGCGGGCGGCTACCCTCCCTCCCTGTGAAGGCGTTGGCGCTCGCCCTGCTCGCCTTGGTCGGGAGCCTTCCCGCCGGTGCCGCGGCCGGCCTCGAGGGCATTCCGCGCTTCTCGCACATCGTCGTGCTGGTGCTCGAGAACGAGAGCTTCGCCACCACCTGGGGCAGCGGCAGCGTGGCGACCTACCTCAACGGGTTGCGGTCCCAGGGTGTCCTGGCCGACCACTACTACGGGACGGGTCATCAGAGCCTCGACAACTACATCGCCATGACGAGCGGCCAACCGGTGCAGCCCGCCACCGCGGCCGACTGCATGGGGCTCAACCTCTATACCTGCGTGCAGGGCCAGTCGGCCATGGCCGGCGGCCGCAACCTGGCGGACCAGCTCGACGACGCGGGCCTAGGCTGGAAGGGCTACATGGACGCCATGCCGAGCGCCTGCTTCCATGCCGACTACAGCCCGACCGCGGCGCCCGATCCCTACCAGGGCCACAGCACCTCGCCGCCGGCCTTCAACTACGCCGACCGGCACGACCCCTTCCTCTACTACGCCGACACCGTCGGCAACGGCAGCCGCTGCCAGGCCCACGTCGTGCCCTACTCCACGCTGGCGGCCGACCTGGCCGGCGACAGCCTGCCGGCTTTCTCCTTCATCACGCCCGACACCTGCGACGACGGCCACGACAATCCCTGCGCCGACGGCTCCGCGGGAGGGCTGGCGCGCGCCGACCTCTGGCTGTCGCAGAACGTGCCGGCGCTCCTTGCCTACCTGCAGGCGCACAACGGCCTGCTGGTCATCACCTTCGACGAGGCGGCCACGACCGACACCTCCGGCTGCTGCACCGGCGGCCCCGGCGGCGGCCCGGGGGCCGGCGGCAGGGTCGGCCTGCTGGCGCTCTCGCCGGCGGTGCCTGCCGGCGGCGTGGTCAGCACTCCCTACGACCACGCCTCCCTGCTGCGCACCATCGAGGATTCCCTGGGGATCGCCGAGCACCTCAACAATGCGGGCACCGCGACGGCGATGGCGGACCTCTTCACCGTCGCCACCCAGCTGCTGGTCTCGGCGCCCGCCGGCGTCACCGCCGGCTCGCCCTTCACCCTCAACGTCACCGCGCGCGACGACGCCGGGCACACCGCCACGAACTACCTCGGGACCGTGCACCTCGCCAGCAGCGACGGAGCGGCGGTCCTGCCCGCGGACTACAGCTTCACCGGCAACGGCGGCGACGACGGCGTCCACTCGTTCAGCGGCGCGGCGCTGCGCACCACCGGCGCCCAGACGATCGCCGCGGCCGATACCGTCGACACGACGATCACGGGAGACGCCGCGATCGTCGTGTCGCCGCCGGCGAACGGCGCGTCCAACTTCTTCACCGTCGAGCCGTGCCGGATCGTCGACACCCGCGGTGCGGCCGGGCCCGACGGCGCCCCGGCCCTGGCCGGCGGCGGGGCGGTGCGCGATTTCTCGCTCGTCGAGCGCTGCGGGGTGCCTGCCGACGCCGCGGCCGTCGCCGCCAACGTGACCGTCGTGTCGCCGAGCGTCCAGGGCTTCCTGCAGATCTATCCGACCGGGACGCCGACGCCCGGCACCTCGACCCTCGACTTCCGCGCCGGCTCGGTCCTGGCCAACAACGCGCTGCTGTCGCTGCTGGGCTCTCCCTCGGGCAGCGTCTCCGTGAAGACCAACATGGCGTCCGGGCAGACCCAGTTCATCCTCGACGTCAACGGCTATTTCCAGCCTGGCGCGCCGCCGCTGCCGCCGCCGTCAGCCTCGCGGATCGATCACGTCGTGCTGGTGATGATGGAGAACCGCTCCTTCGATCACTTCCTGGGCTGGCTGCCGGGCGCCGACGGCGTGCAGGCCGGGCTGTCGTTCTACGACAACGCGGGCATGGCACACGCGACGCACGAGCTGGCCCCGGACTTCCAGGGGTGCCCCTTCCTCGACCCCGGGCATTCCTATGCCGACGGCCGGGTGCAGTACGACGTCGGCGCCTGCGACGGCTGGCAGCACAACGGTTCGAACGGCACCTCCGCCAACCCCGCACAGGCGAACGATGCGTTCGCGGTGGGCTACTACACGCAGGCCGACCTGGCTTTCCTGGGGAATGCCGCGCCGGCCTGGACGGTGGGTGACCGTTACTTCGCGGGCATCATGGCCGAGACCTATCCCAACCGCCTGATGCAGCACGCCGCGGCGACCGACCGGCTGGTGAACACGACGGCGACCTCGACTCTGCCGACGATCTGGGATCGCCTGGCCCAGGCCGGCCTCACCGGCACCTACTACTACAGCGACGTGCCTTTCTTGGCCCTCTGGGGAAGCAAGTACGCCGCGATCAGCCAGCCGTTTTCCCAGTTCCTGGCCGCCGCCGCCGCCGGCACGCTGCCCGCGGTGGCCTTCGTCGATCCGCGTTTCGAGGACGAGGGGTCGGGCACCTCCGGCGACGATCACCCGCATGCCGACATCCGCAACGGCGAGGCTTTCCTCAACCAGGTCTACGACGCCCTGCGCATGAGCCCCAACTGGGGGACGACGGTGCTGGTGATCAATTTCGACGAGTGGGGCGGCTTCTTCGACCACGTGCCGCCGCCCACGGCCCCGATTCCCGCCGCGACCGCCATCGCCGGCGACGTGGACGGGCGCCTCGGCTTCCGCGTGCCCCTGCTGGTGATCTCGCCCTTCGCCCGGGAAGGCTTCGTCTCGCACGAGACCTTCGATCACACCTCGATTTTGCGGCTGATCGAGTGGCGATGGGGACTCGCGCCGTTGAGCGTCCGCGACGCCACCGCGAACAATCTCGCCGACGTCCTCGACTTCGGTCAATCGCCGCGCGTGGCTCCCGCCTTCACGGTGCCGGCGGGTCCCTTCGGTGGCGCCTGCCCCGTCGCGGCGCGCCCGGCCGCGGGCGCGGCCCGGCCGAGCTCAGCGCGGCCGCGGGCGCCGCGGGCCCCGAAGCCGGCGCCGGCGCCGGACCCGCAGCAACCTGATTTCTAGCCTAGCTGGCCAGAGTGCGGGAGCCGCTGAGGCGGTCGGCGAGGGAGCGGCCGCCGAGGGCGAGGAGCAGCGGCAGGCCCGCGGTCGCCAGGGTCAGGAGTGCGCCCAGCCAGCGGCGGGCGGTCTGGTCGAAGCTGAGCGGCTCGCCGCCGGTGCTCTCCGCGGTCAGGCCCGCCCAGGTCATGCCGAGGGTGTGGCCCCAGAAGGCCAGCGGCACGACGGTGTACAGGAAGGAGAACGACAGCAGGAAGACCCCGAACGCCGGCCAGTCGGCAAACGCCGGCATGACGCCGAGGGTGCGGCACCCGGTCAGCGCCAGGACCGCCACGGCGACATGCACCAGCAGGTCGGCGGCGCCGGCGGCCGCCCGGCGGCCGATGCCGACCCGGTCGCTCGGAATCGGCGCCCCGCCGGCGTCCGCGGCGTCCACGGCGCCGCCGGGGCTACGGTCGGCGCCGGCAGCGCGGTCGGCGAGTTGGCGATCGGCTCCACCTGCTCGAACTTCGGTCCAGGCCTCCCGCTCGGCCCGCCCGGCCGGCTCAGGGGTGGCGCTCGGAGCCGAGGGCGCCGGGGAGGCGAGGCGCGGCGAGATCGCCGCCGCCGTGGCCAACGGCAGCCTTGGCGCCGGCGGCGAGGTCCCTGCCGTCGCCGCCTTGCCCTCGGCCGCTGCCGCTCCGGCCGGCGCTGTCTTCCGGGGTTCCCCGGCCGCTCCTCCGGTGGCCTGCGGGGCGCGGGACCGCGCCGGAGAGGTCTGCTGGGGCTTCGCGGGCTGCTGGGCACGGGGCGCTCGCGGCGATTGACGATCGAGCACCGGCTCGGCGTCGCCGTCCCGAGCCGGCCGGTCGAGCGGCAGGTCGAAGAGCAAGGGCTCGTTGTCCGGACGTCGCATCAGCGGAACGGCAGATACCTGATGTAGATCTTGTAGAGCAGGTCAGGTCCGCGCGTCAGGTAGGTCTGGGCGAAGACCAGCTGGCGCTTGACGTCGGGATCGTCGGGCGCCAGGTTCTTGGCTTCGGCGAAGTTCTGAGCCGCCTTGCCGGCGTCGTTGTGCTGCAGGTCACGCACCCCGAGATCGTAATAGCTGTCGACGATCATGCGCGTGACGTCCCGGTTCTCCGGCTCCGACTGGTGGATCCGCCAGAGCGCTGGCAGGGCGAGCTCCCAGTTGTGGCCGACGAACAGATCGACCTGGGTCTTCAGTGGCACCAGCTTCTGCATCGCCGCCGCGAGCTGCGCGGCATCGTCCGCGTCGAGCTTGCCGAGCCGATCCGCGGCCGCGTAGCGCTGGGCCGAGAGGAGGAAGGTGCCCTCCTTGGCAGCCTTCCTGGCCTGCTCGAGCAGCTCCTGGCGGCGCTCCGCATTCGTTCCCATGGCGCCGCCGGTGGCCGTTCCGGGGGTGCCGCCGGCGCCGGCGACGGGAGCGGCTCCAGGCGCCCCGGGCGCGGAGCCCGGCGCCGAGCCCGCGGCTCCCCCGGCCGGCGGCGCTCCCTGGGCCTGCTCGGCCTGCCACGCGGCAATCCGCGCCTGCGCCTCCTTGTAGTAGGGGTGACCGGGCGGCACCTGGCTCAACTGTGCCAGCGCGAGGGCCACCCTGCCCATGTCGTGCAGCTTGATGGCTCGCGGGATCGGGTTGGGAGCGGGGGCCGGCGCCGGCTCCTGGGTGCGGGAGTTCGGGAACCACTGCTCGCGGTTCTGGTAGAGGAACCAACCCACCGCCCCGACCAGCAAGAGGACGGCGCTGCCGACCAACAGGAACAGCCGCCGCGCCCGTCCCGCGTGCGCCACGCTGGCCGAGCGCACTTCCCGGTGCACCTCCGGCGGGCGCGCGGCCTGGCTCACGTCGGGCGGCACCAGGATCTCCTCCTGGAGGTCCTGGTCGGCAGCCAGGTCGGCGGTGCCGGCGCCATGCGCCAGGCCGGCAGGCAATGCCGGTTGGGGACCGCTCGGGGCGCGCGCACCGCTCGGGCCGGCCGCGGCGTGGTCGTCCAGGACGGCCCCTCGATCCAGTGGGCTCGTCGCGGCCAACGACCCCAGCCCGGTCAGCAACGGATGGGGCCGCGCCGCGGCGGACCGCCCGGCCCCGGCGACCGTCGGCACGTTGCCTTCGTCGAGCTGCTGCAGGTACTCGCGCGCCTGCAGGTGGCCGGGCTGCAGCTCGAGCACTCGCTGGAAGGCGCGTCGCGCGCCCTCCGCGTCGCTGGCTTCCAGGCGGGACAGCCCGTCGTGGAAGGTCTCCTCGACCTGGCGGTCGCGCTCGGCCTTGACGCGGCGCGCCCCGTCGATGCGATGCGCCGCTTCCTGGTGGTCGATGTCGATCAGGAAGATCCGCGACCAGGCGTCGATCGCCGCCTGCGGGTCGCCGCCGTCGAGAGCGACCTGACCCTCGTCGAGCAGCTGCTGGATCCGGCGTTCGCTCTCGTTGTCGGCGCCGGCCGGCGACGACGCCGATGCCCGAGCTGCCGGAGCTCCCGGAGCTCCCGGAGCTCCCGGAGATGATCGCGACGGCTGCATCGACAACCCGGCCGGCGCCGGCTCGAGAGCCCCGGCTGGAGGCGGAGCCAGCGATGGGCCCGCGGCCCCCGGCGCCAGCGCTGCCGCCGCGAAGGCCGCCGCGGCCGGCGCTCCAGCCGCTCCGGCGGCCACGGACCCGTGTCCGGCGGATGCGCCGGCAGCGGTGGCAGCGGTGGCCGCGCCCGACTCCCGGCGCCCCGGCGGCGACAGCTCGGCGATGCCGGGGTGGGTGGGGTCGAGCGCCCGCGCCTTGTCGAGCAGTCGATTGCCTTCGGCGGTGTTGCCGGCGCGCATCGCGTCGCGTGCGGACAGCAGGAACTTGCTGACATAGGGGCCCGCTTCGAGCCGTTCCTGGGCCAGCCTCTCCAGGTGCTGCAGCTCCAGGTCGGCGTTGACCGCCGGGGCTTCCTGCTGGGCGCGCAGCTGCAGCTCCTGGAACCGGCGCTCCGCGAGCAGCGACTCGAACTCGGCGCGCAGCGCTGCGGGTCCGGGGGACGCATGCGGGTCGGGCAGATCCGGCAGCTCGCTCGCCAGGCCGTCGAGGTCGGTCCACAGCGTGTCCGGCGCTGCCGGCGGGTCGGCCGCCGCCGCGGGCCCGCCCGGCCGCGCGGCCGGCGACGTCGGTGCCGCCGGCGCCGTCGACGACATCGGCGAGCTCGACGACATCGGCGACTGCCCGCGCCGCAGGTCCTCGACGGCCAGCGGGCCGCTCGTGCCCTCCAGGCGCTCTTGCAGCCGGCGCGCCGGCTCGAAGAGCGGATCCATGCGCAGGACGAAATCGCAGCCGAGCAGGGCCTCCTGGCGGCTGCCCTTCTCGGCCAGGCCGAGAGTATGCTCGAAAGTGCTGCGGATGCGCTGTTGAACGTCGGACGCCAGCGACTGATTACCGGGATAAGTCATGTTCGCGGCACAGCTTGTGAGCGTGGCTCGGGACCGCGCGTATGCTAGCAGGACGAGGCTCTCCTGGGTAGGGGGCGCTCGTGTAGGTTCGTGTAGGGAGTGTCCTTGATTGCCAGACTGCCCTTGCCACCCTCCCGCCCTTTGGGCGAGGGTCCAAGTCCAAAGGGCGGCGGCGTAGGACTGCGAGCCCTCGCCCAAAGGGCGGGAGGGTGGCAAGGGCAGTCTGGCCAGGCCCTGGTGTATCTTGGCCTCCGTGCCCGCGCTCGAATGCGTCCCCAACGTGAGCGAAGGGCGCCGCCCGGACGTCGTCGCGCGGCTGGCGGCGGCGGTCTCGGTGCCCGGGGTGCAGCTGCTCGACGTCTCTTCCGATCCCGATCACAACCGCTCCGTCCTGACGCTGGCGGGCGAGCCCGAGGACCTGATCCCCGGCCTGCTGGCGCTCTACGAGACGGCGCTGGCGGAGATCGACCTGCGCCGCCACGCAGGGGTGCATCCCCGGATCGGGGCGGTGGACGTGGTGCCTTTCGTGCCGCTCGGCGAGACGCCGATGACGGTGGCGGTGGCGGCGGCGCGGCGCCTCGCGGCGGCAGTCGGCAGCCGCTTCGGGCTGCCGGTCTACCTCTACGAGGAGGCGGCGGCGCGCCCGGAGCGCCGGTCGCTGGCGTCGATCCGCCGCGGCGGCTTCGAGGGGTTCGCGGCCAAGCTGGCCGATCCGCTCTGGCAGCCGGACCACGGCCCGGCGCGCCTGCATCCCGGCGCCGGCGCCACGGTCATCGGCGCGCGCTTCTACCTGATCGCCTGCAACGCCGTCCTCGACACCGCCGAGGTGACTGTCGCCCGCGCGGTCGCCGCCGCGGTGCGCGAGTCGGGAGGGGGTCTGCCCGCGGTGCGGGCCCTGGGCTTCTATCTCGCCAGCCGCGGCCGCGCCCAGGTCAGCATGAACCTGGTCGATTTCCGCCGCACCTCGCTGAAGCGGGCGCTCGATCGCGTGCGCGAGGAGGCGGCAGCCCGCGGCGCGCGCGTCGAGTCGAGCGAGCTCGTCGGCCTGCTGCCGCGGCAGGCGGCCCTCGACGTGGCGCGCGAGGCCCTGTGCCTGCCGGCGCTCGACGCCACCCAGCTGCTCGAGGAGCGCCTGCGCGCCACCGCCCCGGCGTCCGCGCGCCCCGAACGCGGCGCGCCCGGAGGGGGCTAGGACACAACTCCTATCGGAGTGGAGCCGGCCGGAACCGCCGTGGGCGGAACCGCCGCGGGGCCGGCCGGGAGCGCCGCGAGGAGCCGGCGCGGCAGGTCCTCGAAGGAGCCGGAGGACATGGTCACCAGCACGTCCCCCGGCCGGCTCTCGGCGACGGCGTGGGCTAGCAGCTCGTCGACACCGGCGAAGCGGGTGGCGGAGACGCCGTCCGCGGCCAGCGCGGCGGCGACGGCCGCGAAGTCCAGCCTCTCCTCGGCGCTCAGGCGGCCGCTGTGGAAGGTGGGTGCGAACAGCACGCGGTCGGCGGCCGCGAAAGCCTCCCGGTAGGCGGCGAAGAACATCGACCTGCCGGCGGTCAGGCTGCGGGGCTCGAAGAGAGCCACCAGCCGCCGGCCGGGGTAGCTCTGGCGCAATGCCGCGAGCGTCTTGCCGACGGCGGTCGGGTGGTGGGCGAAGTCGTCGACGACGGTCACGCCCCCCCGGCTGCCGAGCTCCTCGAGACGGCGCTTGACCCCATGGAAGCCGGCCAGCGCCGCCGCCACCTGCCCGGCGGCGAGGCCGTCGCGCCGCGCCGCCGCCCAGACCGCCAGCGCGTTGGCGACGTTGTGGGCGCCGGCGAGTGGCAGCTCGATGGTCACCTCGCCGGCGCCGGCGTCCGCCACCCGGAAGCGGCTGGCGCTCCGTGTCGGCTCGCAGCCCGCCGGCCGCACCTCGTTGCCTTCCTCGAGCCCGTACAGGATGGTCCGGCAGGGCGCCCGGCGCGCCAGCTCGCGGACCTCTCGCGTGTCGCCGCAGGCCACCAGCAGGCCGTCCGCCGGCAGCTGCGCGATCACCTGGCGGTAGGCCTCGCGCAGCGCCTCCGGGGTGGCGTACAGGTCGGCGTGGTCGTACTCGACGCTGGTCAGGATCAGCGTCTCGGGGCGATAGTGCAGGAACTTCGCGCCGCGGTCGAAGTAGGCGGCGTTGTACTCGTCGCCCTCGACGATGAAGCGTCCCCTGGCTGAGACCGGCGAGGCCGGTGAGGCCGCCGCGGCGCCGCCGGCGGCAAAGCTGCCCGGGAGATCATGCGGCGCCCCCCCGATCAGGTACCCGGGATCGGCGCCGCACTGGCTGTAGACCCAGGCCGCCATGGCCGTCGTCGTCGTCTTGCCGTGGGTGCCGGTCACCACCAGCGGCCGCCGGCCGGCGAGGAAGAAGCGCGCCAGCGCTTGCGGCATCGACAGCACCGGCACTCCCAGCCGCGCGGCGGCGATCGCCTCTGGATTGTCGCTGCGGACGGCGTTGCCCACCACCACCAGGTCGGGCGCCGGCTCGAGGTGCGCCGCGTCGTAACCGACGGTCGGCCGGATTCCGGCGCGCTCGAGCAGGGTGCTCATCGGTGGATAGAGCGCTCCGTCGGTGCCGCGCACGCGGTGGCCCTGCTCTTGCAGCAGGCAGGCGAGCGGAGCCATGCCCGTACCGCCGATTGCCACGATGTAGATGTCGAGCCGTGTCTGTTCCGTGGGCCTCATCGCCGGTCTTTCCGCTGGCGGGCGCCGAAGTGTAGCATTCAGCGAGGCGGAGGCGGAGCGAGGGCGGAGCCAGACAGGACACTGCCAGGACTCGGGGACCAGGATTCGACTCACACTTTCAACCAAGGAGCGGGTTGCCATGAAGCGTCATTCAAGCCCAGTCATTTTGGCACTCTGTGCCATTCTCCCCCTCGCCGCCACGGTGCTCGCCGCCGCCCCGGCGGCCGCCAAGGCCACATCGGCGACATCGGCGGCCACCGCGGGGGCGACGCATCCGAAGGCGGTCGCCGTGCAGCCGATCAAGGACGTGGGATCGGTGGCCAAGGGCGACAAGGTCACGCAGGACTTCGAGATCCGCAACGACGGCAACGCCGCGCTCGAGATCACCGACGTCAAGCCCGCCTGCGGCTGCACGGTGGCCAGTTACGACCGGACGATCCTCCCCGGCAAGACCGGCAAGGTGCACGTCGTCGTCGATACCGTCAGCTTCACCGGGCCGGTGGCCAAGGGCGTCACCGTCTTCACCAACGACGCCTCCAACCCGCAGGTGGAGCTGACCATTCGCGCCAAGATCGATCCTTACATCGCGGTGAAGCCGGGCTTCGCCCGGTACACGATCGTGAAGAACGAGGCCAAGGAGGGCACCATCGTCCAGACCCTCTGGGCGCCCGACGGCTCGCCGATGGACGTCGTGAAGGTCGAATCGCCCTGGCCGTACCTGGCGGTGAGCTTCCGCGAGGCGCAGGAGGGCGAGCGGCTGCCCGACTTCAAGGGTAGGCAGTGGCGCGTCGAGACGAAGCTGTCGAGCGATGCTCCGGTCGGGCCGCTCGCCGGCATGGTCACCGTCCACACCAACCACGCCAAGCAGAAGCTGGTCGAGATCCCGGTCTCGGGCTTCGTGCGGCCGGTGCTCGCGGTGACCCCGCCGAGGGCCGACTTCGGGCAGGTCGACGTCAAGGAGCCGCAGCGCCGGGTCCTCGACGTCAAGAACTTCGCCACCGAGCCGATCAAGGTCATCGGCGTCGACCCGCCAGGCCAGGGCATCGAAGCCAAGGTCGAGCCGCTCGAGGAGGGCCGCGAGTACACCGTCCGCCTCACCCTGAACTCGGGCATGGCCAAGGGGCCCTTCCATGGCAAATTGACCATCCATACGGACAGCCCGAAGTCGCCAGTACTGGAGGTCGAGCTGGTAGGAACGGTCCTCTAAGGCGCCGCGGTCATCTCGGCGGTCCCCACAGATCGCGCTCCGGCTTCGGCGGCGCGGGTCGCCGCTGCCCGCGGGCTTGCACCTCCGCGACCTCCAGCATGGCCGGCCGCAGCGCCTCGGCCTGCACCGCCGCCAGCTGGGCGATGCCCTGCATGGCGAGGTCGACGAGCGCGTCCATCTCCTGGCGCCGGAAGCTGCGCCGCTCCCCGGTCCCCTGGATCTCCACCAGCGAGCCGCTGGCGGTGGCGACGACGTTCATGTCCACCTCCGCGTTGCGGTCCTCCTCGTACTCGAGGTCGAGAAGCGGCACCCCGCCGACGATCCCGACCGACACCGCCGCCAGCGGATCGGCGAGCGAATCGCCCAGCGGCCAGGCCTTGATGTCGCCGCTGAGCAGCAGGCGGCGGAGGGCGAGCGCCAGGGCGACGTAGGCGCCGGTGATCGCGGCGGTGCGGGTGCCGCCGTCGGCCTGCAGCACGTCGCAGTCGAGCGTCAGCGCGCGGTCGGGGATGGCGGTCAGGTCGATGGCCGCCCGCAGGCTGCGCCCGATCAGCCGCTGGATCTCGGCGGTGCGACCCGACGGCCGCCCCTGGGCCACCTCGCGCGCCGTCCGCGTGTGGGTGGCCCGCGGCAGCATCGAGTACTCGGCCGTCACCCATCCCTGGCCGCTGTCCTTGAGGAACGCCGGCACCCGCGTGTCGGCGCTGGCGGCGACCAGCACCCGCGTATCTCCGAGCTCGATCAGGGCCGAGCCCTCGGCGAACTTGAGCACGTCGATCTCGATGCTGCAGGGGCGCAGCGCGGCGGCAGAGCGGCCATGGTTGCGGCGGTGGGGCCCGGTCGGCAGGGTCATCGTCGCATTGTACTCATCCGCGCGGGCCGCAGGGGCGTACTGGGGATGGGCGAGACGAGACGAGCACTCAATTCTCAACTGCAAAGCTTAGAGGAGGACTGTCTATGCGATCGCGTGTCGTTGCCGTAACGATGCTGGCCGCCGCCACGATCCTGGCGCTGTCGGGAGAGCCCGCCAAGGCCTCGAGCCACCGCGAGGCGCCGGGGATCACCAAGATGCCGAAGGTGGACGGCACGGACTTCTACGTGTTCAACAGCTACGAGCCGGGGCGGACCGGCTACGTGACCTTCCTGGCCAACTACGTGCCGCTGCAAGATGCCTACGGCGGCCCCAACTTCTTCACCCTCGACCCCGACGCGGTCTACCGCATCCACGTCGACAACGCCGGCAACGGCGTCGAGTCGACGACCTTCGAGTTCCGCGTCAAGCAGACCTTCAAGAACATCTCCCTGCCGGTCGGCGGCCAGACGGTGTCGGTGCCGTTCGTCAACGTCGGCGCGATCACCGCCGGGCCCGGCGGCGACGCCGCCCAGAACGTCGAGGAGAGCTACACGCTGCGGGTGCTCGGCGGCCCGCTCGCCAGCCCGACCGTCCTGGGCTATGCCAAGGACGCCGCGAGCGGCGCCACCCGCTTCGCCAAGCCCATCGACAACATCGGCAACAAGTCGGTGCCGAACTACCACAGCTATGCGGCCAGCTTCATCCATACCATCGACATCCCCGGCTGCTCGGCGACCGGCCGGGTGTTCGTCGGCCAGCGCCACGACGGCTTCGCCGTCAACCTCGGCGAGGTGTTCGACCTGGTCAACATCGCGAACCCGCTGGGCAGCCGCGACTCCGAGCCCAACACGCTCGAGGACAAGAACGTCACCACCTTCGCCCTCGAGGTGCCGGCCTCCTGCCTGGTGTCGTCGAGCAGCACGGTGATCGGCGCCTGGACGACGGCCGCCCTGCCACGGGACCGCGTGCTCTCGGACACCCCCACCTTCCGCGACCCCAATCAGTCCGGTGACCTGGTGCAGGTGTCGCGGCTCAGCGCGCCGCTGGTCAACGAGCTGGTCATCGGCCTCGCCGACAAGAACAAGTTCAACGCCAGCAAGCCCAAGGACGACGGCCAGTTCGCCACCTACGTCACCAACCCGACGCTGCCGGCGGTGCTCGAGCTGCTGTTCGGCGCGGCCGGGGTGAAGGCGCCCACCAACTTCCCGCGCAAGGACCTGGTGGCGGCCTTCCTCACCGGCGTCGGCGGCCTCAACGATCTCGGCGGCCCCGCCGAGGAGATGCGGCTCAACACCGCCATCGGGCCGACGGCGGCCTCCGGCCAGAACAACCTCGGGGTCCTGGGCGGCGACAACGCCGGCTTCCCGAACGGCCGCCGCCCGGGCGACGACGTGGTGGACATCGAGCTGCGGGTGGCGATGGGCGTGCTCTGCGTCGCCTTCCCGGGGGTCTATTGCAATCCTTCCGACGCACCCTCCGGCGCCCTGCCGTTCACCGACGGCACGCTCAACGACGTCAGCCAGTTCGACGGCACGTTCCCCTATCTCAAGGACCCGTTCCCGGGCTCGCCGAACGGGCCGCTCGGCCCCAACGGCAACGGCCTCACCAGCAGCCCCGGCGTGACCCGGTAGCCGCCAGGTAGCTCCGCAGTCGCCGTTGCCGTATCCTCCGCTTCGTCATCTCCGCGGGCGCGCCCATCGGACGCGCCCGCGGGTTCTGTCGCTCCTGGGGACGCCCGCATCATGAACGAGACCGCCTCCCGCCTGGGCCGCCTGGGGCTACCGCTGGCGCTGCTGCTGTGGGCCGCCAGCCTCCGGGCCCACGATCTGTGGATCGAGCCCTCGGCGTTCATGCCGGCGCCCGGCACCCGCCTGGCGGTCCGGCTGTTCATCGGCCAGCTGTTCCGCGGCGACGTCTTCCCTCGCGACCCGAAGTACATGGTGCGTTTCGCGGTGATCGGCCCTGGCGGCGAGTCGCCGATCCCCGGAGTCCCGGATACCGATCCCGCGGGGTTCCTGGTCGCCGGCCGGCCCGGGCTCTACGAGCTGGTCTACACCAGCCGTCATGCCGCGGTCGAGCTCGACGCCGCCAGGTTCGAGAAGTATCTCGCCGAGGAGGGCCTGGAGCAGATCAGCGCGCTGCGGGCGCGGCGCGGCCAGAGCGCGGCGCCGGGCAAGGAGCTATACTCGCGCTGCGCCAAGTCGCTCATCGCGGTGGGGGGGGACGCCGGCTCCGGTCATGACCGGGTGCTGGGGCTGACGCTCGAGCTGGTCCCGGAGACGAACCCCTACCTGCTGGCCGCGGGCCAGGAGCTGCCGGTGCGCCTGCTGTACCGGGGCCAGCCGCTGGCGGGCGCGAAGGTGGCGGCGGTCCCGAAGGACCAGCCGGCCAGCCAGGTGGCGGCGCGCACCGATGCCCACGGCCGGGTCCGCCTGCGGCTGGCCGGCGCCGGCGTCTGGCTGATCAAGGCGGTGCACATGATCGCCGCGCCGGCGGGCTCGGGGGCCGACTGGGAGAGCTTCTGGGCGTCCCTCACCTTCGCGCTGCCGGCGACGCGGTGACCGGTCGGGCAGGGAGGCGGCAGGAGGTCTGTGACGGCGGATCTCTCCCCGCCTCCGTCTGGGCGAGGCGCTGAAGTGAGCTGGAGGAGGGCTTTGGCGCCTCGCCCAAACGGCGGCGAGGAGAGATCCGCCGTCACAGACCTTTGAGCCTGGGAACGGGTAGGAGCGGCAGGTGCGGGACGAAGGCCACGGAACCCTCGGCATGCAATCCCAGGAGCTCGAGGACTCCTTCCTCATCGGGCAGATCAGCGCCGGCGACCAGGAGGCCTTCGCGCGCTTCTACGATCTCCACTCGGCGGCGGTCCTCGGCCTGGTGGCGCGGGTCCTGGGCGCCCGCGGCGAGGCGGAGGAGGTCCTGCAGGAGGTCTTCCTGCAGGTGTGGCGTCAATCCGACCGCTACGAGGCTGGGCGCTCGACGCCGCGCGGCTGGCTGCTCATGCTGGCCCGCTCGCGCGCTCTCGACCGCCTGCGCCGGCGCGAAGCCCGCGGCCGTCACGAGCAGGAGGCGGCCGCGGACGCCTCGTTCCCGCGCCTGGTCTCGCCGCTCGGCACCCGGCGGCTCGAGGACGTCGAGCGTCGCGAGCGGATCTCCTCGGCGCTCAATCTGCTCTCCCCGGAGCAGCGTAGATGCATTGAGCTGGCGTTCTTCGAGGGCCTGACCCACACGCAGATCGCCGAACGGCTCGCGGCCCCGCTGGGCACGGTCAAGTCCCGCATCCTGCTGGGCATGAACAAGCTGCGACAAGCCCTGAGCACCCGACCATGACCTCCTCCGCCCACTCCCCACGCTTCGACGAGCTGCTGCCGGCGTACGCGCTCGGCGCGCTCGACGGCGACGAGCTGCGCGAGCTCGCGGCGCACCTCGCGGCGGGGTGCCCGGCCTGCGAGGGCGAGCTGCGGCGCCTCGCCGCCGAGGTGGAGGATCTCGCCGCGGCCGCCGCGGAGCTGCCCGAGAGCCTGGCGGCCGAGGCCCCGGAGATCCTCGGCGGCGTCAAGCAGCGGCTGCTCGCCGAGCTGCCCCGGCATCCCCGCCTGCAACGACCGGCGGAGCTCGCGCCGGCCCCGCCCGCGGCCTACCCGTCGCCGCCCGCGTTCGCCACGCCCGTCCGCTCCATCGGCTCTGTCCGCTCCGTCCGCTCCGGCCGCCGATGGGTGCCGCTGGCCGCCGCCGCGGTGCTGGCGCTGGTGGCGGCGTGGGGCCTGGTGCGCCAGGCCAGGATGGGGGCGGAGATCGAGCGCCTGCGCGGCGAGAGCCGGCAGCTGGCGGCGCGGGCCGCGGTGCTCGAGCGCCGGGCGGCGCAGGCCCAGGCCGAGTCGCTGCGGCTGGCGCGCACCATCTCGATCCTGGCCGCACCGGGGGTGGAATCGGTCCGCCTGGCGGGCATGGGCACCTCCCACGCGGCGGCGGGCCGCACTTACGTCAACGTCGCCGGCCACCAGGCGGTGTTCTATGCTTCCGGCCTGCCCGCACTGAGCCCGGACAAGACCTATCAACTGTGGTATCTCGACGACCAGGACCACCCCACCTCGGCCGGCGTGTTCGAGGTCGATGCCCACGGCAAGGCCGCCCTGGTGGTCGACCAGTCGCTGCCGGTCGAGCGCATCCAGGCCTGGGCGGTGACGATCGAGCCGCGAGGCGGCCGGCCGCAGCCCACGGGGCCGATGGCGCTGGCCGGCTAGGGAACGCCCCCGCCCCCTCCCTCGCCCTCTCCAGGGGAGTCTCTTTCCAGGCGGCCGGATGAGCGGCCTGCTCGAGCGTCTGCGGGCGCGCGCCCATGCCGTCCAGGCGACCATCGTCCTGGCCGAGGGCGAGGACGCGCGGGTGGTCGTGGCGGCGGAGAGCGCCGCGGCCGCTGGGGTCTGCCGGCCGCGCCTCGTGGGCGCGCCCGCGGTGGTGGCCCGGGCCGCGGCGGCCGCGGGAGTGCCTCTGACCGTGCCGGTGGTCGAGCCGCTCCCGTCCGCCGCCGAGGCCGAATTCATCGCCGGGCGCCTTGCCCGCCACGTGTTCCCCGCCGCCCGTGAGACGGAGATCACACGCCTGGCGCGGGACCCCTTGTACTATGCCGCCATGCAAGTGGCCACCGGGCAGGCCGACGGCGCCGTCATGGGCGCCGCGGCGACCACCGCGGACACGCTGCGGGCCGCGCTGCGGATGGTGGGGCCGCGCCCGGGCCTGAAGCTGGTCTCCTCCTGCTTCCTGATGGTGATGCCGGACGGCCGCGGCCTGGTCTACAGCGACTGCGGCGTGGTCCCGGACCCGACCGCGGAGCAGCTGGCGGACATCGCCGAAGCGGCGGCGGCCAGCTGCCGCGACCTGCTGGACGAGGAGCCGCGGGTGGCGCTGCTGTCGTTCTCGACCCGGGGGAGCGCCTCCCATCCACGGGTCGACAAGGTGCGCCAGGCGCTGTCGCTGCTGCGCGAGCGCCGGGTCGGCTTCGCCGTCGACGGCGAGCTGCAGGCGGACGCGGCGCTGGTGCCTGAGGTGGCGCTGCGCAAGGCCCCCGGCAGCCCGGTGGCGGGCAGCGCCAACGTGCTAATCTTTCCCGATCTCGACGCCGGCAACATCGCCTACAAGCTCACCGAGCGCCTGGCGGGGGCGCGTGCCGTGGGGCCGCTGCTGCAGGGTCTGGCGCGGCCCGTCAACGACCTCTCGCGCGGCGCCAGCGTGGAGGACATCGTGGACGTCATGGCGGTGACCGCCCTGGCGGCGCGGAGAGCGGGATGAAAGTCCTGGTCGTGGGAGGGGGGGCGCGCGAGCACGCGCTGTGCTGGAAGCTGCGGCAGAGCCCGCTGCTCAGGGATCTCTTCTGCGCGCCGGGCAATCCGGGCATCGCGCAGCTGGCCGACCTCGTGCCGGTGGCGCCGGAGGAGATCCACCGTCTCGCCGACTTCGCCGCCGACCTGCGGATCGATCTGACGATCGTCGGGCCGGAGCTGCCGCTCACCCTGGGCGTCGCGGACGAGTTCGCGGGCCGCGGGCTGCCGATCTTCGCTCCCAGCCAGCGGGCGGCGGAGATCGAGGGCAGCAAGGTGTTCGCCAAGCAGTTCATGGAGCGGCACGGCATCCCCACCGCGCCCTTCGCGGTGGTCCACGACGCCGCCGAGGCCCGCGCCGCCTGCCGCCGCTTCGGCTTCCCGGTGGTGCTCAAGGCCGACGGCCTGGCCGCCGGCAAGGGCGTGATGGTCGCCGCCGGTGAGGAGGAGCTCGAGGCGGCGGTCGCGGCGCTCTTCGAAGAGCGCCGATTTGGCGCCAGCAGCGACCGCGCCGTCGTCGAGCAGTTCCTGTCTGGCGAGGAGGTCTCGTTCATGGCCCTCTCCGACGGCGAGCGGCTGCTGCCCCTGGCCATCGCCAAGGACTACAAGCGCATCGGCGACGGGGACACCGGCCCGAACACCGGCGGCATGGGTTCGCACAGCCCGGGCGGCCTCCCCTCCGGCGAGGCGGCGGCGGAGATCGTCGAGACCGTCATGCGCACCACGGTCAGCGGCCTGGCGAAGGAAGGCCGTCCGTTCGTCGGCGTGCTCTATGCCGGCATGATGCTGACCGCCGCCGGCCCGAAGGTGCTGGAGTTCAACGCCCGGCTCGGCGATCCCGAGGCGCAGGTGCTCCTGCTGCGCCTCGAGGACGATCTGCTGCCGGTCCTCGCCGCGGCGGCCGCGGGCGATTTCGGCCTCGTCCGCCGGCTCCGCTTCCGCAAGGAGGCGGCAGCCTGCGTCGTCCTGGCGAGCCAGGGCTACCCCGGCCGATCGGTCACCGGCGAGGTCATCTCGGGGCTCGAGCGGGCGGCGCAGCTGGGTGCCGAGGTGTTCCACGCCGGCACCCGGCGCGGGCCGCGCGGCGAGCTGCTGACCGCCGGCGGGCGGGTGCTGTCGGTCTGCGCCCTCGGTCCCGACCTGGTGGGAGCGCTCAAGCGCGCCTACTCGGCAGTCGCCGAGATCCAGTGGCCGGGCAAGATCTTCCGGCGCGACATCGGCCGCCGGGTCCTCGACGCGACGCCCGCCTCGTCCAGTTAGATCCCCGTGCCCCCTGGTGACGCCACCCCCTTGCCTCCCTTTGGACGAGGCGCTCGAAGTCCAAGGGCGGTGCCTCTCGGACCCCTCGTCCAAAGGGAGGCGAGGGGGCGCGTCACGAGCGGGCACGGGGAATCTCGCCATGATAGCCTCCGGCTGGTACTCATCCTGCATAAGTCGCTGTTGCTGTCGCAGATGGAATGGAAGTGACGATCATGAGCGGATGTTCTGGCTGTGCTTTCAAAGGGATGTCCACCGCCGTCGAAGACACCTACGTCGGCGTGCGCTTCCGTGAGGAGACCAACGTGACGCTGTGCGCCACGGCCGGCAAGATTTACGCCGTCGCCGACCCGGTGGTGGTCGAGCTCGAGTCGGGGCCGGCCTTCGGGCGGGTGGAGCGATCGCCGATGCCGGTCTTCAAGCCGTGCCAGAAGTCGAGCGCCCGCCCGATCCTGCGGCGGGCGGACGATGCCGACACGGCGGCCCACGAGCGCCAGCGGCAGAGCGAGATGACCGCCAAGCTCTTCGCCCAGGAGCGGTCGCGCGCGCTCGGCCTGGACATGAAGGTGTCGCTGGTCGAGTTCTCGCTCTCCGGCAAGAAGGCGACGTTCTACTTCACCTCCGAGGGGCGGGTGGACTTCCGCCAGCTGGTGCGCGACCTGTCGAGCCGCTTCTCGGCGCGGGTCAAGATGGTGCAGGTCGGCGCTCGCGACGAGGCCGGGCTGGTCGGCGGCATCGGCATCTGCGGCCGCACCCTGTGCTGCTCGACCTGGCTCAAGGACTTCCGGCCGATCTCGATCCAGATGGCCAAGCGCCAGAACCTCTCGCTGAACCCGTCGAAGATCTCCGGCCAGTGCGGCAGGCTGCTGTGCTGCCTGGCCTACGAAGACGATCAGTACAAGACCAGGAACCCGGAGGGCCGGCCGTCCTCGCTGCCGCAGATCCCACCGCTGCCGTCCCTGCCGTCACTGCCGTCACTGCCGCCAGATACCGCGTGAGACCGAAAGCCCCCCCGACATGGCCAACCGCAAACTGATCCGCCCGGACATGAACGAGCTCAAGAACGCGCTGCCGTCGCGCAGCGTGCGCCGCAAGCAGACGCCGCCCGAGCAGACCAATGCCGAGGAGTTCTACTACCTCAAGCAGATGGCGGCGAAGACGCCGATGGTGCTGATCCTCGACGACGGGGAGGAGCTGCGTGGCTGGATCGAGTGGTACGACAAGGGCGCGCTGAAGCTCAACCGGCATTCCGGCCCGAACCTGCTCATCCAGAAGCGCACCATCCGCTACATGTTCAAGGAAGAGGAGCTCAAGCGCCGGCCGCGCCGTAGCGGCGAGCCCCCCTCGGAGCCCTGACCGTGAGCGATGCGCCGGAGAGTTCCCGGCGCCGGCCACCCAGCCGCCCGCCGGGGCCGCCGCGCCCGCCACGCCCCCTGAGGTTGGCGCTGACCCAGGGGGATCCCGCCGGCATCGGCCCGGAGATCCTGCTCGGAGTCCTGACCCTGGAGCCGCCGGCATGGCAGCCGCTGCTGGTGGCCGAGCGGGCGGCGCTCGAGGCCCTGCGGTCCTCGCTGCCCGGCGCCCCGTGGGACCGGCTGCACTACCTGCCCGGCATGCCGGAGGCCGCCGAGCTCGAGGCGCTGGCCGCCGCGGGCGGCGACGCCGTGCCGGTGCTCGACCCGGTGGCGGTCCGCCGCACCGTGGTGCCCGGCCATTCGGGGCCGGCGGATGCCGCCGGCGCCATGGCCGCGCTGGACGCCGGCATCGCGCTGGTGCGCCAGGGGGTCGCCGACGCGCTGGTCACCGCGCCGGTCGCCAAGGAATCGATCGCCCGCCATCTCCTGCCGGACTTCCGCGGCCACACCGACTACCTGGCGGCGGCCTGCGGTCTCGAGCGCTACGGCCGCGACTACCTGATGGCGTTCCTGGCGCCCGACCTGCAGGTGGCGCTGCTGACCGTCCACCTGCCGCTGGCGCAGGCGCTGGCGGCGGCCCTCGAGCCGCGGGCGCTCGACGAGGCGCTCGCCTGCCTGGAGCGCCACGCCGGCGGCCGGATCGCGCTGGCCGGGCTCAATCCGCACGCCGGCGAGGGGGGGCTGCTGGGCGGCGAGGAGGAGGCGGTGCTGGCGCCGGCCGTCGAGCGGGCGCGCCGCGCCGGCCTCGACGTCCACGGGCCGGAGAGCGCCGATTCGCTCTTCGCGCGCGCCCGGCGGGGCGAGTTCGACTGGGTGCTGGCGCTCTATCACGACCAGGGGCTGATCGCGGTCAAGACCGCTGACTTCGGGCTGGCCACGAATTGGACGCTGGGCTTGCCGTTCCTGCGCACCTCGGTGGACCACGGCACGGCCTTCCACCTCGCGGGGCGCGGCCTGGCCGATGCGCGGCCGCTCGCCGCGGTGATCGAGACCACCCTGGCCCTCGCGGCGGGGGAGCTGCCGCGCCGGCGCCCGGCGGGCTCTTAGTACGTGTGGCTCGCGGCTGCCGCCGGTTTGGCGACGAGATCGAGGCGGCTGCTCTCGCGCGGCCTCACCTCTGCGGTCGCCTCGGCCACGAGGGTGCCGTCGAGATCGACCCTGACGCTGTAGCTCCCTGCCTCCAGATCGGACACCTGGTAGAGGCCGTCGCCGTCGGTCTCGCTCCTGGCGGCGGCGAAGCCGGCGTGGGCCGTGGATTCGAGGCGCTGGAGCTGGATGGTGGCGCCCGCGACAGGGCTGCCGTCGGGTCGGGTCAGGCGGCCGCCGAGCCCACCGGTCTCGAGTGCGATGGCGACCTCGACCGTGTCGGCGCCGGTGAGGTCGAGCGTCTGGCGATGCGCGATCCGGTTGTTGCCCCAGTTGACCGACAGATCGTGCGTGCCTGACTGAAGGTTGCCGATGGTGAAGTGCCCGTCGTAGCCGGTGTCGGCGGTTCCGAAGTCATCGAGCTTGCCGTCCAGCACGCTGATCGAGACCCGCGCCGCCTGCAGTGGCAGCCCGTTGACCAGGACCTGCCCGGAGACCGTCGAGCCATGCCCGAAGTCCAGGTCGAGGGCAACCTGCCTGGTCTCCGCATCGATCAGCACGTTGCCATGCGCCTGGAGGCCTTCGTCGATCGAAGCTTCGACCCGCCACTCGCCGGGCGTGAGGCCGGGGATACGGTAGCGGGCCTCGCTCCCGGCGAGATCGACGAAGCCCTCGACTCGCGCCTGGCTCTCGAAGTTGACGAGCCTGAGCTCGGAACCCGCATCGGGAGTGGGGCCGATGCCGATCGCCGCGATCTGGAGCCGCGATCGCTGCAAGGCGGTCACGCCGAGAAGCCTGCCGGTGAGCGTCGCGGTGCCGCCGGACAGCTCGATCAGGATGCCGCCCAGCGGCTGGCCGGCGACCGCCGGCGGCGGTGAGGCCAGCGCGCGGAAGTATCCCGGTTTCGTAGCACTCAGGCTGTAGAGGCCGTCGGCGACTCCCGGGAAACGGAAGCTGCCGTCCGCGGCGCTGGTCGTGGACCGCCAGGTCTTCCCGTCGGCATCGACGAGGATGAGCTGCGCCTCGTCGACGGGCAGGCCGCCATCGTCGCTGACCAGGCCCGAGATCGCCTGGCCGCGCCGCAAGACCAGGTCGAGATGGTTGGCGCCCGGTGTCACTTCGATCGCGGCGCTCTGCTCCTCGCCGCCGCCGGTCACGCCGGCGCTCGAGGTCACCGTGTAAGCACCCGTGTCCAAGCCCGACAGCGCGTAGCGTCCCTGGTCATCGGCAACCGCCGAAGCGCCTCCGGCATCTTCCTCCCACGACGCCGCGCTGCCGAGCCTGGAACCTGATCTCGCGGCCGCGATCGCCGCGCCGGCGACCGGGCGGCCCTGCTCATCGCTGACCTTGCCGCTCAGGGATGCGCCGTCGGGCAGGACGATCTCGAGAGGCTGCAACGGACCCTCCGCCGGGACCTCCACCGCGGTGAGCTTCCCCCCGCGGCGGCCGGAGGCCACGACGCGGACGTCGATCCATCCCGGAGCCAGGTCGGCGAGCACGAAGTCGCCCGTGGTCTCGGCAACCGCGGACCGGCCGCCCCAGTCCCCCGGGCCGGTGGCGAAGCCCGGTTGCAGGGGCGGTCGGTAGGTCCCCATGACGAACGCGCCGGCGACCGGACTGCGGCCGGCATCGACGACCCGGCCGCGGAGACTGCGCGCGGCGCCGAGCTCGACGCGAAGCGCCTCGGGCGTCGGCGCGGTGACGCGATGACGCCACGTTGCCAGGTAGCCCGACTTCGTGACTTCGAGATCGAACGGCTCGTCCCGCCCCAGGTCGCCGAACTGGAAATGACCGTCCTGGTCGGTGTCGACGGACGGGTGGAGGGCACGGCCGGCAGCGGAGAAATAGGAGATCTCCCGGGGCTGCCGCAGCGCTCTGAGGTTCGCCTTGGCGCCCGCGATCGGCCGGCCGCCCGAGTCCACCACGCGGCCCCGGATCGTGGCTCCGGCCGCGAGGATCACGGTCCCGAGATCGAGGCGATCCGAGGTCGTCGCCAGCTCGATCCTCGGCACCACGGTCGTCGCGAAGCCGGGGTGATGCACGCAGAGGCTGAAGCGGCCCGGCGGCAGGTGCTGGACCACGAAAGCGCCGTCGCCTCCGGCCTGCGCCGCGTAGATCTCGGGCCTCCAACGCCCGGGCGGCTTCGCGTGCTCGAGCTCGATCTCGGCGCCGCCGACTGGCTGTCCGGAGGAGTCCATGACGCGGCCCGAGGCGGTGCCGCCGCGGTAGAGCACCAGCTGCAGTCCCGTCGCCGGCCCGCCCGCGCGGAAGGCGCTCGCCGGCCGCGGGGGCGGAAAGGCTGGCGGTAGCCCCGACCGGCGCGGCTCCTGACCGGTCACGATGCCGGCGTCGCCCGTCGCGGCGACCGCGGAGGTCGGGGCGAAGCCGTCCGCCATGGCGGTGACCGTGTAGACCTCGCCGGGCACGAGGTTGGCGAAGAGGAAGCGCCCATCCTCCTGGCCGCGCGCTGTCTCCTCGCTGCTGCCGCCTCCCGGCCGGCGGGAGAGAGACGATGAGGCCAGGAGCGTCGCGCCGGCGACCGGTGCGCCAGCCTGGTCGATCACCCGCCCGGCAAGTCTCGCCACGGGTTCGAGCGACAGCGTGCTCCTGCCGTCGGGCGGCCATGGCCGCCGGAGGGGCAGGTGGCCGCCGGCGAAGGCCTCGACCCAGCTGGTCTGCCCGACCGGAACCGGCAGGAGGAAGCGCCCATCGCCATCGCAGCGTAGCGGTGGGCCGAGAGCGCCGATGACGAGGGCCCCGGCCAGCGGTTCTTGCGTTCTGGCGTCGAGCACCTGCCCCGCGACGAGCCGCGGCGGTGCGAGCGTGAGTTGCTGCTGGCTCGCGCACGGTCGGCCCGGCGCGCAGGCGGCGATCTCGCCGATCTGCCCGTCGGGGCTCTCGACCGTCAGCGCCATGGGTGCGGTGAAGGGCGGGATGGCGACGGCGAGGCGGCCGTCCTGGTCGGTGAGGCCGATCCGCCAGGTTCCGTCTTGGACCACCGCGTTCGCGGCCGGGCTGCCGTCGGCGCGGCGTGCAGCCAGGGTCCACTCTCCTCCATAGGCGGGTAGACGAAGGGTCGCCCAGCCGGTCGTGGAAGGCATGGTTACCGCCTGGGGAAAGCCGTGGTTGGAGATGATCAGGCCGAGGGCCTCGCCACGGGCGCGCGGCATTACGGCGGTGCCGTCCGCCGCGGTCACGACGGCGCGCCGAGCAGGATGCCAGGGGATGGGGTCGATCCCGTCCGAGTAGGCGGTCCGCGGCACACGGGGCGAGGCCCCGAGCGCTCCATCGAGGGCGCCGATCACGAAGCCCGCGGCTGGTCTGCCGTCGGCAAGCGAGAGCGACAGCGCCAGCGACCTGGCGGCAGGCACGAGATGGGCCGGCGGCAGCTCGGTGTCCTCGATCAGTGGCCAGAGCTCGCGTTCGAGGGTCAGGAACCCCGGCACCTCGAGGCGCAGGCTGTAGAAACCGCTCTCGCTCACCTGCAGCGAGAAGTTGCCGTCTGCGTCGGCATGAGCGATCGCGATCGGCGCCGGCGCGGCGGCGGAGGTGAGAAGGCGGCGCCCGGCCGTCGCTTCGTCTTCGTCGTCGGCGAAGAGCTGGAGGCTCGCGGCAGAGAGCGCGGCGGCGCTGGATCCGGGCGGCGCGGCGAGCGTGCCGCTGACGCGTATGCTGCCGGCGAGGGCGGCTGGAGCCGTGAGCAGCACGGTGGCGGCCGCCGCGGTCATCGCCAGGCGGTGGACGGCCGGAGAGCGGTCCGCCATGACTACGACGCGCCGCGGCCGGAGAGCACTGCCGGGATGGTCTTGAGCAGGATCTTGAGGTCGAGCATCGGCGACCAGGAGTCGATGTACTCGAGGTCGAGCTGCATCCAGCGGTCGAAGTCGATCTGGTTCCGGCCGCTGACCTGCCACAGGCAGGTCAGGCCGGGCTTCATCGACAGCCGGCGGCGCTGCCAGCGCTGGTAACGGGCCACCTCCTCGGGGATGGGGGGACGCGGCCCGACCAGGCTCATGTCGCCGCGCAGCACGTTCCACAGCTGCGGCAGCTCGTCGAGGCTGAAGCGGCGCAGGATGCGGCCGAGCCAGGTAACCCGCGGATCGCTCCTGAGCTTGAACACCGGCCCCTTCATCTCGTTGAGGTGCTCGAGATTGCGGCGCCGCTCCTCGGCGTCCTCGACCATGGTCCGGAACTTGTACAGGGTGAAGATGCGCCCGTTCAAGCCGCAGCGGGTCTGGCGGAAGAGCACGCCACCCTGCGAGGTGATCTTGATCATGGTGGCGATGGCCGCCACCACCGGCAGCCCGATCAGCAACAGCAGCGACGACAGCGCGACGTCCATCAGCCGCTTGGCCATCAGCGGCAGCGGGCTGGTGGGCCCGGTGGCGAACGACAGCAGCGGGATGCCGTCGAGCTCCTCGAGCTCGACCCGCGCCTGGGTGTGCGGGAACAGGTTGACCGCGAAGCGGGTGCGGATCCCCTGCTCCTGGAGGCTCAGGAAGAGGTCCTCCAGGCGGTCGAGGTCGCGGCGGCTGACCGCGAAGATGACGTCGTCGACGACGTTGCTCTCGATGATGCGGGTGATGTGCTTCAGCTCGCCGAGGATCGGGTAGCGGCTGGGCCAGGGGTCCGCCGGCGCATGGCCGTTGATGATGAAGCCGAGGATGCGGTAGCCCCAGAAGCGGTGGCCGTGGATCGAGTCGGCGATCTTGAGCGCCGCCGGGTTGGTGCCGACGATGAGCACGGTGCGGTAGTTGAAGCCGCGCGAGCGCACGTAGCGCGAGCTGATGCGCAGGAAGAGCTTCTCGGCCAGCAGCAGGAGCGAGGCGAAGACGCCGAACAGCAGCACCCAGGCGCGGCTGATCTGGTCGTTGCCGAGCAGCCGCACGTCGATGCGCAGGAGGTACAGGGCGAGGGTGAAGAGGATCGTGCCGCTCGCGCAGACCCGCAGCACCGCCCACGACTCGTCGAGCAGCGGCACGGTGCGGTGGGACCGGTACCGCCCCGACAGCAGCAGCAGCGCGCCCCAGATCGCCAGCGCAAGGGGCAGCAGCGGCAGGTAGGCGGTCAGCGGGTAGAGACGGGCAGGGAACGCCTGCGGCACCAGGCGCGGCAGGACCCAGCTACGAAGGGAGAACGCCAGCAGGAAGGCGGCCGCGACGAGCGCCAGGTCGACCAGAAAGATTGAAGCCGCGAGAATGCGGGCTCGTTCTTTCAGCATGGATGCGGTTTCAGTCCTTGCCTCGCAATCGGTAGAACAGCTTGTTTATTGTAACGTGGCACGGCCTCGCACCGTCTATTGCCGGGGGTCCGATTCCTGTGGCTCCCTCCCCCCCTCTGAGCCCGTATGGGCGAGGGGTCCAAGGCAATGGGGCGGCGTCGGAGGTCCTCGACCCCTCGCCCATACGGGCTCAGAGGGGGAGGGAGCCACAGGAATCGGACATGCTGTGGAACCCGGTAGGGCCGTTTTCCTTGCGGGAGGCGGGAGGCAAAAGACGATGCAGGCTCTTCCCCTTCACCCCCTGGCCGCCAGGGTGTGGAGCAGCTCCGCGTACTGGTCCGCCACCCGCTCCCAGGAGTAGCGCCGGCCGGCGCGCCGGGCGGCCACGCGGCCGGCCAGCCAGGCCCGGCGCGGGCGCCGCCGCAGCTGCTCGAGGCGCGCTGCCAGGGTGCCGGGATCGGCTGCCCGGAAGTAGAGCCCGGCCGGGCCCGCCACCTCGCGGTTCTCGGGGGTGTCGTTGACCACCACGCAGTTGCCGTACCCCATGGCCTCGACCAGCGCCGGGTGGGTGCCGCCGACCTCCGTGGCATGGATGTAGGCGAAAGCGTTGGCGAGCAGCTCGCGGTACTCCTCGCCGTAGATCGCTCCGGGGAACAGGATGCGCGGATCGGCGCCGCGGGTGAAGCCGGCGATGAAGTCGCCGGCATAGGGCGCCCCGCCCACCATCACCAGCGGCAGGTCGCCGCGCACCGCCCGGTAGGCCGCCGCCACCTGGTGGGGGTTGTTCTCGGGCTCGAAGCGGCTGACGTACAGGAAGTAGCGGCGCTCGGCGAGCCCCAGCCGGGAGAGCACACCGGCCGCGGCCGGCCGCGGATCGACGCCATAGGCGATCGCCGTGGAGTCGGCGCCGTAGAGCTCGAGGTAGTGGCGGCGGATGACCTCGGCATCGGTGACCAGGGCGTCCGGCAGGACGCACGCCAGCCGCTCCGAGAGCGCGTAGACGGAGCGCCCGAGGGGGCCCCACTTGCGCCGCCGCCGCTCGATGCCGTCGACGTGCAGGGCGGTGGGAATGCCGCCGGCCGCGAGCAGCGGCAGGAACAGGGCGTTGGCCGAGTTGACCAGCAGCGCGGCGTCGAAGCCGCGGGCGCCGGCGTGGAGGCAGGCGAGCAAGGTGTGGACCGGAGTGTCGAGATGCTTGGTGCGCAGCGTCGGCAGCACCACCAGCTCGACGCCGCGGTACAGGCGGAGGCGCGGCGGCGTCGAGTGGGAGCGGCAGTAGACGGTCACCCGGAAGCCGCGCGCCAGCAGCCTGACCGAGAGCTCCTCCATCAGCGTCTCGTAGCCGCCGTAGCGGGCGGGGATGCCGCGGCTGCCGATCAGCGCCACCGCGGGGCCGCTCACAGCGGCGCTCCCGGGCGCCCGAACCAGGCATCCAGCTCGGCCGCCGGACGCGTGCGGCGGCGCTGGATGGTCCGCCGCCGGGCCAGCAGCTCGGCGCGGTGGCGCAGCAGCCAGCCGTAGGCGCCGAGCGACGAGCGCTCCCGCAGCAACACCCAGGCGAGCGCTCCGAGATCGCGGCCGAGAGTGGGCAGCAGCGTGCGGGCCAGGTTGCGCCCGGTCTGGTGGTAGACCCGCAGCAGGTAGCGGTTCTTCAGCGAGTGGAGATTGACGCCGGGAGGCATCGCGGCGCGCCGCTCGGGCAGGTTGAAGCGCCGGTGCTCGGCCACGGCGGCGGGCTCGTAGAGGATCTCCCAGCCGCGCTCGCGCAGGCGGAAGCAGAGCTCGGCGTCCTCGCGGAAGGAGTGGAACCGGGGGTCGAAGATCTCTCCGTCGACCGCCGCGTCGAGCAGCGCTTCGCGGCGGAACAGCGAGGCGGCGCCGGTGGCGCCGAAGACCCGCTCCGGGAGAGCCCACTGGCCGCGATCGGGCTCGCCCGCTCCACGGTCGAGGTGGCGCCAGGCGGCGGTGAGCCGCATGCCGCAGGCGTCGAGCAGGCCTTGCCCGTTCAGCGCGGCGGGCCGCACCAGCCGTCCGGTCACCGCCGCCACCCGCAGCCGCGGATGCGCCTCCATGCGCGCGAGCAGGAGCTCGACGTAGTCGGGCCGCGGGCGGGCATCGGCGTTGAGGGTGAGGACATAGGGCGCCCGGGTGGCCGCGATGGCGGCGTTCATGCCGGCGGCGAAGCCGATGTTGGCGGCATGTCCGGCTGCGGTCAGGGGAATCCCGGGCGGCGCCGTCCGCCGCGCCTCCTCGAGACTGCCGTCATGGCTGCCGGAGTCGACGAGCGCGATCTCGGCCGGCGGCCGGCGCAGGGCGCCGATCGCCGCCATGCACCCCGCCAGGTCCGCCGCCGAGTCGTGGGTGACCAGGCAGACCGCGACCGGCGCCTCAGCGGGCACCAGCGCTCCCTCGCTGCGGCTGCTGCGGGTGCTGCGGCTGGGTTGGGGCCGGCTCGCCTGGCCCGTCTTGCCGGCCGGAGTCGACGGGCGCGCCGGACGTGCCGGCAGCGCCGGTGCCGCCGCCGAGCCGATCGTGCGCCAGGCGGCGGGGCAGGCGCCAGCCCGAGAGGGCGCCGGCAATCGCCAGCAGCAGTCCGGCCGCGGCGTCGCGGCGGGAGGCGGCCCGGCGCGGGCGCCGCAGCGGGACGAGCGGCAGGCGGATCGCCAGGCCGGCCGCGAGGCTGGCGCGCGCCGCGAGTGCCCAGGCGGCGCCATGATGCTTCGCCAGGTAGCGCTCGAGGTTGCGGTAGTAGATCCAGAGGAACGGACCGTAGCCCAGGCGCGGGACGGTGCTGCCCAGGGCATGGCGGAAGCGCGCGGCCGGCCAGTAGAGCAGCACGCCGCCGAGCTGCCGCAGCCGGCGCGCCAGGTCGACGTCCTCGAACCACGCCGGGTAGAAGCGCTCGTCGAGGCCGCCGGCATCCGCGAGCGCTTGCCGGCGCAGGGCGAGCGCCGCCGCCGCCGGCTGCTCGACCGCGGTGCCCGGCGGCGGCTCCGCGTCTAGGCCGGCGCCGCGGCCGGCGATCGGCCAGGGCAGCGTCTGCCGCAGGAGGCTCCAGGCCGAGGGAAGGCGGCGCAGCTGCCAGGCGAATTGCGGCCGCTGGTCGGCGCCGGCCAGCCGGGGGGCCAGGCCGGCGGCTTCCGGGTGTGCGGCGAAGCCCTCGATCAGGCGCTCGAGCGCTCCGGGCTCGGGCACCGCGTCGGGGTTGAGCAGCAGCAGCAGCGGCGCCCGGCAGGCGGCCACCCCGGCGTTGACGCCGCCCGCAAAGCCGAGGTTGCGTCCCGGGCGCAGCAGCCGCACCGGCGATGCGCCGGCCGGGTCGGGCGCCGCTGCCGGCGCCGGCTCCGGAGTCAGGGGCGGAGCGGAACCGCTGTTGTCCACCACCACCAGCTCGAAGCGCGGGTCGCCGCCAGGCCAGGCGGCGGCCAGCGCGGCGAGCCGCGCCTCGTCGCGCCAGTGCACCACGATGCCCGCCAGCACCGGCAGCGGCGCCGGCGGCGGTGCCGGCATGGGCGGCCGCGCCGGAGCCGACGCCGGTGGCGAGGGCGATGGCGACGGCGATCCCGGGGAGGCGGGGACGGTCATCGCCCCAGAGGTTACCCCACTACCCCCCTTCACTCCTCGACGAACTTGCGCAGCCGGCCGAGGGCCGCGTCCCAGCCTTCCGAGATCAGCTCGAGGTAGCGCCGCACCTCGTCGAGACGCCGCGGCTCCAGCTGCCAGACGCTCTCGCGTCCCTGGCGCGTGCCGCGGACGAGCCCCGCTTCCGCCATCACCCGCAGGTGCTTGCTGATCGCCTGCCGGGTGACGTCCGCGCTCGCGGTGAGCCTCGTGATGGACAGCGGTCCGTCCCGGCACAGGCGGGAGACGAGCCGCAGGCGCGTGGCGTCGCCGAGGGCAGCGAAGAGCGGCGCGTGACCCTCCAGGCGCGGCGGCTCGGCCGAGCCAGGCGACCCGGGCGACCTGGCCGACCTGAGCGACCTGAGCGCCGTGGGCGACCTAGCCGACCCGGGCTGCATGGGCGAGATACTTCTCGATCAACTTCAGCTGCATGGCCCAGCCCTGTTCGTTCGCCTCGAGCGCCTTCGCCCGCCGTTCCAGCGGGATGCTGTCGAAGCCGGACTCGGCGACGGTCAGCAGGATGCCGCCCGGCGCCTCCTCCAGGGTGAAGACGACGAGCGTCGTGGGCTCGGCGGAGTAGTCGACGTCGGGCTCGACCGCGTACGGATGCCAGCGGAAGGAGAACAGCCGCTCGGGTTCCATGCTCTCGACGGTGATCTCGAACGGCTTGCCCGCGTACGGTTGCTGGGCCTTCGCGACCTCGGCATCGACCCCGGTGGGGACGATCATCCCGCGCAGGCGCGCTCCCGGCTTGAACGGGCCGTCGAACCTGGCGCCGAACCAGGTCCCGAACTCCGCGGCATCGGTCAGCGCCCGCCAGATCCGCTGGCGCGGCGCGCGCAGCAGGATCTTCTTCTCGATCCGGTCTGTGGTCATATGCAACCTCCTAGTTGCATATTAGTCCACGCCCAGGAGCAAGGCAAGCGCCGCCCCGGCGCCTCGGGCGCCTCGGACGCCTCGGACGCCTCGGACTCTCATCGCCGCCATGGCGTCGGCCAGCCGCTCAGGCGGGCGACCTCGGCCGGCGACGGCGCCGGCGCGCCGGTGCGGGCGAAGGACGGCAGGTGGCGCAGCGCGCGCCCCCATCCTGCCGCCATGCCCGAGAGCCGGCCGCGGCGGGCGCCCGGGCCGGTCCAGCGATCGCCGGGGAGCGGCCGGCGGTCGCGCCGGAGCAGAGCATGGCGAAGGGCGGCCGGCCCGGCGACGTCGAGGAGATCGCGCAGCAGCATCCGCGGCAGGCGCGGCCAGAGGCCGCGGCCGAGCAGGCGGGCCGCCGCCAGGTAGCGGTTGCCGTAGATGAGACGCCAACGCTCGCGGCCCGCCGCCGCCGTGCGTCCCGAGGCGGTGCCGAGGTGGCGCGCGCGCGCGGCTGGCACCAGCAGGGCGCTGAAGCCCGCGGCGCGCAGGCGGCCGGCGAGCTCCGAGTCCTCGTAATAGGAGACCAGGCGCGGGTCGAAGACCTCGCCGCCAAGCGCCACCTGTTCGAGAGCGCTGCGCCGGAACAGCGCGGCGGTCGCCGACACCCCGAAGATCTCCACGATCTCCACCGGCGCGACAGCGGCGGCGGGCGCTTGATCCGAGCCGGCCGGTCCGGAGGAGGCGGGCAGCGGTGGCGCCAGGCCGGTGGCGGGGGGTGAGGCCGCCGCCGCTCCGGGTGCCGGCAGCGGTTCGCCGTGGCCGATCTGAATCGCCTGCCACCAGCGGTTCCAGCCGAGGCCGCAGCCGTCGATCCGCTCGGGCCCGTCCTGGCCCAGGCGCTCGCCCGGCTGTGCGACGTCGTCGTCGCCGCCCTCGCTGCCATCGTCACCGCCAATCTCCATGCCGGCCGGACCGGAAAGAATGTTGATGCCCTGGGCGGCGGCGGCGCGGGGATCGGCGCGCAGGGCGGCGGTGAGCGTGGCGAGCCAGCCGGGGCCGACCACGGCGTCGTCGTTGACCGTGGCCAGCAGCTCGCCGCGGGCGGCGGCGAGCCCGAGGTTGGTGCCCCCCGCGAAGCCCAGGTTGCGCTCCGGCCGCAGCACCCGGTCGGCGAGCCCGGCCGGCAGCGCCAGCGGCCGCAGCGCCTGGTCCACCACCAGGATCTCGAGCGACGCCGCGTCCGCCTGCCGCCGCAGCGCCCGCAGGCAGGCCGCGAGCCAGGGGCTGCGGCCGACGGTCGGCACCACCGCCGTGATCTCAGGCGCCGCCGGCGTGCCGTGGGCCGTCATTCCCAGGCGAGCTCGATGCGGTCGAGCACCGCTCCGTTGAGCGCCCCGGGGGGATGTGGACCGTGGGCGGTGAGCACCAGCGGCGCTCCCCGCGGCCAGTCGAAGGGGCCCAGGGCGAGCTCCTCCCAGGCACGCTCGCGCACCGGCGTCCAGACCGCCAGCAGGCGGTCGCCGGCGGCGACGTCGACCGCGAACGGCACCGGCTGGTTGCGGATGAGCTCGGCCGCCAAGGTCAAGCGCACCCGCTGGCCGCCGGCGACGACCGGTGCCCGCACCTGGTCGCCGACCCGCAGCACCCAGCCGCCCCGATAGAGGGTGCGTTCGATCACCCAGCGGTCAGGATACAGGTGGCCGCCGAGCTTGATCACCTGCGGGTCCTCGAGCTCGATGACGTGGGTGGGGACCCGGACGGCGGCGAGAGGCAGGGCGGCAGCCGCGGCGAGCGCCGCGGCGATCCCGAGCAGCGCGGCTCCCGGCCGGGCGGTCCAGGCCGGGACCGGTGCAGGAGAGGATGCGGTCGTCGCCGGCCCTCCCGGCCCCGCGGTGGACAGCCGCCGTCTCGGCAGCCACCAGGCGCCCAGCGCCACGGCGAGCGACAGCGGCGGCCAGATCCAGTTGGCGACGCGCGGCCGCGCGAAGCTCGGGAAGAAGCGGGCCAGGTCGGCGCCGAGGCGGGAGCTGAGATGGTCGAGGACGTAGGTGCGCCCGTCGGCAAGGTTGTAGGTCCAGCCGGGCACGACCACCCAGATCACTGTCAAGGCCAGGCTCACGGCGCCCAACCCGGCGATCAGCGCCCGCGCTCCCGGGCGGTGCCGGCCGGCGAGCAGCGGCGCCAGGGCGATGCCGAGCAGCGGCAGGGCGATCAGCGCGTAGCGAAAGGGCGGCGACCAGCCGCCGTACCACTCGCCGCGGGGCGTCACCGCCAGCAGGTAGGGCAGCGTGAGGACCGCGAGGTGCAGGGGCAGCGGCGCACGGCGGGCCAGCAGGAGCGCGAGCGCCGGCAGCAGCAGCAGCCAGATCGGCGCGAACGCGAACAGTCCGAAGGCACAGTCGTAGAACAGCCCCAGGCCGCCGCCGAGGTAGTCCATCAGCGTGTGGCGGTACGGATCGATCTCCTGCCAGCTGTGGATCTTCAGCGGGTTCGAGTACAGCAGCTGGTTGTACAGCAGGATGCCGCCGGCGAGCGCCAGCAGCAGCGTGCCGAGCGCCAGGGCCTGGCGGCGCTGCCCCGGGCGCCGGCCGGCCCGCCAGGCGGCGAGCGCCACGAGCGGCGCCGCGATGAGGATGAAGCGGATCTTGAGCAGCGGCAGCAGCAGCGTCGGCGCGGCGATGGCCAGCCAGGTGCGCCAGCGCGGGGGCGCGGAGTCCGCCGGGTCCAGCTCGAGGATCCGGTCGAGCGCCGCCATCGCCAGCAGCGCCGCGGGCACCTCGACCCAGACCTGGTACGAGTACAGGAGCAGCGGCGGCGCGAAGGCCACCCAGGCCCAGGCGATCAGCGCCTCTCCAGGCCGGTCCGCGGCGTAGTGCCGGCCCAGGCGCAGCGTCAGCCAGGCCAGGGCGGCGGTCAGCAGGGCCATGGTCAGCTGGGCGCCCGTCTTGCCGGCCAGCCGGTAGGCGGGAACCAGGGCCAAGGGCAGCAGCGCGTTGTGACGGGAGTACTTCTCGCCATGAGGCCCGGTCGGGTCGCCCGGCTGCGGCGCGATCGGGCGGTCCATGAAATAGCGCCAGTCGCCGGCGGCGTAGTTGTTCGCCAGGTCCGTGTCGCCGTCGTAGGCCAGGCTGTGGGCGAGCAGCAGGTTGTAGGGTTCGTCGCCATCCGGCTGGCGCTGGCCCGCCGACCACGGCAGGATGGCGAGATAGACGGCGAAGGGCAGCCAGAAGAACAGCGCCGCGGGGTGTCGCCCGAGGCGCCGGCCGAGCAGCGGCCGCAGCGCCGGCACCTGTCGCGCCAGGCGATGAGCGAGGAGCAGCAGCAGGCCGGCGGCCAGCAGCTCGCTGGCATGCTCCAGCCCCAGCGCCGGCCGCGCGAGGATTGCAGCGAGCAGCAGCCCCAGCGCCGCGAGCTCGCCGGCGCTGCCCGCCCGCGACAGACCGCGAGCGCCCAGCCGCACGCCCCAGCGATGGATGGCGTAGAGACCGGCCAGGACGACGGGGAGGATCGTGAGCGTCCCAGCCAGCGGGTCGCCTGGCGGCGCGGGCAGGAAGTGTCTCCAAGCGGCCGTGAAGGCGACGGCGGCGCCCAGGGCGAGAAGCGGAGCTGCGCTGCGCGGCGCGCGCGGTGCCCGCGATGCCTCCGGTGCCCGCGGCGCGCGCGGTGCCCGGGGTGCCCAGGTCATGGCTCGAGCTCCACCTGGTAGATGGCGAGGCCGGTGTCGGGCGGCAGGCCGGCGGCGAGGTCGATTTCGAGGCGGGCGAAGCTGCCGGCGCGCGGCAGCGGCAGCCGGGCGCGGTAGCGCTGGCCGAAGAACGTTCCCGCCACCCATGCCAGCCAGGGACGCGGCGCCCGCGCCCGCGCCGCGGCGGCCACGTCAGGCCGGCGGGCCGCCCACTCCCCGGTGTCGTCGCCGGCGCGCAGCTGGAGCTCCACGGGGGGAGCACCGGTGCCCAGCAGCCGCACGCGCGCCACCGGCGTGCCACCGCCAAGGCCGGCGGCGTGGATCAGGCTGGTCTGCAGCACCAGCCCGCGCGACCGCTGCGGTCCGAGGTCGAGATACCAGGACGGATGGGCGCGGTCGAGCATCACCGCATCGCCGGCGGCCAGCAAGGCCATGCCGGGAGACACCACTTGCGGCCCGACCAACGTCATGAGCAGCACGGCGCCAGCCGCCATCGCCGCGATCCGCGTGCCGCGCGCCGCTGCCGGCGATCTGGCGACAGCATGTGAAGCCGCCGCCCTGGGTAGCGAGTGCTCCGATCCCGGCGTGAATCCCCGGTCGTCACGAGAGCGATGCGTCGCTGCCGGCGATTCGGTTGCCGCCGAGCCGCCGAGGGCCGGCCTTTTCTCGTCGCCGGCTGATTCCCGCAGTCCCGGCGCCGCTGCCGAGCGCCGCAGGGCCAGCTCGACGGCGCCGATCACCAGCAGCGCCGCGCCGCCGATCATCGCCGCCAAGCGCGGTCCCGCACCGCGGCCGAGCAGGGCGAGCGCATCGCCCAGGGAGTCCGGGCGCAGCCAGGGATAGGACGCCAGCAGCGCAGTGCCGAAGAGGACGGCGGCGCTCCAGAACGCCGCGAGCCCGGCCGCCGTTCCGGCGGCCGGCAACGCCAGCGCCGCGAGCGCGATCGGCGCCGCCAGCGCCGTGCGGTCGGGCAGCCAGGGCGTCGCGAAGGCGAGCAGCGCCGCGCCGGCGAGCAAGGCGCGCAAGCGGGGCTGCCGCGCAGCCGTCAGCGCTGCCGGCACCAGCATGACCAGCCAGGCAAGCCCGGCCGCTCCCTCGCGCCAGGACGCATGCGCGGCAAGGGCGCCGGGCAGCCCGAGTCCCGCCAGCGCCGCGCCGCGCATCAGTGCGGCCAGCGGCAGCGCCACACCGGCCGCCAGGCCGGGGCGCCAGAGCGCCAGCCCGGCAAGCGCCGCCGCCCAGCCCGCCCGCGGCTCCCAGGCGACGGGAAGCAGCAGCGCGGCCACGCCGGCCGCAAGACGGGTCACGTGAGGGAGGGAGTGCCGGGCCCCTGTCGCGAGGGCAGCCGGCGTCCTTCCGAGTTGCCTTGTCGTGCCCGCAACCAAGGTGCCTGCTTTCCCTTCTTCGCCGAGATCCGCGCTGGCAGGAACCCTCCGGAGCCACCAGCTTCTGCCAGCCGTCGCGGGGTCCTTCCTGAGCAGGCTGTCGCCGCCGGCCAGCGCCACCATCGCGAGCGTGGTCGCCACCGTCCAGCCGGGCGCCAGCACCGCCGCCGCGGCGGCGGCGGCCAGCGCGGGCACCATGCCGCGGCGGCGCCAGAGCAGCGCCAGGGCAGTGCCGGCGGCGACCGGCAGGACCAGGAGCGCCACCCAGGGCCGCAGCGCTCGTCCCGGCGCGAAGAGCAGCTCGCCACGCAGCAGCACCTGGCAGCCGAAGCACAGTGCGACGGCCGCCGCGAGCCGCGCTCGTCCGGCGCCCGCGCCATCCTCCGCGGCGGTGGCCATACGCCGCAGGCGCCGACCGGCGGCGATCGCGAAGGTGGCGATCAGCAGCGCCATCACCGCCGCGCCGCGTCCCGGGCCGGCCGGCAGCGCCCAGACCGCCGCCGCCGCCAGCACCCCTCCCAGCCCCAGCTCGGCCGCCGGCGGCGGCGCCAGCGCCGCCACCGCCACCAGGAGCGCCGCCGCCAGCCTGCCAAGATAAGCGCCCTCGGCGGCCGCCACCGGATCGACCTCGTGAGCGGCGAAGCAGCCGATCGCCGCCAGCGTCGCGGGCGGCAGCGCCCACCGGGCAAGCCTGCCTTTCAGGAGATGGGATCTCACGCGCGGCGGAAGGAGAGGAACATGGAGCTGGACGCCGGGGCCCATGGGCCGCGCCTGCACTCGCGATACTAGCTTACCGCCTATACGTCACGGCCGGCACGGGTGTCGCCGGGTCGCCGGGCGCTGGTCATCCTCCGGCCACGACAGGATGGTAGATCGCGACCCCAGGGCAGGCGAGATAAACTCCCCGGCCATGCTGTCCCGAGACCTCATGCGCCACGACCCTCAGGGCGTCATCGAGCGGTTGGCGAGCCGCGGGGTCGATCCCGCCCTGCCGCAGTCCTGGCTGCGCCTGGACGCGGAGCGGCGGGCGGCGCTCGTCGAGCTCGAGGAGCTCAAGCGCCAGCGCAACGAGGCCAGCCGCGCCATCGGCGCGGTCAAGCAGCGCGGCGGCGACGCCGCGGCCGAGATCGCCGCGGTGGCGAGCCTCAAGGAGCGCGCCGCCGTGCTGGAGGCCCGCCTGGCGGCGCTGGAGCCCGAGATCGCCGCGATCGAGCTTGCCCTGCCGAACCTGCCCCACCCGAGCGTGCCGGTGGGCTCCGACGAGAGCGCCAATCGCGTCGAGCGAGTGGTCGGAGAGCCGCCGAGCTTCGCCTTCGAACCGCGCCCCCACTGGGACCTGGGTCAGGAGCTCGGCATCCTCGACTTCGAGCGCGGCGCCAAGCTCGCGGGCGCCCGCTTCACCGTCTCCTTCGGTGCCGGCGCGGCGCTCGAGCGCGCGCTGATCGGCTTCATGCTCGACCAGCACACCCGCGCCCATGGCTATACCGAGGTGCTGCCGCCCTTCATCGTCAACCGCGCTACCCTCGTCGGCACCGGCCAGCTGCCCAAGTTCGAGCAGGACCTCTTCAAGCTCGAGGGCCACGACTACTTCCTGATCCCCACCGCCGAGGTCCCCCTGACCAGCCTCCACCGCGACGAGATCCTGGACGAGGACCGCCTGCCCCTGCGCTACACCGCCTATACCCCCTGCTTCCGCAGCGAAGCGGGCTCCTACGGCAAGGACGTACGCGGCCTCATCCGCCAGCACCAGTTCAACAAGGTCGAGCTGGTGCAGCTGACCACGCCCGAGACCAGCTACCAGGCGCTCGAAGACCTGACCGGCCACGCCGAGAAGATCCTGCAGCTGCTCGACCTGCCCTACCGCGTCGTCTGCCTCTCCACCGGCGACACCGGCTTCTCCTCCGCCAAGACCTACGACCTCGAGGTCTGGCTCCCCGCCCAGGGCGCCTACCGAGAGATCTCCTCCTGCACCAACTGCGAGGACTTTCAGGCCCGCCGAGCGAATCTCCGCTACCGCCCAACCACCGGCCGCCCCCGCCTCCTCCACACCCTGAACGGCTCGGGCCTGGCCGTAGGCCGCACCCTCATCGCCATCCTCGAGAACTGCCAGCAGCCGGATGGCTCCATCCTCATCCCCGCCGCCTTACACCCCTACACCGGCGGCCTCACCCGCATCGCACCGTCCCATCATCCCCACCGGAGGGGTGGCTGAGTGGTCTAAAGCAGCGGTCTTGAAAACCGCCGGCCGCGCAAGTGGCCCGTGGGTTCGAATCCCACCCCCTCCGCCATTAGAATCAATCATTTAGATGACTGTATACGCGGGTGATACTTGCACTCGCCTCGCCATAGGATTTGGTCCACAATTGGGCCACTATGGCGAACATCGAGCGCAGAACTGGCCGGGGCGGGAGGGTCTCCTGGCGGGTCCGCGTGCACATAGCAGGTCAGACTCGAACCGAGACGCTCCGTCGGAAGGCCGACGCTGAACGATGGGCGGGAGAGACCGAAGACGCTCTTCGGGACGGCGTCCACTTTCCCGGCCGCAAGGAGCGCCGGCGGACCGTGGGCGACCTGATCGCGCGCTACCGGGAGAAGATCCTGCCCCGCTACCGCCGGCGAGAGCAGCTGCAAAGGGGAGGCAAGCTGGCGTGGTGGGAGCGCGAGCTCGGCGACAAGCGCATGGTCGAGCTCTCCGCCGCCGACATCGGCGAGGCCTTGGAGCGGATCACCTGCGGACCCGCCACGGCGAACCGGTACTTGACGGTATTCAAGCACGTGCTGTCCATTGCCCGGCGGGAGTGGGAGTGGTGACGGACAACGCCGCCACCCGAGTCCGAGCGCGCAAGGAGCCGCGCGGGCGGCTCCGTTACCTCTCGGACGAAGAGCGTAGTCGGCTCCTCGCGGCCTGCCGTGCGAGCGACGACGGGCGCCTATACCCGCTGGTGGTGGTTGCGCTTGGCACCGGCGCCCGGCAGGGCGAGCTGCTCGGCCTGCGCTGCAGGGCCACGCTGGAACACACCAAGAACGGTGAGCGTCGCGTGCTGCCGCTGGTGCCGCTGGAGGGCCCCGCTCTGGATACGCTGAAAGAAAAGAGTGCGGTGCGCGGGATCGAGGCCGACGATGTCTTCGGCAGCCTGCGGGGGCTGCCTACCTTCCCCCGGAATGCCTGGGATCAGGCCATCCAGGAGTCCGGAGTGCCCGATTTCCACTTCCACGATCTTCGCCATACCTTCGCGTGCTACATGGCCATGAGCGGCGCCACCTTGGCCGAGCTGGCCGGGGCCATCGGCCACAAGACCCTCGCGATGGTCAAGCGGTACGCCCACCTGAGCGAGGCATCCCTGGCCGGCTTCGCCCGGATTACGCAGCTCTGGCCCAGGCCGTCGGAGGTCTTGCCGTGCGCCACCGCCGTTGCGGTTCCCCTTCGCCGCAAGCTCCCGGAAGCGTCCACGGTCTGAGCCGTCGGGCTACGAGCCGGGGCTGGGAGGGTCCCCGGGTTGTAAATCCTCAGTTGAGTGCGCGACCGCTTCCGCGACAATCGTGCGACTGACAGGGAGCAACTCGGACTGCTGTACGAGCTCGACGTAACGCAACGTTTCATCCTTGCCAGCCTTCTCGAACACATGGAGGACGTTATCCATGCTCCCTCGAATGAGCCGTGTGACGGAGGACTCGTCGCTCCGGCTGCCACTGATGAAAAACGAGGTCGCCGCCTCAGTCGAAGTTAATTCGAGAATTGTAGGCCAAAAGAGCGAGTTCCGCCGCAGAGACGGCAAGACGTCCTCCGCCACCTCGGTTTCGTCGAAAACGACCCGATCTACGGGAAGACCCTTTCTGCGGCTATCATTGAAATACCTCCAGATTTCGGAGACAATCTGCTCGGCCGTAAGGTTCAAGCCAGGCGAATACCACCGCAGCCACTTCTGAGGGATGGGGTGCCAGTTCTTTGCCACTTCACGGTGGTTCTCCAGGGCCTGCACGAAGCTTTTTTCGGACGAGCGGAATGAGACGACCATGATATTTTGGGGGAGTCCAAGGTCGAGCCTCGCCGCGCATGCCGCACCGGTCAAGAGCTTCAGGGCGACGAGCGTCTTGCCGGACCCCTGTGGCCCCCAGATCAGGGTGGAACTCTTTTCGGGGATCCCTTCGAAATTGACTGCGCCTGGATACGGGATGACCCGATCCCTTGTGAAGGTGCTGCGCACTCGCCCTCGCAGGCTGCTCCGCCGCGAGGCGAGCGAAGGATAAATGGCCACACCGCGGCCGTCAACCATTCGGAAGGGATGCTTGCCCTCGTGGTAGTCCTGGACGCGGCACTTCTTGATCTCAAGCCAGCGGGTGTGTGCCTCTTCATCGGCGCCTAGCTCGACCACTGTATCAGCGAGGTAAGGCAGCATGCGATAAAACCGGCCGTCCTTTTCTGCGAGAAGCACACCGAAGAACTTCCCCTTTTCGATCTGTGCAATCGTATTGTAGATGTAGACACGTGATTCCTCTGGCTCCGCCTCCCCGTGAGATCCGCTCGGGAACTGAAGCGAGTTGACGCTGTCTACGACGAGGGCCCTGTTGCCGGACCATGGCTGGGCCGCCTTGCCGAGTGCCGTGATGACATCGGGAAGTGTCGAAGGCGTGCTCCTGTCTGGCTGATAGAAGATCAACAGCCCCTTCTCGGGTTCGGAAAGACCACGTTCCGCGACCACTTCTGAAAGATCGGCACCGGCCTGCTTAACATCGAACTTGAGCCTGTCCCAAAGGGAGAAGGTTACCAGTCGATCAAGAATTGAGTCGTAGCTCTCTTCGAGCGACAGATAGATTGCGAGGCCGCCAAACCGCGCGAAGTCGGCCATCAGCTGGAGGGCGAAGACCGTCTTTCCAATCCCTGGTGGTCCGAGCAGCGCAATCGCCCGACCGCTATCAGTCCTTGGCAGTAGTCCACCCCGGAATACATTGCTTAGGCCGGGGATCGCGGAGATTACCCCGAAGATCCGCGACTGTAGATAGGTGTAGCCGAGGGGGCGCAGGGAGCTTACACATTGTTTGCCGCTTATGGCGGCGAGATCGCGCAACGCCTTCTCCGGGAACTCGTCTTTGCGGACCCTGTCGAGGTCCGGCCAAAAGGTTCGCCGCCGGACCTGCCGGCAAAAGTGAAAAAACAAATAGAAGCCTACGGCCTTGCGGAGGTCAGGCACCGAAGGCTGCGCAGGCTCCTCCCCGTGGTCGCTCCCACGGCCTTCACCTCGCCTCATGATCTGTGAGAGCTCAGCCACAACAAGCGGGAGGCTCACCGACGGCGACCGATGATTGTGCACGAGATGAGTCGAGGGATTCGGAGATCCGTAGAAGAGTCGGTTAAACCAGTCGCAGACTTCGGCAAGGGCATACTTATGATGTTTGTCGTAAATTGAGAGATGGAAAGCCTCCCCCAGCCAGCGCTGAAGATAATGATCGGCGGCCCGACCAGCTTCACCTAGAACCTCAGCGAGGAAGAGCCGCACGATGGCGATCGGATCGAACGGTTCTGTCCAATAGTAGACGGGGATCTCGTGGATTGCAGTAGAAGGCCGGTCAAGCAGGTGGCGGGTCGCAACCAGTGGGCCCAGGTCCGAATCGTAGAGCCATAGGTGCTCGTAGAGCACGTCGATCCTTGCTGGGCGCGGCAGAAGAGGAGGAGGGCCCTCAGTCCTCCATGTCACATTTCCCGCCACCGGTACGAGCTGAGCCGGGTGCAAGAGGAGCTTGACCAAGGCCTGAAGGACGCTGGCGTCTATCGTCGGCTGCAGCTGAATCTGCCGCGCCAGTGAGAGTAGGACTGAGCGGCCTGACCACGGGTCTCCGATCAGCTTCGAGCTGAAGAGGTGTAAAATAAGATTTTTCAGATTGAAATCGACCGGCAGGAAGTCCTCTCCGGTCAACCTACCGCCAGTTATTTCCTTCTTCCCACGCAGCCTCCGTTCAAAGAGTCTCCGAACCTCTATGCTCGCGGTGGCATTGATCTCCTCTACGAACAGGAGGACTTGCGAGAGCGCCTCCGACAGCGCCTCGTCGTTTCGGATGTCGATGATTGGCCGCGGCATGGCAGACACAGCATTACGGCCCGGTCGCTGCCGCCAACTCCGCCAGGAGAGGATTCAAGTCGTCCTGGTGCCGGATGACGGCCTGAGGTTCCGGTTTCTGAGGCGAGATTCCGCCCCGTATTCCCAGGTACTCGGCTAGCGCCAAGGCGGGACCTTGTGGAGCGACCGAGACTCCGGAAGCCGATGAAATCTCCCCTTGGATTACCCGGCGAAACAACTCGCTCATTTTCTCCATCGTATTCTCCTCACGCTGCCAGTGGGCGGGTACCAGGGACGAGTTCGGGTGCAGACTCTCTACGAGCTCCTGGTATCCGGTAGCGAGTAGGCTCCCTTGACCCTGAGTCCTTTCCAAGGTTCCGGTCAGGGTTGGCCGAGCGGCAATGAGCCTCGCATCGAGATAGAGCCGGACGATCCGGTATATGGACTTTTCGTTCTCCGCTCCGCCAGCGACCAGGAGACGCTCGATCTGGGTCGACAGGTCGGGCTTTGCGGTGAGCGGAAGCGGAGAAAAGACGAAGGTCAAAGAGGAGGTGGCATTGGCGTCCTTTTCACCACGCCAAAGGCAGTTGCCGACTAGCTCCCTGACAATGCTCCGAACATTCTCTCGGTCCGCATCGTTCGGATGCAGGAAAATGACGAGCTCTTCAGCCAAGAGCACCGTGGCGAGATAGGTGCCGGGTCCCAGACCTGACGGAACCTGAATTAGTGTCTTGGCACACCGCTCCCTTAGCAAACCCCGGAGATGCCCCAGGAACCCAAACGAGGCAAAGCTGGGCGCAGCATCCTCCTGCCGCGGTTGAGCCTCAATCTCCTGGCGAAGGTCGCGCATGAGCTCGGAGAAAAGATGGAAGGCGTCGGCCCTAGGCTTCTCCTGTAAAGCCGGAAGATAGAGTAGGTTTCCGAGCGCTGCCAGCGGCCGGCAAGCATAGGCATCTGAACTAAAGATCGAGTGCGCCAGCCAGCCCTCCCGAGCTTCTTCCGGCTGGGCGTAATACCCCTCTAGCAGGCCAGCGAGACCCAGGTGGCCCCGGGCCTGCGCGCCGAAGTGGTCCTTCAGGGACGACTCTTCGCCGTCGAGGTTCAGCACCAGGACGAACGGCCGGTCGAGTTTATGGACCTGCTCCGCCAGCAGAACGGAGCAGTGGGCCAAGGCGAGCGAGCAACCGACGCCCGGGCGCGGCCGATAAAAGGCTGCAATCCGCGCATCTCGCTGCCTTTCGTCGAGCGCCACCGCAAGTCGCGACGGTCGAAGCAGATGACGCCACTTCGTTTCCTCTGGCTCGAAAAGCGGCGAGGGTTCGATGAGCCGCAGTACTTGGCACAGCTCGAGGCCCTGTCGGGACAGCATGAAGAACGAGGTCTGCGGATTGCCCTGCGCGCTCCCCCGGACGCGAAGCAAGAGTTGTTCGTCATGGAAGCTGGACAGGATCTGACTTACCCGCGAAGGGTCCGGATATGGAGGGGGCAGAGTCTCCTCCATCGCCCTCAGGATCTCGGCTCGTCTCAAGTAGCGGTCTCGATTCTCGACCAAGACCCTCAGGACCTTCCGCTCGAAGGCTGATCGGTGGCGCTCGCCGAGGTTCGCCTTCGTCTCCATCGACCGAACAGCAGACGCGGCGACGTGCAGGGCATAGGCCATGAAGTGCACCTCACGGGCGGCTTCGACCGGCGGCGGAGCGGCATCTGGCAAGTCGGGTCGGACGACCTCTTCAGCCTCGACGAGGCTGCTGAGCAACTCTCCGAAGAGCGAAAAGTCGTGTCGCGCGACACTCGCCCAGGCCTCGGCAAGCACCTGCCGAAGCAAAGTGCGGAAGCGCCAGGGGTCAGAGCCTGCACGGCTCTCGGAAGGCTCCGCCAAGAGGGAGAGTTCCGAGAGAAGCTGCTGGCGAAGAAGGGAACACCGAGACAGGTTGCTCAGGTGGGGCATCGTGCAAGCCTCCGCACAAGCGCACTGATGAGTTCATGGAGCAAGGATCTCGCTTGCGGATTGGACTTTAGGGTGGCAGGGTCTTAAGCCGCCGCAGCACTCATTCCCGTTAGCGGCTCACTTCAGGCCGCCTCCGGAGCACCTTGCGGTAAAGCTTAGCCGGACGCCAGTCCGGCCCGGATCACTCCTTTTTAACGGGTTCTACGGATCCTGTCAAGAGGTACCCCGGGGACTACCTGTTCGCTAACTGCTCCGGTGGCGGCCCTGGCGCCCCTGAGAAGCCTCTAAAAGGTAGGCTCCCAGATTGAGGACCAGCCCGGCTCCGCCCTCCAGGAGAGACACCACCCCTTCCCCGTCGCCCCTGAGTTCCTCCACGGGCCGCCAAGGGCTTCTTTCGTCGACGGCGGAACTGGAATTCTCCTTGCTTCCCGATTTCCGGTCACTTCGCCGGTAGCGATACCACTCCGGGCTACGGCCGACCCGCCATCTCCACCGCGTCGGCGGCAGATCGTCGGACTCATGGAAGCTAAGGTCGGCCAAGGCCAGCTCATCGCTGTCCGGTTGGCCTACAGTACACACGCATGCCGCATTTACCAGGAGAACACCGATGTTTTGGCTCACCAGCCGAGCTCGTGCCCTGTCGAATTCGGCCGTCTTGGGACTCATGGCTATGATCACGACCAGGTCTGGGCGGATGCGACCAATGATGTCGAGATGCTCGCGCTCGGGTTCGAGCGCGTCGGCGCATACGAGGAGCGCCAGTCGCCCTAGGCGCGTATCCACGACCACCAGCTCATTGCCCTTGCGGATCCTCTCCCAGGCTGGCCCCACAGGCGTTTCGGGCATCTTGGGGAAGAACGTCCGGGTGGCCGGCAAGGCCAATTGGCCGCGACTCAACCGATATCGGCCTCGTTTGAGGTGTTCCCACAGGGAGGCCCCCCGACCATCCCAGACGATGGCCTGGTTATAGGGAACTGGATCGCCATCATCCGATATGTGGAAGCTGCCGGCAAACACGGCTAGTAGAGGGTTGGGCCGGAGAGTCTTCAGGGCCGCCCGCAGGAATCCACGCCGGCGCGGATCGACCGACAGCTCTGGGAAGACCAGAATGTGTATCTTCCTACGCTTGACCTCTTCAAGAACTGACTGGAGGTGCTTACAAAGCGCGTCCTCCTCGTCCTCTTGAAGCTCGGGAAGGGCGAGAAAGCTCCATTTCTTCCCCTCCTGTAGGAGGTCGAACTGAGGGCGCCAAGGGCCGGGGAGGGGACAGAGGGCGATCCGTAGAGTCCCTCTTTTTGCCCAGACGGCACTGTCAAGTACCAGCGGCTGCCAGGAATCGCGCTCCTCTTCGATCCTACGGGGGGTGCTCACGTCGAGGCGGTCAGGCCCCTTCAAGAAGAAGGTCAATCTGTTGAGGTGCCGGTCCGGCTCCGGCTCATACTTCATCTCGACCGAGTGGGAGTCGTCTTCAAACCGTTTGCGGAAGCTTCGAAGCAGCGAGGCCTCACGGAGCCAGACTTGAACGGTTCCGCGGAGGACCGGACGGTTCGGCTGAAGATCTTCAAGCGAGATCTCCTCTTGCGTACCCTGCTCGAATTCGTCTAGGCCGATCTCGGCGTCGAGAAACACCAGAAGCGAAAGGAGCGTTCGATATAGCTCGGCGGCTGTAAGCCGATCACGAAGCCTTGCAAGCGTCTCGGCGGCGTATTTCAGATCACCCACCGGCTCCGGGCGCCAGTCTGCTAGCGTCTGCGGTAGATCTCCATGGTGCTCAAGAAATGTGCATGCGCCCCAGACGAGCGTAGCCAGCCCGAGAAGCCTTCCTGCGCCTGCCTCATCGGTTCGCAGGCGGACTGATTCAAGAAGGGCGCGTAGTGTCTCTTGCGACGGGGCTGCTTTCATTCTTCCGGCCCGGAGCCGATTCGCCCCGCCAGGGTGGTCGCTGAGGAGTGTCTCCGGACTCTTGGATCGACGTAAAAGGGAGCAGAGTCCAGGATATCAATCCTTGCGAAATAGGTCAAGGTCCGAAGGCATACTTTTATGTGCATGAGCGACTTACCGAGTGCGCGCTGGCACGAGCACCGCTCCACTGCCGTGGATTCCAGCGCGCTCCCTGCGGCACCAGGGGGCACCACAAGTAGCTGACGCCACTGCGCTTATCTTTCCCTGCGGTGCCAGAGAGATTCCAGGAGGGACGCTCAATAGGGGCTTGAAAACCGCCGGGCCCGTGGGTTCGAATCCCACCCCCTCCGCCAGTAGACTCAACATGTAGATGTCATGTCCTTGTACCCGCCACGGCGAACCGTTGCTTGACCGTATTAAAGCACGTACTGCCAGTCGCCTCGTGGGAGTGGGAGTAACGGAGGTGCCGGGCGCCGTGGATCCAGGCCGCCGTGGCGCAGACGGTCTAACCACACCGGGGGAGACATGGCCCGGCGGTTGCCGCCTGCGGAGCTAAGTGTTGGCACCGAGTGACGGTTGGACCGTTGCCGCGTATAAGGTACAGAGCCGTCAATACGCGGAGGAAGCCAATGCCTCGCACCTCGACCCGTGTCCGCCGGGCGGCGCTTGCCGCCTGCCTCGTGCTCGCCTGTCAGATCCCGGCTCGCGCCGCGACGGAGCGCTGGGTCCCGTTCGGTCCGGATCTCAGCTCGGTCCGCGCTCTTGCCGTCTCGCGCACCGGGCTGATCTATGCCGGCGTGGCGGAGCGCGGCGTCTTCGAGAGCGACGATGGAGGCTCACACTGGACCATCGCGGCCGCGGGCGGGACCGGTTTCTCGGTGCGCGACGTGGCGATCGATCCGGGGGATCCGCGCCAGGTCTATGCCCTCACGACCAGGGGACTCTTCCGTGCCGCCGCCGGTGCCTGGAACTACGTCGGGCCCGGCACTTACGGATTCGGCGACTTCGACAGCGACGCCTTCGCCGTCGCTCCCAGCGATCCTAACCGCTTGTACCTCGTCGAGGAAGGCGAGGTCATGGTGAGCCGCGACCGCGGCGCCAGCTGGAATGGGCTCGGGCTCACGGCCCAGCTCGGCGGCATGATCGACGTCCTGCGCGTCGATCCGCGCGACGCCGACGTGCTCTACGCCGGCAACGCCGAGTTCGGCAGCTCCGAAGGGCTGCTGAAGAGCGTCGACGGCGGGGTCACCTGGCATACCGGCAGCGGCCCTGGCGGGGCGCCGGGCCCCACGTATGTGCTCTCGTTCGCCTTCGATCCGCGGCAGCCCGACGTGCAGTACGCCGGCACCCTGGACAACGGCATCTGGAAGAGCACCGACGCCGGAGAGACCTGGAGCCGAGTCCTGCCCACGGCGAGTCTCGATGTGGTGACGGCGCTCGCCGTCGACCCTGGTGACGGCGACCGGATCTATGCCGCAATCGATCACTTCGCCTCCGACTCGCCGCCTCTGATGGCGCCGATGACGGGGGAGATCTGGCGCAGCGAAGACGGCGGCGCCACCTGGGCGCGCCTGGCCGTGGGCCAGACGGCCGTGCGGGCGCTCGCGGTCGATCCCACGGACCCGCGGCGCGCGTACGCCGGCTTCGAGCAGGATGGCGTGCTCGCCAGCGGCAACCGCGGTGCCTCCTGGCATCCGGCCCGCCGCGGCCTGCGGGCGTTCACGGCCTCCGACGTCGCGGTCGATCCGCACCATGAGGGCTCGCTGTGGGTCGCGGTCCCCAACGCGAGGTCGAGCGACTTCTTCTTTTCGAACGACTTATTCCCCGCGGTCGTCTACCCAGGTCTATTCCACTCGGTCGACGGCGGGAGGACTTGGGCGGCCTCCGGCCGCGGGTTCGACGCGAGCTCGTCCGCCACCCGGATCGTCTTCGATCCGGTCCGTCCCGAGCGCCTGTTTGCCTTGACTTCTACGGGAACCCTGCACCGGAGCACGGACGGTGGGGCGAGCTGGCAGCCGATGTTTTGGCCGGTCGATCTGCTCGTCATCGATCCGGTGAACCCCGACACGCTCTACGCCGCCGGTGCCGTGGACGGATCGCCCGCGGTCCTGAAGAGCGTCGACGGCGGGGAAACCTGGGCGGACCTCTCCGGCGGCTTCGAGACCGGGACGGGGGACCTGGCGTTTAGCGGCCTCACGATCCGACCGGACCGCCCGGCGACGCTCTACGCGTCCTGCTCGGCGGGCTTCTTTCGCAGCCTCACCGCCGGGCGCAGCTGGACACGGCTGGCCAGCGGCGAGTCGGAGGGCGTCAACGGTCCCATCGTGATCGATCCGCTGGATACGGCCAGGATGTTCGCCTTCGGCGGCACCGACCAACACCACCAGTTGATCAAGAGCACCGACCGGGGAGTGACGTGGCGGCCCACCTCGCTGAAGACGGGGCCTGGCGACTCGGTGCTGGTCGCCGACTCCCATCACCTCGGGACTTTCTACGAGGTCCAAGTCATCGGCGCCGCCGACGGCAGGCCCTCCGTCAGTGACGACGGCGGCGCCACCTGGCACCCGCTCGCCGCCGGGCTGGGGCCGGCTGCGCAGGGCGTCAACCTGGCAACCGATCCTCATCTCCCGGGCCGTCTCTACCTCAGCCTCTGGGCGTCCGGGCTCTTTACTCTGACACGTTAGCGAGGATGACCCGCCTGTTGCGCTGGGGCGCGCCAGCTGCTGCGGCGGTCCTACTGGCAAGCCGCGTCCGCCGGTTGTTCGATCCTTACCTGATCGTCGACGACGCCTTCATCTCGTTCCGCTACGCCGACCACCTGGCGCACGGTCTTGGGCTGGTCTACAACGCGGGCGAGCGCGTCGAAGGCTACAGCAACTGGTTATGGACCGTCCTGCTGGCGGTGGGCGCCCGGCTCGGCTTCGACATCGTGCTGCTCTCCATCGCGCTCGCGTTGCTGGCGGGGCTGGCCACCGCGTCGCTCCTTTGGGCGTGGTCCGCGAGGCTGTTCGAGGACCGGCGCGCAGCGCCCGATGATGCCGAGGGGCCAGACGGCAAAGGCGCTCCAGAGGGTCTCGGGACCGCAGGCGCCACCCTCCTTGCGGCGCTGCCGCCCCTGCTCTACGCCGCCAACCCCTCGCAAGCCCGCTTCGTGCTCTCCGGAATGGAGACCCTGCTCTTCGGATTTCTCCTCGCTGGCGCCGCCTACCTGCTGCTCACGCGCGAGGCACCGCTGGCGTCCGGCCTGGTGTTCGCACTCGCCGCGATGACCCGGCCTGAAGGAGCGATGTACTGGCTCGTCGCGGCTGGTCTGATGTTGCTCCCCGGCGCCGCAGGAGGCCTCGACCCGGGCGCTGACCGCGCCGCGCGCTGGCGACGCGCCGGCGGCCTCATCGCGGGTTTCGTGGTGCCGTTCGGGACCTATTTCGTCTGGCGCTACCACTACTATGGCGATCTGCTCCCCAACACCTTCTACGCCAAGGCGGCGGGGTTCAGCTGGCACCGCATCGCCCGCGGGCGCGAGGCGCTGGTCCAGGTTGCCGCCTGGTGGAGCATCTACCCGGTCCTCGTCGCGGCCGTTGCGGCGCTGCCCTCGCTCCTCGGGGCGGGCACGCCGTCGTCCGGCCGGCGCCTCGCTTGCTTGCGTCTCGCCGCCGCCTACGTCGCGTTCACCGTCATCTACTTCGTCTATGTCGGCGGCGATTTCCTGCCCTTCTTCGGGCCGCGCTTCTTCATACCTGTCCTCCCCTTCGCCCTGTTGCTCGCGGCCGAAGGACTCGGCAACCTCGCCAGGTGGCTGAGCTCGAGCCTCGCGCGCAGCCTCGGTGCCCGCCGCGCCGTGGAGAGAGCGGCGGTGTGGGCAGGAGCTCTGCTGCTGCTCGCCAACGCGTTCTGGTTCGCCTACCCGTCGCGCTACTACGGCACCCACCTGGCCGAGCAGATGGAAAGATTGGAGGACCTCGGGCGCCTGATCGGCGCGACCACCCCGCCGGACACCGTGCTCGCCGATGGTGAAGCCGGAATCGTGCCCTATTACTCTCGGCGCGCCAACATCGACATGTACGGCCTCGCCGACCGCCACATCGGCCATATGGCGCCGCTGGCGGTGGGCCCCAAGGTGACCGCCCACGAGAAGTACGATCCCCGCTACGTGCTGGCCCGGCGCCCCGACATGGTCGTCACCTCCCTGGAACGTGACCGCACCCCCCATACCGCGGGCCTGGGCCGCGTCAAGGATTGGCTCTGGGCGTGCTACCGACCTTGGGCGCTGCTGCGGGAACGTCGCAGCCCCGACGGGAGTTGGGTGCTGCCCTCCCGCAAGTTCACCGCTGCGCTGTTCGACGAGGGCTATTTCTCAGCCGTCCTCGAGCGCCGCCACGGCCGCGCCGCGGCCCGCTGCGCTGCCTACGAGCGGGCCATGGGCTTGCCGCCGGCCCCTGCCCCGCGCGAGGCCGGCGGGCGAGCTGGTCCGGGTGAAACACCGTGACGATGGAGAGACCATGCGGATCTTGACCTCGCCTTCTCGATACGCACAGCGGACGAGCGAGAGACGAGCAAGACCGGGGGCCTAGGCGAATTAGAATGATCGGTGACGGCCTGTTCAAAAATTGCCTGTCTTCGCCAGTAGGCGGAGTGAACGCTTCTGGACGAGCCAATCGCTGAGGATCACGAAGGACCAGGCGTTGGGCGGCTCTTGGTTTTGGCCCGACTCCAGGGCGACCTGAAACCATGGCTCCGCGTCCTCGAACCGTCCCTCGCCGCACGCCTTGAGCCCCATGGCCCACCCGATGCTTGCAGCGTACGTGATGTCCGGCAGCGGGCGGAGTATGGCGCTCTCGTCGCGAAGGCCCAACAAGAAGAGCGCGGCACGAACGAAGAACTCGTCCTGGTCGGGATCGCTCTTTATTTCCGCGATGAGCGCATCCCTCCTGGCGCTCTGCTTCTCCTTGAGGTGCAACAGAGAAGCCGCTTTCAGCAGACGCACGACACGCACCTTGGGGCCTTTCCCGCCGGGCGGGAAGAATCCCCAGATCAGTTCGTATTTCCGCAGTTGGTATAGCGAGTTTGCGAACTGGTCTCGCGGCGCGGGCATGGAGCGTTGGAGCCAAGCGAGCGCGGTATCGGCGCCGGAGCGCTTCACAATGAGGTCGTAGGTTGCGAGTCGAATCTCCTCATTCCATTCTGGCGCCGGGTCGGCGAGCGGCTCGATCAGTCCCGTCGCGGTATCGAGGTCCCCCTTCTTCCCTAGAGCGATCGCGAGATCTGCAAGACGATGAGGCTGGATCCTTGCTCGCTTCAGCGCCTCAAAGGCGGCGATTACGCTAGCCTGGGGCTGATTCGCGAAGGCATCGGCAAAGGCCGCCGCAACACTGGCCGTCCATTGGTGGGCAGCCTCGAGCCGGGCCAGCTGGCTTGCCGCCCCCGCATAGTCGCCCTTCCGCCAGAGGCACTTGCCGATGAGAGTGCCAAACACCTCATCGTTGGGATAGCGCTCGTGCGCCGACTCAGCTAGCCCTAGAGCCTGTTCAGCCTCCCCCTGTGAAATCTCTAATTCTATTGCCTCCTCGAGGACCTCGGCCTTGCCCGTGCTCACGGCCGGCTGAAGAACGGAGAGGGCCTTCGCGCCCTGGCCCAGGTCCACGAGAACTCGAGCCTCCCTTGTCAGCAGATGAGCCCAAACGAGATCCCGGGGGCCCGTCCTTCTCTTCAAGTGCGCTTGAAGGGCGTGGAGGGCTCGTCCAACATCACCCTTCCTTTCCAGGTACCACACCAAGGCATCGATCGTCGTTCCCTCGGGATCTTCCTTGGCAAGCTTGCCGAACTGCTCACGCAGAAAAGCGTCGTCGGCTTGGCCAAGTTCCTGGAGGCCGTAGAGTGCCTGCAGTCGAGAGTCAATCGACAGTCGCTCGTCTTGCGCCATGGCCTTGAGCTTTGTGCCATCACCGTCAAGCAAGGCGGCGGTAGAAGTCAACTGCCTGGCTAGAAACGGAGCCTCCCGAGCTGCCGCTCGGGTATTTCGTGCATACAGTAGCGGGCTCGTCAAGTTGTTCCAGGCAACGCTGCTCGCCTCGTTGAGATAAAGAGGACGCGTGTCCAGCAACGCGAAGAGGTCCGGCATCGACCTCCGGCGCAGGGGGTCGGTGCTGGAAGCGTAGTATTGGATGCTGTAGGTCATCCGCGTGAGCGGCAAAGCCCCGACGCTCTTCATGGTGGCGACCGCTGCCGACAGCGGCTTCACGTCCGCACCACCACCGATTAGCTGCGCTCGAATCTCGACCCACTGCTTCAGTTCAGAAGCTGTTCCGGCGGCCGGCTTCGAGAGGGCGCTGGCGAATTCTTGAGCAGCCGGAGAAGAACTGAGGCGGTCGAGATAGAAGTTTGCTTCGTCGAAGAGACCAGAATAGAAAGCCCCCCGAAGAAATCCCGCGACTGTGGCGGCGTCGAGCGAGCCTCCTGACATCTTTTGGGAGACGGCTTGGACCGCGGTCTCGAATGTTTGGGTCTCACCTTCAGTGCGGCGACTCGACAGCTGCACCGACCAAGGGCCCGAAGGACGGGCAACGTCCAAGGCTCTGGTCGCCAGGTCGCGGCCAGGCTCGGCGCCATTGTCGAAGGCCGCCAAGCGCACCAGCAGCCCGAGCACCGGGAGCGAGTCTCGTTCGGGCTCCGGTAGCCTTTGGCGCGCAGCAGAGAAACTGGCCTCATTCTGGCTCTCGGCGAGGAGTAGGAGAAGAAAGTATTGGCACCTCATATCTGCAGGGGCTTGCAGGCAAGCCGTGCTCAAGTGTTGCAGGTCACGCTCGGCGAGAAGACGGGCCGTGGCCTGCTCGGGCAGGCTGGACGCCGCCTCGGCAGCAGCTCTCTCGTAGCCCAGGGCACGAGCCGTTAGCACTTCGTGATCGCCTATTCCAGCGGCATCGAGTGCTTTCTCGAGGGCCAGGAGCGCCCACGCTCTGCTGTAGAGAGAATCCGCTTGCTGGAGGCTGTCGAGGCTCAGGAGACTGAGCCAGACCAATCCATCGGCGGCTCGGTGAAGTAAGACCTTGTCGCACTGTCCACTACGGCACGGTGCGGGGAGCGACGCGAGCTGGTGAAGCGTCTCTACTGGATCCAGTCGATACCCTGAGGTCATCGTTGCTGCCGAGTTCGCCTGAACCGCAGTCGTTTCCGAGCTCCTCGCCACCCGAGCAGCCCACGATGCCAACAAGCGTGTGCCATCCTCGAAGCTTGGAATCTCGGGCACGCTGCCGACTTCGTCAGCGCCCGAGAGAACTCTCCAACGGCCCGCCTCGAACCGCATTGCAACCGTTGGGGGTTGCTTGCCGGTGGCGATCTTGTACAAATCGGCCACGGCCCCTTGAAGACGCAGGTCCGGCTGCAGTCGATAGCGCTTCCGAATCACGTCTGCCAGGTCATGAACATCGACGGCCAGCAAACCAGCGCGGTCTTGCCTCCCGGGCGCCGGCGCATCCTGACAGCTGGCCAGCAACTCCATGAGCAAGCAGATCGAGATCGTCAGAAGAGAGGTGGCGCGAAGGCGGCATCTCATGGTCTACGACGGCCCCTTCCCTGTGTCCCTGCGTCCCGCTGGCGAAGGTGCGAACCGGCCGAGTCTACCACCCGGCCTTGCGCACGCTTGTGCCAGAATTGGGCCACGAGCTCCCATGCCCGCTCCCGGAGACCTCGCGACCACCACCTCCAAACCCGCGGACGCTCGGCACCTGGCCGCGGCGGCAGGGTGGCCTTCGCCGCGAGCCGCCTGGGTTGCGGTCGCGGCTCTCGTCTTCGGGCTTGGCTGGATCTTCGGTGAATTCCGCACCCGGACGGGATGGGACGACACGTTCTACCTGCTGCAGGTCTCGTCGCTCGTGGAGGACGGCGACCTCGACCTGCGCAACGATGCGCTCTATTCGACGCTTGCACCGCGCGATCTACAAACGTTCCTCACCGGCACGCTCCCCTCGGGCACTCTCAAGAACACCTTCAGCATCGGACCGGCCGTGCTGTGGCTGCCAGCCTACGCCGCCGGCATGCCATGGCGTCAGGGAGCGGGCACGCCTGCCGCGATACGCTGGAGCCGCTCCCAGTTGGCGGCGCTCCATCTCCTCTCGCTCGCTTTCCTCGCCGGCGTCGCGTGGTTCCTCTACCGCCTGCTGGAGATCGCAGGCACCCATCGCAGGCTCGCCCTGCTGGCCACGCTGGCGCTCTTGCTCGGCACGCCGCTGGCCGTCTACGGTCCTGCCGTGTACACCATGGCCCACCTGCCGAGCGCCGTTGCCACCAGCCTCCTCGTGGCAAGCGTGCTCTGGCTCGAGAAAGACGCGCGGCCGCTTCAGGCGCTGCTGGCCGGGGTGGCGCTCGGGCTCGTGTTCCTGGTGCGCTGGCAGGACGCCGTTTTCGGCCTGCTCCTCTGGATACCGCTCGCGCCCCTCCTGCGCGGGCGGCGCGACCTTCCGCGCCTGGCGAAGCTGCTGGCGGCGATCGCCTCCGGCGGCTTGGCGATGGCTCTGCTGCAGCTCCACGTCTGGCACCTCGAGCTCGGTTCCTGGCTGACGATGCCCCAGGGCGGGGGCTACATGCGCTGGTCGCAGCCGCACCTGCGGGAGTTCCTGCTCTCCGGATATTCCGGCCTTCTCCCCTGGTCGCCGCTCTTCGCGCTGGCCGCCGCCGGGCTGCTCCTGCCGTGGCGCTGCCGGCTGTCGCCGCGCTGGCGGGTGGTCGCCCTGGTGGTGCTGGCGGTGGAGGTCTACATCAATGCCGCGGTGCGCGACTGGTGGGGAGGCGACTCGTACGGCGCCCGCCGGATGGCCTCCTGCACGCCGCTGGTCGCCCTCGGTCTGGCCAATCTGGCCGCTGTTGCCGCCGCGGGCCGGTGGCGCCGACCCTTGACCTTGGTGCTTGCCGGGCTCTGCCTCTGGGGCTGCTTCACGACCAACCTCTACTGGCGGCACATTCGCGACCTGTCGCTGGTCGTGCAGAGGGCAACCTCGATCGCCGCGAGCGAAGCGCCACCCGCGAGCGATGCGGTGACCGATCCCGCCCTGGCCCGCCGTGAAGCGATGCGGCCCGCGATGAGGCTGCACAACTATTTCGCGGGGATCGGCGGAGTCCGTCGATCGCTTGGCATCCTGCTCACCGCGGCGATGATGGGCGGAGTCGTCGCAGGCTGCTGCCTGTTGCTCTCCCGCGTGCGGGGCGGACCGGCGCTGCAGGCCGTGCTGCTCGTGCTGCTCGCCATCGCTCTTGGCTGTCACTGGCGGCTCGCCCGCGGGCCGCGGCCCGATCGCGCCGAACGTGCCGTCTGGCAGCGGGTGGCCGCACCCTGGGGCGACCCCCAGCGCGAGCTCGCCCCGATCGCCGCGGAAGCCGCGGCGGAGGCTGATCTGCTGGACACGCGAGCGGCCCGGCAGGCGCGGGCGGCACCCGCCGACGCCTACCGCTTTCTCGCGATGCTTGCCAGTTGGGAGGCAGAGGACCCGCGACGGGCGCGGAGCTTGCTCGGGCGCTTGGCCGGCCGGGGCTATCCGGCGGTGACAGGACTGCGGCAGCAGGTCGATGCGCTGGGGCCGGGCACCGAGGTGTTGCGACTGGTACCCGGCACTTTCTTCGCGCCGCTCCCCGGTCGGGCATTCCGCGCTGTCTCGGTGCCGCTGGCCGCCGCCGGAGCTGGCAGGCCATGGACCTGGGAGGCGACTTTTGATCTCCAGATCGGCGACCTGGAGCCCGGCGCCGTCTACGACGTCGCGGCCCTGCAAGACCAGCAACGGGCCGAGCTGGTGCGCGTCTCGTTGCAAGGCGCGGGCGCGGTGCTGCTGGCCACGCCACAAGGTGCCGTCGCCGTCAGGCTCGGCCTCGCCGGCCGGCCTCTCTACCGGCTGCGGCTGCGCTACGACCCGCACGCCGGCACTGCCAGCCTGGACGTGACCGAGGGGGACCGCCCCAGGGCACGGCTCAACGCCACCCTGGCTTCCGAGAGCGCGGCTCCGGACAGGCTGCTCCTGGGCCGCAACCGGCAGGGGCATGCCTCCTTCCCGCTCTGGTCCTCAACCTTCTCGGAGCTCTGGCTGACGGCGACGATACGCTAGGCCCAGGAGGGCGCCAGCCGAGGACCGGGCCGTCCGGCCCCTGGCTGTCTCTCCTGGTATACGCAGCGGAGCTCAACGCAGTCCAGCGGCTGACGTTCCAAGAGTGTCGCATTGACACGAAGCTCGTGCTCCACTAATCTCGTGTCCATGAGGAACGTCACCATCACTCTCGAGGAGCAGGTGGCGCAGTGGGTGCGGATCGAGGCGGCGAAACGGGAGTCCAGCGTCTCCCGCCTGGTGGGCGAGATGCTGCGGGACCACATGCGGGCTGCCGAAACCTACGAGGCGGCGAGGCGGCAGTTCTTCGCGGTCGAGCCGCGGCCCCTGCGCCGGCGCAGGGTGCCCCTTCCCTCGCGCGAGGAGCTTCATGACCGCGCTGGTCTTCGCTGACACCAACGTCCTCGTCTATCACCTCGATACCAGGGAACCGCGAAAGCAGAGCCATGCCCGGGCGTGGGTGGAGTTTCTCTGGACGACACGGTCGGGCCGGATCAGCTTCCAGGTGCTCGCGGAGCTGTATGTCACGGTGACCCGCAAGCTCGACCCTGGCCTGGATCGCGAGACGGCGCGGCAGGTGGTGCGGGCGCTCTGGGCGTGGCAGCCGGTGCCGCTCAACGAGAGGACGGTCGCCGCCGCCTGGGAGGCTCAGGACCGCTTCGGTCTCTCGTGGTGGGACTCGCTGATCGTGGGGGCCGCCCGGCTCGCTGACTGTCATTTCCTGCTGACCGAAGACCTGCAACACGATCAGGACCTCGACGGCTTGCGGGTCGTGAGCCCCTTCGCGATCAGTCCGGCCGAGCTCGCACAGCGGGCCTGACCCAGAGCTTGGCGTCCGGGTGCGCGGCGGGGACGGCGGTTGCGGCCGGCTGCTCGCCTGCCGGTCGGGTGCCGGTGCGCGGCCCCGGCTCGTTCAAGCGCCGGGCTGCCAGCCGGGCGGCGCGATCTCGAAGCGATCGAAGTCGAACGCCGGCGCGACGGTGCAACCGGCCAGCGTCCAATCGCCGCACGAGCGCGCGCTCTGCCAGGCGCCCGCCGGCACGATCGTCTGCGGACGCTCGCCTCGCGGCAGGTCGGCGCCCAGCAGCAAGGTCGCAACCTGGCGGCCGTCGGCCGAGATCCGCAGCTCGAGCGGCGCTCCGGCGTAGTGATGCCAGACCTCGACGGCATCCTGGACACGATGCCAGGCCGACCGATCGTCGCGGCGGAGCAGGTAGTAGATCGCGCTCGAAGCCCCCCGCTCGCCGGTGGGCGCCGTGTCGCGAAAGGTCTCGCGAAACCAGCCCCCTTCGGGGTGCGGCGCGAGGTCGAGCGCAGCGACCACTTCGTCTGCCGAAAGGCGCGTTTTCATGGCCCGGAACTTATCAGGTGTGAATCTGCCTGGCGCTCGCCGACCTCGCCTGGCGGCCTCGCGCGAGGACCTGCCTGGCCGATGCGGGGCTGCCGGGACCGACTTGACGGATTCTGCTCTCTAAGGCATACTCCACATCAGGAGGTGGATGTGGAGCTTACCAAGAAGACTACCCTGCTTTTCTCCCCTGACCTTCATCGGCAGTTGACCCGACTTGCCCGCCAGCGGGGGGAGAGCTTGGGAGAGCTGGTGCGCCAGGCTTGCGAGGCGCAGTATGGGATCGTCTCACGCGAGTCGCGGATTGCGGCGGTGCGGGCGCTCGAGGCAATGTCTCTGCCGGTGGGCGATCCGGAGCAGATGGAGCGGGAATCGGTACCGGGCCCTGAGGATCTCTTACCTTGATCCTGGTGGACGCGAACGTCTTCATGTATGCAGCCGGAGCTGAACATCCTCACAAGGCGCCCAGCGCTGGATTCCTGCTCCGCGTGGCGCAGGGCGAGGTCGATGCGGCAGTCGACGCCGAGGCGTTGCAGGAGATCCTGCATCGGTACCGAGCCATGGGGAGGTGGGCGGATGGGCGGCGGGTCTACGAGTCTGCTCGGCGGGTTGTTCCGATCACGCTCCCGATCACTGGCGAGCTGATCGACGTCGCCCGAGATCTCCTCGAGTCCTATGATGGCTTGACCGTTCGCGACGCGATTCACTCCGCGGTGGCCCTCCACAGCGGCGCCGAAGCGATCTGTAGCTACGATCGCGACTTCGATCTCATCCAGGGGTTACGGCGAGTGGAGCCGTAAGCCGCCGCGACAGGACGAGCGCGCTCTGTACCTCAGGCCAATGGGCGATCATCCCGCCTACCCCGCCTCCCCGCCCCGCTCCAGCGCCGCCCGGTCCCAGTGGCCCAGGTCGGCCGCTGCCTCGTAGGTGCTCTGCAGGAAGTCGAGCAGAGCCGCGTCGGGGTCGGGCTCGGCGCGTAGGGCTTCGTAGGGGAGGATGAACTCGCCCATCTGCTGGTTGAAGGAGGCGCCGGCGGGCTTGACGGGGGCCTCGGCGAAGCCTGGGGGCGTGGGGTAGGCGTAGGCGTAGAAGATGGTCTCCGGCGACTGCGGGCTGCCGGGCCAGAAGCCGGCGCTTGCGACCTCGTGCGAATAGCCTTCTCGCATGACGCGGTCGGCGACGTGGGGGATGCCGCCGGGGTGCGGGGGGGCTGGCCGGCCGGAGAAGCGGCTGGCCGCGAGGTCGAAGCCGCCCCAGAAGAAGTGCACCGGGCTTGCCTTGCCTTCGAAGCGCCCGCGGTAGACCTTGAAGACGCGGTCCACCTGGACCAGCACCTGCCAGAAGCGCTGTGCCGCCTCGGGGTCGTAGGTGGCGTGCACGCGGTCTTCCGTGAAGGGCAGCATGTCGTCCGGGATCTCGACCGGCACCGGCCAGATGTGCAGGTCGACGCCCAGCGCCGCGAGGGCCCGCCGGTAGTCCGCGTAGAAGTCGGCGACACTGCGCGTGACCAGCGGCAGTGCCCGCCTCCCGCCATCGCTCACCCGGATGACCAGCTCCTGGGCCAGGAGGTCGAACTCGATGTCGAGCAGGCGGCCGCCGTTGCACGGCATGGCCGAGGTGGTGAGGCCGCGGGCGCTGACGTAGAGCGTGACCTGCCACCAGTGATTCAACATGGGCTCGAGCGCGAGCCGCGTCTTGCCGACGATCTGGGTCCAGCGATGGAGCGTCTGGCGGGTATCGGCCCACTGCGCGTAGGGCAGCGCGGGCCAGGTTTCGGTAGGTTGCGTGGACATCCCGGGCCCTCCTCTCCAGCGGCGCGACACTACCCGGGCTCATCACCTGGCGCGGGGCGCGGGCCGAGGTTCGCCGCGCCGCTCGCGGGCGAGCCCCGGAGCGCCATTGTACTGCCCACGCTCTCCACGCTCTGCTGCCTCAAGCCGCGACTGCCGGCGCCGCGTCTCCCTCCTGCGCCTCCTGCGCCTCCTGCGCCTCGACGGGCTCGGCGGCGGGCTCGGCGACGAGCCGGGTGCCGAGCGCCTGGGCCTCGCCGCTCGGCAGCGAGCAGCTGCGGTCGCGCCCGTCGCGCTTCGCGTGATAGAGGGCCTCGTCGGCGGCCGCCAGCGCGTGCTCCCACGGCGAGGCGCCATCCGGCCGCGGCAGCCAGTCGAAAGCCGACCAGCCGATGCTGCAGGTGAGCCGGCAGGTCGAGCTCTCGGAACCATCGGCGCTATCGGAGCCATCGGCGCCATTGGAACCATGGGAGCCATGCGAGCCGTTGGAGCCATGGGAGCCATGGACCGGAAGGCTGCACGGCCTTGAGCGCACGGTGCTCAGGATCCGCTCGGCCACTTCGTGGATTCGCTCCCGATCGACCTGCGGCAGGAAGATCAGGAACTCGTCGCCTCCCCAGCGCGCCAGCTTGTCCCGGCCGCGCACGCACTGGCGCAGCAGGCCGGCCAGATGCTTGAGTGCCTCGTCGCCCGCCGGGTGACCCCAGGTGTCGTTGATGGCCTTGAAGTCGTCCACGTCGATCATGATGATCCCGGCGCTCCGGGCGCGGTCCGCGGCGCGGCGGCTGGAATGCGCCAAGCCCTGCTGCGAGGCGGCCTCGGCCACCCTGTCGAGCAGGTAGCGCCGGTTGTGCAGGCCGGTGAGCGGATCGATCTCGGTGAAGTCCCGCAGCAGCCGGCTGACGGCCTCGAGATCGCGGGTGACCTGCGTCAGCTCCTCCACCCTGGCGTTCGCCTCGTCCTTCAACCGCTGGTTGAGCTGCGTGCTGGCCAGCAGCTTGCGCGTGTTGACCACCAGGAACAGGGAGGCGCCGAAGAGGAAGATCAGCTTCAACGTGGCCAGGTAGAAGCCGTGGTCCATGCCCCCGATCTGGCCCATGGCCGTCAGGGCACCGAGGTAGAGGAGCGCGGCGACGGCGGAGAAGGCGACGGCCGGCCGGAGGCGAAGATGGGTCATCGCCGCGCCGCCGCAACCGAGATACCAGACCCACCAGGGGCTCGACACGCCACCGGTGGCGCAGATCATCGCGGTGACGAGGGCCACGTCGCAGGCGATCCACCAGGCGGCCAGGTCGGCCCGCCGGTTCGCACGCCGAGCCCGCAGCGCCAGCAGCGAGAAGCAGCCCACGCTCAGGATGCCGAGGCCGAAGATGGCCACGGTCCAGAGGTAGTGGACGTCGTAGAGGCCCACGGCCCTGGTCAGGAGCATGGCCGCCCCGGCCACCCCGTAGGTCACCGCACGGTTCCGCTGGGTCACCAGCTCCGAGTGCAGCAGGCTGTCGTCCAGCTTCGCCGGCCGTCCGGCATTGCCGCCGGCGCGCGGCGGGTCCGGGGGGCGAAGGGGCGCGAATTCGTTCGACATGGCAGAGTTCCTCGGCAGCGGCGGCGCGGCACGGGCCCTGCGCTCGTGGCGTCCGCTACCCGAGACTCTGTGACAGCCACGCTGCCATGGCTGTCGGCGGGCGCCGCCGAGCCATGCGCGAAGTACGGCCGGATCGGTGTCGATGCTTGTCCTACAAAGCTAGGGTTCGGCGGCCGCCGGCGCGGGGGCGGCTGCCGCGGCCGGCTTCGCCGTCTCTTCGGCCTGCCAGCCGCCGCCCAGGGCCTTGTAGAAGTTGACCATCGCGACCAGCCGGTCGTGACGGACCTGGGCCAGGCCGTTCTCGGAGCCGAGCAGGTTCTCCTGCGCGGTGATCACCTCGAAATAGGCCGAGAGCCCCGAGTGGTAGCGCAGCAGGGAGAGGCGCACCGCCTCCTGGTAGGCGTGCACCGAGCGCTGCCGCTCCTGCTCGGCGGCGGCCAGCTTCTGCAGCGCGAAAAGCGCGGTCGAGACCTCGCCGAAGGCGTTGGTGACCGCCTGCTCGTACTGCAGCCTGGCCTGCTCGAACTGCGCCTTCGCCACGCCAACCTGGCTGCGCAGGCTGCCGCCCTGGAAGATCGGCCCGGTCAGGCCGGCGGCGATGGACCAGGTCTGGCCCTTGCCGAGCAGCTGCCCCAGCTCCGGGCTCAGGCCGCCGAACATCCCGGTCAGGCTGATGGTGGGGAAGAAGGCGGCCTCGGCGACGCCGACGCTGGCGTTGGCGGCGACCAGCTGCTGCTCGGATTGCCGCAGGTCGGGCCGCCGCAGCAGCAAGGCCGCGGGCAGGCCGGCCGGGATCTCCGTCCGCAGCGGCTGGCCGAACAGCGGCGCGCCGCGCGGGATCGGTCCGGGAGTCCGTCCGAGCAGCAACGACAGCTGGTTCTCCTTGGCGGCGATCTGGCTCTCGAGCGTCGGCACCTGCGCCGCCTCGTTGGCCCAGGCAGCCTCGGCGTCGGAGGTGTCGAGCGCCGACGCGACGCCGCCCTGCAGCTGGCGATTGAACAGATCGAAGGTGTCATGGAACGCCGCGGTGGTGCGCTGGGCGATCTCGAGGTCCTCGTCCAGCTGGCGCAGGTCGAAGTAGGCCGCGGCGACCTCGGAGACCAGGCTGAGGGTCACCCCGCGCCGCGCCTCCTCGCTCGCCAGGTACTGCGCCTTCGCCGCCTCGGTCGAGCGCCGCACGCGGCCCCAGAGGTCGATCTCCCAGGATGCGTTGACGTTGGCGGTGATGACGTCCGCGGAGGCGCCGCCGGCGGGCGCGCCGGGCTGGAACCCCGAGAACCGCTCGCGGGCGAACTGCCCCTGGTAGCCCACCTGCGGGTAGCGGGCGGCGCCGGCGATTCCATATCGGGCCCGCGCCTCTTCGACGCGGGCGGTGGCGATGCGGACGTCGTAACCGTTCCGGAGCGCCTCCTCGATCAGGGGCCTGAGCGTCGGGTCCTGGAACAGCTCCCACCAGGGCAGATCGGCGAGCGTCGCGGCTTCGGCCTGGCCGGCGAGGCCGTAGAACTGCGCCGGCTGCGGGACCGGCGGGCGCCGGTAGCCCGGACCCACCGTGCAGCCGGCCAGGGCGGCGGCGGCGGCCCCTAAGAGCATCGCCGCGACGACCGGCGCGGCGACGGCGGTCCGCCTCGTCGCTCTCGTGGCTCTCGTCGCCCTCGTCGCCCTCGTCGCCCTCATCCAGGCGCCCCTACCGGCGCTTCCTCGGGGACCTCTTCGGGTTCGTGCTCCTCGGTGCGCCGGTCCTCGGCCGGACCCTCACTCGGCGGCGGCCCCTCCTGACCCTGGCGGCGCCGCTGGCGGCGCTCCGCCCCGGAGATCCTCTCGACCACCACGAACAGCATCGGGATGAGGAAGATGGCGAGGCCGGTGGCCGTCACCATGCCGCTGATCACCGAGGTCCCGAGGATCTCGCGCGCGCCCGCCCCCGCTCCCTTGGCGATCCACAGCGGCACGCAGCCGAAGATGAAGGCGAACGAGGTCATCAGGATGGGTCGCAGCCGGAGCTGGGCGCCGGCGAGCGCCGCCTCCTCGAGCGGGCGCCCCTTCTCGAGCTCGTCCTTGGCGAACTCGACGATCAGGATGGCGTTCTTGGCGGCGAGCCCGATGAGCATCACCAGCCCGATCTGGCCGTAGACGTCGAAATCGAAGTGCCGCAGCAGCAGGCCGGCGAAGGCGCCGAAGACGGCGACCGGCACCGAGAGCAGAACGCTGAAGGGCAGCGACCAGCTCTCGTAGAGCGCCGCCAGGATGAGGAACACGAAGATCAGCGACAGGGCGAACGTCTTGCCGGACGTCCCCTCCGCCTTCTGCTCCTGGTAGGAGAGGTCGGCCCACGCGTAGCTCATCTGCGCCGGCAGGGTCTGCTTCGCGACCGCCTCGAGCACGGCCATCGCCTGCTGCGAGCTGTGGCCCGCCGACGCCGAGCCGGTGATCTGCGCCGAGCGGAAGAGGTTGAAGCGCGTCGTGTACTCGGGCCCGGCGGTGTGCCGGACGGTGACCAGCGCCGACAGCGGCACCATGTTGCCGTCATTGTTGCGGACGTAGTACTGCTCGATCGCCTCGGCGCTTGCGCGCGCCGTGGGCTCGCCGCTCATGAAGACCCGCCACTGGCGGCCGAAGCGGTTGAACTGGTTGACGTAGACCGCGCCCAGGAACGCCTGCAGCGTCTGGTACACGTCGCCGATCGGGACGCCCTGCTTGATCACCTTGTCGCGGTCGACGTCGACGTAGACCTGCGGCACGCCGGCGCGGAAGACCGCGTTGACGCCCTGCAGCTCCGGCCGCTTGCGCGCCGCGGTCAGGAACTTCTGCAGGTTCTGGTACAGGAGGTCGACCGAGCCGCCGCTCCGGTCCTGCAGCCACAGCGAGAAGCCGCCCGCCGAGCCGAGGCCGGGGATCGGGGGAGGCAGGAAGCCGAACGAGGCCGTGGCTTCGGGGAGCTGCTCCTTCAGGTCCTGGTTGATCTTCGTGATCAGCGCCTGCGCCGACTGGCCCGAGCCGGTTCGCTCCTCCCAGGGCTTCAGCCCGACGAAGTAGAAGCCGTAATAGGATGCCGAGACGTAGGAGAGCAGGCTGAAGCCGGCGATCGTGGTGTAGTAGCCGACGCCCGGCGTCTTGGCCAGGATGGCGTCGATCTTCCGGCACGCCAGGTCCGTGCGCTGCAGGGAGGAGGCGTCCGGCAGCTGCAGGTTGAGGAAGAAGTAGCCCTGGTCCTCGTCGGGCACGAAGCTCCCGGGAACCGTCTTGCCGAGCCAGAGCGCCAGCCCCGCGAAGATGGCCAGGATCGCCAGGCCGACGACGGACTTGCGGATCAGGAAGCGCGAGGCGCTGATGTAGCCGTCGGTGGCGCGGGCGAAGACGCGGTTGAAGCCGCCGAAGAGGCGGGCGAGAGGTCCGCGGGACTCCCGGCGCGGCTTGAGCAGCATCGCCGACAGCGCCGGCGACAGGCTCAGGGCGTTGAAGGCCGAGATCAGCACCGAGATCGCGACGGTCACCGCGAACTGCTTGTTCAGCCGGCCCTGGATGCCGCCCATCAGCGCCACCGGCACGAACACCGAGGCGAGGATCAGCGCGATCGCCACCACCGGCCCCTGCACCATCTCCATCGCGCGGATGGTCGCGTCGCGCGGCGCCATGCCCTCCTCGATGTTGTGCTCGACCGCCTCGACCACCACGATGGCGTCGTCCACCACCAGGCCGATCGCCAGCACCAGGCCGAACAGCGACAGGGTGTTGATCGAGAAGCCGAGCATCGGGAAGACCGCGAAGGTGCCGATCAGGGACACCGGCACGGCGATCAGCGGGATCAGCGTGGCGCGCCAGTTCTGCAGGAAGATGAAGACCACCAGCAGCACCAGGCCGATCGCTTCGAGCAGCGTGGTCAGGATCTCCTTGATGCCCTCGGTGATCACCACCGTGGTGTCGAGGGAGATCAGGTAGTCGAGGTCGTTCGGGAAGCGCTGCTTCAGCCGCTCCATCTCCTCCTTGAGGCCCTTGACCACGGTCAGGGCGTTCGATCCGGGCAGCTGGAACACCGCGATGATGCTCGACGGCCGGCCGTTGAGCCGCGCGATCTGCTTGTAGTTGAGCGCGCCGAGCTCGAGGCGCGCGACGTCACGCAGGCGCACCATCGAGCCGTCGGGGTTCTCCCGCACCACCACCGCGCCGAACTGCTCGGGAGTGACCAGGGTCCCCTGGGCGCGCACCGTGTAGGTGAACTCCTGCCCCGGCGGCGCCGGCTCGGCGCCGAGCTGCCCCGAGGGGTTGTTGGTGTTCTGCCGCTGCAGGGCCTGGGTGAGGTCCGCGACGGTGAGCCCGAGCTTGGCGAGCTGGTCGGGCTTGACCCAGATCCGCAGCGAGTAGTCGGCGGCGCCGAAGTTGATCACCTGGCCGACGCCCGGCACGCGGTAGAGCGGGTCGTCGACGTTGATCAGCGCGTAGTTGCCGAGGAAGAGGTTGTCGTAGGTCCCCTTCGGCGAATAGAGCGCGATCAGCAGCATCGGGAAGCCGGTCGTCTTGCGGTAGGTGAGCCCGAACTGGGCGACGTCGGTGGGCAGGTTGGGCAGCGCCTGGGAGACCCGGTTGATGGCGTTGACCTGGTCGGCGTTGACGTCGGTGTCGACGTCGAAGACCACCCGCAGGGTCATCTGGCCGTCGCTCGAGTTGACCGAGTACATGTAGAGCATGTTGTCGACGCCGTTCATCTGCTGCTCGAGCGGCGTCGCCACCGTCTGCTCGACGGTGATCGCGTCGGCGCCGGTGTAGCTGGTCTGGATCTGGATCTGCGGCGGGATGATCTGCGGGAACTGCGCGATCGGCAGCCCGGTCATCGCCACCACGCCGAGCAGGACGGTGAGGATCGCGATGACGATCGCGACGATGGGCCGGTCGATGAAGAAGCGTGCCATGTGTCACTTCCCGGCAGGCGCGGCCGCAGGCGCCGGGGCGGGGTTGCCGGGGGCCGCGGCGGCGGTCTGCGCCGGGACCGGTTTCACCAGGGCGCCGGACTTGGCGCGCGAGAACCCCTCGACCACCACGTGATCGCCGGGACTGAGGCCGCGGTCGATGACCCACAGGCTGCCGATCCGCTGGCCGACCTGGACGTTGCGCACCTCCGCCTTACTGTCGGGGCCGACAACCGCGACCTGGTAGCCGCCCTGCAGCTCGTTGACCGCGCGCTGCGGCACCAGGAGCGCGCCCCGGTCGATGCTCGTCTCGGCGCGGACCTTCGCATACTGGCCCGGCCGCAGGAGGTTGCCGGGGTTCGGGAACAGCCCGCACGCGCTGATCGTGCCGGTCTTCACGTCCACCTCCCGGTCGGTGAAGATCAGGCGGCCGGGATGGGGGAAGACCGTGCCGTCGGAGAGCACCATCTCCAACTGGCTGATCCGCGGGCCGGCGGCGGCGGGGGCGGCGGCGGGGGCGGGAGGGGCCTCGCTCTCGCGGTAATGCAGGTATTCCTGCTCCGAGAGCTTGAAGAACACGCGGAGGGGATCGACGCGAGAGACGGTGGCCAGCACGCTCTGTGGCGTGAGGAGGTCGCCTACCTGCGCCGTGGCGGCGCCGGCGATGCCGCCGATCGGCGACGTCACCCGGGTCCACGAGAGGTAGAGCCGCGCCTGGTCGACGGCCGCCTCGAGCGCCACCACGGCGGCCCTGGCGACCTGTTCCGCGGACACCGCGTTGTCGAGCTCCTGCTGGCTGATCGCGCGCTGCTCGGCGAGCGGCCGGAAGCGCGCGACGTCGCGCTCGGCCTTGGCGAGGTTGGCCTTCCCCTGCCCGAGGTTGGCCTCGGCCTGCTGCAGCTGGGCCCGGATCTGGCGCGGGTCGATCTCGAACAGCAGCTGCCCCGGCTTCACGAAGCTGCCTTCGTCGTAGATCCGCCGCAGCAGGTAGCCGGTGATCTGCGGGCGGATCTCGGCGTTGATGTCGCCGGCGGTGGTGCCGATCCACTCGCCGTAGACGGGCACGTCCTTCTGGATGACGGGGGTGACGACGACCCGGGGCGGCGGCGGTGGCGGCGGCGCCTTCTTGCCGCATCCCTCGGTGGCGGCGGCGGCAGCGGCGGCGCAGAGAATGCTCAGGCCGAGGACCAGCTCGCGCTTCATCCCTCGTCTCCTTGACGTCGAGTCAGAACGATGGGGCTGCAGGGGTAAGACGCGACCCTCCGCCCGACCGCTCGATCGCTCAGATCTTCAAACCCAGGGGGGTCGCCGGCATCCTCCCCGGGCGGCGGAAGGACCGGCGGACCCGGCGCATGCTAGCGCAAACCGCGAGGGCGGGCGCGGCATTCCAGCCGCGGGCGGGTCGAGGAAGCCGACCCACGACCGGGCGCGGCGGGCCTACTGGTAGTAGCCCGCGACGTCGATCGTCAGGTCGGTGGTGCCGTTGCTGTTGTTCTGGACCCAGATGGCGCCCAGCGGATCGCCGGTCAGGCCGACGACGGCATTGCTGCCCCGCACCTGTCCGGCCGCGTAGTTGACGGTCGCGGTGACGTTGGCGACGCCGCTGGGGCCGACGCTGAGGAAGCCGTTGGCGGCGGCTCCCACGGCGGTGACGTTGACCGCCACCGCCTTGGCGCTGGCGGGGATGCCGCACTGCCCGGCGAGCTGGAAGAGGCGCCGCGCATGGCCGGCCGCGAGCGCCGGGCCGCCGTAGGGGCCGGTCGCCTGGCGGGTGTCGACGACCCGGCAGGGGGTGATCGTGAAGTAGTTGAGCGGCGCGGGATTCGGCTCGTAGGCCCACAGCTGGGTATTCTCGTCGGTGACGTAGAGGCGTCCCTGGATCACGATCGGCGCCTCCCAGTGGATGCCGCCGGGGCTCGTGTCGCCGAACAGCTGGGTGCCGGTGGTGGGGTCGAGCGCCTTGACGCCGCCGCCGCCGACGTAGAACACCATGCCGTTGGCGACCACCGGCGAGGTGCCGCCGCTGCCGTTGCTCCACTGCGAGCTGAGGCTGGGCTTGCCCGAGCCGTCCACCGTCATCTCGAGGCCCGAGATGCCGTTGTCGTTGGCGACGAAGACCCAGACGTTGCCGTCGACCGGGTTGACCCAGACAGCCGGCTGCGTCAGCACCTCGCCGCCCTGGGGGACGCCGATCAATTGCAGCTCGCCGCCGGTGTGCCCGGGGCCGCCGGCGCCGCTCAGGTCGGCCAGGTTGAGCAGCCTGAGCATGGCGTCCTTGCCGCTCTGCACCGCGAGGTGGGCGACGTTGCTGCCCGGCACCGTGGGCAGGATCGCCGGTGCGGTGCTGCCGAGGTCGGCGTCGTTGTTCTGCAGCGACTGGAAGTTGGTCGGCGTGTAGCTGTCGAGCGGCTGGCCGTTCGAGCCCGTGCCGGTGCCGTCGGGGTGGGTGGCGAGCACGGTGTCGCCCCAGTCGTGGCCGCCGGTGTTGGCGTCGTAGGTGGCGTTGCCGGTGGCGAAGAAGATCTCGTCGAGCTCCGAGCTGTAGAGCACCGCCGGGCGCGCCCAGACCGCCGACTGGACGCCGGTCGAGCAGTCGGGGGTCCCCGGGGATTCGACGAAATGGACCGTCTGGTCGCTGCACTGGGTGTTGAAGACGTTCTGCGCGCCGGTCGCCAGGTTGATCGCGGTGATGTGACCCTGGTAGTCGCCGGCGTCGCCCGGGTAGCCGCCGTTGGCGACGTAGAGATACTGGGCGCCGCTGTTGGTCACCGCCACCGAGAGCGGCGGCGAGCACTTCTCGACGTCCGGCTTGAGCGTCGTCACCTGCGGCCAGCCGCCGGTGGTGATCTCGGTGCCGTCGCCCACCTGGTACTTGTGGGCCTTGCCTTCGAGACCGTAGGAGTAGACGTAGAGCCGGTTGGGATCGACCGCCGGCGACGAGGTGGTGTAGCGCGGCCCGGTGGCCGGCTGATGGGACCAGATCGTCGTGCCGGTCGCCGCGTCGAGCGCCAGGATGCGGCCGTCCTTGGTGGTCAGGAACAGCAGGTCCTTGGTCCCGGACGAGGTGGTGACCCCTGACAGGAAGGCGGGCGGCCCGTCCTCGATGCTGGGCAGCGTCACGTGATACTTCACGTGCAGGGTGGAAACGTTGCCCGAGTGGATCGTGGTCTCCTGCTGGTTGTTCAGGTTGTGGCGGCCGTCGCCGCCGAACTCCGGCCAGTCGGCGGCGCGCGCGGGCAGGGAAGCGACGGAAGCCAGGAGAGTGGCGAGGCCGGTCAGGGCCAGCGCGGCACGGAGCAGGGGCGGTCTCATGGCGACAATGATATTCGCAAGTCTCGATGGAGGGAACCTACCCCCGGCCAAGCAGCCGCAGCGCGCGCTCCACGACCTGCTCGGGGGTGAAGCCGAAGGGCTCGTACAGCTGCTTGGCGGGCGCCGAGGCGCCGAACCGCTCGATGCCGTGGACCTCGCCGTCGAGGCCCACGTACTTGTGCCAGCCGAAGGGCGCCGCGGCCTCGATCGCCAGCCGCTTGCGGACGCCCGGCGGCAGCACGGAGTCGCGGTAGGCGGCGGGTTGGCGGTCGAAGAGCTCCCAGCTGGGCATGCTCACCAGCCGCACGCGCACCCCCTGCGCCGCCAGCCGCTTCGCGGCCTCGTAGGCCAGCGACACCTCCGAGCCGGTGGCCAGGAGCAGCAGCTCGGGCCCGGCGGCGGCCCCGGCGCCCGCTCCGGTGCCGGCGGCGGCGGCAGCTCCGGCCCCAGCGGGCTCGGGCTCGTAGAGCACGTAGGCGCCGCGGGGCAGGCCCGCGGCCGCCCGCTGGCGGGTCTCCTCGAGGATGGGCAGGGCCTGGCGGGTGAGCACCAGCGCCGTCGGGCCATGGCGGTTCTCGATCGCCGCCCGCCACGCGGCCGCGGTCTCGCAGGCGTCGGCGGGACGGATCACGGTCATCCCCGGGAGCGAGCGCAGCGAGGCGAGCTGGCTGATCGGCTGGTGGGTGGGGCCGTCCTCGCCGAGGAAGATGGAGTCGTGGGTGTAGACGTAGATCACCTGCAGCTTCATCAGGCAGGCGAGGCGGACCGGCGGCCGCATGTAGTCGGAGAAGATGAGGAAGGTGCCGCCGTAGGGCAGCCAGAGCCGCGACAGCGCGATGCCGGAGAGCGCCGAGCCCATGGCGTGCTCCCGCACCCCGAAGTAGAAGTTGCGGCCGCCCGGCTTGCCCGGCTCGAAGTTGTCCTCGCCCTTGATCAGCGTGTCGTTGGAGCTCGCCAGGTCGGCGGCGCCGCCGCACAGCTCCGGCAGCCGCGGCGCGATGGCGTTGATCACCTTGCCGGAGGCGGCGCGCGTCGCCATGGCGCCGTCGGCGGGCGAGAACGCCGGCAGCGCCTCGTGCCAGCCGTCCGGCAGCTTGCCCGCGAGGCGCCGGACGAGATCGGCCCCCTCTTGCGGGAAGGCCGCCTGGTAGCGCTGCAGCAGCTCTTGCCATGCCGCCTGCTGGCGGCCGCCGCGCTCACGCGCCGCCGCGAAGGCCGCGACCGCCTCGGGCGGCACGTAGAAGGTCGGCTCGAGCGGCCAGCCGAAGAACTTCTTGGCGGCCTCGGTCTCTTCCTTGCCCAGCGGCGAGCCATGCGCCTGCGAGGTGTTCTGCTTCTTCGGGCTGCCGTAGCCGATCACGGTGCGCACCGCGACCAGCGACGGGCGCTCGGATTCGGCCTCGACCGCGGCGATCGCCGCCTCGACCGCCGCCAGGTCGTTGACGTCGGCCACCCGCTCGACGCGCCAGCCGTAGGCCTCGAAGCGCTTCGGGACGTCGTCGCCGAAGGAGAGGGCGGTGGGGCCGTCGAGCGAGACGTGGTTGTCGTCCCAGAAGACCTTGAGGTTGCCGAGCTGCAGATGCCCGGCGAGCGAGGCGGCTTCCGACCCCACCCCTTCCATCATGTCGCCGTCGCTCGCCACCACCCAGATCCGGTAGTCGAAGAGCGGGAAGCCGTCGCGGTTGAAGGCGGCCGCCGCCTTGCGCTCGGCGATCGCCATGCCGACGGAGTTGCCGAGCCCCTGGCCGAGCGGGCCGGTGGTGGTCTCGACGCCGGGGGTATGCCCGTGCTCGGGGTGGCCCGGCGTGATCGAGCCGTACTGGCGGAAGCGCTGCAGCTCTGACATCGGCAGGTCGTAGCCGGAGAGGTGCAGCAGCGCGTAGAGCAGGGCCGAGGCGTGTCCGGCGGACAGCACGAAGCGGTCGCGGTTCGGCCACGCGGGGTCGAGCGGGTCGAAGCGCAGGTGGCGGGTCCACAGCTGGTACGCGAGCGGCGCCAGCCCCATCGGCGCCCCGGGGTGCCCCGAGTTGGCCTTCTCGACCATGTCCACCGCCAGGAAACGGATGGTGTTGATGACCAGCTCGTCAACCGACCGGGTCGCGCTCGTCGCCGTCTCCGTCGCCGTCGTCGTCATGTCCTCGTTCCCTCCATGCAGGTGGTCCCGCCGTGCCCCTCCCTCGCGGCGGGCGCCAGTCTATCGCGATGGGTCGGATCGGTCGGTAGTGTCCTAGATTGCTTCGCCGTTTTGACTCTCGCGCCGGGCGCCTCTAGAATGAACTCTCCTGTCGTGCCCTGCGGAGAGGTGCTGGAGTGGTCGAACAGGGCTGCCTGCTAAGCAGTTGTCCGGGGTAAACCCGGACCGAGGGTTCGAATCCCTCCCTCTCCGCCAATCCGCGTTCTACCCCCTGCGCTCCGCGAGCCGCCGGTCCGGAGAATCCCGGAGACTGCCGCAGATCCTCGGAGAATCATGAGCCAGACGATCCCAGGACCCGTGCGGGTCCGCTTCGCCCCTTCGCCGACCGGATTCCTCCATGTCGGCGGCGCCCGCACCGCGATCTACAACGACTTGCTGCGCCAGAGCGTCGGCGGCGCCTTCGTGCTGCGCATCGAGGACACCGACCGCGAGCGCTCGGACGCGGCGATGACCCGCCAGATCCAGTCGGCGCTGGCCTGGATCGGCACCGCGTGGGACGAGGGGCCGTTCTTGCAGAGCGAGCGGCTCGCGCGGCATCGCGAGCGCGGCGAGGAGCTGCTGGCGGCCGGCGCCGCCTATCGGTGCTTCTGCACCGCCGAGCTGCTGGCCGAGCAGCGCGCGGCGGCGCAGAAGCGGGGCGTCGCCTTCCGTTACCCGCGCACCTGCCTGGGCCTCGCCGCCGCGGAGGTCGCCGCCCGCGTCGCCGCCGGCGAGCGCTTCGCCGTGCGCTTCCGCATGCCGGACGACCACATCCGCTTCACCGACCTGGTGCGCGGCGACATGGACTTCCCGCCGGACGCCCTCGACGACTTCATCCTGCTGCGCTCGGACGGCTCGCCGACCTACCACATGTCGGTGGTCTGCGACGACATCGACATGCGCATCACCCACGTCATCCGCGGCGAGGACCATCTCTCGAACACCCCGAAGCACATCCCGCTGTTCCAGGCCCTGGGCGGCCAGGTGCCGGTCTTCGGCCACCTGCCCCTGATCCTGGGGACCGACAAGAAGCGCCTCTCCAAGCGCTCCGGCGCCACCTCGGTCGAGGAGTTCCGCGCCGAGGGCATCCTGCCGCAGGCGCTGTACAACTACCTGGCCCTGCTCGGCTGGAGCCCGGGAGGCGACCGCGAGATCCTGTCGCGGGCCGAGATGATCGCCCTGTTCTCCGTCGATCGCCTGAACGCCTCGCCGGCGGTCTTCGACCGCGAGAAGCTGACCTGGGTGAATTCGCAGTACCTCTCGAGCCTGCCCCTCGCCGAGCTGCTGCCGCACCTGCAGCCCTTCCTCGCCGAGGTGGGGCTCGGCGGCGCGGACATCGATCCCCGGCGCCTGGCCGCGGCGATCGAGCTGCATCGCGGCCGCGTCCGCACCCTCCGGGAGCTGGCCGCGGTCCTGGTCCCGTACTTCCGCGGCCGGCTCGACTACCCACCCGAGGCGATCGCCAAGTTCGCGGCCGATCCCGACCTGCCGGCCCACCTGGCGGCCCTCCGCGACCGCTTCGCGAACCTCCCGGCCTTCACCAAGGCGGCCCTGGAAGCCGAGCTCAGGGCGGTGGCCGGCGAGCGCGGCATCAAGGCCGGCGCCCTCATCCACCCCACCCGCACGGCTCTCTCGGGCAGCCAGGCCGGCCCGCCGCTCTTCGACCTCGTCGAGGTGATGGGCCGCGACGCGACCCTGCGCCACCTCGACCACCTGCTCGAGCGCCTGCGCGAGCCGGTGCCCGTGGCGCCAGCGGGGGAGCAGGCGGCCCACGTGGCGGGGACCGCGGCACAGCCGGCGCAGCAGGGAAAGGGTTGACCCGCTACCCCCGTTCGGCTACTCTTCTGCGCTGTCCTCCTGGGAGGTCGTTCAATGGTAGGACATGCGGCTCTGGACCGCAGAATCGGGGTTCGAGTCCCTGCCTCCCAGCCAAGCTGAATGGCCCACCTCCAAGTTCTTCCGTTGCAATGATGGACCGTGAACTGATCAAGCGCCTGGTCGACGAACATGGCCGCTGGTTTCACGAGATCGAGCTCGCACCGGGCATCGTGACCCCAGGCGAGGATTCCAACCGTCTCAAACTACCGATTCTCGACGCGCTCGGCCTGCCGAAGAATGCTGCGGATCTCCGCGTGCTCGACATCGGCTGCTCCGATGGCTTTTTCTCGTTCGAGATGGAGAGACGCGGCGCGGCGGTGACGGCGGTGGATTTCGTCCCCGAAGACTACACTGGCTTCGCCATTGCCAGGCGGATCCTCGACAGCCAGGTAGAGTATCGAATGGATAATGTCTACAACCTCGACCCAAGCAATTACGGCTACTTCGACCTGGTGCTCTTCCTGGGCGTTCTCTACCACTTGCGTAAACCGCTTGCCGCGCTGGACGCGATTCGTTCCGTGATGAAGGAAGGCGGCCGCCTCTTCCTGGCAACGCTCATGATCGATGAATACGTTCTCTTGCCGAGCGGCGCAACGACCACTCTCCATGACCTGAACCCTCAACTCACCGAGATACCACTCTGGCAGGCGTATCCGCGCGACACTCTCAACGGCGACTTCACCAATTGTCAGGCGCCAAACCGAAAAGCTCTTGAAGTCGCGCTGGAAGAGGCGCAGCTCGGAGTCGAAGAGGTTCGTATCCTATCGATGGGGGGTTACGTGCGGGCGAAGGCGGGTTCGGACGCGCAGCTTGCCAGGTATCAACAGCTCGACCACCGCCTTGAAAAGACGCCTTTCGATCCGGCAGTTCCTTACTTCTTGGACAAGGACCCCTCCAAGCAAAACATCACGGGCCGGCGCGGCGCGTGGCGGTCCGAGTAGCGCGTCCGTCCCTTCGGCCGCTATGCTAATGTCTCGCTCGTCCCTCCTCTCCAGGAGCGGGCGAGCTCCGGAGCGCCGGTCGCCATGACTGCGAACGATCTTCCCGTGGTGAGCGTCATCATGGGCAGCAAGTCCGACTGGGAGACCATGCGTCATGCCGACGAGATGCTCACCCGCTTCGGCGTGCCGCACGAGTGCCGGGTGGTGTCGGCGCACCGGACGCCGGAGTGGATGCGCGAGCTCGCGGGCGGCGCCGCGGCTCGCGGCATCGAGGTGATCATCGCCGGGGCCGGCGGCGCCGCCCACCTGCCGGGCATGGTCGCGGCGCAGACCCTGCTGCCGGTGCTCGGGGTGCCGGTGGAGAGCCGGGCCCTTCACGGCCTCGACTCGCTGCTGTCGATCGTGCAGATGCCCGCGGGGGTGCCGGTCGCGACGCTGGCGATCGGCGCCTCCGGCGCCGCCAACGCGGCGCTGCTGGCGGTGCGCATCCTCGCCGCGAGCCGCCCCGAGCTGCGCCGGAAGCTGCAGGAATGGAGCGAGGAGCAGACGCGGCGGGTGCTCGGCGAGACCCTGCCATGAGCGATCCGATCCTGCCCGGCGCCACTCTCGGGGTGCTGGGCGGCGGCCAGCTCGGCCGCATGTTCGCGATCGCCGCGCGGCGCATGGGCTATCGCGTGCACACCTTCTCGCCCGAGGACGACACGCCCGCGGGACAGGTGTCCGACCGCAGTGTGCGAGCGGCCTACGACGACCTCGACGCGGTGCGGGGCTTCGCCCGCGAAGTCGACGTGGTGACCTTCGAGTTCGAGAACGTCCCGGCCGCCACCGCCGAGGCCGCCGCCGAGCAGGCGCCGGTGCGGCCCGCCGGCGCGGTGCTGCACACCACCCAGAACCGCCTGCGCGAGAAGGGGTTCCTGGCGGCGGCCGGGTTCCCGGTCACCCCCTTCGTGCCGGTGCGCTCGGAGGCCGAGCTGCTCGCCGGTCTGGCCGCGCTGGGCGCTCCGGCGGTGCTCAAGACCGCCGGCTGGGGCTACGACGGCAAGGGCCAGGTCCGCATCGCCAGGGCCGAGGAGGCGCCGGCGGCCTGGGCCGCGCTGGCCACCGGCGAGGCGGTGCTCGAGGCTCACGTGGACTTCGCGGCCGAGGTGTCGGTGGTCGCGGCGCGCGGCCTGGACGGCTCGTTCGCGCACTTCGGCCTGATCGAGAACCAGCATCGCCGCCACATCCTGGACGTCTCCGTGGCGCCCGCGCCGCTGGTCGCGGCGGCGCCCGGCCTGGCGCGCGAGGCGGTCGAGCTCGCCCGCGGCGTGCTCGACGCGCTGGCCGTGGTCGGGGTGCTGTGCGTCGAGATGTTCGTGACCACCGCCGGACGCCTGCTGATCAACGAGCTGGCGCCGCGGCCGCACAACTCCGGCCACCTCACCTTCGACGCCTGCGTGACCAGCCAGTTCGAGCAGCAGCTGCGGGCGATCTGCGGCCTGCCCCTGGGCGCCACCGACCAGTTGCTGCCGGCGGCCATGGCCAACCTGCTCGGCGACCTCTGGCAGGACGGCGAGCCGGACTGGGTGGCCGCCTGCAGCTTCCCGACGGTCAAGCTGCATCTCTACGGCAAGGCGCAGCCGCGGCCGGGCAGGAAGATGGGCCACCTGACGGCTCTCGCCGCCGATGCCGGGACGGCCCGGGACCAGGTGCTCGTCGCCCGCGCGGCGCTGACCGGCGCCCGCCGCGACGACGCCGGCCGGGACGGCCGCCCCGGCGACTGCCCCGCGCCGCTCGCCGGCGCCGGCGGCAGCGGGAGCAGCGGCACCAGCGGCGGCCGAGGCGAAGCGTGACCGCCGCCGCCCCGGATGCCCCCGGCGACTGGTTGCTCTACGGCGCGACCGGCTACAGCGGCGAGCTGGTGGCGCGCGAGGCGGTCCGGCGCGGTCTGCGGCCGGTCCTGGCCGGGCGTGACCCGGCGGCGGTGGAGCGCCTGGCGCGGCAGCTGGACCTGCCGAGCCGCGTCTTCGCCCTCGACGATCCGGAGGCCGTGGAGCGCGCGCTCGCGGGACCGCCGCGGATCGCCGCCGTGCTGCACTGCGCCGGCCCTTTCGTGCACACCAGCGCGCCGATGGTGCGGGCCTGCCTGGCGGCGCGCGCGCACTACCTCGACATCACCGGCGAGCTGGCGGTCTTCGAAGCGGTGCTGGCCGCCGGGCCCGCGGCGCGCGAGGCCGGGGTCGTGCTCCTGCCGGGGGTCGGCTTCGACGTGGTGCCGAGCGACTGCCTCGCCGCGCGGCTCGCCGACGCCCTGGTCGACGCCACCGAGCTCGACCTGGCCTTCGCCGTGGCCCGTGGCGGATACAGCCGCGGCACCCTGAAGACCATGGTGGAGAGCCTGCCGCAGGCGGGCGCGGTGCGCCGCGCCGGCAAGATCGTGCCGGTGCCGATCGCGTACGACGTGCGCGAGATCGAGTTCGGCTGCGGCAAGCGCTGGGCGATGACCATCCCATGGGGGGACGTCGCGACCGCCTACCACACCACCGGCATCCCCAACATCCGGGTCTATGCCGCCACGCCCCGGCGCACCGCGCGGCGTGCCCGGCGCCTCGGCGCCCTCCTGCCGCTGCTCGCCTGGCGGCCGGCGAAGCGCCTGCTGCAGGCCGCGATCGCCCGGCGGGTGAGCGGGCCGCCCCCCGAGGTCAGGGAGACTGCGCGGGTCCACCTGTGGGGAGAGGCGCGCAACGCCGCGGGCGAGCGGGTGACCGCCACCCTCGAGACTCCGGAGGGCTACCGCTTGACGGCCGAGTCGGCCGTGGAGTGCATGCAGCGCGTGCTGGCCGGGAAGGTGCCGCCCGGCAGCTGGACCCCGGGCCGCGCCTTCGGACCTCACTTCGCCGCGGAGCTGCCGGGGGTGGTGGAGGGAGAGCTGCGGCGCTCGCCGCCGGCCGCACCGACACTACGAGGAGAGCGCCGATGAGACAGTTCGCGACGATCGCCGCGCGGGCGGTGGCTACCTTGACCGTCCTGGCGTGGGTCATCCTGCCCGCCGCCCACGGTGCCCGGCTCCGGGCATTCCAGGCATTCCGGGCACTCCGCGCCGCCGATGCCGGCCAGCAGCAGCCGGGACAGATCCAGCAGCCGACCGGCACCTGGCAGAAGCCCGGCGAGATCCAGCAGCCGAAGGGGACGTGGCAGAAGCCCGGGGAGATCCAGGTGCCGAAGGGCATCCAGGCGATCCAGGCGCACGAGTCGGGTTGCGAGCAGAGGCTCACCACCGTGGCCGACGCGCTGTTCGAGTTCGACAAGGCGACGCTGGGCGCCGACGCCGAGCAGACGCTGGCCGTGCTCGGACCGCAGATCGCCCAGCGCGGCGAGCACCCGATCGTCATCGAGGGTCACACCGACTCGATCGGCTCGGACGCGCACAACCAACGGCTCAGCGAGCAGCGCGCGGCGGCGGTGCGCGCCTGGCTGGCCGCCCATCGCTTCGTGCCGGCGTCGACCCCGATCAAGGGCTACGGCAAGACCCGTCCGGTGGCGCCCAACGCCAATCCCGACGGCTCCGACAACCCCACCGGCCGCCAGAAGAACCGCCGGGTCGAGGTGGTGATCAAGACCTGCCCGTGAGGGACGGACTGACGGTTACACAGGTAGTGGGTCAGTCCCCCTCTGAGCCCGTATGGGCGAGGGGCCCAAGCCCAAAGAGCGGCGGCGGAGGACTGAGACCCCTCGCCCATACGGGCTCAGAGGGAACTGACCCATTACCCAGGACTGTCAGTCAGCCGCCGTCGCCGCCGATCGTGAAGGCGAGCGCCAGCAGGGTCTGCTGCTCCATCAGGTGGGCCTTGGCCGAGCCGGTGGCCGGGCTGGCGCTGGCGTGGCGGCGGACGGACCGCACCCGCTTGCCGGTCAGGCGCTCGAGGCGGGGGTGGAGGTAGTAGAGGGCGCCCATGTTGGCCGGCTCTTCCTGCACCCAGACCAGGTCGTTGCAATGGGGATGGCGGGCCAGCTCGGCGGCGAGCTCGTCCTTCGGCAGCGGGTACAGCTGATCGAGGGCGATGATGGCGGTGCTCGCCGCGGCCGCCGCCCCGGCTGCCGCGCCCGCCCCGGCCGAGCCCGCGCCGGCCGTGCCCGCGACGCCCACCGGCCCGGCCGCGCCCACCGCCCCGGCCGTGCCCGCCGTCTCCCCGCCGTGGCCCCGGCGCCGTTCGCGCTCGTGGCGCAGCTCGTGGGCGATCTTGCCGGTGCAGAGGAGCACGCGACGGGCGTCCTCGACCTCGCGGTCCGGGACCACCTCGAGGAACTGGTCGCGGCTGAAGTCTTCGATCGGCGACGCGGAGTCGCGGTGGCGCAGCATGCTCTTCGGGGTCATGACCACCAGCGGCTTGCGCCAGACCGTCAACGCCTGGCGGCGCAGCAGGTGGAAGTACTGGGCCGCCGTCGACGGCTGGCAGATCTGGATGTTGTCCTCGGCCGCCAGCTGCAGGTAGCGCTCGAGGCGGGCGCTCGAGTGCTCGGGGCCCTGGCCCTCGTAGCCGTGCGGCAGCAGCATCACGACGCCCGAGAGCAGGTCCCACTTGTTCTCCGCGGCCGCGATGAACTGGTCGACGATCACCTGCGCGCCGTTGGCGAAGTCGCCGAACTGGGCCTCCCACAGCACCAGCGACTCCGGGTAGTCACGGCTGTAGCCGTACTCGAAGCCGAGCACGGCGGCTTCCGACAGCATCGAGTCGTAGACCTCGAAGCGCGCCTGGTCGGGCGAGACGTGGGCGAGCGGCGTGTGCTCGTCGCCGTTCTCGACGTCGATCAGCACCGAGTGGCGATGCGCGAAGGTGCCGCGGCGGCTGTCCTGGCCGCTCAGCCGCACCGGGACGCCCTGCCGCACCAGCGAGGCGAACGCCAGCGCCTCCGCCATGCCGTAGTCGACGGGCCGCTTGCCCTCGCCCATCTCGGCGCGCTGCTTGAGCAGGGCCTCGATCTTCTTGTGGATGTGGAAGGACTCGGGCCAGCGGGTGAGCGGAGCCGTCAGCTCGCGGACCTGGTCGCGGTCCAAGCCGGTCCTCACCGCGTACTCCGGCCGGTAAGGCCCCCCCTTGAAGCGGTTCCAGTAGGCGGGCAAGGTGCGCAGCGGCGGCTTCTTCGCGAGCTTCTTCGCCGCTTCCTGGGCGGCGTCGAGCTCGGCGCGCATGGCGCCAGCCCGCCGCTCGGCCTCTTGCTCGGCGATGCCGCTGCGCTGGGCGTAGAGCTTCCACAGCGGCGGGTGGGCGTCGATCTGCTTGTAGAGCAGCGGCTGGGTGATCGTCGGGTCGTCCACCTCGCTGTGGCCGTACCGGCGGTAGCCGACGAGGTCGACGACCACGTCGGAATGGAAAGCGTAGCGGTAGTCGACGGCGAGCGCCGCCACCCGCACGACCGCGTCGGGGTCCTCGCCGTTGACGTGGAAGATGGGGATCGGCAGGCGCTTGGCGACGTCGGACGCGAAGCGTGACGACTGCAGGGCGCGCGGCTCGGTGGTGAAACCGATCAGGTTGTTGACGATCACGTGGACGGTGCCGCCGACGCGGTAGCCGTCGAGGTCGGCCAGGTTCAGGGTCTCGGCCAGGATGCCCTGGCCGGCGAAGGCGGCGTCGCCGTGCAGCACCACCGGCATCACCTTGGTGAAATCGCGGTCCGCCAGCCGCACCTGCTTGGCGTGCACGCGCCCCAGCGCCACCGGGTCGACCGCTTCCAGGTGGCTGGGGTTCGACACCAGGTGGAGGTCGAGGTCGCGGCCGTTCCTGGCGCGGAAGGTGCCGGTGGCGCCCATGTGATACTTGACGTCGCCGGCGCCCAGCACGCTGCGCGCGTCGACGTCGTCGAAGCGGGCGAAGATCTCCGCCGGCGGGCGGCCCACGATGCCGAGCATCACGCTCAGCCGGCCGCGGTGGCTCATCGCCAGCACCACCTGCACGCCGGAGCTCTCCGCGGCGCGCTCGAGCATCTCGCCGAGCGCCGGGATGAGCGCCGCGACGCCCTCGATCGAGAACCGCTTGCTCCCCTGGTAGCGGGTCTGCAACAGTTGCTCGAAGGTCTCGGCGCGCAGGATCTGGGCGAGCACGCGGTCGCGGTCGGGCGGCGCGGGATCGCTCTCCAGCCGCTCGGCGATCCACCGGCGTCGCTCCGCGAAGGGGATGTGCATGAACTCGGCGCCGATCGTGCCGCAGTAGTAGCGGCGCGCCCAGGCCGCGGTGGCCGGGTCGGCCTCCTCCTCCAGGCCCGGCTGCGGCTCGGGGCGGATGCGGCCCATCGGGTCGAGGTCGGCCTCCAGGAACCCCAGCCTGCGGAAGGAGTTGAGCGTCTTGGGATCGAGCTGCGGCCGGTCCTCGAGCAGGGCGGTCGTGCGGTCTTCGCTGGTGGTCGCGGCCATGGTCCCTCCAGGATAGCGCGTGCCGGCCCCTCCCGGTAGCGGGCTGGCGGCGGGGCGGCGGGGTGGTGGGTCCGTTTCCTCGCGAGGGTTCCGTCCCCCCCTGAGCCCGTATGGGCGAGGGTCGCAGTCCTCCGCCGCCGCCCCCTTGACTTGGACCCCTCGCCCATACGGGCTCAGGTGAGGGACGGACCCTCGCGACCTGACCCGCCACCGGCACCGGCACCGCCGCGGGGATGGGTTACAGTACGGCTGGCTCCGAGGTCTGAACGTCGACGACGAGGTGGTGATGAGATCGCATCTTGGCTGGCTGCTTGGCGGCCTCGCCGCCCTGGCGGTGGCGGGGGCGCTGTTGACTCCTGCCGGCCCGGCGGCGGCGACCGCCGTCAACCTCGGCGCGTCGCCGCTCGAGCCGGCGACCACCGGCGGCCTGGCGACCCTCGACCGTGCGCTGGCCAAGCTGGCCACCCACAAGCGGCTGCTGGTGATCGCCGCGCACCCCGACGACGAAGACACGGCGCTGCTCACCCTGGTCTCGCGCGGCATGGGCGGCGAGGCCGCCTACCTGTCGTTGAGCCGCGGCGAGGGGGGGCAGGACCTGATCGGGCCGGAGCTCGGCGTCGGCCTCGGCCTCATCCGCAGCCGCGAGCTGCTGGCGGCGCGTGGCATCGACGGCAGCCGGCAGTACTTCACCCGCGCCTACGACTTCGGCTACACCCTGTCGCTCGAGGAGACGCTGGGGCAGTGGCCGAGGGAGGTCATGCTCGAGGACGCGGTGCGGGTCATCCGCCGCTTCAAGCCGCAGGTGGTGGTCTCGGTCTTTCCGGGCGAGCCGCACCGCAACCATGGCCAGCACCAGGAGGCCGGCGTCATCGCCTACGCCGCCTTCCCGGTGGCCGGCGATCCCGCGGCGCTCCCCGAGCTCGCCGCCGAGGGGCTCGCCCCCTGGAAGCCGCAGGCGCTCTACTGCTGCACCTACTTCGGCGGCGACCGCGCCACGGTGACGACTTCCATCAGCGCCCTCGACCCCTGGACCGGGAAGTCGATCTACCAGTTGGCGGCGGCCAGCCGCAGCATGCACCGATCGCAGGACATGGGGCGCCTGCAGCCGCTCGGACCGCAGGAGGGGCGCCTGGTCTGGGTGGCCGGGGCGGGCGCGCCGGCCGCGGCGGCCCGGGCGGCCCCGGCGACCCCGGCGGGCAACGGCGTGGGAGCGGCGGGCAGCGACGGCGCCGGAGCGCGTGTGCCGGAACGCGCCCGCGACGACGTCTTCGCCGGCATCGACACCCACCTGCACGCCATCGCCGCGCCGATCGCCGACGCCGCGAAGCGCCAGCGCGTGGCCGCCGAGCTCGACGAGGTGGAGGCGCTGGCGAGCCGGACCCGCGAACGGCTCAACCCGGCGCGCCCGCAGCAGGCCCTGGCGCCGCTGCTCGACGTCGTGCGCCACCTGCGCGCGGCCCTGGCCCCGCTCGCCGGCGCCAGCGCCGGCGCCGCTGCCGGCGACCACCCGGCGGGCGAGCAGACGGGAGAGCAGGCGGCCAGGGAGCTCATCGCGGAGAAGCTCGACGTGGCGCAGACCGCGGCGGCGGCGGCGGCGGGCATCGCCGTGGACGCCACGACCGATCGGGAGGCGCTCACGGCGGGGGAGACCTTCACCGTGCACGCCGAGCTCTGGAACGGCGGCGGCGCGTCGCCCCTCGCCGGCGTCGCGGTCACCCTCGTGCCGGCCGCGGACGGGCCGGCCTGGAAGGCCGAGCCGTTGCGCGCCGAGGCTCGGCCGGTGGCGGCCGGAGCGCTGTCGAAATGGGATCTGCAGCCCGAGGTGCCGCCGGGCGCGCCGCCGACCGTGCCGTACTTCCTGCGCCGGCCGCTGCAGCGGAGCCTCTACGACTGGAGCGCGGCCTCTCCCGCCGAGCGTGGCGAGCCGTTCGGGCCGCCGCCGCTCGCCGCGCGCTTCGAGCTCACCCTGGACGGGGTGCCGCTCGCGCTCGAGCGCGAGGTGGTCCACCGGCATCGCGACGAGGTGCTCGGCGAGGTGCGGCGGCCGCTGCGGATCGTGCCGGCGGTCGAGGTGTCGGTCGCCGAGCCGATGCAGGTCTGGCCGCTGGGTCGCCGCGCGGCGAAGGACCTGCGCCTGGTGGTGACCTCTCACCGGCGCGCACCGGTGCATGGCCGGCTCACGGTCACGGCGCGGCCGACGCCGGCGGGGGCGGCCTGGCCGGCAATCGCGCCGCAGCCGTTCGAGCTCCCCGCCGCGTCGCCGGGGGACGGTGCCGCGGGCGAGTCGGCCGCGCTGGCGCTGACCCTGCAGGCGCCGCCGTCGCTGCCTGCCGGGCGCTACCCGCTCGAGCTCGCCGCGGTGCTCGACGACGGCTCGCGCTTCGCTCTCGCGGTGCCGCTGATCGACTACCCGCACATCCGGCCGACGCCGTATCCGCACGACGCCGCGCTCGAGATCAGCGCCTTCGACCTGCGGCTGCCGCCGCTGCGCCGGGTCGGCTACGTGCGCGGCGCCTCCGACCTGGTGCCCGAGTACCTGCGCCAGGCCGGCGTGCCGATCGAGTTGCTCGGCGCCGGCGAGCTGGCCGGCGGCGACCTCTCGCGCTACGACGCCATCGTCATCGGCAGCCGCGCCTACGAGAGCGATCCGGCGCTGGCGCGCGCCAACCCCCGGTTGCTCGGCTACGTTCGCGGCGGCGGCTTGATGATCGTGCAGTACCAGCAGTATCCGTTCGTCGACGGCGGCTTCGCGCCGCTCAAGCTCGAGATCGCCCGGCCCCACGACCGGGTGACCGACGAGGACGCGCCGGTGACGGTGCTCGACCCCGCGCACCCGGTCTTCAACACCCCCAACAAGATCGGCGAGGCGGATTGGAAGGGCTGGGTGCAGGAGCGGGGACTCTACTTCGCGCACTCCTGGGATCCGGCCTACCGGCCGCTGCTCGCCATGGCCGATCCCGGCGGTCCGGAGCAGCGCGGCGCGTTGCTGGTGGCGGACGTCGGCAAGGGCAAGTACGTCTATACCGGTCTCGCCCTGTTCCGCCAGCTGCCCGCCGGAGTCCCGGGCGGCTACCGGCTGTTCGCCAACCTGCTGGCGCTGCGGTCGGACCACGGGCGATGAGGGGCGGAGGACGATGAGGCAGTGGCGGCGCCGTCTCCTGGTGGCAGCGCTCGCGTCCGGCGCGGCCGGCGCCGGCGTGGCCGCCGGCTGCTCCGACGGCCGCACGCCGCTGACCGTCTACTCGCCGCACGGCCGCGACCTGCTGGCGCTGATGGAGAAGAGCTTCGAGGCCCGCCACCCGCGCATCGACGTGCGCTGGCTCGACATGGGGTCGCAGGACGTCTACGACCGGGTGCGCTCGGAGACCGCCAACCCGCAGGCCGACGTCTGGTACGGCGGGCCGCGGGCGATCTTCGCGCGCGGCGCCGCCGAGGGGCTGTTGGCCCCCTACCGGCCCGCCTGGGCGAGCGCCGTGCCGGCGGCCAGCCGCGACTCCCGGGACCTCTTCTTCGGCGCCTATCGCACGGCGCCGGTGCTGGTCTTCAACTCGGCGGCGGTGGCGGCCGCCGAGGCGCCGCGCGACTGGGACGACCTGCTCGACCCGCGCTGGAAGGGCAAGATCCTGATCCGCGATCCGCTGGCCTCCGGCACCATGCGCACGCTGTTCGGCATGATCCTGGCGCGGTCGGTGGCCGCCACCGGCAGCACCGACCAGGGGTTCGCCTGGCTGCGCCGCCTCGACGCCCAGACCAAGGAGTACCTGCAGAACCCGGCGCTGCTGATCCAGAAGCTCGACCGCCGGGAAGGGCTGATCACCGTCTGGGAGCTGACCGACATGCTGTGGCAGAAGCAGCGCGGCGCCCCGTTGGACTACCGCTTCCCGGCCAGCGGCACGCCGGTCATCGACGACTCGATCGGGCTGGTCAAGGGCGCGCCGCATCCTGTCGAGGCCAGGCTGTTCATCGATTTCGTCGGCAGCGTCGAGGGCCAGCAGCTGGCGGCGCGCGAGGCCTTCCGGCTGCCGGCGCGCACCGACCTGCCCGCGGCCTCGTTGCCCGCCTGGGCGCAGGAGGTGCTGCGGGCGCTGGTCCCCGCCCGGGTGGACTGGGCGCTGATCGAGAGCCACGAGCAGGAGTGGATGATCGCCTGGGACCGCTCGGTGCGGGGCCACGGCGCCACGTTGCCGCGGGCGCCGCGCTGAGCCCGGCCCCCCGCGCTCGCCGTTCGCGCCCATGTCTCCTCCCTACCTCCTCCTCGACCGCCTCGCCAAGACCTTCGGCGCTGCCGGGGCCCGCGCCGGCGCCGGCGCCGGCCCCGGCACGGCCGGCGACCGCGCGCGGCCGGTGCTCGACGGCCTGACGCTCGCCGTCGATCGCGGCGAGGTGGTGGCGCTGCTCGGCCCGAGCGGCAGCGGCAAGACCACGGCCTTGCGGCTCATCGCCGGCTTCGAGACCCCCGACCCCGGCGGCGGCAGGGTCCTGGTCGAAGGCCAGGACGTCACGGGGCTGCCGCCGGCGCGGCGCAACTTCGGCATGGTCTTCCAGCACTACGCGCTGTTCCCGCACCTGACGGTCGGCGAGAACGTCGCCTTCGGCCTCGAGGCGCGGCGGCTGGACCGCGGCCAGGTGCGGGCGCGGGTGGCGGCGGCCCTCGCCCTGGTCGACCTGCCCGGCTTCGAGCGCCGCCGGGTGGGGGAGATCTCGGGCGGCCAGCAGCAGCGCGTGGCGCTCGCCCGCGCCCTCGCGCCGGAGCCGCGCGTGCTGCTGCTCGACGAGCCGCTGTCGAACCTCGACCCGGCGTTGCGCGAGCGCACCCGGCGCGAGCTGCGGCGGGCGATCCGGCGGGTGGGGATCACCACCCTGCTGGTCACCCACGAGCAGGAGGAGGCCTTCTACCTCGGCGACCGGGTGGCGGTGCTGGAGGGCGGCGTCCTGCACCAGGCAGGGACGCCGGGGGAGCTCTACGACCGGCCCGCCACCCGCTTCGTCGCCACGTTCGTCGGGCGGGCCAGCGTGCTGCCCGGCATCTTCGAGGGAGATGGCGATGGCGGGAATGGAAGAGTGCGCCTGCGGCTCGACGGACCGGCGACTGCGGCAGCGGCCGTCGCCGCCGACGGGCCAGGCGCCGCCGGATCTACAGCGACTGGACCTGGCGCCGGCGGCACCGCCGCGGGAGACGTCGCCTGGCCGGGGGTGGCCGCCGAGCCGCTCGCCGCCGGCGAGGCGGTCGAGCTGGTGGTGCGCCCCGAGGCGCTGGCGCTGGTTCCGGCTGGCACCGCCGGCGCCCTGGCCGGGCGGGTGGTGGAGCGGCGTTACGCCGGTCCGGTGACCTACTACCAGGTCGAGCTGGCCGGCGCGGGGCTGGAGATCGAGGTGGCGGCCGGGGCCGGCGCCGCGGCGCCCGGCGACGAGGTGGCCGTGGCGCCCGCCGCCGCCGCCCTGGCCGGAGCGGCCGGCGCGACAGGCGCCGCAGGACGGATCTTCCGTTCCGCACCGCGGGGGCAGGCTTGACCCAAGGCCTGCCGAGCCCCGGGTCTTTGCAGCGGCTGGCGGAGCCGCGGCCCGGCCCGCCCTTCGCGTCGGCATCGTCGCCGCCTTCCCGGTGGTTCCCGCCCCTCTTGCGGCTGCCGTCGCTGCCGCGGGTGCCGCTGCTGGGCGCCGCGGGCCTGGCGGTCCTGCTGGCGTGGCTGGTCGGCTACCCGCTGCTGCTGACGCTGGTGGAGTCGTTCCACGGTCCGTCCGGCTGGACGGCGCACTGGTTCGCGGACTTCTTCCGGCGCCCCGACGAATGGCTGGCGCTCTGGCGGAGCCTGTGGATCTCGCTCGCCTCGGTGGCGCTGGCGGCGGCGGTGGGAGTCCCGCTCGCGTTCATCTTCGAGCGCGCCGACTTCCCCGGCCGCCGCTTCCTCGGCGCGGTCGCGGCGTTGCCGGTGGCCTTGCCGCCCCTGGTCGGGGTGATCGCCTTCCTCTTCCTGTACGGGGAGAGCGGCTTCGTCTCGCGCGCCGTGCAGGCGCTGCTGCGGCTCGACCATGCGCCCTGGCGGCTGGCCGGGCCGGGGGCCATCCTGCTGGTCCACACCTACTCGTTCTACGTCTACTTCTATCTCTTCACTCGCGCCGGCCTGGCGCGCCAGGACGCCGCGCTGCTCGAGGCGGCTTCCTCGCTCGGCGCCGGCGCCGCCCGCCGCCTCTGGCGCGTCACCCTGCCGCTGCTGCGCGCGTCGCTGGTCACCGCGGCGCTGCTCACCTTCATGACCGCGCTTGCCTCCTTCTCCGCGCCCTACCTGTTCGGCGGCGGCTTCCGCGTCATGCCCACCCAGATCCTCGCCTCCAAGCTCAACGGCGATCGCCCGATGTCGCAGGTCGAGACGGTGATGCTCGCGGCGGTGGCGCTCGTCGGCCTGTGGGCGTCCCAGGGCACCGGCGCCGGCGGCGCGCCGGCCAGCGGCGTCCGCGGCGTGGCGCCGGCGCGCCGGCGGGTGGGGGCGCCGCTCACCCGCGCCGCGGTCGCCGCCGCCGGCTACGCGCTGGCGCTGGTGCTGCTGCTGCCCCACCTGGTGATGGCGCTGATCTCGCTGGTTCCCGCCGGGACCTGGATCGCCGAGCCGTTCCCGCCGGTCCTCAACTTCCGCAACTACGCCCAGTTGGGCGACCGCGAGCACCTGCGGCCGATCGTCAACTCGCTGTGGATGGCGACGGCGGCCACCGCCGCGGCCGCGGCTCTCGGGCTGGCCGCGGCGCTGGCCGCCGTCGCCGCTCGCCGGCGCGCCGGCCAACCGGGTGGCCGCCTGCCTGGTCGCCTGGCTGGCCGCCTGGGCAGCAGGCTCGCCGGCCGCCTGGGCAGCATGCTCGGCAGCCGCCTCGGCGGCGCCCTGGAGACGCTGGTCGGCCTGCCGTGGGCCATCCCCGGCACCGTCTTCGCGATCGCTCTTGCCACGACCTTCAGCGTCGACGCGCCCTGGCTGGGCAGGTTCGTGCTGATCGGCACGCCGGTGCTGCTGCCGCTCTCCTACCTGGTGCGCAGCCTGCCGTTGACCGGCCGCGCGGCGCTCGCCGGCCTGCGCGGCATGGACCCGGCGCTCGCCGAGGCGGCGGCGGCGCTCGGGGCCGGACGCCTGCGGACGCTGCGCCGCGTCACCCTGCCGCAGCTGCGCCCGGCGCTCGCCGCCGGTGCCGGGCTGGCGTTCATCACCGCTCTCGGGGACTTCGTAACTTCCATCGTCCTCTATACGTATGACACCCGGCCCATCTCGATCGAGATCCTGGCCAACGTGCAGCTCCAGGACCTCGGAATGGGCGCCGTCTATGGCGTGTTGCTGATGGCGGGAAGCGCGGTGGCGTTCTTGCTCTGGAGCCCCGCCGAGGGCCGCTGAAGGCAGCCGAGGAACCCGCATGAGCCGCCCCCCGAGCCCGCCCAGCCCACCCGGCAGATCCGGCCCGCACCACGCACCCGATTCGAGCTCGTTCCACCCCTCCTCCGATCCCGGCGCGCCCATCAGCTCCGGGGCCTCGATGCGGCGCCTCTGGGTGCTCATGGCCACGGTCTTCGTGGACATGATCGGCGCCATGATCGTGCTGCCGCTGCTGCCCTTCTACGTGCTGCGCATGGGCGCCAAGCCGTCCATCGTCGGACCGCTGGTCTCCACCTTCTTCATCGCCCAGATCGTCTTCTCGCCGCTCTGGGGCCGGCTGTCCGACCGCTACGGCCGCCGCCCGATGATCCTCGCCGGCCTGCTGCTGTCGGCCGCGGCCTACACCCTGTTCGGCCTCGCCCACACGCTGCTGCTGCTCTTCCTCTCGCGCCTGGTGCAGGGAGCCGGCAGCGGCACGGTCGGGGTGGTGCAGGCGTACGTCGGCGACTCCATCGCGCCCGAGGAGCGGGCGAAGGCCCTCGGCTGGGTGACCGCCGCGACCAGCGCCGGCGTGGTCATCGGCCCGATGATCGGCTCGCTGGCGAGCTACTTCGGCCGCTCGGGGCCGGGCTACTTCGCCGCCGGCCTCTGCATGCTCAACGTGCTGTTCGCCGGCCGCTGGCTGCCGGAGTCGAAGCGGCACGACGGCGGCCACGCCGCGGCGCAGGCCGAGCGCTCTCTCTGGCATCGCCTCTGGGAGGTGATGCGCCAGCCGCTGTCGCCGATCGGCTCGCTGATCTGGATCTATGCCATCGGCATGATGGCCTTCATGGCGATGAACGCCGTGCTCAGCCTCTATCTCGGCCACGTCTACGGTGTCACCGAGAAGACCATCGGCTGGTTCTACACCTACGTCGGCGTCATCTCGGTGGTGATGCGCGCGATCCTGCTCGGCCCCGCGGTGCGGCGCCTGGGCGAGGTGGGCGCCATGCGCGCCGGCGCCCTCTCGCTGGCGCTCGGCATGGCGGCGATCCCGCTGCCGGCCTGGCTGCACGCGCCGCAGTCGCTGCGCATCGCCTGCCTGGCGGTGATCGTCACGCTGGTGCCGGTCGGCACCGCCCTGCTCTTCCCGTCCACCACCGCCCTGGTGTCGCGCCGCAGCCCGCGCGAGGAGATGGGCCAGATCATGGGCGTGCAGCAGCTGTTCGGCGGCATCACCCGCTTCCTGGGTCCCATCTGGTCCACCTGGCTCTTCGGCACCAGCGTCGCGCTGCCCTTCTGGGCGGCCTCCATCTTCATGCTCAGCGGCGGCGCCCTCACCTGGCGCATCCGCCGCGAGCCCCGCGCCCGGCCGGTCGCCGCGCCGCCCCCCCCTGGCGAGGTGGTGCAGCTGACCGAGCTCGCCGACCTGCCAGACGCCTGCGCCGCGGCCGAGCTGTCGCAAGAGCAAGCGGCAGCGCCGGCGGCGCCCAGCGCGCTACGCGGCTAGTGGCCGATGAGACCGCTTCGCGGCAGGTGAACGCCTGCCCGGCTTCTCGGTGACCGTGACCGACACCCAGAGCCGGATCCCCCAGGGTGCGCAGCTCCTTGACGGACGTCTCGATGCGCGCGAGCGGGAGCAGGCGGTCTTGGAGGGCTGCCCTGCTCAGACCTGCGAGCGGATCGGCAGCACGACCATCGGCACTCCCATCCATTGCAGGCGGCGCTGGATGAACCAGGAGGTCTCGTTGTGCAGGAGGCGGTAGAAGAAGCGCTCCTGGCGGAAGACCAGCTTGCCGGTGAAGATGGTGGCCTTCGGGTAGATCTGGGCCAGGCGCTTGCAGACCTGGGCGGCCTCGGTGACGACCTCGGTGCCCATCTGGCTGACGCTGTCGGCGGGGAAGCCGAGGCGGCGCGCGAGGTCGACGTACTTGGCGAGGTCTTCCTCGTGGTGACGGGCGAGGGCGTCGAGCTCCTCCTTCCCCTTGAAGGTGCCGGAGTCCACGACCGCGATCGACACGAAGACGAACTGCTTGTAGAGCCCGGGGAAGAAACGCAGGATCGAGAGCATGGTGTGCACGCCGAAGCCGTTGAAGGAGCTCACCAGCAGCACCGCCGTGGGTGCCTTCGGATCGAGCGGGGCCCGGTTCGGCTCGCCGCTGGTCGGCAGCGAGCCGAGCACGTCGTCGAGCTGGCGCAGGCCCGCCTTGGCGCGCTCGTAATGCCCCTGGATCAGGTAGCAGAGGACGACGAACGTCGAGGTGATCAGCACCGTCACCCAGCCGCCGTTGGTGAAGCGTTCGTACAGCGTGATCACCAGGATGCTGGCGCACATCACCAGCGCGATGCCGTGGATGACCAGGTGCCGCCGGCGCCGCGGCTCGCCCCGCTTCGCCCACCAGAAGCGGCTCATGCTGAGCTGTGACAGGGTGAAGGTGAGGAACACGTTGATCGAGTACATGAACACCAGGGTCTGGATGTTGCCGCGCGTGTAGAACAGCATCCCCAGCGCCGCCGCGCCCATCAACAGCACGCCGTTCTGCATCGTCAGCTGCTCGGAGAGGGCGGCGAAGCGGTGCGGGAAGAAGGAGTCGGTGGCCATGTTGGCCATCACCCGCGGCCCGTCGATGAACCCGGCCTGCGCCGCGACGATCAGCAGCAGGCCCTCGGAGACGAGAGTGATCGGCACCAGCCAGTAGCCGAGCGGCAGCCCGCCGACGCGCCAGGCGCCGAAGACGTTCTCGGCGAGGATGGCGTTCATCGTCTTGCCCTCGACGTGGTGGGCGTTGAGCAGCAGGTAGCCGATGAGGATGCCGCCGGCGGTCAGGGCCAGGGACAGCGCCATGTAGAGCATCGTCCGCTTGCCGGTCTCCACCCGCGGCTCGCGCATGATCTGCAGCCCGTTCGACACCGCCTCGATGCCGGTGTAGGTGCCGCCGCCCAGGGCGTAGGCGCGCATCAGCAGCATCGCCATGCCGCCCAGGCCCAGGGTGGCGAGGCCGGAGTGAAAGCCCTGCGCCGCCTGGTGGGCCGCGATCGGCACCTCCGGCAGGTGGCCGAGCACCGACCAGCCGATGAGCAGGGCGTGGGTGGCCAGGAACACCAGGAAGATGGGGAGCAGGGTCTTGATCGACTCCTTGACGCCGCGCAGGTTGAGGGCGATCAGCAGGGCGATGACCAGGTACTCCGAGGGCAGCTTCAGGTGGTGCAGCTGGCGCGGCAGGAAGCTGAAGACGGCGTCGCCGCCCGAGGCGATCGACACCGTGATGGTGAGGACGTAGTCGACCACCAGGGCACAGCCGGAGATCACGCCAATGCGCGGCCCCAGCAGGTGGGAAGCGACCACGTAGCCGCCGCCGCCGGTCGGGAACTGCTCGATGATGCTGGCGTAGGACGCGGAGATGATGAGGACGGTGAGGGCGGTGGCGATGGCCAGGCCGATCGCCAGGTACGTGTGCACGCCCAGGGTGCGGAACGCTTCCTCCGGGCCGTACGCGGACGACGACAGCCCGTCGGCTCCCAGCCCCACCCAGGCCAGGAAGGCGATCAGCGACATCTTGTGGAGCTGGGAGGTGTCGGTGACGTCGCGCGGCGCCCCCAACACGGTCCTGCGGACCCTCTCCGAGAGCGAGCCGTCGAAGGGCTCGCGCTCCTGTCTGCCGTCAGTCACGAACGCTCATCGCCTCCCGGGCGGTGCCTTCGGTACGCCCCTCCGCGCGGCGGCGGTCCGGCTGGCCGATCCAGGCCAGTCAGAGCCGGCGGCGCCGCCATCAGCCCGCGACCGGACGACCACGACACGGACAACAGCACGGACAACAAAAAGAGGCAGGGAGCTTGCGCCGCCCTACCTCTCTAGAATCGTCGGAAGTTGGTTGCGGGGGCAGGATTTGAACCTGCGACCTTTGGGTTATGAGCCCAACGAGCTACCAGGCTGCTCCACCCCGCGCCAGTCCAGCCGCCTCCCGCTTGGAGGCGAAGGCGAATCGTGGCATATCGCGGCCGGGCTGTCAAACTCTCGCTGCCTCTATGCCGTCCGTCTTCGAGACAGGACCATTCCTGCGGTCAACAGCAGCAGCGCCATCGAGATCAAGCCGCATGAGGAGAGCGCGGGAATCGCTTCGGCGATCGCTGTGGCGCAGATCGTGACCGAGCCGTTGCCAGTCGTCGTCAGCACCGAGGACGCGTAGATCGTCCCGCCTGTCGCGACGAACGAACCGCCGCCACCGCCTGCGCCGAATCCGCCCCCGCCCCCGCCGCTATACCCGCCGCCGCCAGCACCAGCACCGACCGCGCCGCCACCGCCACCGCCGAATCCGCCGCTGCCGCCGTTGGTGCCGTTGACAGAGCCAGATCCCCCGGCAGCGTCGCCGGGTGGTGAAACCCGGTGGCCACCTGACCCGAAGAGCGTCGTACCGGCGCCATTGCCGCCAGCGGTGAGAAAGCCTCCCCCTCCGCCCGCGCTGACCGGATTCATCGCGTCCGTTCCGCCAGCACCTCCACTCCCAGCGGTTCCGCCCGCGCCTCCGAAGGTCCCACCGCCGTTGCCGCCGCCTGGCCCAAGCTGGGCGTCCGCGCCGGCGACAGCAAGGAAACCGCCACCTCCTCCGCCAGCGGCAACGAATGCGACTCCGGCCGCCGTGAACACGAAGGATCCACCACCACCTCCGGCCCCGCTCGTCGACAAGGGTCCGTCGCCGCCAGCGCCCCCGACGACGACGTCCAAGGAAAGGAGGGGGCTACTGACAGGAATCCCGGCCTGAAGGTGAGCGCCGTGACTGGCCGCTGATATACCCGAGATCAGCCCGCTCCCTCTCCCTCCCGAGGCGCCATCTGCCGTGATGAGGAGTGCGGTCGTACCGGATGGCACGGAGTAGGTCTGGACGGCACCAGTGGCCGAGAAAGTCTGTGGCGTGCTGACGCAGGCTGGTGGCGCCGGGCTCGCGAAGAGAACGACAGGAGCCGGCACTAGTGCTGCCAAGGCGATGCAGCAGGCAGGGAGATTCCGCATGAGACGCACGTCGGATCGCAGGGCATTGTACCAGGGGCAGGAAAACGAGACGCGAGAGAGGAAGTGGGGTACATGGTGCGTTGCCGCCTCCCGGGGCCTAAGCGCACTACGGCTTCGTCGGGTGTATAGTTCACCCATGAACGAATTGCCCTGCCCGGCTCGACCCGAGATGGTCATGATGCTCCTGCGCACGGCGGAGCGGGTCGAGCGGGTGCTCGAGCGGGCGCTCGAGGGGATCGGGTTGTCCCCGGCCAAGCTGGCGGTGCTCGGCGGCCTGGCCGCGGCGGGCGGCTGCCTGTCGCTGGGCGATCTCGCCCAGCACCGCAGCTGCGTCAAATCCAACATCACCAAGCTGGTCGATCGGCTCGAGGCGGACGGCCTGGTGGCCCGCAGGGACGATCCGACGGACCGCCGCGGGGTGCTGGCCGAGATCACCTCCGAGGGGCGCCGGCTGCAGGCCGAGGGCGAGCGCATCATCGGGCAGGTGGAGGAGGCGCTGACCCGCGACGTCGCCGGGGAGGACACCGCGGCGCTCCGGCGGGTGCTGCGCGAGATCGCGTCCCGGAGCAGCTGATTTTTTTGAGCGAGATCGTTCACCGGAGCACAGTGCTTCAGTCAACCATACGCGCATGAACCAGACATGAACCAGAAAGGGATCGACCCATGACACCCATGTCGCAGGAAGCGACAGCTTCGACTTTGCAGCTGCTCTCGCCGGTCCGGCTCGGAGACCTCGAGCTGCCCAACCGCGTGCTGATGGCTCCCATGACCCGCCAGCGGGCGGCGGCCGGGAACGTGCCGACCGAGCTCAACGCCACCTACTATGCGCAGCGCGCCTCGGCGGGCCTGGTCATCACCGAGGCGACCCAGGTGAGCCCGCAGGGCGGCGCATGCATGCTAGACTCCACCGCCGCCGTCGTGGTGCCCAGCGCGCCTCTTCCCGCCATGGTCCTGCAGCTCATCCGGAGACCCCGCACCCGCCTGCACATCGGCAGCGGCCGCGAGCGCCTGGAGGGTTGGGTCAACATCGACAACCAGGCGCTGCCCGGCGTCGACGTGGTGGCCGACGTCACGCTGGGGCTGCAGTTCTCCAACGTCGAGGCCATCTTCGCCGAGCACTTCATCGAGCATCTGCGGCTCGATCTCGCGGTCGGCTTCCTGTGCGAGGCCTGGCGGGTGCTCGGGCGCGGCGGCTGGCTCCGGCTGTCGACGCCGAACCTCGACTGGGTGTGGGCGACGCACTACCGGCTCGACGGCGAGCCCGAGGTGAAGCGCGCCGCGGCGCTGCAGCTCAACCGCGCCTTTCACGGCTGGCGCCACCAGTTCCTGTGGAACCGCGACATCCTCGGCGAGGCGCTCGCCGCCTGCGGCTTCACCGCCATCCGCTGGTGCGCCTACGGCGAGAGCGAGCTGCCCTACTTCCGCGGTATCGAGCGCCACGAGACCTACGGCGACGCTCCCGAGCTGCCGCACGTGATCATCGTCGAGGCCTGCAAGGGAGAGCCGCGGCCCGAGCGGCTGGCGGAGCTCGAGGCGCTGATCCAGCGCGAGTTCCTGATCCACCTCGCCGACTAGCAGCCAGTCTAGTGGCCCGCCCGGTTCACTCGGTCCTGCTCCTGACGCTGCTGCCGGCGGCCGCGGGTTGCGCCCGCCTTCCGTCCGGCGCGCCGGCCGAGGCGCGGCTGCCGCCGGCGCACAACTTGATCTTCATCCTGGTCGACACCCTGCGCGCCGATCACCTGCCGCTCTACGGCTACCGCCGCGACACCAGCCCGAACCTGACCGCCCTGGGGCGCGAGTCGTTGCTGTTCTCGAACGCCCGCAGCCAGGCGTCGTGCACCTTCCCGTCGGTCAACTCGATGCTGACCTCGCGGTCCGGCGCTGCGTTCCTCGGCCAGCCCGGCGGCGCCATGGGTTTGCCGGCCGGCATTCCCGGGCTGGCGGAGATGCTGCGCGCGCGCGGCTTCGGCACCCACGCCGTCTCGGCGAGCCCGATCGTGCGCCGAAGCCCGGGGCGCTTCAACCCCGGCGGCGGCTTCGGACGCGGCTTCGACACGTTCCAGGAAGACTGCGTCTGGAAATCCGCCGACTGCGTCACCGACCAGGCGCTGCCGCACCTCGCGCGCGACGCGCGGCCGCTCTTCCTCTATCTGCATTACCTCGACCCGCACGGCCCCTACGCCCCTCCCGCCGCGTACCGGCACCGCTTCGCGCTCGGCCAACCGGCGAAGGACTTCGTGCGCCAGGGCGATCCCAATCCGATCTCCAATTGGCTTTACAAGCACGCGCCGAATCCCGGCCTGACCGCGGCGGATCTGAGCTACCTGGTCGACCTCTACGACGACGAGATCGCTTTCTTCGATTCGCAGCTCGCACGGCTGCTCGCCGCCGCGCGCGCCGCCGGGCTGCTCGACGATTCGATCGTCGTCTTCGCCGCCGATCACGGCGAGGAGTTCCTCGAGCACGGCGACGTCAAGCACTGTCACAACCTGTTCGACACCACCATCCGCACCCCGCTGCTGCTGCGCGTTCCCGGCGCGCATCCGCGCGTGGTCGCCGAGCCGGTCTCGAACCTCGACATCGTGCCGACGGTGCTGGAGCTGCTGGCCGGAGACGGCCCTGAGCGCAGGCCGGGCGAACGCGATGACGCGCGCTCGTCCCGCGCCGCCGGTCCGCCCGGCGCCGCGTTCGAGGGGCGCAGCCTGCGGCCGGCCGTCCTGGGACGGCCGCTGCCGCCGGTCTACCAGTGGGCCGCCCAGGGCGCGCGGCGCAGCGTCGCCGACGGGCGCCTCAAGCTGGTGCAGGACCTCGGCACCGGGAGCTTCGCGCTCTACGATCTCGCCGCGGATCCCGGCGAGACGCGGGACGTGCTCGCCCTTCGCCGGCGCGATTTCCAGCGCCTGCGCGGCGCCCTCGCCGCCTGGCTGGCGCGCACCGAAGGCGGGCCGGCCGCCGGCAGCGTGCGCCGCGCCGAGGAGGCCGATCGGCGCCTGCGCTCGGTCGGCTATCTCGACCACTGAAGCGCCAGGACACGACTCTCGCTTGAGACGCCGTGCGTTTACGGCTAACCTTGAGGCATCGAGCAAGCGCCGCCGCCAGCCGGAGGAGAGGGCATGTTCAGCAGCGAAGAGATCGTGGCGCGCGAGATCCTGGACTCGCGCGGCAACCCGACGGTCGAGGTCGAGTGCGTGCCGGCGGGCGGCGGCGCCGGGCGGACGGCGGTGCCTGCGGGCGCCGAGGACAAGAGCCGCCTCGACCGCCTGCTCCGCATCGAGGAGGAGCTGGAGGGCGTCGCCACCTATCCAGGGGCCGCCGCCTTCCCGCGCTGGCCGGCTTGAGGGATCCTGGGACAGCGCGGGGCCCCGCCCGCGCCGATTCTTCGCGCCCGGTGCTGCTGGCCGCCGTCCTGCTCTTCGTCCTCCTGCTCGGCGCCGCCGGCCTGAAGAGTTATCGCGACCTCACGGCCGCCAGGGCGCATGAGAAGCAGCTCGCATTCCGGATCGACGAGACGCGCAACGGCATCGACCGCCTGCGCGGCCGCATCGACCGGCTGCGCAGCGATCCCGCGACGCTGGAACGGCTGGCGCGCGAGGACCTCGGCCTGGTGCGCCGGCAGGACGTGGTGATCGAGCTGCCGCGTGCCGCCGCCGCGCCGCCGAGCCCGCCGCCGGCGCGGCCGTGACGGCGGGACCCGCCGCGCGGCCACGTGGCGGCAACGGCGCCGCCACCGCGGACCGCCTTGCCCTGGCGGCCGCCCTGGCGTTGCTGCTGGCGCTGGCGCTCTACGGGTCCCGCGTCCACTGGGTCGAGGAGGCCGGCACCGCCGAGCGCGACGGCTACGTCGGCCAGGCGGAGCTGCTGCGCTCCGGCTCGCTGCCGCGCGACCCCTACCGGCCGCTGCTCTACCCGCTGCTGACCGCGGCGCTGTCGCCGCTGGCCGGCGGCCCTTTCGCCGCCGCGCGGCTGCTGTCGAACCTTGCCGCGGCCGGCCTCGCCTGGCTGGCGTACGCCTACGGGCGGCGGCTGGCCGGCGCCGCGGCGGGCGGCTGGGCCATGGCGCTGGCCGCCGTCAACCCGAATCTCTGGATCATCGGCCAGCACGTCACCACCGACATGCTCTTCGCGGCGCTGGCGGCCGCCAGCCTGCTGGCCGGCCTCCGCTACCTGCAGGCGCCGGCGGCGGCACCGGCCCTGGCGGCCGGCCTGGCGCTGGGGCTGGCCGCCTTCACGCGGTCGAATGCCCTGTTCCTGGTCCCGGCGCTGGCGGCCGCCTGGCTCTTGGCGGCGCTGGCGGCACCTACGGAGCCGGAGCGGGAGCCGGCGAACGTTGAGCCTGCGCCGCTGGAGCCTGCGGCACGGGAGCCCGCGGCGCGGGAGCCGGCGGCACGGGAGCCGGCGGCACTGGAGCCCGCGACGTGGGTGCCGGCGAGCGGTCCGCGCCGCGTTGGCCCGGGCCGGCGCCTCGGCCATCTCGCGCTGGCCGCCGCCGCGGCCGTCGTCGTCCTGCTGCCGCACTGGGCGCTCCGCCATGCCCAGTTCGGCAATCCCTTCTACGACGAGAACTGGAAGAACCTGGCCCTGAAGCTCTACGGCTGGCCCGACTGGTCCTACCTCGACCGGGTGCCGTTCCGTTCGCTTGCCGCGGTCGTGGCGCACGATCCGGCGGCGGTGCTGCGCGGCGGGCTGGCCGAGCTCCGGCGCTTCGCCACCGCGGGAGCCGCCCAGCTCCTCGGCACCTGGGCCCACGTCGTGCTGTTCGGCGCCGGCGCGCTCTGGGCGGTGGCGCCGCGCGGCGCGCGGGCGCTCCAGCGGCCGCGGCGAACCCGCCGCGCGGCCGCCTGGCTGCTGTTCGCGCTCGGCACCTTCCTCGTCGCGACGGCGTTCGCGTTCTTCACCTGGGGGCGGCTCCTGCTGCTGCTCCTCCCCGGGGCCTATGCCCTGGGCTTCGCGCCCTGGGGCGGGGCGCCGGACGGGCGTGACGACGCCGGCGTCGACCTCTTCGGTGGCCGCCGCCGCCTCGTCCTGGCCGCCATCGGCGCGGCAGCGGTGCTGCTGCTGGCGGTCAAGACCTTCGCCTACCGCCTGCCTGCCTTCGCCGCTCGCCACCCCTATGTCGAGGTCGAGATGTTGCAGCGCCTGGACGCCGAGCTGCCGGCCGGCGCGGCGCTGGGCGGCTCGTCGCCGTTCCTCGGGCGATACCTGCGGCACCGATATGTCGCGCTCCCCGACGCCCTCGGGCCGGAGACCGCCCGGCCCGACCTCTACTACGCGAAGCTGCGGCCGCTGCTGCGGCGGGAAGGCGTGGCCTACCTGGTGATCGGCACGGTGGACCTGCGGTCGCGGCCGCCGCAGCTGCTCGGTCCGCGCGCGCCGGTGTCCTGGCTGGCGGCGGCCGGCGCAGAGCGCGGCGTTGCCGTCTGGAGGGTGACGCCGGGATAGAAGGGAATCGGCGGGTGGGAAGAGGCGGCCGCTGCGCCCCGCCGGCAACGCCGGCAGGGCGCGGGAACTATGGGCGCGGAAGTGGTCAGGAAATCTTGACGACGTTCTTCGCCTGCAGGCCCTTCGGCCCCTCGACCACCTCGAAGGAGACGCGGTCTCCCTCGTTCAGGGTGCGGAATCCCTCGGCGATGATCGAGGCGTGGTGGACGAACACGTCCGCGCCGCGCTCACGCACGATGAAGCCGTACCCCTTGGCGTCGTTGAACCACTTCACGGTTCCTTGCTCGGGCATACTTTTGCTCCTTGAAACAGGTTGTTTTTGGTCGCCGCGATCAGGGCGGCATGTATCTCCCACCTCCACACCTGACAACCAGGGTGAGGACAGACTCCATCGATCCAGCTCAAACCGCTATCGAGGCGTGGCTCGGAACTCGCGTCCGATCCTCCTCTTCATCTGCCAAGCCCATGAATCCCAGACGTTCCGTGTCGTATCGGCGGAGGCGTGGATTATGGGTTCGCGGTTCTTGCGGGATCTACAAGGTATTTCGTGCGCACTGATCGGCTTGGTGCTGCGGAGAAGTTACAGAGGGAGTAAGTCTTTGAGTCCAATCCTTGACGCGCAGAATGTAGTCGGGAGTATGGCACCGGCCCCGGCGGAATGCAAGAGCCTCGACGGGTCGGATTTGCCGGTAGTGTCCTTGCTGGATTGTCCTTGCCCCCTCCCGCCGTTTGGGCGAGGGTCTGCAGTCCTACACCGCCGCCCTCTAGGCTTGGACCCTCGCCCAAACGGCGCGAGGGAGGCAAGGGCAATCCAGCAAGCTAGGACACTACCGATCGGCCTAGAGCACCTCGAAGCGCGGCGGCCCGGCGACCACCTCGCCGATCTCGGCGGCGCGGTGGCCCGAGGCGGCGAGCGCCGCGAGCAGCGGCGGCACCGAGGCCTCCGGCAGCGACAGCAGCAGCCCTCCCGAGGTCTGCGGGTCGAAGAGGATCTCGCGCTGCACGGCGCTGAGTCCGGCCCGGTCGGTGAAAGCGGCGGCGACGTTGCGCGCGTTCGCATCGGTGCAACCGGTGCTCACGCCACCCGCCGCCAGCCGATGGAAGCCGTCGTGGACCGGTAGTCGCGCAAGCTCTACGCGCAGGCCGACTCCGGAGGCGCGCGCCATGCCGAGTGCGTGCCCGGCCAGCCCGAAGCCGGTGACGTCGGTGGCCGCCGCCGCGCCGTGCGCCAGCGCCAGGCGCGAGGCCGCGGCATTGAGCCGCTCCATTTCGCGCAGGGCGGGCTCCAAACCTGCCTCGTCGAGCTTGTCGATCTTGAAGGCGTTGATCAGCACCCCGGTCCCCAGCGGCTTGGTGAGCACCAGCCGGTCGCCGGGGCGGGCGCCGGCATTGGTGAGCAGGCGGCCGGGCGCGGCCTCGCCGATCACCGCCAGGCCGAACTTGAGCTCGGGATCGCGCACCGTGTGCCCGCCGAGCAGCGCTCCCCCCGCCTCGCCGAGCGCCGCGGCGGCGCCTTCGAGGATGGCGGCGAGGACCCCGTCGGGCACGTCCTCGGGGAAGCAGCAGAGATTGAGGGCGAACAGCGGCTCGCCGCCCATGGCGTAGACGTCGGAGAGCGCGTTGGCGGCGGCAACCCGCCCGAAGCGGCGCGGGTCGTCGCACACCGGGGTGATGAAATCGGCCGTGGCGATCAGGGCGCGGCCGTCGAGAAGGAAGACTCCGGCATCGTCGGCCGTCTCCGGTCCGACCAGCACCCTCTCGTCGCGCCCGGTGACGCGGGCGAGAGGGCCGATCAGCTGCGCCAGGTCCCCCGGACCTATCTTGGCGGCTCAGCCGCCCGACGTGGCGCAGGCAGTCAGGCGGAACTTCCGCCGCGGCCATGCCATGGCGGCGGATTGTACCCTGCCGCCGGCGGTGCTCGCCGCGGCCGGGCCGCGGTCGGCGGATCTCCTCGTTACCTCCCTTTGGGCGAGGCGCTGGGGTGGTGGATTCCGGGGGGCGGTGGTATGCGGCGCCTCGCCCAAAGGTCGGCAGCGAGGAGATCCGCCGACCGCGGCCCTGGCTCTCCTCCCCGGCCAGCTAAGCTCTACGGCCACTGTAGACTACCCGCCGTCGCCAGGGACCGAGGAGCCGGGTCTCGCGGGCAGTCCTCGATCGACAGGAGGTTTCCGATGTACAGCAGGCTTTCGACCTCGCTGGTGGCCGAGCTCATCGGCACCTTCGCGCTGATCTTCATCGGCGCCGGCAGCGTGGCCCTGTCCCTCCACCTGGTCGGCATCGCCCTCGCTCATGGCCTGGTGGTGGTCGGCTTCGCCTATGCCTACGGCCACATCTCGGGCGCCCACATCAACCCCGCGGTGACCCTGGGCGTCTGGGCGGCCGGCAAGATCGACGCCGTGCGTGCCGGCGCCTACGTCGCCGTGCAGCTGGCCGGCGGCATCCTGGGCGCGCTGGCGCTGCGCTGGGTGCTCGGCGGCACCGCCACCGGCCTCGGTGCCACCCGCCTCGCCCAGAACCTCGATCTCCATGGGACGCCCTACACGGTGACCCCGGCGGTAGGCCTCTTCGTCGAAGCCCTCATCACCTTCTTCCTGGCCAACGCGGTGATGAATGCCGGCATCAGCGGCAAGGCGACGATCCCGGGCGGCCTCGCGATCGGGCTCACCCTGACCTTCTGTATCCTGATGGCGGGGCCGCTGACCGGCGCCAGCGCGAACCCGGCGCGGACGCTGGGTCCGGCGGTGGCGACCGGCCTCTACGACGACATCTGGGTGTACTTCGCCGGGCAGGCGGTGGGCGGCCTGGCCGCGGGCCTGCTCTACAAGGGCGTCTTCGCGGAAGAGTAGCCAGCCCGCCGGGCGTCGCGGAGCAAGTCCGCCGGGCGTCGCGGAGCCAGGCCCGTCTGCAGCGCCTCGCGGCGGATCCAGAGCGCCGCAAGATACGTGTTGCAACACGCTCAGTTTGGTGTTATAACACTAATCTATGGGCGACGCACTCCGCCACCGCATCCAGCAGGTCCATTTCGAGAGCGCCGTGCAGGAGGCGTTCTTGAACGTCCTCGTGACGGCCGATCACCTGCGCGCGCAGACCGAGCGGCTGTGCGCGGAGTTCGGCCTCACGGCGAGCCAGTACAACGTCCTGCGCATCCTGCGCGGCGTCCACCCCGAGGGGCATTCGCGCTGCGAGATCGCCCGCCGGATGATCGAGCGGGCCCCGGACGTCACCCGCCTCGTCGACCGCCTCGAGAAGCGCGGCTGGGTGGAGCGCGACCGCAGCGAGCGCGACCGGCGGCTGTCGATCAGCCGCATCACCCCGGCGGGCCTCGAGCTGCTGGAGACGATCGGCCCGCGGCTCATGGAGGTGCAGCGCGACTTCGCCGCACGGGTGCCGGAGAAGGACTGCCGCGAGCTTTCCCGGATCTGCGAGGAGATCTACGGCGAGGCAGGCGGGTGACGGAGCAGGCCGGAGCCCCTCGGGGCGCGGAGCGTCCCCGGCGGCCGCCCTCGCCCGCACCCCGCGGTTCGGTGAGTCAGGTTGGAAGCGTACCCCCGTAGCCAGGACACTACCAAACCGTCCGATCATGAGGAGACACAGATGAACGCACATCTTTCGTGGATCTCGCGCCTGCTGCTGTCCGCCATCTTCATCCTCTCCGGCTTCAACAAGATCACCCACTTCGCCGACATGAGCGGCTTCCTGGCGAGCCTTGGCTGGCCGGCGCCGGGCCTGTGGTTGACGCTGGCGATCCTCTTCGAGGTGCTCGGCGGCCTCGGTCTGCTGCTCGGCTTCCGGGTGCGCTGGGCCTCCCTGGCGCTGATCCTCTTCACCGTCCTCGCCACGGCCCTCGTCCACGGCGCGCTGCTCAGCCACGCCGCCGACGCCATGGGCAAGCAGGACCAGATGGCCCACATCCTCAAGAACATCGCCATCATCGGCGGCCTGCTCAAGTACTACCTCGACGGCGCGGGCCGCTACGCGCTCGACCCCGAGCCGGGGGCCGCCGTCTGAGTCGAGGCAGGCCCGTCTCGCGCCGCCCGCCGCCCGCGGCCGTCTCGGTCGCCAGGGTCTCCATGACCGGGCCGAGTCCCTCCTCGGTTCAGCGCAGCTCGAGCACGCCGAAGCGGTCGGGGCGGTGGAAGTCCGGCGGGTCGGTGAGGGTCGGCGACCAGCAGCTCAGCTCCGGCGGGCTGCCGCGCGGGCGCTCGATGCGGTAAAAGTTGGCGCGCCAACGGCGGGGTGGCTGGCCGGCAGCCGGCCAGCTCCCGGCGGGAAGCGCCGTCTCTGTGGCCTTCCCCTCGGGGCCTGCCAGCGCCGTCCAGGGGATGGCGAGCTCCGCCCACCAGTCCTGGACTGGCCGCGGCTCCGCCTGTCGCCAGTCGCGGCACCCCGGCTCGGAGGATCCGGCCGGCCCCGCCTGCCATTCCAGGCCCCGGCACTCCCAGGAGGTGTCGGCCGCGAGGTCTGACCGCAGCCCGGTGGGGTTCTCGATGCGGGCGGCGAACAGCACGCCGAGCGGGCTGACCTCGAGCTCCCAGTAACGCCGCGGATCGCGCATGCCGGGCGCCAGGAACACCTCGACGGCCTCCTCGAGGTAGATGGGGTCGTTGCGGCGGCGCCAGGTCCCCCAGGCGTCGCGGTCGGCGCACTCGAAACGGACATAGAGAGCGCGCGCGTCGTGCGCGAGGCGCACCCTGGTGGCCTGCGTGGCCGCGGCGCTGCCGTCCGCGAGCACGAAGGGCGCGAGGACGGCGGCCCGCGCCCAGGGGAAGTCCGCCAGCGCCGGCGGCGCAGTGCCGGCCCGGTCCCGTTCCACGCGCGGCACCCTCGCCCGCGGCACGCCGGCGCTCCCGCCACTCCCGGCACTCCCGGCACTCCCGGCGCTCCCGGCGCTCCCGGCACTCCCGGCAATCATCGCGAGCGGATTCTCTCCGGCCGGAGGTCCGCTCGTCTACAATGGGCGCCGTTCCGCCTTCGGCGTCCAGGAGACCTCGCACCGCATGAGCGTCCGCCAACCGATTCGTCACGAATGCCGCGAAAGCCGCGAGCGCCACGGGCGGAGCCGGCTCGCCACCGCCGTCATCGCCGCCGCCGTCGCGCTGCTGCTCGCCGCCGGCCAGGCGGAGGCCCGGCGTCCGGGCGGCGGCCACGCCTATTCGGGATCGAGCCATGCCTCCGGTCCTTCATCGAGCGGCATGCGGCTCGCGTCCAACCGTCCGGGCGGCGGTCACACCTTCTCCGGGAGCCGTCCGGGCGGCGGCCACACCTTCTCGGGCGGCAGCTCCCGCGGCGGCTCCTTCGGCTCGGGGCCGCACCTCGGCGGCGCCCCGCTGCTCGGCGCCGGCGGCTGCGGCATCGGCGGCTGCTTCATGCTCCTGGTGCTGATCGTCGTCGTGCTGGTCGTCCTCTACATGATCAACAAGAGCCGCGGCGGCGGCGGCGGCCCGCCCGCGCCTCCCGCCGGCCAGGGTCCGCAGGGCCCGCCGCCTTCCCAGGACCTCGAGGCGATCCGCGGCCTCGATCCGGAGTTCTCGGTGGTGCTGTTCGAGGACTTCGCGTACGCCCTCTACGCCAAGGCCCACGAGTCGCGCGCCAACCGCCAGGAGCTCGATGCGCTGGCGCCCTACCTGAGCGCCGAGGCGCGCGCCGAGCTGGCCAGCCGGCCGCCGGCCGGAGCGCCGGTCTCGGGTGTCGTGATCGGCGCCATGCGCGCCGTCGACCTCCGCCTGCCGAGCGGCAGCGAGCCGCGGCCGCAGGTCGGAGTCGTGCTCGAGTTCGAGTCCAACATGACGGTCGGCGCCGGCACCGGGGATGCCACCCAGTACGTCCGCGAGCGCTGGCGCCTGGTGCGCGACGCCGCCGTGCGCAGCCGGCCGCCCCAGGCGGTGCACAGCTTCCACTGTCCCAACTGCGGCGCGCCGTTCGGTCCCGGCGGCGGCGACCGTTGCGAGTACTGCGGCGAGGTCGTATCGGGTGGGCGCTTCGACTGGAGCGTGGTCGCGACGGAACCGCTCGAGATCGAGTCCCGTCCGCCGGCGCTGACCGGCACGGTGGAGGAGGTGGGCAACGACTGGCCGACGATCGTGCACCCCGCCCTGGCCGAGCGCTGGGCGGAGCTGCAGCAGGCCGATCCGGCGAGCGGCGAGCAGGCGCTGGCCGCCCGCCTGCAGTTGATCTATACCGAGCTCAATCCCGCCTGGACCGCGCTCGACCTGCGGCCGGTGCGCGGCTTCGTCTCGGACGGCCTCTTCGACTACCTGCAGTACTGGATCGCCGCCTACCGGCACCAGGGGCTGAGCAACCAGCTGCGCGACATGCGCCTGACCCGCCGGCAGCTGGCCAAGGTGGTCCGCGACCGGCACTACGACGCGGTGACCTTCCGCATCTGGGCCAGCGGCCGCGACTTCACCGTGCGCCAGGCCAACGGCGAGGTGGTGGGCGGCAACCCGAACGCGGACCGCGACTACTCCGAGTACTGGACGCTGATCCGCGGCGCCGGCGTGCGCGGCGCGCCCCGCGCCGACAAGAACTGTCCGAACTGCGGCGCGCCGCTCGACGTGAACATGGCCGGGCAGTGCACCCACTGCGACGCCAAGATCACCAGCGGCGAGTTCGACTGGGTGCTGAGCAAGATCGAGCAGGACGAGTCCTACTCTGGTTAGCGGGATTCGACCGGTGATCTGGGCCAAAGTCATCGATCAGAACCGCTGCATCGGCTGCCACGCCTGCACGACGGCCTGCAAGTCCGAGAACGAGGTCCCCCTCGGGGTGACCCGCACCTATGTCAAGTACGTGGACGTCGGGGTCTTCCCCCAGGCGCGGCGGGCGTTCCAGGTGACGCGCTGCAACCAGTGCGACGACGCCCCCTGCACCGCCGCCTGCCCCACCAGCGCGATGTTCCGGCGGCCCGACGGCATCGTCGACTTCGACAAGTCGATCTGCATCGGCTGCAAGGCCTGCATCGCCGCCTGCCCTTACGACGCTATTTTCATCAATCCCGAGGACCACTCGGCCGAGAAGTGCAACTTCTGCGCGCACCGCCTGGACGTCGGCCTCGAGCCGGCCTGCGTCGTCGTCTGCCCCACCGAGGCCATCCTGGTCGGGGACCTCGACGACCCGGCCTCGCAGGTGTCGCGGATCGTCCATCGCGAGGCGGTCGCGGTGCGCCGCCCGGAGAAGGAGACGCGGCCGAAGCTCTTCTACCGCGGCGCCCACCAGGCGACGCTCGATCCGCTGGCCGCCCGCCGGCCGCCCGGCGGCCTCTTCTCCTGGAGCCAGCAGCGCCGAGGCGGCGAGCACGTTGTCTCGGGCCATCCCTTCCAGGCGGGGCACGCCGCCCGCGCGGCGCCGGCGGCGTCGGCGCCCCGGCCGCGGGCGGGCAACTCCGCCGCCGCCGCCGTGCTCGCCTACGACGTCTCCCACGGGGTGCCATGGGACTGGCGCGTGAGCCTCTACACCCTGACCAAGGGGATCGCTGCCGGCGTCTACCTGGTGGCCGTGCTGCTCATGGCGCTGGGCCGGCTGAGCGCGACGAGCCGGGTCTGGCTCTTCGACGTCCCCATCCTGGCCGGCGCCTTCCTGGCGGTGACCGGCGCTCTCCTCGTCTGGGATCTCGAGCATCCCGCACGCTTCTACCTGATCTTCACCCGGCCTCAGTGGCGCAGCTGGTTGGTGCGGGGAGCGTTCCTGATCGCCGGCTATGCGGCGGTGCTCGCGGTCCATCTCCTGGCCGCCGTCGCCGGCCGGCCGCAGCTGACCCGGGAGCTGATCTGGGTGGGCCTGCCGCTCGCCCTCCTGACCGCCGTCTACACGGCGTTCCTCTTCGCCCAGGCCAAGGCCCGCGATCTCTGGCAGAACCCCCTGCTGCCGCCGCACCTGGCGCTGCAGTCCGTGCTCGCCGGCGCCGCGGTGCTGGCGATCGCGGCCCTGTTCGAGCCGCTGCAGCTGGTGCCGCTGCTCGGCATCCTGGCGGCGGCGGGCGTGTTGCACCTCGCCGTCGTGGCCGGCGAGTGCACGCTGCCGCACGGCACCGCGCACGCGCACCTGGCGACGCGGGAGATGCTGCGCGGCCGCCTGTGTGGCTGGTTCTGGGCGGGGATCGTGCTGGCCGCGGCCGGTGCGGCGCTGGCATGGTCCGGCGCCGCGACAGCCGCCTCCGGCCTGGCCGACGCGCGCGCCGTCGCGGCCGCGGGGTCCTCCGCCAGCGCGGCACAGGCCGGAGTGGGCTTGTTCTCCGCCGCCCTGGCCGCGACCGTCGCCGTCTTTGCCGGCTCGGCGGCAGCCATCCTCGGCCTCGCCGGCCTCCTCGCCCACGAGCACGCCTACGTGCAGGCGGGCCAATCGGTGCCGCTGGCATGACCGTCGAAGATCTCGGACGCAGACTCAGCGCGGCGCGGGCGGCGACGGAGGCGCGCGGCGAGACGTTCTACCCGGGCGCCAGCCGGGTCCACCTCGCGTCCTTCCCGCCCAAGGAGCGCTGGGACGACTGGGTCGAGCTCGACTCCCGGGCCTGGCCGCGGCGGGTGGAGCGCCGCTACCTGCTGGTGCCGACGACCTGCTTCAACTGCGAGTCCGCCTGCGGCCTGCTCGCCTACGTGGACCGCGAGAGCCTGCAGATCCGGAAGTTCGAGGGCAACCCCGAGCACCCGGGCTCGCGCGGCCGCAACTGCGCCAAGGGGCCGGCAACCCTCAACCAGGTCACCGATCCCGACCGCATCCTGTATCCGCTCAAGCGCGCCGGCCGCCGCGGCGAGGGGCGCTGGGAGCGGGTGGCCTGGGACGAGGCCCTCGACGACCTCGCCGGGCGCATCCGCCGGGCCATCGTCGAGCGACGCCAGGGCGAGATCATGTATCACGTCGGCCGCCCGGGAGAGGACGGGTTCACCGAGCGCGTCCTCGCCAACTGGGGCGTGGACGGCCACAACACGCACACCAACATCTGCTCCGCGGCGGCCCGCGCCGGCTACGAGCTCTGGTGCGGCATCGACCGGCCGAGCCCCGATCACGCCAACGCCAAGGTCATCCTGCTGGTCAGCGCCCACCTCGAGAGCGGGCACTACTTCAATCCGCACGCCCAGCGCATCATGGAAGGCAAGCAGCAGGGCGCCAAGCTGATCGTCCTCGACTCGCGGCTGTCGAACACCGCCACCCATGCCGACGTCTGGGCGGCGCCCATCCCGGGTTCCGAGGCCGCCATCTTCCTCGCCGTCGCCAACCACCTGATCCAGCACCGCCTCTACGACCGGAACTTCGTGCGCCGCTGGTGGAACTGGCAGCAGTATCTCGAGGCGGAGCACCCGGAGTTGCCGCCGACCTTCGCCAGCTTCGAGTCGGTGCTGGCGTCGCTCTACGAGAGCTACACCTTCGACTTCGCGGCCGCCGAGTCCGGGGTCGCCGCCGCGGTGCTCGAGGAGATCGCCGCGGCGGTCGGCGGCGCCGGCACCCGCCTGGCGACCCACACCTGGCGCAGCGCCGCCTCGGGCAACCTCGGCGGCTGGCAGGTCGCGCGCACGCTGTTCCTGCTCAACGCCCTGCTCGGCGCGGTGGCCACCCCGGGAGGCACCTATCCCAACGCCTGGAACAAGTTCGTGCCCCGGCCCATCCACCTGCCGCGCCACCCCGAGCACTGGAACGAGCTGACCTGGCCGCAGGAGTATCCGCTCGCCACCTACGAGCTCTCGTTCTTGCTGCCGCATCTCCTCAAGGACGGCCGCGGCAGGCTCGACGTCTACTTCACCAGGGTCTACAACCCGGTGTGGACCAACCCCGACGGCTTCTCCTGGATCGAGGCGCTGACCGACGAGCGGCTGGTCGGGCTGCACGCGGCGCTCACCCCGACCTGGAACGAGACCGCCTACTTCGCCGACTACGTCCTGCCGATGGGCCACGGAGCCGAGCGTCACGACGTCCACTCCTACGAGACCCATGACGCGCAGTGGCTGGGCTTCCGCCAACCGGTGCTGCGGGCGGCGCGCGAACGGCTGGGCGAGACGGTGAGCGACAGCCGGGAGACGAACCCCGGCGAGGTCTGGGAGGAGAACGACTTCTGGCTCGAGCTCACCTGGCGCATCGATCCCGACGGCACTCTCGGCATCCGCAAGTTCGCGGAGTCCGCGGCGCGCCCCGGCGAGCGCCTGGGGGTGGACGAGTACTACCGCTACATCTTCGAGCATTCCGTTCCCGGGCTGCCGGAGCGCGCCGCCGCGGAGGGCCTCGAGCCGCTGGCCTTCATGCGCCGCTACGGCGCCTTCGAGATCGCCCGCGAGATCGGCCCGCTGCACGAGCGCCAGGTGCCGCCCGCGGAGCTCGAGGACGTGGCGGAAGACCGCTACGGCCGCGTCTACACGCGCGCTCCGAAGGCCGCCTCTCCCAACCTCGTGCCGGTGGGCAACCCCGATCCGGATGCCGAGGGGCGGCGGCCGGCCGGCGTGCGCGTGGACGGCACGGTGCTGGCGGGGTTCCCCACTCCCAGCGGCCGGCTCGAGTTCTACTCGTCCACCCTGGCGGGCTGGGGCTGGCGCGAGCAGGCGCTGCCGGCCTATGTCAGGAGCCACGTCCATCCGCGGAGCCTGGGGCCGGACCGCCTCTGCCTGATCTCCACCTTCCGGCTGCCGGTGCACATCCACACCCGCAGCGCCAACGCCAAGTGGCTCGACGAGATCGCGCACAGCAACCCGCTCTGGATCCATCCCGTCGACGCGGCGCGGCTCGGCATCGAGACCGGCGACCTGGTGCGGATCGAGACCGACATCGGCCACTTCGTCGATAAGGCATGGGTGACCGAGGGCATCCGGCCCGGGGTGGTGGCCTGCAGCCATCACATGGGCCGCTGGAAGATCGACGATCCGCGCCGGCCGGGTGGGCGGGGCGCGCCGGGGGGCGGGCCGGCGGGGCCGGACGGGCACGACCAGCCGGGCCAGCCCGGCCAGCGCCAGCTGATGGCCACGGTCGCGCTCGGCCACGAGGGCAGCCGCTGGACGATGCGCCGCCGTGCCGGCGTCGCGCCCTACGCTTCGAGCGATCCCGACACGGCGCGGATCTGGTGGACCGACGTCGGCGTCCACCAGAACCTCACCTTCCCCGTCCATCCGGACCCGGTCTCGGGCATGCACTGCTGGCACCAGGCGGTGCGGGTGCGGAAGGCCGGGCCGGGCGACCGCTACGGCGAGATCGCCGCCGACACCGCGAGGGCGCACGAGATCTACCTGGAATGGCTCGCCACGACGCGCCCGGCGAGCCGCCACTCTCCGGACGGCACGCGCCGGCCGCACTGGCTCATCCGGCCGCTCCGCCCGTCGCGCGAGGCCTACCGGCTGCCGCGCTCCGGCCCGGCGGCCCCGACGGCGGCCGTCGGCGCCCGCCCCGATCGCCAGGAGTAGCCGGCTGGTGTCCCGCTCGGTTCATTCGCATGCTAATCGCGCCGTCCATCCGTGTTCCTGGCAAGGTGTCGCCGACGAGGCATAGTCGAACTTATGTCGAGGAGGCGGCCGCCGAGTCCACCATTGGCGGCACTCCCGGCAGGTCGCAACGCCCAGGGACGCGGAGGGCAAGCGAGTAGCATGCGAATGAACCGAGCGGAACACTAGTGGAGCCGGAGCTTTTCCGCGCCCTGGGCGCCCTCTCCGAGACGCCGCGTCCCGACCTGCAGCCGATCGCCGACCTCCTGGATCTCGGGCCGCTGCCGGGCCGCGCCGCGCACGGCGAGCTGTTCCTCTTCCAGCTCTACCCCTATGCCTCCGTGTACCTGGGCGCCGAGGGGATGATGGGCGGCGAGGCGGCGGACCGGATCGCCGGCTTCTGGCGCGCGCTCGGGCAGACGCCGCCCGCGGAGCCCGATCACCTGGCGGTGATGCTCGGCCTCCACGCCCGGCTCGGCGAGCTCGAGGAGCAGGCGGCGGACCCGCCGGCGCGCGAGCGCTGGCGGCACGCCCGCGCGGCGTTCCTGTGGGAGCATCTGCTCTGCTGGCTCCCCATCTTCCTGCTGAAGCTCGACGACCTCTCAGGGATCGGCGGCTCCGGGCCCTCCGGCAGCTCCGGCAGGGCGATCGGAGCGTCCGGGCAGACCCCCCCGGCCGGCGATGCCGGCGAGTCCGGCGTGGCCGCCCCCTTCTACCTGCGCTGGGCTGCTCTCCTTGGCGACGCGCTGCGGGCCGAGGCGGCGGTCCTGCCCTTGCCCGAAGGTCCGGAGCGCCTGCCGCTCCACCTGCGCGCGGCGCCGCCTGGCATCGATCCGCGGCGCGACGGCCCGGAGGGCTTCCTCGCTTCGCTGCTCTCGCCGGCGCGCACCGGCATGGTCCTGGCTCGCGCCGACCTGGCTCGCGCCGCCCGCGACCTGGGCCTCGGCCTGCGCCTCGGCGAGCGCCGCGTGACGCTGCGGGCGATGCTCGAGCAAGACGCCAGTCCGGTGCTGGGCTGGCTGGGCGGCAAGGCCGCGGCCTGGGCCGGCCGGCACCTGCCGGAGGTCCATGTCTCGCCGTCGCTGGCGGCCTGGTGGCATGAGCGCGCGGCAGCCACGGAGCGCTTGCTGGGCGAGCTGCGGGCTGGGATCTGACCGCGCGGCGCACCGATCGCGGCACGACGGTAGTGGGTCAGCTTCCCTCGGCGTCCCTTTGGGCGAGGGGCC
>Ga0307477_10000053_pt1 | contig 179840 bp, 160 predicted proteins | sample atmos_gasesECM2C_FD_203316 | JGI IMG/M metagenome (GOLD analysis project Ga0307477, IMG submission 203316) | Hardwood forest soil microbial communities from Morgan-Monroe State Forest, Indiana, United States - atmos_gasesECM2C_515 | ecosystem: Environmental > Terrestrial > Soil > Temperate...
CTCGCAGCCACATCACCGAACTCGCGTGTGAAGAGGGCTGGTCCTACATCGCCGAGTGGATTGGCGTGCCTCTCTCCCACGTCTTGCATCTCGTCGGGGTCCACCCACAAGCCCGATACGTCGTGTATGTCTCGATGGAACCCGACACCTGGGACAGCATCGATATGGCCGATGCTCTGCATCCGCAGACGTTTCTTTGTTACGGCATGAATGGCAACGACCTTCCGGTACCCCACGGTGGACCGCTTCGCATGCGGCTCCCTCGGCAAATCGGCTACAAGAACATAAAATTCATCACTCGCTTGACGGTCACAGACAATCTGAAAGGGTTTGGCAAAGGCTTGGGCTCTGCGGCTGCCGAGGGAGGCTACGCCTGGTACACCGGCATCTGACACGCCGTGGACTGTCGCGGTTCGAAAAGACGAGGTTCGAAAAGACTTAGATCGTCGGCCACTCGGAACTGATGGCCTAAGTCCCGATAAACGCGCTTACCGGAGAGGTGAAATCCGTAGGGTCTGGCCGCCGATAGTGATTGGAAATGCGCTGACCTCATCGTCCCGGGGCACAGCGGCAAGACCTGACGCGAGTTCGGCCCAGGAGTCGGCGTTGCGTTTCAATTTCCTGGATTTGTCGTCGGCTGAGTTGACTCGCTCGTTATGTTCTTGAGGGCGTGAGCGACAGCATCCTTGACGACGACCTCATTCCGGCCGTGGTCGGTTATGGCGTCGTAGAGCAGTTGCGTCGGTCCTGGGTTTAATTCCTTGTTGTATTCATCGGTGATATCGGTGGCCATTTGTTGGAGCATCTTGCTGGACTCGGCACCCAGATCCGTGCCGGTGATTTCGACTTGCTTGCCTATGTATGTCGCGGCTATTCGCTCGGCGAGTTTGTCGGCGGTCTGGTAGTAATATTCCGAGATTTGGCGATGGCCTTCCTCATGTTCGATCACATGTTGGGTTACCCCGGTTGGCACCCAGATGTTAATGTTGAGCTGCAGCGTCACCTTGATCTGCGTGATCGTGACGGTCGCGTGTGTGGCATCCGTTTGTCGAGACTCCCCGCGGACACTGGCGTTGGACAGGAAATCGGAATCGCATCCCGCGATTTCCCCCGGGGCCAGGGGTGGCATGTCGGTCGGCGGCGTGGCCGGGTCAAACGTGCGGTTCGCGAAAGTAACCGGCTGCTTGATGATTGTCGGCAGAGGAGCTTCCCTAAGCTGCTGTCGCGGGGAGAAGCCCCGCCAAATGAGCCAGCCAAAGATAAGCACTCCCAGCAACACGCAAAGCACAATTAAGCCGCGCGAGGGCAATACCGCCTCCGCATTCCATTTTCCGAATAAGACAGCGCCCGAACAAAGAGTTTGTGGGTGGCGAATGACGCGAAAGGTACTCTCAACGAGCCGCCGAACCAACTCCCGATTAACGCGCTTACAGGAAACTGGCCTACTCCCAGATAACTATCGACAACATGCGTTATCACGGGCCGTCGGTTGAACAATGACAATGGTTTTATCGGCAGGATTCCGGCTCTTCGAGCGCCCACCCTTTTCCCTGTTTCCGGAAATCACTCAGATACTGGAGATTCGACCCAGTCAAACCTCGCCTTTCTCACTGCCCACGTTTCGCGGGTCACGAATCACGGATCACGGGCCGCGCCTCTCCGGTCCATCTCCCTTGCCCTTGCCCTCAGTGGGGTCTATCCTGAAAGTGATACAGCCATGAAGCGCACCTATCTAGACCACAACGCCACGACGCCGATCGAGCCGGAAGTGCTCGAGGCCATGTTGCCCCATCTGTCGGCCGAATTCGGCAATGCCGCTTCCATCCATTCCTTCGGTCAGAGGGCACGCGCGGCGGTGGAAACCGCGCGCGACTCGGTTGCGGCGTTGATCGGGGCCCGCCCGCAGGAAATCGTCTTCACCAGCGGCGGCACGGAATCAGACAACCATGCCCTCTTCGGGATCGTCGAAGCGGCGGGCGGACGCAACAAGCATGTGATCACCACGGCGATGGAACACGAAGCGGTGTTGAATACCTGCCAGGCGCTGGAGAAGGCCGGCGTCGCCGTTACCTATCTCTCCGTGGACCGCGACGGCAGCGTTGATCTCGATGCACTCCGCAGCGCTATCGGCCGCGAAACCGTGCTTATCACGATCATGCACGCGAACAATGAGCTGGGTACGGTCGGGCCACTCGAGGAAATCGGCCGCATCGCCGCTGAAGCCGATGTCTACTTCCATACGGACGCCGTCCAATCCGCGGGAAAGTTGCCCATCGACGTGCGAGCAATGGGGGTGGACTTGCTCTCGCTTTCCGGTCACAAATTGTATGCGCCGAAAGGCATCGGCGCTCTCTACATTAAGAGCGGAACCCGGTTGCGCCAGTTGCTCTATGGAGGGCATCACCAACGGGGATTCAGGCCGGGCACGGAAAACGTCGCCGGGATTGTGGGGCTCGGCAAAGCCGCCGAGATTGCGCGCAGGTCGCTTGCCGAAGATACAAAGCGTATGAGTGCCTTGCGCGACAAACTGGAAAAGGGCTTGCTCGCGCGCGTTCCCGATTGCAAACTAAACGGCGGAAACGCGCCGCGCACGCCGAATACAACCAACATTCTCTTCCACGGCGTCGAGGGCGAAGCTCTCGTCATTGCGCTGGACTTGAAGGGGCTCGCGTGCTCCACGGGCGCGGCTTGTTCTTCCGGGGCCGTCGAGCCGTCGCATGTACTCACGGCAATCGGACTCCCGCCGGAAGAGGCGCGCGCCAGCCTGCGATTCAGCCTGGGACGCCACACCACCGCCGAAGAGATTGACTTCGTTCTGCAAGTCGTCCCTGAGGCCGTCGCGCAGTTGCGAGAGCTGTCCCCTACCTATCGAAAGGCGGCCGAAGCCCGGTAAAATAAATTCGCAAAGGCACGCAATGCCGTGCCCGCTTTTATGAGCGCCCTAACACAATTCGACAGTCTGCCGGCGCAGGCGGCGATCACCTCCGGCCTGACCGCCGTGGCCATGAGCGGTGGTGTAGACAGCTCCACGGTCGCCGCCCTACTCCAAGAACAAGGGCGCGCTGTAGTTGGTCTGACCATGCAGCTCTGGAACCAGCGCCGCCTGCCCGAATTGCAGGGCGACGGTCCCGCGCAGCACCGCTGCTGCTCGCTCGATGATGTTTATGACGCCAAGCGCGTCGCGCAACATTTGAATTTTCCGCACTACGTCGTGAATTTCGAGGAACACTTTGAAGAGCGCGTGGTCCGGCCCTTTGTGGATCAATATCTTGCGGGACGCACACCCATCGCCTGCACAAACTGCAACACGGACGTGAAGTTCGAGCCGCTACTCCGCATGGCGCGCCAGATTGGAGCGGAGCGGCTGGCGACCGGCCATTACGCGCGCATTCAGCAGAACGAAGAGACCGGACGATGGGAACTTTTGCGCGCGCGGGATGAATCGAAGGATCAGTCTTATTTCCTGTGGGGCCTTTCGCAGGAACAGCTCTCTCGCAGCGATTTTCCGCTCGGCGAACTAACCAAAGAAGAAGTGCGAGCGCTGGCGCGCCGGGTGAATCTCCCGGTAGCAGAGAAGCCCGAGAGCATGGAACTGTGCTTCGTTCCGAACGGGAGCTACGTGCAATTCATCCAGGCCTATTCGCGCGAGCGAGGCGTTGCGGTGGAAAATGGCGAAGGAGAAATTGTCACCGGGAATGGCGAGGTGATCGGCCGGCACACAGGAGTGCATCAATTCACGATTGGCCAGCGGAAGGGCCTGGGTTTTGCGGCCGGCAAGCCTCTATATGTTGTAGCCATCGACTCCCAAAATAACCGCGTCGTTGTCGGAGAGGATGATGCGCTGCGAACAATAGTCTGCGAAATCGAAAACGTAAATTGGATTGCCTGCGAGAACCCAGGCGCGCCGTTGCGCGCAGCCGTGAAGATCCGCCACAAGCACGAAGCCGCCGCTGCTACTATCGAAACTTTGGATTCCACACGAGCGCGTGTGACGTTTGATTTACCTCAGCGCGCCATCACACCCGGCCAGGGCGCCGTCTTTTACTCCGGCGACGTGGTTATTGGCGGTGGCTGGATTCGATAGCGAATTGGACAATTAGTTGGAAGGTGCTCGTCATACTCTATATAAAGAGTTCCTCTTCATGCTCGAGGGGTTCGTCGCGGTTTGCTTTGCCGCGGCGTGAACGCAGAAGATCAAGTCCCACCTTAATGCCCTGCACCAACGCCGACGCCTTCCGAACCGGGCGCCAGAAACTCGTGCGGAACTGCGCCCCGGCGTCCTCCATCGCCTCGAGGGCTCCGGTCAAGATGCGGTCGGCGTGAGAGAGCTGGCCGCGCAAACGATCGGCAGCCTCCGTGAAAACACGGTCCACCTTTTGCGCCTGCCCTCTTGCGAGATAGACGATATGAGAAGCGTCCGCAACCATGCTGGAAATTTTTGGCTGCGTATCATCGAGCAAAATCTGAACGCGCGTGAGGATGGGGCCGACGCGTGCGTGCAATTCGCCGACGAGGCGGTTTACGTTTTCCGTGGTGCGGCGCATCTGGAAATACATCACCGCGAGAATAGCCATTTGAAGGACGACGGCTACCGCCGTTACAACGATGAAGACAGCCACCCAGCTTTGCATGCCAACCCCGCCTGCCCCCGGAGGGAGGGCAATATCATTGCGCTACCACGCAACCGACTGCTGCCGCATCAGGACTTCGACGACTCCCGCAGATATGCTTCACGGCCGGCCTCGACTGCAGCAGAAATCGAATCTTTTTTGCGCGACGCCACTTCCTTGCTGCGCTCGATCAAATCGTCCGCGCGTTCCCGAAGTTCACGCGCCTTGCGCTGCGCGTAGTCGCGGCCCTCATCGGCTTTTTTCGAGAGGAAATCGCGTGTCTCTTCCCCGGACTTGGGAGCGAAAAGGATGCCGACCAGCGCGCCGACCCCGAGTCCAACGAGAAAATAAGTCACCTTGGAACCAACGTTGTCCGCCATAACAACCTCCGTGAAAACCGTAACATAGCACCTGTCGCAGTGCAATACACACTAACCTGTAACTATGGTTCATAACGGTTATCTGGGGTTGGCTGCCCTTCCAGATGAGCCAGAATCTTTTCCGCAGCTTTGGACGAAACCACCTTGCCTAATTTCTCGATGCCTGCCTTCTTCAAATTGGCCACGCTTCCAAATTCGCGGAGAAGCTTCTGAACTGTCTTCGGTCCGACCCCCGGAATCTCGTCCAACGCGGTCTCTGTTTGGCGTTTCCCGCGCCGCAAGCGGTGGAAGGTCACTGCGAAGCGATGAGTCTCATCGCGAATTTGCTGGATAAGATGGAGGACCGGAGAATGGCGCTCCAGTATGACCGGCTCGTCTTCCTGGCCGAAGATGTAGAGGATTTCTTCTTTCTTGGCGATGCTCGCGAGTGGTTGATTGATGATCTGCAGCGCCTCGAGTGCTTGCGCCGCGGCATGGAGCTGCCCGATTCCGCCATCAATCAAGATTAACCCGGGCAGTGCTTTTTTCTCTTCTTGCAGCCGGCGGTAGCGCCGAGTGACGGCTTCGCGCATGCTGGCGAAGTCATCGTTCTGGGCGCGCGCGCCGTTGCCGCCTTCTTCGCCGCGGATGATGAATTTGCGGTAATCCGATTTTTTCATTCGGCCGTTTTCCCAGACCACCATCGAAGCGACCGTATCCGTTCCCTGGATGTGAGAAATATCGAAGCTCTCGATGCGGCGAGGCTCTTCAGGCAGATTGAGTGCATTTTGCAGGGCTTCGCCAATGGCTTTTGAGGTGGGTTTTAACACGCGAAAGCGCTGCTCGAACGAATGTTGCGCGTTGTTTTCGACTAGATCCAGAAATGCACGCTTTTGCCCGCGCTGAGGTGTGTGGATTTCTACCTTGTGCCCGGCGCGGTCGGTCAGTGTTTCTTCCAGGAGCTCGCGGTCTTCGAAATCAATCGGCACGTGAACCGCTTTGGGCAGGTATTCAGCTTCGAGATAGAGCTGTTTGAGAAGTGAGGGCACAAATTCCTGCGGGTCGAACTCCTCGAGCTCTTCCCAGTAAAATTCGCGGCGGTCGACGACGCGGCCACCGCGCAAATGGAATAGGTTTGCTGCGACAAGCGGCGGCTCCGCGTAGTAGGCCAGGACATCCGTGTCGTCACCTTGTGCGGCGGCGATGCGCTGGCGTTCTTCGATGTCCTCGAGCGTTCGAAGAAGATCGCGATAAGCGGCGGCCTGCTCATACAGCTCTTTCTCTGCGGCAGTCATCATGCGTTCTTCGAGGCTCTTGATGAGGTCGTGACGCCGTCCTTCCAAAAAGAGCCGGACGTCGCGCGCCGCTTCCGCGTAGCGTTCGTCGGTGGTGAGTCCCGAAACACAAGGGCCGAGGCAGCGCTTGATGTAATACTGCAAACAGGGACGAGGGTGACTGTGCGTGAGATCAACGGTGCAGGAAGGAATCAAGAACCGTTTGTGCACGAAGTGAAGAATGCGGCGCGCCAGGCTCGCCGGGAAATACGGGCCAAAGTAGAGCGCACCGTCTTTCTTGATGCGGCGCGTGAAGTACACGCGCGGAAATTTTTCCCTCGCGGTGAATTTGATGTAGGGGTAGGTCTTATCGTCGCGAAGGACGACGTTGAATTTCGGACGATACTGCTTGATGAGATTGTGCTCGAGCGCGAGGGCTTCCCGCTCATTGCCAACGAGAATGGTTTCGAGATCGGCGATCTCACGGACTAGCGAACCGGTCTTCGCGTCGACCCACCGCGACTCCAGAAAATAGGAGCGCACGCGGTTGCGCAGCGAACGCGCCTTCCCCACATAAAGAACCGTTCCGGCGGCGTCCTTGAACAAGTAGACCCCCGGGCTTTCCGGGAGCAGAGCGGCTTTTTCACGGGGTTCCATCAGAATTTCGCATGGAAATCTTCAAACACCAGACAACTTCCATCATACTAGATTCCTGACTTATAGCTCGTGACTGGTGATTCGTGGAAGAGGAGATGGTGCAACATGCCACGCGGAAAGGTGCATCGAACGAACTACATGAAACGAGCCCGACGAAATGCATATTGTTTGGCGATCCTTGCCTTGCTGATGCTCGCCGCGCCCCCGTATAATTTCGCACAAGGTTCGTCGTCCAAGCCGGCCGATGCGCCGCCCGCACCGCAGCCAAAGCCGCCCGCCAAAGCCAACAAGGACACCGCCACGAAATCGGCTCCCGACCAACCGACCTGGGATCCCCTCCGTGCCGAAAAAGATCTCGAAGTCGGCCAGTACTACATGAAGAGAGGCGACTACGATGCGGCAATCGACAGATTTAACGATGCGATCGAGGCGAAACCCGGATACGCGGTGCCATTTAAATATTTAGGCGAAGCGCAGGAGAAAAAGGGTGTGAAGAAACAAGCTATCAAATCGTACACGAGGTATCTCGATCTGTACCCGCACGCCGAAGACGCCGACAAAATCCGAAAACGGATTGATAAACTCTGGAGCGAAATCGGTAAAGGGAGGAAATCAGCGGGCTAGACGGTCGAGGACCCGGCGGGCTTTTTCGAATTCTGCAAATCGTTTTTCTTCTTCGCGAAATTCCGTGGAATGCGAAACCAGGCTGCAGCCTGAGCGGCGCGTCGGGTGTTTGACGTGAAGCATCTCATGAAACAGCACATACTCCACAACAAACGAGGGGACTCCCGGGCGGTCCATCCGGCGATTGAGGAGGATCTGATTGGGGCCGGGATCATAGCAGCCGAACTGGCGGCGCCAGTTCCTCTTACTCCATCCGATGTTCGGCCGCCGCAAGCGCCTTTCAAAATAGGCGGCATTCAACCGCTCAAATAAATTATCGAGGTCGAAGTGACGCCCGCGCGGGCCCGTGGCTGCCAGGCGAACGCGCCCGCTGCGCATCCGGCTGATGCGGCCGCGCGTGCGGTGTGAACGCGCGTAAGCGAGATACGGTGCTACCAGCGATGCGGGCGCCCTTCGGCGATAGACGCGCGAGAGAAGGAGCACGGCGGCGCCTTCGAGCACCGGCCGAGGCGCGCGGCGCAAAAGATCCGAAAGCCGCACGTAGACGGCCTCTTCGCGCCTCCGAATGGTGAGAACCAAGCTGCTGTAAGGATAGAACTCGACGCGAAACCTCGGCGGCCGGCCGTCACAACCGAGCCGCGTGAACATGCGTTGAAAAAGCGGCCCTGCTTCGGGAACGAAAGTGATTTTTCTGCGTGTCGATCGCATCAGGGCTCGTTCCGGCGCCGCACCGGGGGCGGAGCAACTTCCTTCTTCGCTTTTTCCGCCTCGTTCATGGCATCTCGCGTGCCTTCGATCGCGTCGTCGAGGTTATCTTTGTAGATTTCAAGTTCCGGCCCGCCGGACGACAATTTCTCGAGGGTCGCAAGAAACTCTTTGGTACGCGCGGCCATCAAATCGATTCCCTTGCGGATGATTTCCTGTTTGTGGATACCGAGCTGTATCAGATCCGCCGCATCGTCGACACAGCCAACATACGCATTGAGGAGCGCGTTGAGCATGTCCTCGTGCTTATTGGGCGATGGATGCTCGAGCTCATATTGAAATTTCTTCAGCCGGTCGTCAGCGAACGTCAGGAAGAGCTTAACTCGATCGTTGGTTGTTTCGGCATCGCGGATCTTGTCGGACTCGAGCGCAGAGAGATAATCCTTCTGTTGCGACGATTCAGCGAGAGCGTCGCAGCCGTAGAGCATGAAAATGAGAGAAACAAGGATTAGCTTGGAAAGCGACCTCATAGCTGTTTTTTCACAAGCGGCGGCGTGGCAGCATGTTCCCCCGGCCGCCGGGGGAAAAGCCTGTGAAGCAATTCGTCGTTGATGGCATTGAGATCCTGGCGCACGAGCCGTAGCGGCGGCTTGTACTCGGGCGGGGCCACGAGCAGGATATCATCCAGCTCGCGCAGGGACCTGTGCACGTGAAACTGCAATTGCTTGTAACCGTTGGGATGCCGTTCGGCATCCGGCTGGTTTTTCTTCAGCGCATCGAAGGCCGCCCGGGCATTGTCGCGATATTTTTCCATGGTCAAACCGACGGCGCTGTAATCGTGGGCGACTCCAGACCTGCGGGCGTCATCGAACTGCGCGTCACCCAATTTTTCCAATAACTTCGCTTTTCGCACCGCATCCGTCTCGCGGTCGAATCTTGCCTGGAGCTCCTCCACTTTCTCTGCGGCAAACATTGTGGCGCACGTGAAGAATGCCGCACCAAAGAAAATCGCAAGTCGCACCCTGGTGTAGCCCATTTCTTTTACCTTTTTTGATCCAGGATTCGCCGCAACACTTTCGTTCGTTGCTCCGCTTGCCATACCTGGTCCGACTTCTTGTCCGGGGCCAGCTCGAGAAATTTCTGATACGCATCGAACGCGGGCTGCACCTGATTCAGCTTATCGTAGCAGAGCGCGCGGATAAACCAGGCGCCCGCACCCGGACTTTCAGATTTCGCAATTACATCTAACGTGGCCAGGGCGCCCTGATACTTCCCCGCGAGATAAAAGGTGGAGCTGAGGTCCTTCCAGTACACCAAATTGTTCTGGTCGAGCTGCAGCGCGGCATTCAATTCTTTTTCCGCCGCCGGAAAATCGCGCTTCTGCAGGAACAAACGGCCGAGGCCGCCGTGCAACTGCGCGTCGTTGGGAGAGAGCGCAAGGGCTTTCCGCAGCGTGGCGATGGCGTCGTCCAAATGATTTTGCGCGATCTGAATATCGGCACGTAAGCGCAATGAATCGAGAGGCGGCGGCTGGCCGGCATCGGCCCGGTCCATTTCTGCGAGTGCCATATCGTATTGCTGCTGGTCGAGCAAGAGATGCACGAGTCGCGCACGTACGGCCGAATCATTGGGCTGGACCGAAAGATAGTTGCGGTAGGCGCTGGCTGCTTCGGGCTTTTTTTGCGCGTCGAGGCTCCCTGCGAGGCCTTTCAGCGCCGAAGGATCGATGGGCTGAATTTCCAATGCTCGCCTGAATCTTGTTTCCGCGTCCGCGGGTTTGCTGGTTCGAAGAGAAAACCACCCCAGGTAATTGATGGCCATCAGATCATTGGGATCGAGGCGCGAAACGGCTTCGAAGGTTTCCGCAGCGCCGGCTTCGTCTCCCGAGCGGTCTAGCGCCACAGCCAAAAGAGATCGCGGCCGGCTTTGGGCGGGAAGCAGCTCGACAGCTTTGCGCAGCGGGGCAACGGCGTCAGCGGGCCGCTGCTCGAGCAGCAGAATGCCGAGATTAAGGTAGGCTTCCGCCATTTTCGGATCGAGAGAGATGGCGCGCTCGTATTCGCCACGTGCATCGCCCGCGCGTTTAAGCGCGGTATAGACATAGGCGAGTTGAAAATGTGCGTAGGCGAATCCGGGTTTCTCGGCCAAAATTTTCTGGAGCGGCGAAATGGCCGCTTCGAAGTCGTTCTTGTCGATGTCGCGCTGCGCTTCGTCCAACAAATCGTTCAGCGGGTTGGCAAGCTTCCGGGATTTGGATTGCGTGGCGCTAGAAGGCGGAGATTGTGCCCGGCTGAATAGTTGGTTGCCAAGATGGGGCGCAATGAATAACGTCCCTACGACGGCGAGGAAGCAGAAAGCCAAGCGCGTCAGAAATGCTGCAACGGAATGCAAACGGGGAGACTTCATGATTCCGCTGATGAGACGTTCGCTCCATTGCCGACGGTAGCCGAAGGTCCGGAAGCCTTAGATGCGCCGTTCGCGGGGCGCTTTGCCTGGCCATTCGCCTGCAACACGCGCGAGAGATAGCGCCCCGTGTGCGACTGTGCGTTGCGCGCAATCTGCTCGGGCGTGCCCGTGGCGATGATTTTGCCACCCTGAATTCCCCCTTCAGGGCCCAGATCGATCAGCCAATCGGCCGATTTGATGACGTCGAGATTGTGCTCGATCACGAGAAGCGAAGCGCCGGAGTCGAGCAGCTTGCGAAAAGCGGCGAGCAGTTTGGCGATGTCATCAAAGTGCAGACCGGTGGTTGGCTCATCGAGAATATACAGAACACCTTCATTTTCCGCGCGCGAGAGATGCGCGGCGAGCTTCAATCGCTGGGCTTCTCCGCCGGAGAGCGTTGTGGCGGACTGTCCAAGCCGCAGGTAGCCGAGCCCGATTTCATTCAAGATTTTCAGTTTCGAAACGACCTTCGAAACGGCAGCAAAAAAGGCGAGCGCCTCGCGCACCGTTAGCTGCAGCACTTCGTGGATATTCTTTCCGTGGTAACGAACCTCGAGGACACCGCTCTTGAATCGCGTGCCGCGGCACTCTTCACAAATCAGCTCGACATCGGCGAGAAACTGCATTTCGACGGTGACCGTGCCGTCGCCCTGACAGGTTTCGCACCGTCCACCCGGAACATTGAAGGAAAAATGGCCGGCTGCATAGCCGCGGCGTTTGGCGTCCGGTGTGCCGGCAAACACTTCGCGGACGGCGTCGAAGGCCTTCAGATAAGTGGCCGGATTTGAGCGCGGCGTGCGCCCGATGGGCGATTGGTCGACGATGACGACTTCCTGGACATGGGCATCGCCTTCCAGGCGGTCACAGAATTCCTTGATGCCAGTCCCGTTTCGCCGCGCTGCCAGCGCACGGTAAAGAACATCGTGGACCAGCGTGGATTTTCCGGAGCCGCTCACGCCGGTAACGACGGTGAGCGTCGCAAGCGGGATCATCAGGTCGACATTTTGCAAATTGTGGAGATTCGCGCCGAACAGCCTCAGAAATTTCCCGGCCGCTTTGAGGCGGTTGTTTGGCACGGGAATCCGCAGCTCACCGCTCAAGTAACGGCCGGTGATCGAGCGATGCTCCTCCAGCATGGCTTCGTAATCGCCCGCGAAGAGCAATTTTCCACCAAGCTCGCCGGCGCCGGGACCCAGATCGATGATGCAATCCGCGGCACGAATCGTGTCGGGGTCGTGCTCCACAACGAGAACCGTGTTGCCGAGGTCGCGCAGCGATCTCAAAATATCGATGAGCCGTTGCGTGTCACGCGGGTGCAAACCGATTGACGGTTCATCCAGGACGTAGAGCGCGCCGACCAGGTGCGAACCGAGCGACGTGGCAAGCTGAATGCGCTGCGATTCACCGCCGGAGAGCGTCGAGGTCAGACGATCAAGCGAAAGGTAGTCGAGGCCCACTTCATCGAGGAATTGCAGGCGGGTCCGCACTTCCTCCAGAATTTTGTCGGCGATCTTGAGCTGCGCCTCCGTGAGTTCCAGAGTGGCGAAGAAAGTGCGCGCTTCTTTCACCGTGAATTTGCAGAGGTCGGTGATTGATTTTCCGGCCACGCGCACGGCGCGGGCCTCTGGACGCAAACGTGTTCCACCACACTCCGAGCAGGTGGCGTAGCCCCGGTAGCGGCTCAAGAAAACCCGCACGTGGAGCTTGTACTTCTTGCGCTCCAGCCACTGGAAAAAGCCTTTCACTCCGCCAAAATCGTTTTCCGCATCGCCTTCCAACACGAGACGCCGCTGTTCTGCGGAAAGCTGCCGCCAGGGAACGTTTGTGGGGATCCCTTGGGCACGGGCCCATTTTTTCGCGTCCTGCAGCAGGGCGCGATAGCGCGGCTTGGTCCAGGGCTCGATGGCGCCTTCGTCAAATGACTTGCTTGGGTCGGGCACTACAAGATTCAGGTCGAAATCGATGGTGTTGCCAAAGCCCTGGCAGCGCGGGCAAGCGCCGTAGGGATTATTGAAAGAGAAGAGGCGGGGTTCCGGTTCTTGATAGAGGGTGCCGTCGTTCTTGCATTCGAACCGTTCGTTGAACGCGAGGCGCTCGTCGGGATTTCCTGGGCTATCGGCGGCAAATTCAAGGATGGCCTCACCGTGTCCCTCCCGGTAGCAAATCTCAATGGAATCGACGAGCCGCGAACGCGATTCGGGACTGACCGCGAGGCGATCAACGAGAACATAGACGGGCTTCGCGAAATCAACATCCAACAACGTCTCTGGCGACGAAAATTCGTGCACTCGCCCGTCCTGATAGAGCCGATTGAAGCCCCGCTTCTGGAGGTCAAGCAAAGCCTGGCGGAGCGCTTCTTGCGGCGGCGCGGCCTCTTTTTTCTTCATCCCGCGCCGTGCACCGGGCAACTGTGGCTGGCTGATTCGCAGTTGATACAAAACATAAAATCGCCGTCCCGGCGCGAGTGAAAGGACACGCGTTGCAATTTGGTCAGGGCTATCGCGGCGAACTTCCGCGCCACACTTGATACAAAATGTCTGCCCGCAGCGCGCAAACAACAGCCGGAGATAGTCGTAAATCTCCGTCGCGGTGGCCACCGTGGAGCGTGGATTGCGCGTCGAGTTTTTCTGGCGGATAGCGACCGCGGGCGCAATGCCGCTGATTTCGTCGACGTCCGGCTTTTCCATGCGCTCAAGGAACTGCCGGGCATAAGCGGAGAGGGATTCGACGTAGCGGCGCTGGCCCTCGGCGTAAACGGTGTCAAACGCGAGCGAGGACTTGCCGGAACCGCTTACCCCGGTCACCACCGTGATGGCGTTATGGGGAATTTCGACGGTGATGTTCCGAAGATTGTGGACACGAGCGCCGCGGACGCGGATAACCTCTTGTTCCGTCACCGTCGAGGTGATTTCGTTTGTTAGCAAGGGGAAGCCCAGACAGCGCCTTCGGAGAGCACTGCCTAAACTATAAATTATACGTCTGGTGCGGAATCGGAGCAAACGCGATGTTACGGTTCCTGGATTAGACTGATCTGGCCGACACCACCTTCCACCTTCAAGCGAATCGTGACGGGAGACTTGCCGTAAGCAGCGTTGGTGTATTCGTCGCCGTCGTGTTTAAGCCCGCTCGCGTCGATGGTGCCGATTCCGCCGGAGGCGTTCACGATCACGCCGATTTTTCGGGGCAGCCGGATGACGGCCTGGCCGACGCCGCCCTCGATGTCCGCCTCCAAATCCTTCTTGCGGTCACCGGTCAAGTCGACCTCGACCCTGCCCGCTCCCATATCGACGGTAAGATTCGTCACATCCAGGTCGCGGAGGCGTAAATCTCCTTCGCCTGCGCCCATGTCGATGTTCAGATCCAGAGGCACGCTATTGCTGAGATGGAGAGTCCAGTTGTTGCGGGTCCCGCCAATATTGGGACCTTGATGCTCCTGAGAGATCTTAAGTTCGCCCTTGCCGGCATCCACGGCGTATTCTATTTGAGGTATGCCTTCCCTCTCGTAATAGTCAAAGTCGGCGTCCACCAGATGAGAGGATCCGCCGCGCAAGGTGAGCTGTCCCGCCCCGATGTTCAAGTCCGCGCGCACGGTTTTGGCGCCGGCAAGATCCACCGTTCGAACTTCGTGGCGCACGGAGGCCGAGAGTCCATGTCCACGCGAAAAGGCATGGCCATGCCAGAGAAATACAAACAGCAGCAAAACGAATGCCAGGATACCAACCGTGGCGCCAACGGAAGATCCGGGAGCCGCGTCCGGATTCTGCCGCCGGCGCGTCATATCCCACATCTTTCCCAGCCCGAGAAAGATAAGAATCAGCGGCCAATAGGTCGTCAAGACAGGCCAGGGGTCAAAAGCCGGGCGCCAATTGGCATACAAGAACAGTCCACCGATGGTGATGAGTAAAATCGGAAAAACGAGCGAACTATGCCGAGGTGCTCCGTCTTGAACCATTGCACACCTTCCCACTCCCTGATACGCATCACGCTGCGAAAAAGTTCGGTTGCCGACCGACAATACTCTCTCTGGGGTGAGGATAATCTCCCTGGTGGACGCAGTCAAACGAGTTACGACGCGCAGCACCAGTCTGTAGCGATTCTCTTTGTATGCTAGAGTTCGCCTGGAGCGGCATGAGAGGTCCGGAAATGGCTCCATTCGAAAGGATTGTTTGGATTGTTCTGGATAGCGTCGGCATCGGCGCGCTCCCCGATGCAGGTGACTACGGCGATGTAGGCCGCGACACTCTCGGGCACGTCGCGGAATCCCGGCCGCTCGCACTGCCCCATCTCGTGCGGCTGGGGCTCGCTAATATCGCGCCTCTGAAACACCTCGCTCCGCCGGCGGCGCCGCTCGCTGCATACGGAAAAGGAGTGACGTATTCGCCGGGGAAAGACACAACAACGGGACACTGGGAAATGGCGGGAGTGTGGCTCGATCAAGCCTTTCCCGTGTATCCCCACGGCTTTCCGAAGGAGTTGATTTCAGAATTCGAGCGCCGGATTGGACGGCGAACGCTTGGAAACAAGCCCGCATCGGGCACAGAGATCATCAAGGAACTCGGTGAAGAGCACGTGCGCACGGGCAAGCCCATCGTGTACACGTCGGGCGACAGTGTGTTTCAGATCGCCGCGCATGAGGGCGTGATACCCATCGCCGAGCTCTATCGCATGTGTGAGATCGCGCGGGCGCTTTTGGATGGACCTAACCGTGTGGGGCGAGTAATTGCACGTCCCTTCGAAGGAGCTCCGGGCCATTTCGTGCGAACTTCGCGACGGCATGATTATGCCGTCGATCCACCAAAGCCGATGCTGATGGATGTGCTTGCGGAAAGCGGCGTGCCGGCTTTCGGTGTTGGCAAAATTCACGATATTTATAACGGCCGCGGCCTCGCGGATTTTGTCTCAACGAAAAACAATGCCGATGGAATGGAGAAGATCACTGCCGCTGTTCGCGTGCGAAAGACTGGATTGATTTTCTGCAATCTCGTCGATTTCGACATGCTCTACGGGCACCGCAAGGACGTCGATGGTTTTGCAAAATCGCTGGAAGAATTTGACCGGCTGCTTGGGCATTTCTTACCGTTGCTCGGCAACTGCGACGTGCTGATGATCACCGCCGACCACGGCTGCGACCCCGATCCTAGATGGCCCACAACCGATCATTCGCGCGAGTACGTGCCCATTCTGGCCTTTTCCCCGGCAAACGGCGCGGGCGTGAATCTCGGCGTACGCCAAACCCTCGCGGATATGGGCCAAACCATCGCGGAGAATTTCGGAGGAATGATCCCGCACGGAAAGAGTTTTCTCCAGGAAATCAATAAACAATCAACGAAAGCTGCCGTCTAAGCCCAGAGCATTGTGGCGATTGCGGGGCAATATATTGCGCCTCAACGAAGAGAAACCTGCGATTTAGGACCGCGAGTTAGTTGCCGGCAGCAGCGGAGGAAGGGGTGTTCGGGGCGTAGTAGCCGTTGCGGGTGCGGGCGACAAGTTTGCCTCGGCCGCGCGGCGGGATCACTTCCACTTGGACGGCGCGGAACGTGCCGTCACGCTTAGAGTTCGACGGGTAGTAAGCCAGCGTGTACTGGTTCCGGATGTCGTGCGCAACCTGCTGACAGATGTTGTGCACATCCTCGACGTTTTCCGGGAAATAGGAGAGGCCGCCGGAAGCCTTCGCGATATCCTCCAGAGCCTTCTTCGCGCGCTTGGCGTTCTTCTTGCTTTCCTGGCTCAGCAAGCCGATGGTATAGATTACCGTGTCGGTTTTCTGAACCTCTCGAATTGTTTTTTCCAGAGAATTGCGGCTGGTGTTGTCTTCTCCATCGGTAACAATCAGGAGGACGCGCTTGTCCTTCGAAGCCTTTTTCAAATGGTCGAGCGAGCCGATGATGGCGTCGTACAGGGCCGTGCTGCCGCGGGAATCAATGCGCTCAAGCGCTTCTTTCAGCTCCGGTACGCTGCTGGTGAAATCCTTGTCGAGGTCGAGGTAGAAATCGTCGTTGAAATTCACGACGAACGCTTCGTCCTGAGGATTGCTGGACTCCACGAGGGTGATGGCCGCTTCGTTCACGCGTGGCCGTTTATCGCGCATGCTTCCGCTGTTATCGATGACCAGCCCCATGCTTACGGGGACGTCTTCGCGTTTGAACACGGAGAGCTTTTGTTCGACTTTATCTTCCAAGACGCGAAAACTCTCTTGTTTGAGGCCGTCCGCAAAGCGGCCGCGATCGTCCAGCACGGTCGTGTGCAGAACGACCAGGTTCACCTGGACTTTTATGGTCGAGCCTTGCTTTTGGGCACCGGACTCCAGGCCCGGCGGAGGCGGCTGCGGATTTGGAACGGCGAGCTGTGCCGACGCCGCGAACGGCGACAAAACGAGTGCGCAGAGCAAACCAACAAGAAAAATGACACGAGGCATCTGGATTCCTTCCGGCTTAGTGGCTGGGGGCGTAGTAGCCGGTTTTGGCGTAGACGTTAAGTGGCGGCAGTCCTTTAGGCGCATGCATCTTGATTTTAACTTTGCGCCAGCGCGCATCGTGCGCTTTATTACTCGGTTTGTATCCCAATACATACTGATTGCGAAGCTCCATGCCAATTTTCGACGCGATGTCCGGCAAATCATTCAGATTCTCGACAGCAAAGACTCGTCCGCCCGTCATATCCGTCACTTCCGATAGCAGCGAGGGGCCGTTCAGTTCTTCCGGCGTGCGGTTCCGGTATGCGAAAGGGTCGAATATGCCGATCGCATAAAGCTGCGTGTCTGCTTCCTTCACGAGCCGTTTGATATCGTTCTCGTTGTAGCGGCTATGATTATCTCCTCCGTCGGATAGGATGAGCAAGGCTCGCTTAGCGTTGTGTGCGCCTCTCATCTGGCTTAATCCGAGATAGATGGCATCCAGCAGCGCGGTACGCCCCTTCGCCGAAGTCATCATCATGCGGCCTTGCAAGTCTTCGACACTGTTGGTGAAGGAGCTCGTCAGCTCCGCGCGCTCGTTGAAGCTCACCAGGAAGAATTCGTCCTGCGGATTGGCGGTCTTGAAAAATTGCACGGCGGCCTCGCGCGCTTTGCCGATTTTGTTGGCCATGCTCCCGCTAAGGTCAAAGATCACGCCGATCGAAATCGGCACATCTTCGGAGGAGAACGTCACCACTTCCTGTTCCACGTTGTCCTCGAAGATGCGAAAATTATCGGGATCCAGGCCGGTCACCAAACGATTGTAAGGGTCCGTTACCGTCACATTGATCAGCGCGAGGTCCACATCCATGTGCAACAGTTGCCCCGGTTTGATCGGCGTCCCCGGCGTGTTCTTCTTCACGTCGTCTTTCACTTTAGGTTCGTCAGGGTTGGTCTGCGCGCTGGCGTTCATTCGGGAGGGCGAGGCAAACAGGCAGGTAACCAGGAGAATTGCGAGTGAAAACATCAGAACCCGGGGTACTGCGCGCTTCACGGGGCCCCCATCATCCCGGCCTGCCGGGATGGCCGCGCGGGTGTGGACTAACTGGAATTCTACCACTCGCGGGAGCGAAGACAAGCCCAAAGACTCAATTTGACAACCCCTCCCATACGGTGCAACCCTGCCAGTGTTCTGCCGTGGTAGCATCGCCGCTTAGTGCAAAACCTCCTTTACGTTAGACTGGTGAAAGCAAGAAAAGATTCCCGCGCACAGAAGACGGTAACGCAATGAGTTCTGCCAGGGTTGTGGTTGTCATCCCCGCACGGTATGGTTCCACGCGCCTGCCGGGGAAACCGCTTGTTTCCTTAGCGGGCAAGTCCATGATCCAGCGGGTCTACGAGCGCGCCCGCATGGCTCATCGGGTTGACCGTGTGATTGTAGCCACTGACGATGAACGCATCGTGAAGGCGGTGGAAAAATTTGGCGGCGAAGCTCGCATGACGCGGCCCGACCATCGCACGGGCACCGAGCGCGTGGCGGAAGTCGCGGCGCACGTCGAGGGCGGCGTTTTCGTGAATGTGCAGGGGGACGAGCCTCTGCTTGATCCTGTGGCCGTCGATACGGCGGTCGCCGCGCTGCTCGAAGAACCAGTGGCATCTATCGCGACCGTGGCAACGCCAATCAAGACGCCCGCGGATATCATGGACCCTAACGTGGTAAAGACTGTCTTGGATTTCGACGGAAATGCTCTCTACTTTTCGCGCGCCCCCATCCCCTGGGTGCGCGATACGGCCAGCAAGGTTCAGGTGCGCCATCTGAAGCATCTCGGCTTATATGTCTTTCAGCGCGACGCCCTGCTGGAATTCCCCACGCTACCGCAAGGCGACCTCGAGCGCGTCGAACAGCTTGAGCAATTGCGCTGGATGGAAAATGGCTGGAAGATCCGCGTCGCCGAAGTCGAGCACGACGCGGTCAGCGTTGATGTGCCCGAAGACGTCGCCCGCGTAGAAAAACTCCTCCAAAAATAAAACCGCCCGGCCAGTACCGGCCGGGCGATTTCTGTCTGCGTTTCCCTAGTCAAGCGTGAACGGGAATTAAGGCTGTGCTGAGACCGTTCCTGCGATGACCTGATTTCCGTCAAATCCCATAAGAAACACGGTGTTTTGATCAACGATAAAGGCCCTGTAGGTGAAAGTCGTCGACGGAGAGTTTCCTGTCACAACTTGATAGCCATTAGGACCTGTGCCATCTGGAACATTGCTGTTGATGCTGGTCGAAACTGTGATCGGCACGTTCGTGAAAAGATTCTTCCCGCTGGAGCCTAACTCCTCAAAATCCATTGCTCCGTTGAAACCATTCGCGCCGGGGCTCCCCGGGGAGTATTGACCGACAAAGTCTTCCTCAAACTCAATGGTGTTGGAAGAACTCAAAATGATCCCGCTCCAATTGAAGGCAAGATTTCCCGTACTAGGAAATGTCAAGGGTCCCGCAGCCTGCGCGAGCATCGAACCATCTGCAATCACGCCATTACTGATGTCCTGAATAACGGCCTGCGTGGGCGAAATCAAATAGAACACATACTTGAAGGCATCTGTCAGGCCGGAATCCTGGATGGTCAGCGTCCCGCGACCGCTTCCAACGACGGTTGTTGTGGCATCGATCGTGTAGCTCGCACTTGAAATGCTGGTCGGAGTGGTGGAATGCCGGGAGCCGAAGTTGTTGGTGTCGAGAAAGATGCTGTTTAAGTTTCCGCTGCCGTCCGCCGTGAAGCGGCCTGCGCGGGTAAGAGGGCCCATGGTTCCGAGCACCGAGGAGCCTCCGACCAAGAAAGCAAAGCTGCCTGTGAATCCAGAGGACAGCATCGGAATGGTTCCGGTTTGCAGCGTGGCGTCGCCGAGCGTCGCGCCGGTGTCGATCTCCATCAGTTTCAAGCGCGTGCTATCGACGACGTAGAAAACGAAACTTATGCCATTGATGACAATCGTCCCGCGGCCAAAAGTAGTCCCATTGGTGTTGTTATCCACCGCGTAGATTGACTTCGGGACAGCCAAAGGACCCGAAGGCCCTACAGCCGCACCGTCATTCACGTCTATCGTACCGCCTGAGATGTTTCCGCTGCCGTCGGTCTGGATTTGTCCAACAATGGAGATCGGAAATGCTTGAATAATAGGATTGTTGGTGTCGACACCCGAAACGTCAAATACATATTTGCCGCTGATGCCCGGATTACTGAATGCCCCTGGCGATTGCAGAATGAAATTGCCGCTGGACGTGGCGTTGAAATCGGTTTGGATCATTAAACCCTTGGTGTTGGAAATCAGCGTGATGCTCAGCTGCAGACTGCTTACAGCATTGCTCAGAGTCAATGTCCCGCGGCCATTCGGTTGAATCGCATACGTGCCGCCAGTAAACGACACCTGATTGACCCCGGCGACGCTATTCACGTCCTCGAGACCCATGGTTATGTTTCCGGCTCCGTCAGCGATGAAACTACCGACGCGCGCGATGAACGCTTGGTTCAAGTCCTCACCGCTCATCGCAAAGGCGTACTGGCCTTTTAGGCTGGCGTTGGAGAAATTCCCCACCGGAGGCGGGGGAGGCGGTGTCGAGCCACCTCCTCCACATGCGGCAGTAAACGACGCTACTGTTACGGCAGCTAATAGCAAAAGGCGCTTCACAGTGCGCCACCCTGCGGAGCGTTAGACTGCGCGCCCAGCGCTGCGCCTAAGAACAAGGTGCCCATAGCAACCATGCTGTCTAGACTCGGGCGAACGATTGATTTCATGCTTTACCCCAGGTTCAAGCGACCCGGCTGGCGAGAGGCGGTCGCAGAACCGATTCAAGTTCTTAGATGGCCGAGTTGCTCAAGATGGTTTCTGCTCGCCGCGTCGTGACTTGTCTAATGTGTCAAGCCCCGGACTGCGCGCTAGGCACTGCACAGAAACTCACCTGTATTGCAAACACGCGCGAGGAGAAAAAGTCTCGCGGCCTCCCTACCTATGTATTCCCCTGAAGAGGCAAAAGAGTTCAATTTGACAGTTTTGCGCGTCACGTCCATAATTGCTTGTACGTCACTCCTGTGGAGGGCTGACAAGCCCGTCGAGCTGGAAGCAGTCAGACGCGGGCTACACGGATGGCGCCAAAATATATCTTTGTAACCGGCGGTGTTGTTTCCTCACTGGGAAAGGGCGTAGCGGCCTCCTCTACCGGTTGTCTCCTCGAAAGTCGCGGTTTTAAAGTCACTCTTCAGAAATGTGATCCCTACCTGAACGTCGATCCAGGTACGATGAGCCCGTTTCAGCACGGCGAAGTCTTCGTTACGGAAGACGGCGCGGAGACGGACCTCGACCTCGGCCACTACGAGCGCTTCACCCACGCCAGACTCTCGCGCGACAATAACTGGACGACTGGACGAATCTACGAAACCATTCTCACCAAAGAGCGCCGCGGCGATTATCTCGGCAAGACCGTGCAAGTGATTCCGCACGTCACCGATGAAATCAAGGCAGCCATCCGGAAAGTCTCCGAAGGCGTGGATGTGGTGATCGTCGAGATTGGCGGCACCGTCGGCGACATCGAATCGCTTCCTTTTCTCGAAGCCATCCGCCAGATGCGCCTCGAACTTGGTTCGGAAAACACGCTGTTCGTTCACGTCACACTGGTTCCCTTCATCGCCGTCGTCGGCGAATTAAAGACCAAGCCGACGCAGCACAGCGTGAAAGAAATGCTCGGCATCGGAATTCAGCCCGATATTCTGCTCTGCCGCAGCGACCGCTATATGCCAGTTGAACTCAAGAAAAAAGTTGCGTTGTTCTGCAACGTGGCTGAGTCCTGCGTCATTTCCATGGAAGACGTGGACACCATTTACGCGGTCCCAGTAGAGCTGGCCCGCGAAGGTTTGGACGCACAGATTCTCCGCTTGCTGAAACTCGAAGATCGTCCCCAGGACATGAAGCCCTGGCTGGACCTCGTTCACCGGCTGCATCATCCCGCCGGAGAAGTGCACATCGCTGTGGTCGGAAAGTACGTGCAGCTCGAAGACGCCTACAAAAGTTTGCGCGAAGCACTGCTCCACGGCGGGCTGGCGCACAACCACAAGACAGTTCTCGAATGGATTGAAGCGGAAGAGATTGATTCAGCGGAGACTGCTGCGGCGCGTCTGCGGGGATATGACGGAATTCTTGTGCCCGGCGGGTTTGGCAAGCGTGGGATTCAAGGGATGGTCCACACCATTCAGTATGCTCGCGAACACAAAGTTCCGTTCTTCGGCATTTGCCTGGGGATGCAATGCGCCACCATTGAATACGCGCGCGACGTTGCCGGCCTGAAGCAGGCGGACAGTACTGAATTCGATCCGCAGACGCCGCATCGCGTCATCTATAAGCTTCGCGAACTCCTGGGCGTCGACGAGATGGGCGGCACCATGCGCCTCGGCGCGTGGCCGTGCAGGCTCGAACCGGGCTCCTTCGCGCACAAGGCTTACGGCAAGCTCGAAATCAGCGAGCGCCACCGCCACCGCTACGAGTTTAATCGTGATTACGAGAAGACGCTTCTCGGCGCGGGCCTGCGCATCAGCGGACGCACCCCGGACGAAAATTACGTTGAGATCATCGAGGCGCCCGAGCATCCCTGGTTCCTCGGTTGCCAGTTCCATCCGGAATTCAAATCCAAGCCGCTGGAGCCGCACCCGCTCTTTGCAGCCTTCATCGGCGCCGCACTGGAAAACAAGAAACAGAAGGCGCGCCCCGCGACCGCCTCCACCGTCACAACGAGCGAGACGGCGCACGCCCCGGCCACCGAATCGCCAAGAACTCCTGTTCTTCGCGCCGCACCTCACGCCGCCGCTTGATGCAGAATGCGGCGGCTTGCCGCCGCTTTTTTCGCTCCATGTGCTATCTTCAATGCTCCCAATGACTACGCCTCGTGAGATTCCTCTCGGCTCGCTTCGCCTGGGCGGCGGAAATCCGCTTTTTTTGATCGCTGGACCTTGTGTTATTGAGAGCGAAGCGCACGCGCGAAAAATCGCCGAGCAGGTGGCGCGAATCGCCGCCGACGCGGGGATGCCCTACATCTACAAGGCTTCTTACGACAAAGCGAATCGCTCCTCCGTGAAATCGTTTCGGGGCCCGGGACTCAAGGAAGGATTGCGCATCCTCGGAAAGATCAAGAACGACATCAAGGTGCCCATTCTGACCGACATTCACGAGCCCTCGCACGCTGCACCCGCCGCGGAGGTTTGCGACATCTTGCAAATTCCAGCTTTCCTCTCTCGACAAACGGACCTGCTGGAAGCCGCGGGCAAGACCGGCCGCGTCATCAACGTGAAAAAAGCGCAGTTTCTCTCGCCGTGGGACATGACCAATGTCGCGGAAAAAATTGCCGGCACCGGAAACACGAAAATCATTCTCACCGAGCGTGGCGCGTCGTTCGGCTACCAGAATCTCGTCGTCGACATGCGCTCCTTCCCGATCCTCCAAAAAATCGGCTATCCGGTGGTGTTCGACGTTACGCACTCTGTCCAGCTTCCTGGCGGACAGGGTCATGCGAGCGGTGGCCAGCCGGAATTTATCGAGCCCCTCGCGCGCGCTGGCGTTGCGGCAGGCGTGGACGGCATTTTTCTGGAAATTCACGACAATCCCGCCGCCGCGCTTTCCGACGGCGCCAATGCTTTGCCGTTAGCTCAACTCACTGCTCTGCTCGCGAAGTTAAAAGAACTCGGCGCGTTGGTCCGCCGCTGGAGCGCGCAGTGAGCTTGGAGACAGCGCGCCGCGTTCTGAAAATCGAGGCCCAAGCCATTCAAGATGTCCTCGCGCGTCTCGACACCAGCTTTGGGAAAGCCGTGGATGTGCTTTTCGGCTGCAAAGGCCGCGTCGTCGTCACCGGTATGGGAAAGTCAGGCCTCATCGGCAGAAAAATTTCTGCAACTCTTTCGAGCACCGGTACACCATCATTCTTCCTGCATCCCGCCGAAGCCCTCCACGGCGATCTCGGCATGCTGGCCCGCGGTGACGCGATGTTGGCGGTCTCCTATGGCGGCGAGACCGAAGAAATTGTGCTCTTGCTCGAGGCGCTAAAGCGTCTGGAAGCCCCGCTCGTCACGCTCACCGGAAAAATGCATTCGACGCTCGCCGAGGCGAGCGATGTGGCGCTCGATGTGAGCGTGCGCGAAGAAGCTTGCTCATTAAACCTGGCTCCGACCGCCAGCACAACCGTGGCGATGGCAGTTGGTGATGCTTTGGCTGTTTCCTTGCTTGAGCGTCGCGGCTTCCGTCCCGATGACTTCGCAGCGCTGCATCCCGCGGGGCGTCTAGGCAAGAAGCTCTTGCGCGTTGAGCACCTCATGCACACCGGGGCCGCCCTGCCACGCGTTTCAACGAACACGCCGATGCCGGATGTGTTTCACGAAATGAGTGAAAAGGGTCTGGGCATGACCACGGTCCTCGAACCGGATGGGCGTCTCGCGGGAATACTGACCGATGGCGATCTCCGCCGCCTAATGGAAAAACATCGCGGCGCAACGCTGGAGATGACGGCCGGCGCCTGCATGACGCGCAATCCGCAAACGATCGGCCCACGCGTTTTGGCCAGCGAGGCGCTCAATCTGATGGAAAAGAGAAAAATCACCTCCGTTGTGGTCGTGGACGAAGCCAAGGGCGTCTTGGGTGTTGTGCACTTGCACGATTTGTGGACTCTTGAATTGATGTGAGTAACGGACCGAAAAATCAAGAATGCAATACAGAGCCCACAGAGGAAAAGAGGAGAACGCATTGGCGAAGGGTGGCAAGAAGATTCCGGCTAGCGTGGTGAGCCGCGCAAAAAAGATTCAAGTGCTGCTCATGGACGTGGACGGCACGATGACGGATGGTTCCGTCACGCTCCTTTCGCAGCCCGACGGTACTGCGCTGGAGATAAAAACGTTTAGTGCACACGACGGCCAAGGCCTGACATTGGCGCACACCGCGGGCCTCCGCACTGGCTGCATCACAGGCCGCGAAAGCCCGGCGCTGCTGCGACGCGCCCACGAGATGAAAATGGAATTCATTTACCAGAAGCGGCCGCTGAAAATGCCGGCTTTCGAAGAGATCCTGCAACAAGCAGGTGTGACTGAGTCGCAGGTTGCCTATGTTGGCGACGATCTGCCGGACCTCCCGATCATGCGGCGCGTCGGCTTGGCCATAGCCGTCGGTGACGCGGTTCCTCTAGTAAGACATGCAGCGCACTATGTCGCCAAAGCCCATGCTGGCAAGGGGGCGATCCGCGAGGCGGTTGAACTCATTTTGAAATCGAAGGGCATCTGGGAAGAGATGATCGACAAAGCTCGCGCCTGACGCCTGGTGGTTCAGCGGATTGGATCTGGCGAAGGGCGCCCGTCGACCGCTGACACAAGCCGAGAAACCTTCCCTCGACCGCGCCTTAACTCTTCATTTGAAATAAAGCGACTCTTCAGTCCGGGGCTCGGAGCCAAGCCTTCAGGCGGCTCGGTAGCCAGTACTCACCTCGAAGCTGCCTTAGTTGTTGACACAGCCCCGCGAATCACCGTTACCGACGCTGCCGGTAAGGTGAACTTAGTTCCCGGTTCCCCTCTTACCGTTGACTTCACCGCAGGGCCGTCTGGATCGGCGGTGCCCCCATTCAGGTTCGGGTGCCACTGATACTGTTCTTTACCAAATGTCGTCACGCTGACCGGCCCCGTGAAGAAACCCGTTGCGCCCTTCGCCGCGTCATCGAAGGAAATTCCGACTGCGTGCCCATTTTCCTGGTCTTTATTGATAATGAGCAGCGCCCACTGACCGTCCGGCCGATGCGCAGCATAAGACGTCACCAAAACGTGCCCTGCTCCATCGCCAATATCGCTCGTTGCGAAAAATAATTTGTGCGTTCCGTCGCCCGGCTGCACCCATTCCAGATTGATGAGCTGGCTCGCAAAAAATTGAGACAGTGGCTGGCGGATTTTCAAATCTTTATCCGCGGAGAAAAACTCAAAAGTCCCCAGCGAACCGTTGTGTCCCCGGCTCAAACCTTCCGGCAAATAATGAAAATAGTAGACCGCATTTCCGCCGCCGTTGAGAAACGCCCCGATATAATCCGCCAGCCATAGCGCGCCCCAGACGTCCACGAAGGCTTCCGAGGATTGCCAGGAAATATTCGACTCCGTGATGAACAGCGGCACGTTGGCCGGCACTCCGTCCGCGCGCCAAACCTTCATGATTTGCATTACGAGGTTCGCTTCATCGTACAGACTGCTCCACTGAATTTTTCCAGGCTCCATCGGATAATGTTCAAAGGAAAAAAACGCCAGGTCGCTCAGCCGGCCATGCGCCTTCAAATAATCCACGAAACGCCGCGTCCACGAAGTCTTCCCCTCCGCATCGGGCCACGCCTCGATATCCTTGTTCACTCCCGTAAAAATCGGCCCGCCCAGCTTCAACTTCGGATCCACCTTGTGCAGCGCCGCTGCGAATTGCACGTACAGCGCCGCATAATCTTCCGGCGGCGTGTAGTGGCCATCCGCTTCTTCGCCCATCTCCACATACGAAATCGGATATCCGCGCTTTTCGATATAGGAAACTTCCGCCGCGGCATCTTCCGGCGTGCCGTAGATCATCGCGATGGGAATCATCGCCGGAAGCCCGCGCGTCACGCCGCTTGTGAAGAAAAGATCAAACCCCACCTGGTCGCCAGCGCGCTCATCGAGGTCGCTTGGCTCGTGCCACGGGTCCACCGAAGAGCAAAACGTCGCCGTCTGATCCTGGTCCGGGGTGTGCCGGATCAAGTCGTGGAATTTGCCGTCCGCCGTGGTCGTTCCCAAATAAATTTCGCGGATTGCGTACCCCACACAGTTCCGTTTGTCCGCCGCGCCGTGCGTGTCACAGGTATTCGATGAAGCGGTCATTAAGATGCGCAGGTACTGCACCGCCACCCGTTCCGTCGCCAGTTGCAGCGTCGCGTTTCCGCCTTTTCCATTGGTGACCGCTCCACCCGGAAATGTCTGCCACACACCAGCAGTTGGTTTTTTGATCGGATCATCGCCTGCCCAATACTGCACCACATATTTCGTCGCATACGGTTCTGCCCACGCAATGCGAATTGCCGTAACGTCCAGTTTGCTTGCCAGGTCTAGAATCACCCACTGGGGATGGAGCGCATCGTTTTCACCCGTGAATGCTTGTGTCAAATATGGATTACTCTTCCAGTAGCTATCGGAGTCTCCGTCCGTGAGCCGCGAATACCCGACCATGTCTGTGCCGTCGTCGCGCGTCACGCCGCGATGTGGCAGCGGGTACCCGTACGAGTGGCGGATCATGTCCGCACCGGGCGCCGCGCTGCCGGTGAAGTATCCCTTGCCCGCTGGATCGCTCCACGTTCCCTGCGGATTCCAGTGCCACGCTTCCGTATGCAGTTCCGTGTTCTGCCGGTAGGTTACCGTCTGCCATCCTGCGGAGAGCACTTGCTTGATGGTGTCGTCGACGAAAAGCTTGTCCGCGGCGCCATAAGGGAGCCGGTCGATGCCCGCGCCCAGCGCTTCGGTGGGACGAATCGTATTCGTCGCGTGGTTGGGTGTCGCGTCCACGTGAATGTTCTGCGCCTTCCCTTCCCGGACACCGGCAAAAAACAGCAACACGAAGGGCAATATGCGCAGCAACAATCTATTTCGTTTGCTCCTTCGAATCATTCTCTGCTCCCTAAACCGATTTAATAGCGTCTTTTTATCTAATCGAGAATTTTCCTTTTCGTCAAGCGCGAACTTCGCGCGCTGTTTCGATTCTTCGAAAGTTTCTTGGTGAGGAAAAGGCGAAAAAAGAGAGCGGGCGGGTTGCGCCAGGATTAATTCGCTAAGGAGTAGCAGGCGAGAAAAATGCTACTTCTCTTTTAGCTTTAGCTTGCCGCTAGTCTTGTTCTCTTCGAGAAACGCGCGCAATTGCGGTGCGGCCTCCAAGAGGCGAATCCACTGCTCGTAATACAATGTGACGGGAAAACGGCCGAGGCCGTAAACGCTCACGCCTCCCTTTTCGCCGACTCTGAATTCCAAATTTCCTGGGCGGCGTCCGGCGCCCTGCTTCTCCAATTCCGCTAAACGCGCTTTGAGTTCTTCGTAAGATGGCTCGGCCATGTTGCCTCCTCAAATGGACTTCGAGAAAAGTGGATTATACCTGAAGGTGCAGGTTGTTCCCTGCTCCGGCGCACAATCCGAGCCGGGCTGGGATCTGGATTCACGCCCGCATCAGTGCGGGACGATGAATGGCGGCAGGACAACGCAGAAGTTGATGGCCGCTCACAGATGAAAGTGCCTATACGGTGGGCATTGTATATAATCGCGGCCATCATGCAAAACCAAGAAACGCAGTATCAGGTCAGCGACCGTGTGGCGACGATTACCCTGAATCGTCCTGACAAATTGAACGCCTGGACGGCGACCATGGAAAAGGAGGTGCGCGCGACGATCGAAGAGGCTGAACGCGACGATGCTGTGCGCATGATCGTCTTAACCGGCGCGGGCCGGGGATTCTGCGCGGGCGCGGATATGTCACTCCTGAGCACGGTGGCGGAGCATGGTCTGGATGAAAGAGGGAGAGCGCAGGCACTGCAGAACAGCAGGAGTGGAGGCCGTGAAGGAGCACGAGCTGATTTCCAGCGGAAATACTCGTACTTTCCGGCAGTGGGAAAACCAATGATTGCGGCGATCAACGGACCGGTGGTGGGGCTAGGGCTGGTAATCGCTTTGTATTGCGATTTGCGGATTGCCTCGGAGGCAGCGCGATTCGGGACGGCGTTCGCGCGGCGCGGGCTGATTGCGGAATACGGGATGGCATGGATGCTTCCGCGACTGATCGGACATGCGAACGCGCTCGACCTGTTATTTTCTGCGCGGATGATTGATGCCGCCGAAGCCCTGCGCATGGGACTGGTGAACCAAGTATTTTCGCAGGACGATTTTGCCGGGAAGGTGCAGGAATATGCGCGCGACCTGGGGGCCAACGTGAGTCCGCGCTCGATGGGGGTAATCAAGCGGCAAGTTTACGAAGCGATGTTCCAGACGCTTGAGGAGGCGTTCGTAACTTCCGAGCGCGAGATGCTGGCCAGCTTGCAGTGCGAGGATTTTAAGGAAGGCGTTGCGCATTTTGTGGAGAAGCGGGCGCCAAGGTTCACCGGCAGATAGGCGAAGCGTATGAATTTCGAATTCAGCGAGAAGACGAAGGAACTGCGGCGGCGATTGCAGGCGTTCATGGATGAGCATATCTATCTGAACGAGAAGCGGCTCCTGGAGGAGATTGACCGCGAACGGTGGAAGCCGACGCGGATTATTGAAGAGCTCAAGCCGAAGGCCCGCGCGGCCGGGCTGTGGAATTTGTTTTTGCCCAATGATGAAAACGGCGCGGGGTTGACGAACCTCGAATACGCGCCGCTGTGCGAGATCATGGGGCGTAGCGTGATGGCGGCGGAGGTCTTCAATTGCTCGGCGCCGGACACGGGGAATATGGAAGTGCTGGCGCGATATGGCACGCCAGAGCAGAAAGAGAAATGGTTGAAACCCCTGCTTGCCGGTGAAATTCGGTCGTGTTTTGCGATGACGGAGCCAGACGTAGCTTCTTCGGATGCGACAAATATCAGAGCGAGCATCGTACGGAGCGGCGACGAGTACGTGATCAACGGGCGGAAGTGGTGGTCATCGGGGGCGGGCGATCCGCGCTGCAAAATCGCGATTTTCATGGGGAAAACGGATCCTGCTGCGCCGCCGCACAAACAGCAGTCGATGGTGTTGGTGCCGCTGGATTCGCCGGGAGTGAAAATTGAGCGATTGCTCACGGTGTATGGCTACGATCATGCGCCACATGGTCATGGGGAGATTAATTTTGATAACGTTCGCATACCCGCGTCGAATATGCTGCTCGGCGAAGGGCGCGGATTTGAAATTGCGCAGGGGCGGCTGGGACCGGGGCGGATTCATCACTGTATGCGGTGCATCGGCGTTGCGGAGCGGGCGCTCGAAACGATGTGCAAGCGTGTGCAGGAGCGCGTGGCTTTTGGCAAACCGCTCGCCGAGCAGGGGACCATTCGCGCGGACATCGCGATTTCGCGGATGGAGATCGAGCAGGCGCGGCTGCTGACGCTGAAGGCAGCGTACATGATGGATACCGTCGGAAATAAAGCGGCACGCAGTGAAATCGCGATGATCAAGGTTGTCGCGCCGAACATGACGCTTCGCGTGCTGGACCGCGCGATCCAGGCGCATGGCGGCGCGGGCGTTTCGCAAGACACGTTTCTGGCGAGCGCCTGGGCCAATGTGCGCACGTTGCGGCTGGCAGACGGCCCGGACGAAGTGCATACGGAATCGATTGCGAAATGGGAAATGGGGAAATTGGGCAAGCCGCGGGCGCAATCAGCGCAACATTAGTGGCTCACTTCAAGTGATAAGGAGGGGACATGGCGGGAGTTCCGGCGAGCGTATTCAACATTCCCAGGCCGCCAACTTTTGCGACACCGGGAGAGGAGCGGTTGCATCGTAAACAACGGCTGGCCGCTGCGTTCCGGCTTTTTTCGCGCTATGGATTCGATGAAGGCGTGGCGGGCCACATAACGGCGCGAGATCCGGAGCGCAAGGATCATTTCTGGGTGAACCCGTTCGGGATGCACTTTGGGCAGATTCGCGCGTCCGATTTGATTTTGGTGAATCATCGCGGAGAGGTCGTCGAGGGCAAGTATGCGGTGAACGTGGCGGCGTTTGCCGTTCACTCGCAGGTGCATGCAGCGCGCCCTGATGTCGTTGCAGCGGCACACGCGCATTCACTCTATGGAAAGTCCTGGTCGACGCTTGGCCGGCTGCTCGATCCTTTGACGCAGGATGCTTGCGCATTTTACGAGGATCACGCCGTATTCGCGGACTACACGGGCGTGGTTTATCAAACTTCAGAAGGAGAACGAATCGCGCAGGCTCTCGGCAAGCGCAAAGCGGTGATTCTTCGGAACCACGGTCTTTTGACCGTGGGACACAGCGTTGATGAAGCGGCTTGGTGGTTTATTACCATGGATCGGAGCTGCCAGGCGCAGCTGTTGGCTGAGGCCGTGGGAACGCCGACGGCAATTGATCCTTCGAACGCGGCGGTGACACGAGACCAGGTGGGAAGCCATCTCGCAGGATGGTTTCAATGCCAGCCGCTGATGACTCGAATAATTCGCGAAGAGCCTGATCTGCTCCACTAATTCTCTACTCCGTTGCTCGCGGCATCGGGAAAAGGGAGCTCCATGCCAGCGCTCGTGATCGAAGATTTAAATGGTTTAAAAAACTATGTGGGGCGGGAATTCGGTGTGACGGACTGGCTTGTCGTCACACAGGAACGGATTCAACAATTTGCGGAAGCGACGGAAGACCGTCAGTGGATTCACTTGGACTCCAAGCGCGCGAAACGCGAGTCGCCTTACGGCACGACAATCGCGCATGGATTCCTGACGGTTTCCCTCATCAGCTTTCTGATGAAACAGGCCGTGCAAATTCAAACCGGGATCCGAATGGCGGTTAACTATGGCTTGAATCGCGTGCGCTTCCCTGCCGCCGTTCGCGCCGACTCAAAAATCCGCGGGCGATTTTCTCTTGCGGCGATCAAGGAACTCCCCGAAGGAATCGAAGCTGTCTTTTCCGTAACCGTGGAGAGCGAAGGAGCGGAAAAGCCATGCTGTGTTGCGGAGTGGATCGTGCGCTACTACCGCTAACATCTGTGGGAACAGACTTTCTCTGATTAATCCAAAGTACCCTCACGAAACTTCCAGGAACTTCAGATTGCGCCCGTTTCGGCGCACTGCAAGGAAGCGCGCAAGAGGAGAGCGACTAATCCGGGCATGGAAGCGAAACGCTCGTCCTTGGTTAGACCAAGGTGATAACGGTAATAGATTTGTTGGATGATGACCGCGATTTTGAAACGGGCAAATGTGAGATAGAAATCCATGCTCGAGACGTCGCGGCCGGTTGCTCGAGCGTAGCGTTGGAGGAGTTGGGCACGAGTCAGGCTCCCCGGGGCGGTCGTGGGGCCCCAACGGATTTTCTGCAGATCCTCAGGATCCTGAGCGTCGACCCAGTAGGCCAATGCGGTGCCTAAATCGCTGAGTGGATCGCCGATAGTGCACATCTCCCAATCGAGCACGCCCACGATTTTGGTGATGTTGTTCGAATCGAGAACGACGTTGTCGTATTTGTAGTCGTTGTGGATGAGAGCCGCTCCGCTGGCGGAAGGCATGTGCTCGGTCATCCAGGCGGAGATTTTTTCGACTTCTGGATATTCGTGCGTCTTGGAGCCGAAGTAACGCTCGGTCCAGCCGCGGATCTGGCGTTCGAGATAGCCTTGAGGTTTTCCCAAGTCGGCGAGACCAATCGCTGCGTAATCCAGGCCGTGCAGGCGGGCGAGGTTTTCGATGAACGATTCGCCTAAGCGCCGGGCCGTCTCAGCGGAAAATTCCATCCCTGCAGGCAGATTTCTGCGGAGGATGATTCCGCGGATGGGCTCCATTACGTAGAACGGCGCACCCAAGATGGAATCGTCATCGCAATATACGAGCACGTTGGGTGCAGGTGGATACGCGGAGTGGAGTTTAGACAGAACGCGAAATTCGCGGCCCATATCGTGAGCCGTTTTGACCTTGCTGCCGAAGGGCGGGCGGCGAAGGACAAATTCCCTGGCGCCTAAATGAATGGAATAGGTCAGATTGGAATGGCCACTGGGGAATTGACGAACTACAAACGTTCCGGTTTCGGCCGAAAAATGGCTTCGCAAAAAAGGATCGAGCTTGGCGAGATCAAGTTCTTCGCCGGGGCGCACAGCGCTCGTTTGGTCACGGAAGTCGGCCATGAATGTCTGTGGCCCCTCCTCTAGCGACATGCGCACAAAAACTCATAGCCCAGATGCGGAGTCATAGTTCTGTTCGAGCAAAGAAGCCCGCACGTGGCGCACCAGAAGAACTCGACTCATTCTTCACCCTTGGACGCTACGCAGCGGCGCCTTGCTCGTTGTTGAATTCAGCGAAGATCTTCCCTTGCTCGGCCAATTGCTTCAACAATGGCGCTGGCGTCCAGAGCTCGCCGTGCTCCCGGCGAAATTCGCAGATGCGGTCGTAGACTTTTTTCAAGCCGACCGTGTCCGCATACCACATCGGTCCGCCGCGATAGGCGGGGAATCCGTAGCCATTGAGATAGATGATGTCGATGTCGACGGAGCGAAGGGCATAACCTTCTTCGAGAATGCGCGCGCCTTCATTTACCAGCGCGTAGAGGCAGCGATCGACGATCTCCTCCGCGGAAATTTGGCGTTGGGCGATGCCGGCTTCGGCGGCCCATTTCCGAGCGAGTTTAGCGACTTCCGGATCGGGCATCGCCCGGCGGTTTTCGTCGTATTTGTACCAACCGGAGCCGGTCTTTTGTCCGTAGCGACCGAGCTCGCAGAGATAGTCCTCGGCGATCGGCTGGCGCACACCGGGCTGTTGCAGGTGACGATATTCTTTGCGGATGCGCCAGCCGACGTCGAGACCCGCGAGGTCGCCCGTGGCGAGAGGCCCCATGGCCATGCCGTATTCGTAGAGCGCGCTGTCGACGGCTTCCACGCTGGCGCCTTCTTCGACGAGGAACTGAGCTTCACGCCGATAAGGTCCAAACATGCGATTGCCAACAAAGCCCATGCAATTTCCGACGAGCACGCCGACCTTACCAAGTTTCTTAGAGAGCTGCATGCAGGTGGCTATGACTTCCTTGCTGGTGGCTTTGCCACGGACGATTTCGAGGAGGCGCATGACGTTCGCGGGACTGAAGAAATGCGTGCCAATTACGGATTGAGGGCGCGAGGTAGCCGAGGCGATCTCGTCGATGTTCAGCGTCGAGGTGTTGCTGGCGAGAATGGCGCCGGGTTTACAAACGAGGTCGAGTTGGCCGAAGACTTCTTTTTTGAGCGCCATGCCCTCGAAAACTGCCTCGACCACCATGTCGGCGTTGTCGAATCCATCGTAGCTGAGTGCCGGCTGAATTAACTTCAAGCGCTCGTCAACGAATTGCTGCGTGAAACGACCGCGCTTCACCGAGTTGGCGTAATTTCTCTGAATGTTGGACAGTCCACGGTCGAGTGCGGCTTGATCGGTTTCCTTGAGCAGAACGGGGAGGCCGGCGTTGGCGAAAACCATCGCGATGCCGCCGCCCATCGTTCCGGCGCCGACGACTGCAACACTGTTCACGGGAATGGCGGGCGTTTCTTTCGGGATATCGGGGATTTTTGCGACTTCACGTTCGCCGAAGAAAACGTGGATGAGCGCCTTGGATTGATCCGAGAAGAGGCATTTGGCGAAGAGCTCTTGCTCTTTCTGACAGCCTTCCAAAAAAGGCAGCTTCGTGGCGGCTTCCACGGCGTCAATGGCGGCGAGCGGAGCAATCAAGTTGCGTTGTTTCTTGCGGGCGGTTTCGCGGGCAGCCGCGAAGGTGGAGGCATTCTGTTCCGGAGTGCCTAATTTATCGTTGCGTTCACGGGTCTTCGAAGCGGGTTTGCTAGCGACTTCCCGCGCAAAGGCGATGGCGCCAGCGAGCAGGTCTCCATCGATGAGTTTATCGATGATGCCGAATTTCAAAGCTTCAGTTGTGGAGATCGGACTGCCACCGGCGCACATCTCGACAGCTTTGGCAACGCCCGCAAGGCGCGGGAGCCGCTGCGTCCCCGCGGCGCCGGGAATGATGCCGAGCTTCACTTCGGGCTGACCGACCTGTGCGGCGGGCACGGCAACGCGGTAATGGCCTGCCATGGCCAGTTCAAGACCGCCACCGAAGGCGGTGCCGTGGATGGCCATGACTAAAGGCTTGCGGCAATCTTCGACACGCAAGAGCAGCGGCTTGAAACCTTCGCCGCGTGTGGCTTTGCCGGAGGTAATTTTGCCGAATTCCTTGATGTCAGCCCCAGCCACAAAAGTGCGGCCGCCACCAATGAGGACAGCTGCCTTGACGCTGTCGTCTCGATCGATTTCATCAATTGCCGTGGAGATGCCCTCGGGCACGCCCGGGCTAAGGGCGTTTACGGGAGGATTGTTGATGGTGATGATCGCGATGCCGTTGTCTTTTGTAAGCTGGACTAGATCGCTCATTTTATTGGCTCCCTTTGCTTAGATAACTACGCTCTATGAGCGGAGACCGCCCTCGCGTCAATTACGAACCGGGCGATGCGTTCGCGGTGAAACGTGGCGTCGCCGAATGCTGTCTCCGAGGCTTTCGCGCGCCGGTAGTATAAATGTAAGTCGTTTTCCCAGGTGAAACCCATGCCGCCGTGAATCTGAATGCCGCGATTTCCCACCGTGCGGCTGGCGTCGCTTGCGTACATCTTGGCGATGGAGACGGCTGTCGCCGCGTCAGGGACATTTTCTTCCAGGGCCCAGGCGGCGTAGTAAGCGGCCGAGCGGGCGCTCTCGGTTTCCAGATACATGTCCGCGCACTGGTGTTGCACAGCCTGAAACATTCCAATGGGTTTGCCGAATTGCTTGCGCGTTTTCGCATATTCCACGGTGATGTCGAGCGTGCGCTGCATCCCGCCCACCATTTCGGCGGCGAGAGCGGCGGTAGCGACATCGAGCGCTCTGGAAAGCGCGAGGGTCTCGCCGAGCTTCTCGGCGGGTGTGTTGTGGAAGTGTACGGAATGGAGCTTGCGCGTAAGGTCCATACCGGACATGGGCGATATGGTGACGCCCGGCGCTCTTGTGTCGACGATGAAGATGCCGTTCCGAGCCACGACGATGATCGTTCCGGCCACGGCGGCGTCAGATACAAACAATTTTTCTCCGGAAAGAAGTCCATTCGCCGCGCTCATGCGCACCTCGGAAAGATCCCAACTCGCACTGCCTTCCAGCACCGCGACGGTGGAGAGCGCCTTGCCCTCGCAGATGGCGGTGAGGTATTTCTTTTTCTGGTCAGCGGTGGCGACTGCGTCGAGTACAGCGCCGGCCAGCGCTACGGTGGAGAAAAAAGGTCCAGGCAATAGCGCGCGCCCTGCCTCTTCCATCAAGAGAATGAGTTCGACTTTGCCAAGGCCGACACCCCCGTATTCTTCCGGAAAAATGATGCCCGTGTACCCCTGTTCGGCTAGCTTGGACCACAGAGCTGGGTCGTGGGCCGAATCCGTTTCCATTAGCCGTCGCACTTCGGCGATCGGGCATTCACCCGCGAAAAACTTTCGCGCGCTTTCTTTGAGAATTTCCTGGCTCGCACTCAATCCAAATTCCATTATGTCTCCCTCTGGTGGGCCCGGGCTCTAGTAGCTTCGGGGCAGGCCAAGTACGAAGTGGCCGATGATATTGCGCTGAATCTCCGAGGTGCCTGCCTCGATGGTGTTGCCCCGCGCGCGCAGATATCCGTAAGACCAGATTCCCTTGTCGATCGCATGGCTATCGTCCCCGTCAAGCTGGCCATACGGGCCAAGCAATTCCTGTGCGATTTGCTGAAAGCGCTGGTTCAGTTCGCTCCAGAAAATCTTTTGGATTGATCCTTCGGGGCCGGGCACTCCGGTAGCATTAATGCGGCTGAAAGCGCGCATCTGGTTGAGGCGCATGATTTCGATTTCGGCGTAGCATTGGGCAAGTTTCTGGCGCGTGAGCGGGTCCTGGGCTGCAGGGCTGCCATTCTTGTTAAGAGTGCGGGAAAGATCGATGAGCCGGTCCATGTTTCGCTTATAAATAATCTGAAGGCCCGCTCCGAAAGTGCCACGTTCGTGCATAAGCGTGCCAATGGCGACATCCCAACCCTGGTTCACTCTGCCGACGACGTTTTCAACTGGAACGCGCACATCGCGGAAGAACAGCTCGTTGAATTCATTTTCACCTGTCATCTGGCGGAGCGGACGTACCTCAACTCCGGGCGACTTCATATCCAACAGTAAAACTGTGAGCCCTTTGTGCTTGGGAGCGCCCGGATCCGTGCGCACGACCAATTCGCACCAGTCACCCGCCCAACCGTAGCTGGTCCACACTTTTTGGCCGTTGACGACGTAATGGCCGCCATCGAGCCGCGCTTCGGTTTGGAGACTCGCGAGGTCGGAGCCTGCGTTCGGTTCGGAAAATCCCTGGCACCAGATTTCTTCGGCGCTCAGAATCTTTCGCAGGTAACGTTTCTTCTGCGTTTCGGTGCCAAAGGCGATGATTGTGGGGCCAATCAGACCGAGGCCGAGAACGTTGGCCATCGGCGGCGCTCCGGCGAGGGCCATCTCCTGCCAGAAGATGACTTGCTGCATCAGGCTGGCGCCGCGGCCGCCATACTCTTTCGGCCAGGATATGCCTGCCCAGCCGCCTTTGTAAAGCTTGCGTTGCCAAGACCGCAAGTACTCGAAACGGACTTCGAGGGAATCCTCACGGCGTTCGTCCCAATCTTTCGGGACATTGGCAGTGAGCCAGGCTCGCAATTCATCGCGAAACTTCAATTCTTCGGTAGTCAAGTTCAAATCCATCTGCTAAGCTCCTGTTTACTGTCGCGTGAGCGGGATGTTTATTCCGTTCGCCGCCTCTGCTAGGCCGACTGCCCTCCATCAACCACCAGCACGTGGCCGGTGACGAAATCCGAAGCATCCGAAGCGAGGAAGGCGGCAGCCCCTTTCAAATCGTGATCATTGCCAAAGCGCCGCAGGGGAATCGTTTTCAGGAAAGTATCTCTGTTTCTCTCGATGAGCACTTGAGACATGTTAGTGGGAAACCATCCTGGGGCAATCGAATTTACCTGAATGTTGTGAATCCCCCATTTGCAGGCCAGATCTTTCGTGAAGATGATGACCCCGCCTTTGCTGGCGTGATATCCAATGGCCTGGAATTCCGGGGAAGCCCCGCGGAGTCCGGCCACCGAAGCGATGTTGATGATTTTTCCGCGGCGTTGACCGATCATGATCTTACCTACGGCCTGGGAAAACAGAAACGTCCCCGTCAGATTCGTCTCGATGACTTTATTCCAGTGTTCGAGACGCATTTCCTCGACCGGCGCGCCCCAGGAAGTGCCGGCATTGTTGATCAGAATATCGATGCGCCCGAATTGAGCCATTGTTGCGTCTACGACCCCGTGAATGTCGGCGGGATTTTTTACGTCGCAGGCGAGAGCGAGCGTCTTCGCACCGAGTTTCTGCAAATCCTCAGCGGCTTGCTGGCAGCGCTCTTTTTTGCGGGCACACAACACCAAGTTTGCGCCCATTTCCGCGAGCCCTTCCGCCATCTGGCGGCCCAGGCCGATGGAACCGCCGGTGATAATCGCCACGCGCCCCGTAAGATCAAAAAGCTGTTTGACATTCATTGCCCGAAGGCTCCTTCCGCATTCGCTTGTTATCCGTGCGGCGTAAGCACAACTCGCCCGGTGATTCGACCATGGCGTAACTCGTCCAAAACCTCGTTTACCTGCGCAAGCGGGCGGCTCGTTACCTGGCAACGCACCTTGCCCGCCGCCGCCATCGCGAGAACTTCGCGCAAGTCGTCGCGCGTGCCGACAGCGGTAGCCTGAATGTGAACTTCTCCGGCGGCCATCATGATCGGTGGGAAAGAGATATCATCGTCGGGCAAACCAACAACAAGGAGTGTTCCCGTGGGCCGCAGGCCATAAAAGGCCATCTCGTAGGCCGCTTTTGCAGCGGAGGTTACGATTGCGACGTGGACTCCGCCCTTCTCTCTTAATATTTTTACCGCATCAGGAGAGGCCGCGTTCAAGGTGCGCGAAGCGCCGAGCGACTTTGCGAGCGCGAGCTTCTCGTCGGAAATATCGATGGCCGTAATTTCGGCGCCGAGACCGTGACCGATCTGAATGGCGATGTGCCCGAGGCCGCCCACGCCAAAGACGCCGAGGCGCTGGCCGGATAAAATTTTGCCATGTTTGAGCGCTCGATAGACGGTGACGCCGGCGCAGAAAAGAGGTGCGACTTCTGTAGCCGACAGGTTCGATGGAATTTTCATCGTGTGGCTCGATGGAGCCTTCGCAAACTCAGCGTATCCACCGTCTACCGTGACGCCGGTGATCCTCTGCTTGATGCAAAGATTCTCATAGCCGTCCCGGCAAAATTCGCAGTTCCCGCACGTCCAATGAACCCACGGCACGCCTACATGGTCACCGATTTGCAAATCCTGAACCCCTGCATCTTTTTCAACAACCCGGCCGACAATCTCATGCCCGAGGATGAGTGGCTTCTTCACGATGCCCCTCAATTGCTTCCAATCTCCATCGGCCACGTGCAAATCGGAATGGCAGACGCCGCAGACCTCGACTTCAATGAGAACTTCGCCGGGGCCGGGCTTGGGCCGCGCGACTTCCTCGATCACGAGCGGTTTCTTGAATTCGTGCAGAACAGCGGCTTTCATCCGGTCCTTGCGATTACTCGGTGTCCTCTCGAGAATTTCCTGTGAGGGAAAAATGAGAAGTCTTTAGGTTCAGGGCTGGGCGTTCTGCTGAAGAAACTCGCCGCCATTTCTGAGCCGAGCAAACCAAAATGCGGGAGCCACTTTAACATAATAGCCACCAACATCAACACGGACCTTGGCTATCGACCTAGAGTCGCTGGCTGGAACGCGTGACACAATCTTCCACGATGAACTGTCCCTAAAATGGGACCACTGAGCGATCTCAGCCGCAAACACAATTGAATTGACAGCGGATGAACTTGGTCATTATATTGACCGCAATCGCGCGTGTGAGTGCGCCCAGGGGTGCGATAGCAAGTGTCAGTGACCCGATTGAAAAGAAATTAGAGAGGATTGACCATGAACTGTGACTGGGGGATCCGTGTGAGTATCGCTGCGCTTCTTCTCCTCGGTTCTTCTGTATCGGCGTATGCACAGGCCACGACGGCGCAAGCCCAATTGAACGGCACGGTCCGCGATCAGAGCGGCGGGGCCGTTGCCAAGGCCGCCATCACCCTGCGCGAGCTGGATACCAACAGCACCTACACAACAACATCGAATAGCGATGGACTATACATTTTCGCGGTTGTGCCGCCCGGAATGTACGAATTGACGGCGGAGTTCAGCGGTTTCGGGAAGTACACCCAAATAGGAATCGTACTGAGAGTCGCTCAAATTGCCACGATCGATATCACGCTCAAGGTTGCGCAAGCCGGCGAGAAGGTCTTGGTCACGACGGAAACACCAGTCATCGAGCCCACGCGCACTGAAATCAGTCAAGTAGTGGACACAGAGCAGATCAAAGCCCTGCCGATCAGCGGACGGCTTTTTACCGATTTCGCGCTTCTCAGCCCCGGGGTTTCCGTCGGCCACACGAGCGCACAGTCGCCGTTTACCGATCCCACGGTCACACGGATTTCGTTCGGCGGGCAGCGCGACCTGAACAATGCGGTGACCGTGGATGGGGCCGACAACATCATGGCCGCGAATGGATCGCAGCGGGCCACGCCTTCGCAGGAAGCGGTCAGCGAATTTCGCGTGGTGAACAACAGCTTCGGGGCGGAATACGGAAGGGCACTGGGCGGGATCGTGAATATCGTCACGAAGTCGGGAACGAACGATCTACACGGCTCAGTTTACGACTACCTGCAAAACAACGCGACCAATGCGAGATCCATCCTGACGCTGCCGGGCTTCAACACACTGCGCCAGAACCAGTTTGGAGCAACGCTCGGTGGCCCCATCCAGAAGGACAAGACGTTTTTCTTCATAAATTACGAGGGGCAAAGAAGGGCGCAGTCGCCGACGTATCCGGGGCTGTTATTCGCACCGGTTGACGCCGGCCTAGCCGGCCTCTATACGGCTGGCTTTACAAACCTGCAAGCCATCAACGCAGTGAAGCAAGACCTGGGAATTCCGGTGGAAAATCTAAGCGTCCTGAAGACGGCGGACAACGATAATGGGTTCATCAAATTGGACCACCAATTCAATAAGGACAATCGCCTATCCGTTAGGTATTCGATCTTGGATGGAACGGCTTTGAACCAGATGGTCGGCGAAACACTGGATGGCGGCGGCATCGGCTTACCCAGCGCGGGGAGAAACGGACTCACGCGAGATCAAGCTTTGGTGGGAAACTGGACCTCGCAACTCTCGCCAAGCGTGGTGAATTCCCTCCTAGGACAATGGGCCCGCCGCAATTATGGCTTCATCGGTGTCACGGGGCAACCGAACCTGGACGTCCCCAACCTGCTGGCCTTTGGGCACAATTTCGGCGCTTTCGAACGTTACAACGAAACCCGCGTGCAGTTTTCAGATACAGTTTCCTGGGTCAAAGACAAGCATTTCGCAAAGTTTGGCGTAGACACCAATTACGTCCGGAACTTCGTCATCTGGCCGGGCTTCACGCCTTCGCGGGATATTTTCGCCAGCCTGGATGATTTGCTTTTTTCTGGCCGTTCGAACTGGGGCAAGGCCGGCTGCCCGGCACCCCTTCCTGCCTTTCTTCCCGCACCATGCGTCGTAGCCTTTTTCTGGGGCGCGCCGATCGGTCCCGGACCATTTGATCCTACGCAGTCCTCGCCGCCTGTAGGGACGTCATGGCAAAACGCTTTCCTTCCCAGCGAGGCCCAAAATTTTGACTTCAAACTGAATCACAGCTACTGGGGATTCTTCGCCCAGGATCAGTGGCGAATCACGCCGAAGCTCACGCTCAATTATGGTGCCCGATATGACTTCGAAACCGGGATGGACTTCTTTGTGAACGGGGATCATCGCGGTATCCAGCCGAGGATCGGCATTGCTTACTCCCCGGACTCGAAAACGGTGATCCGCGCGGGGTACGGAATTTTCTACGACCGCTACACGCTTACGTTCTTCTTCGTGTCGGGCCCGCAGCGCCCACTGAATATTCCGGGTCTGCCGGCGAGCAAAAATATGACGAGCGGCACGTGGTTGCTGAATAGTTCCTTCCTTGGCGCGTGCCCGCCTTCATTCCTTGGCTTCCCTCCCAACGCTCCTCCCGCTTGCCCTCCCGGGTCGGTTCCCTTCGACGTGATTGATGCACAGTTCACAAACCTCATTAATAATGGGGCCTTCCCACCCAATGCGGCTGCTTTTCAAGGCGGGTCGGTAACGGACCGCAATCAGCGGAAACCTTATTCGGAACAATCCAGTTTGGAAATTGACCGCGACTTAGGGAAGGGGCTTTCCGTGGGCATCGGATATCTCTTTGTTGCGGCTCACCATCTTGTTCGGCCCATCGATCTTAATGTCGCGCCTCACATCGGAACTGTTCCCGGCACGACCAACAAGGACCTCTACAATTTCGCCATTCCCGTTCCTTCCATTCCGCCACCACCGGGAGGTTCGAGCGGGTCGGGAGGAATCTTCTACTTCACGGATTCAAGCGGAAATTCGTCTCATCACGGTATGACGCTGCAGGCCACAGAAAAAGCTGGCAAGTATTTCCGGCTGAGCGCCAACTACTCGTTTTCAAAGACGCTGGACGACGGAAAGTTTCTGGTATTCGTCGATACGCCGCAGTCAAACGACCAGAGGCGCGCCGAGCGCGCCGTCTCGAACCAGAATGTTCGTCACCGGTTTGTGGCGAACTTCGTGGCCGATGCTCCTGACAAACCAATCATGCGAAATTTCGAATTCAGCAGCATCGTAACCTTGCAATCTCCGCGTCCATTCACTATTTTTGTCGGTTTTGACGCCAATCATGACGGCAACCCCGTGAATGATCGCGTTGGAGAGTCGGCTCGCGATACTTATCTGGGCGATAGCCTTCGCACTGTGGACCTCCGTCTCTCCCGCCAAATCCACATCAATGAACGCTCTCGGTTGGAGTTGTCTGTTGATTCCTTCAACCTATTCAACCGGGCGCATGTGGATGAGGTATTTACCGTTTACGGCGCCCCGCTCTTCATCGGCGCGGTGCCGAAGCACTACAAAGATGGCGTCGTGGACCCGGCCAATCCGACGTTCAGCAGTCCACGGACAATGCTCAACCCGCGGCAGTTCCAATTTGCTGCTAAACTCATTTTCTGAAAAAGGCCCAGTCCAAAGGTTTTCGGACCGACCTACGAAGGCTCGTGCGTAATATGAAATGAGAGGGCAGGGGGCAGTGGTGTGATCCCGGCCCCGAGTCTGCTCGCCAGCTCAAGACGAATTTGGCGAGCCAGGGTGCTTTACGAAGTGCCTCGTCAAATGAATTCTAACCTGCGCTATGAAAGAACTCTGGTTGCCATCCTCTTTTTGTCCTGGGGCACCGTTTTTCTTGACCGGATGTCCCAATTTTATCTAGCTCCGTACTTCATCCCGGAATTTCGGCTCACGCATCAGCAAGTGGGCACGCTGGCGTCGGCGTTAGCCATTGCGTGGGCGCTCTCCACGCTGTTCTTTGGTGCGCTATCCGACCGTTTCGGGCGTCTACGAATTCTCATTCCGGCGATGTTCGCGTTTTCGCTTCTATCCTGGTTGTCGGCAATGGTTCACAGCTATCACCAACTGCTTATAGTTCGCGCGCTGATGGGTATCGCCGAAGGACCCACGTGGAGCGTCATCACAGCACTGATCGAAGAATCTTCACCCGCCTCCCGGCGCGGCCGCAACGTCGGCCTGGTAGTCAGCGCGGCGGCACTGGTCGGCCTCGCCGCCGCGCCGGTTCTGACGACGCAAGTTGCAGCCCGTTGGGGCTGGCGGGCGTCCTTTTTTGTTGCCGGCGTGCCTGGGATTTTGATGGCCTCGCTGATGTGGAGATATGTTCGCGAGCCCGAGGCAAAAACAGGAGAAGCCTCTAGCCATGCTCCAGCCCGATTTGCGGATTATCTTTCGCTGTTGCGATACCGCAATTTATGGCTTTGTTGCGTTGGTTCTGGAAGCTTCATGACCTGGCTTTTCCTGCAGAATGTTTTTGCGCCACTGTACATCACACAGGTGGCCCATCAAGCTCCCACGACTGCGGGATTCCTCCTAGGCGCGACAGGGTTGGGGAGTTTCTTTCTGGGATTCTTGCTGCCAACGCTCTCCGACCGAATCGGGCGCAAACCCGCGGTGCTGGTCATGGCGGTGATGTCTGTCTGTGTCCCTTTGGCCCTGCTTTGTAGTTTTCTGTATTCCGTCCCGTGGCTGCTTGCGGCGATTCTATTCCTGACGAATACAGGGCAAGCCATCGCCGCGCTCGTCCTGGTGCTCGTCCCCAGTGAGAGTGTGCCGCCGCGTTTTGCGGCCACGTCGATTGGATTGGTGACGCTGGCCGGCGAATTGACAGGTGCGACTCTAGCGCCGGCTCTGGGCGGCAGCTTGGCTGAAAAATACGGCCTTGCGATTCCTCTTTGGATGGCGGCTGGAGGATCGGCGCTGCTTTTTTTGGTGGGGTTGTTCCTGAAGCCTGCGCCGCACGCCAAAAGCGTTCAGTCCCTTGCCGCTTGACGCCGTTCTTGTGTGTTGGTGCAAGCCAACGCGAAAAGACTATTCGCCGTAGGGGACCCAGATGTTTTTCACCTGCGTCGCGTGCTCGAGGAACCAGGAGCCTTCCCCCTGCTCGGAGTCAAACCAGTTGACGGCGCGGCCCTCATTCGTGAAAACCTGTTTCAGATTGCCCACGGAGAAAGATTTCACCGTCGCACTGCTGGCCTCATCTCGAAAACACCAGATGGCATCTACATCGTCGTGCTCGGCGAGCACCTTCATTAATTCTAGAGGGCGGCCGGTAACCATATTTACCGCGCCACCGGGCAGATCGCTGGTTTCGAAGATTTGATAGAGATCGCCCGTGATGAGCGGATAGGCCTCCGACGGTATGGCGATGACGGTGTTCCCAAGCGCAACGGCGGGCATCACCAGGGAAAGGAAGCCGAGCAGCGGGGCTTCGGCGGGACACACGATCCCGACCGTGCCGATTGGCTCGCGCATCGCCAGCGTGACATTGCGGAACGGGGGATCGTGTACGGTGCCTTCAAACTTGTCGGCCCAGGCAGCGTAAGAGAATATCCGCTCGATGCCGAGCCGAACTTCCGCCTCTGCCTGGTTTTGGCCGACGACGGCCGCGAGTCGCACGGCTATTTCGTCTCCGCGCTGCGCAAGATTTTCGGCGATGTAGTAGAGCACTTGGGCACGGTTGTGCGCGGTCGCCCTGGCCCACGAATCTGCTTTGCGCGCGGCTTCGACAGCGTTGCGAATATCCTTGCGATTCCCGAGCGGAGCTTCACCCAGTAAGCGTCGATCCGCGCCGCGTACTTCCATGCTGTAGCCGGAATCCGGCCGTGCCTGCTTGCCGCCGATGTAGAGTTTTACGGTGCGATCGATCGGCGGAGCCGCGAAGTCCACGCGTTCGTCGGACGGCTGGTCGATAGCGAGCGTTAGGGGACGGACCGGCGGAGCTTGTTTGAACCACACCGGCTCGAGATATTCGAGCAGCCCTTCCTTGCCTCCTTCGCGTCCAAAGCCGCTTTCGCGGTAGCCGCCGAATCCACAAGCTGCGTCAAAAAGATTCGTGCTATTCACCCAGACCACGCCTGCTTTGAGTTGTGCGGCGACGTGCAAAGCGACATTGATGCTCTCGCTCCACACGCTCGCGGCCAGTCCGTAAACGGTATTGTTGGCGAGCTCGACGGCTTCGCGCGGTGTGCGAAACGTCATTGCCGCCAGAACGGGACCGAAGATTTCCTGCTGCGCTACAACAGACGTGGGATGAACGTTGCTTAACAATGTGGGCGGGAAATAAAGGCCGCGGGTGGGCATGGCAAGGGACGGCTGCCAGCACGTCGCACCTTCGGCAACGCCTTGATCGACCAAACGCTGAATGCGTTCCAATTGCACACGGGCTACGATCGCACCGATGTCGATGGCTTTGTCGAGCGGTGGGCCCATGCGCAAAGTGTTCATGCGATTCTGCACTTTGCCGATGAGCGTTTCCGCCACGCTTTCCTGCATCAGAAGGCGCGAGCCCGCGCAACAAACCTGGCCCTGGTTGAGCCAGATTCCGTCGACCAGTCCTTCCACTGCACTGTCGAGGTCGGCGTCCTCAAAAATAATGAAGGGTGATTTGCCGCCCAGCTCGAGGGAAAGTTTCTTGTGGCTCTGCGCCGTCGCTTTGCGGATGGCGCGCCCGACTTCTGTCGAGCCGGTGAAAGCGATCTTGTCGACATCAGGGTGCTTCACGAGGGCTTCGCCCGTTGAGCCGTCTCCGGTGACGATGTTCACGACTCCGGCGGGAAGGCCAATCTCCCGGGAGATTTCGGCAAAGGCGAGCGCCGTCAGCGGTGTGAATTCCGCGGGCTTCAGAACGAGGGTGTTCCCTGTCGCAAGCGCTGGGGCAATTTTCCAGGCGAGCATCAGCAGCGGAAAATTCCAGGGAATGATTTGGCCGACGACCCCACAGCCGGTATGGCCGGGGAATTCCTGTTTCAGGAGTTGCACCCATCCCGCGTGATAATAGAAATGGCGCGCGACAAGTGGAATGTCGATATCCCGGCTTTCGCGGATCGGTTTGCCGTTGTCCATCGTTTCCAGAACCGCGAGCCGGCGGGAGTGTTTTTGAATTTGCCGTGCGAGGGCGTAGAGATAGCGAGCCCGGGCATGGGGCGTAAGCGATTGCCACAACGGGAGAGCTACGCGCGCAGCTTTTACTGCCGCGTCGACGTCTGCAGCCGATCCCTGAGCGATGGAAGCGAGAACATCTCCCGTGGAAGGATCCGCCGTATCAATGTACTGACCCGCGGCGGGCGGATGCCATTCGCCGTTGATGAAATGGCCGAATCGGCGCCCATGAGCATCGAGCCAAATGAGCGCTTCGCGGGGATCTTCCAGCGCTGGGCCATAGTCCATGCTCATGAACTTTTCCACGATACTCATTCGGTCACGCTCGATTCTATCGTCATGAACGACGTGGCTCGCATATCAAGCTATCGGATGACGAAAATCCGCCGAGTACCTTCCCGTGGCATGGTGTTCCAACTGCCGTTCGATGTCCGCCAGCATGCCGCTTGCACCGAAACGGAAGAGTTCCGCATTAAGCCAGGATGGGCCGAGTTCCTCTTTCATTAAGGACAACCATTCCAGCGATTGCTTCGCGGTTCGAATGCCGCCTGCGGGCTTGAAGCCCACGGCCATGCCGGTCTCCTGCGCGTACTCGCGGATAGCGCGCGTCATGACCAGACCAACCGGGAGTGTGGCGTTTACAGCTTCCTTGCCGGTGGAAGTCTTGATGAAATCAGCGCCCGCCATCATAGCAACGACGCTCGCGCGCGCCACGTTGCGAAGTGTGAGTAGGTCGCCGGCGCCGAGGATAACCTTCATGTGTGAAGGGCCGCAAGCGATCTTGAAGGTCGCGACCTCGTCGTAGAGAGCTTGCCATTTTCCGCCGAGCACGTGCGCGCGCGTGATGACAACGTCGATTTCGTGAGCGCCCGCCTCCACCGACCGACGGATTTCGGCGACGCGCTCCTCGAGCGGCGAGAGACCCGCAGGAAACCCAGTTGAAACGGCAGCGACGTGGATGCCGCTGCCTTCCAGTGCGCGAAGAGCTGTCTCAACGAAGGAATGATAGACGCACACCGCCGCGACTTTTACGTCGAGCTGTTCGATACCCAATTGTTTTTCAAGGTCATGTTGGATGGGTTGCCGTGCCTTGGCGCATAAGCGGCGCACACGCTCATCGGTGTCATCGCCGGAGAGTGTTGTCAGGTCCATGCAGGTGATCGCGCGCAGGAGCCACGCAGCCTGCCATTCCTTCTTTACGGTGCGCCGGGTCACAAGGGTCTGCGCGCGGCGTTCCACCGCGCTGGTGTTGACCCGAACTTCTTCCACCCAGTCCAGATTGAGAGCGATTCCCCGATTGGGTTGCAGATCGCGGCCCGAAAGTGTGGCGAGAACTGTGTTGTCAGCGGAACCCTGAGTTCGCGCAGCCAGACTATTCTGGATTTCTGAAACCACATAGCGTCCGCCATTCCTTACTGCCATTTCAAGATCTCCAGCGAAACTTAGGTCAGGCAACGCCTCATTAGAGGCATTTCGCGTATTAAGACACACCAATTGTACGTTAGTTGTGAAGACAGGTGAAGGAGCTGCATTTGCAACCCGCATCCGAAGCCCGCAGCTTGACAAATTGCTGCCGTGTCACTATATATCCCGCCACATGCCGCAAATCATTCCTTTAACTGCACAACCGATGGACAAAATACGCATGCCGTGCAATTTCAGAATTTGCTTCCTCAACCGGATCACAAAGGAGATTCCCGGATGAAGATTGACGTCTTCAACCACATTTTGCCCAAGAAATTTTTCGAGCAGATGCTCACTTTCCGCGAAAAGGGTTCCAGCATGCAGAGACGTGTCAGCGAAATCCCGGCGCTCGTCGACTTGGACCTTCGCTTCCGCATCATGGACGGATTTCGCGACTATGTTCAAGTGATCAGTCTCCCGTCACCGCCGATCGAGGCCTTGGGAACTCCGGAAAAATCACCCGAGTTGGCGCAGCTCGCGAATGATGGGTTGGCGGAACTTGCCTTGAAATACCCGGATCGCTTTCCCGGTTTTGTGGCCGCTTTGCCTATGAATAATCCCGATGCCGCAGTGAAGGAGACCGACCGCGCGGTTAGGAGATTGGGTGCGAGCGGAGTCCAAATCTACACGAATGTGAGTGGCCGTCCGCTGGACGAGCCTGCGTTTCTGCCCATCTTTGAGAAAATGGCGGAGTTAGATCGCCCTATCTGGGTGCATCCGGCCCGCAGCGCGGGATTTCCGGATTACCAGACCGAGCAGAAATCCAAATTCGAACTCTGGTGGGTGTTCGGCTGGCCTTATGAGACGAGCATTTTCATGGCGCGAATTCTGTTTGCGGGATATTTTGACCGCTGGCCGAATCTCAAGATCATCACGCACCACATGGGAGGCATGGTGCCTTATTTCTCCGGGCGTACCGGCCCGGGCCTCGACCAGCTCGGTGCGCGGACCGAAGACGAAGATTTAACGGTATACACGCGTCGCCTCAAGAAGCGCCCGCAAGACTATTTCAAAATGTTCTATGCCGACACGGCGACGTTTGGATCGCGCCCCGCGATGGAGTGCGGACTCGCCTTTTTCGGCGCTGATCAAACTCTTTTCGCCACGGACTCGCCATTTGATCCGGAAAAGGGACCTGGTTACATTCGAGAGACCATCCGCTGCCTGGAGGAGCTGTCTATTTCGAGCGAAGACCGAAAGAAAATCTACCAGGACAATGCACGCAAGCTGCTCCGGCTCAGACTCGCTTAGCTCGGATCGAATAATTTTCTCAACCTCTGGAAGGAGCACGTGCCCAATCTTCCGGCAAGAACTCGGTTAGGGCAGATGACGCCGATCCAGTGGCTGATTTGTGCGATAGCCGCCATCGGATTTGCCTTCGACACGTACGAACTTCTGGTGCTGACGCTGATTGTTCGGCCGGCTCTGAGCGAGTTGCTCTCCGTCAAACCTGGCAGTGCGGTCTTCAATCATTGGGTGGGCTTGCTCTTTTATATCCCCGCCATCGCTGGGGGCATCTTCGGTTTGCTCGGCGGGTACTTGATCGATCGATTGGGCCGCCGCCGCGTACTGCTTTGGAGCATATTGCTGTTCGGCTTTTCCACCTTTGCCACAGCCTATGCGAGCACCCCCTTGCAAGTGTTGATCTTCCGCTGTGGGACTTTCGTCGGTGTCTCGATCGAATTCGTTGCGGCCACCGCCTGGCTTGCCGAGCTTTTTCCTGAACGGGAGCGAAGGGAAGCTGTGATCGGATATACGCAGGCATTCGCATCCACGGGCGGGTTGCTGGTCAGCGGGGCTTATTATCTTGCCGTAACGTATAGTCATCGCTTGCCCGCGGTCCATGGAGGTCACGAGGCGTGGCGTTACACGGCCATATCGGGACTTCTTCCTGCCATTCCGCTGATTCTGGTTCGCCCTTTTCTGCCCGAATCTCCCATCTGGAAAAAGAAGAAGGTTGATGGAACGCTGCAGCGGCCGAGCATTTTAGAGCTCTTCCATCCGGCGTTTCGCAAAACGGCTTTGCTGACATGTTTCATGATGGCGTGCGCCTATGCGGCCTCTTTTGGAATGTTGCAACATTTTGCCAGAATCATTCCTGGACTTCCGGGAGTCAGAATCCTGTCGCACGCAGGGCAAGAACAGAGAGTCGGCGCATTGCAAGGAGTTCAAGAAATCGGGGGACTCACGGGCCGCTTTCTCATGGCTTTTCTCGCCGTGCGGGTGCTGAGCCGAAGGCGTTTGCTCCACATTTTCCAGGTGCCCGCGTTACTGTTGGTTCCTCTAGTGCTGTTCGTGCCAGCCATCCGCGATGCCGACATCTCCGCATGGGGGATTTTTGCTCTGGGGCTGCTGACGGTGGGCCAGTTCAGCTTTTGGGGAAACTATTTGCCTCTCCTCTATCCAACGTACTTGCGGGGCACCGGCGAGAGTTTTGCAGCCAATCTCGGTGGACGGATGCTCGGAACGTCGGCTGCTCTGCTCGTCACCACAATTGTGAGGTTCATGCCGGGCGGCAGCGAGGCGAGACAACTCGCTTATGCCGCCGGGATTGTAGGTTTCTTGGCCTTCGCCATTGGCTTTATTGCCAGTTTCTGGCTTCCCGAACCTTCGCAGACCGCCACTCCCGATTAACTCGTTCGGTATTCCGCGGTCGTCGGAAATGCTCTGGCAGCCGCGCCCGCGCACTCCTAGTTTTTGGGTTTAGTTGGCACGGCGGTCATGACGGGCGACGCCTTAATACAGTTGTGGTAACTCTCGACCATCCGCCAAAAGGAAGGGGCCGGAATTACTTCCGGCCCCCTCCTGCTTTGAAACATCCTTGCAGCAGTTAGAAGATGATCTTCAAGCCCAACTGCACGGCGCGATTGGACCCCGATCCGAGCACCGGGTTTTCGCCCGCTACGTCTGGGGTCGCGCAGCCGCAACCGAACTGGTTGGGTACGGAAGGATCGTTGTGGTTGTAGCCGTTCGGCCCGCCACCGGGGTTCGAAAACTGTGGACGGTTGAGAAGATTGAAGAACTCGGCGCGGAACTGGAATGTCATCCGCTCCTTGAACTTCCAATCCTTGTAGATGGACGCATCCCAGTTCTTGAAGGGGTAGCCGGGGAAGATGTTGCGCCCCGTATTGCTGAACGTTCCTTGCGGGGGAGGAATCATAACCGATTTACCCTGGATGAAGCAGCCACCGGAAGTAGAACCCCCGTTGAGGTTAGCCAATGCGGTTCCAGTCGGATCATTCAGGGCGTTGGTGGCAGCCAAACAAGCGGCCGCCATGGTAGCGGTTTGCGCGGGCGAAAAAGTGACTATGCCGCCCGGCGTGGTTTGGTTGCAGGTGATTGTGGCGGGGGTGCTGAAGTCGGCGCCTGCGCAATAGGGTATCGAGTTTTGATTGGACTTGAAGTCGTTCACGTTGCCGAAGAAATCCCAGTGCTCGCCAAGAGCCGCGGGTATATTGTTCGTCTCGCCGGTTCCCGTAAAATCGTTGCCGGTATCCAGCATTCCCCAATGTCCCCCGTCCTGCAGCGTCACAATGGAATTAATCTGCCAGCCCTCCAGCATTTGTGCAAAGCCCTTTCTTCCGGGGAGGGCATAGGTCACCGTGGCTGAAAAGCGATGCCGGTTGTCGAAGTCGCTGTTCCCGTAGTACGAATTCGGCGAGAAACCATTGTCTATAACGCCGGCCCCGCTCCAATTGGAGGAAGCATTGTCCAGAGCGTGAGAATAGGTGTAGCCGATCGTGAAGGATAGCCCGTGGGAAACGCGCTGGGTGAGGGTCACCTGCAGGCCATTGTAATTGGAGTGGTAGAGTCCCGACAGTTTGTTGATGTAATTCAGGTACGGGAACTGTGGAAACTGATTGTGAGTCGGGTCTTCGCAGTGGAAGCACGCGACGGTGTTCTCTCGAGGGTCGTTTGGATTGATCTCATTGATATCGTGGAAACCGATAAGCTTCGTGCCATGGTTGCCCACGTAAGAGACTTCCAAGGACATGTTATTCGTGATGGCCCGCTGAATGCCGAAGTTCCAGTTGGTGACGTAGGGGGTGCGCAGATTGCGATCCACGGCAAAGATTGTGCAAGGGCTAGTCGGCAGGCCCGCGTTGACGCCTGGAGCTGTCGAGCCGTCGCCGCACACAGGCCCTACGCCGGACGGGAAGATGGACGTGGTGGCGGAGTTGAACTGCCAGTTGTTGGTGAGAGTTGGATTTACCTTTCCGGGGCTATTGAAGGCCACGGCTTGAAGATTGATGGTGCCGGCGCCCGGCGTTGCTGCGCCGTTCACGACGAGCGTGGCTGCAGTGGGAACCGAGGGCGCCCCAAGCAGATTGCCCAGGGCCATGAATGACTGCTGGGCGATTTGCTCATAAACGACGCCGCCTCCCGCTCGGATCACGGTCTTCCCGTTGCCACGCACATCCCACGCGAAGCCCACGCGCGGCGCGAAGTTGTTGTGATCGCCGTTATATAGATCAGGAATCTGCTTGCCAACTTGCACCATCCCCAGTGTAGGGTCGAAGTTACCAAGCAGGTTGTGCGCTTCCTTCAGAACTGTATTCAGCTCGTAGCGCACTCCCAGATTTAGGGTCAACCGGGATGTGGCACGCCAGTCATCCTGGAAGAAGCCCGCGTACCCCCAGAAATGCGAGTCGCGGAAGGCGTCCCCTGTCAGAATGGAAGACCCTTGGCCCACGTCGCCTGCAAGGAAGTTCTCGATCAGACCGCCAAAGGTGCCGCCGAAGGGCTTGAATTTGACCCTTCCCTTGCCATACTGCGTGATTTTACCTGTGTGTACATTGTCCGTGACCTCGCCACCAAACTTGAAGGCGTGCTTGCCACGCAGATAAGACACATGATCTACGAAATCAATTACGTGGTCGGGCCCCACAATCTTGGGCCAGGATCCTCCGAGCTGGCTGTTGAGACCTAGGAAAAAGAGGATTGGGAATCCGTTAAAAAACGGATCCGTCACGCCCGTGTTAATTCCAAATTTTGAGGCCGGCGTGGTGTGGTCGGCGGAGTAATAGGTTTGGTTATAGCGGCCGTACCCCGTTCGGAACTCGTTCACCCATCGGGAATTGGGGGTCCAGACCCAGCCGCCGCTCGCCAGTTGGGCCCGCACATAGAGTAGCGACTGCCAATTCGGCGCTAGTTGGTGGAAGTCGTCATTCCAGGTTCCATTATTCTGGCCGATAAAATAGTAGCCGTTGATCACATTTCTTTCGTTAACGTGGTAATCGACCTTAACCAAGCCGTTGTCAGCCCGGCTGACGTTATTTAAATTGGCAAAGACCGTATTTGTACCCGGTACGGTAGTCGCATTGTTGATGGGGAAGAGGCCGATCCCGCTACCGGGAACGATTGTTGCGCCGGGTTTATTCCCGTTGACTGCGCAGGTAGCTGGGTTGAGCCCCGCGATCGCCGCGCTGAGCGGAGCAATGGGGATTGCTTGGGCGTTCAAATCTTTGCAGGCATCGACGAGGCTGATGTCGCAATGTAGGGTACCTAAAGTCAAGGCACTGCAAACCGGCGCGCCACCGGGAGGAATCGGGGCGAGGCCGCAACCGGCGTCTCCCGTACCGCACGTTACCGGCGAGGTTGAAGTAAACGAGCCGGCCGTGTTGTAGAGCTGCCCTTCGTAGGCCGCGAACCAGAAGAGCTTGTCTTTCTTAATCGCGCCACCGCCAGTAGCTCCGAACTGCTCCAAGGACAACGGAAACGGAGGAAAACCGTTGGCGGATGTATCGAAATAATTCTTCGCGTCCCAGGAGTCAGTGCGGCCGAACGCATATGCTGTTCCATGCAGATTGTTCGTGCCCGCTTTCAAACCGACGTTAACCACGCTGCCAGGCTTGAAGCCGGAATCCGCCCGAACGTTCTGCGCGGTCCTAAACTCCTGAATAGCATCAAGGGGGATGAACGTCTGGACATCTCCCGCCAGCGCCGAGCCGTTGACGATGCTCATGCCCGTCCAGGGTTCATTCTGGTTCAAACCATCTACGGTGTACATGTTGTCATCGGGGCGAATCCCGTTGGAACTCTGAGTCCACCCTCCGCCGCCCGAATAAATCGTGACGCCTGGTCGAAGAGTGAGCAGGTTCAGGTAGTTGCGGCCATTCAAGGGTAAGTCGTTGATCGTTTGGTTGCTCAGCGCTCCGCCCTGCTCGGCATTGGTGGTTTCCACGAGCGGGACGGCTATTTCTACACTGATCGTCTCCGTAACCGCGCCCGGTTGGAGGGAAAAGTCGATGCGAGCTTCCTGGCCAACTTCCAAGCGGACGTTCTCGCGCTCGACGGCTTTGAATCCTCTGTATTCAGCACGGATCTTTTTCACGCCGGGACGCAAGGCGGGGGCGTCGTATGCGCCCGCTTGATCGGTGGTTAAAGTACGCGTGGCAGCTATAGCAATGTCCGTGATGCTCACTGTGGCACCCGCGATCGGGGCGCCGCTTGAGTCCGTGACAGTTCCCAGAATGCGGGCAGTGCCTTGTGAGAATGCGGGTACAGAAACCAGGAGCAACAGCAGGCTCAAGCCGAGGACCGGAATAGCTCTCCTAACACACAGATACACTGATGTGCTGATCGTGAGAGTTACCGAATTCATACGGATCTCCTCCGAGCAATTTTATAGGAATGCGACACTTACCCCGACGTTGTCGGACCCCTGTACCACCATAATGTTGTTGGACCCCTGTACCACCCCGCCGCAAAGCGTGTCAAGCTAAATCTTCGATACACGCAAGTTGAAATTATCCTAATTCATACAAAAAAAGACGGCTAAATCGGAAGTTCCGCCACCGTCGAATCCCCCCGGCGCGACCGTGCTACAATCCCGGCCCTGCGGAAGGATGGATCCCATGGACGTGATGACGCGACGCGAGTTTGTGAAAGGAGCAGCCATCGCGCCGCTCGCCCTTCCTACCTTCACCCGTGCACGGCAAACTTCTAAGGCGGATCATTTTGATATTGTCGTCGGCGGCGCCGGCCACAACAGTTTAGTCGCAGCCGCCTACCTGGCAAAAGCCGGTTATCGCTGTGTGGTGTTGGAGGGCCGGCCCATCGTCGGCGGCGGCGTAAAAACTGCGGAATTGACCCTGCGCGGCTTCAAAGACGACACGTGCTCCACGGCGCACAGCGGAATTCAATCCAATCCCCTGCTCCGCAACGACGAACTCAAACTGCGGGATTACGGGCTGGAATATATAGACCCCGATCCGATCATGCATATTCCTTTTCCCGACGGCAGTTATCTCACGCAGTGGCGCGACCTGGATCGCACTTGCGCGGAATTCGCCAAGTATTCGAAGAAAGATGCGGAAGCCTACCGGCGCATGCTGACCGATTTTGAGTCTGTCAAACCGATTTTCGACTCTACGACTTTCGCGCCGGTCGGTTTTGGCAAGCCGTTGAACGAGCTCTTGGCGGCCCATCCTCAAGGCAAGCAATGGCAACGCCGGCTCGCTATGTCCGCTTGGGAAATGGTGCGCGACACTTTCGAGGATGATCGCAGCCGTGCATTCCTTTTGGCAATAGGCCACTTGAGTTCGGTGCCGCCAGACTTTCCGGCGACAGGGCGCGGTGCGTATTCGCTGGCTGGGCAACAGCGCTTGGGCCGTCCCATTCCGAAGGGCGGGTCGGGGGAATTAACGAAAGCGCTTGCACGCTTCATCGAGGCGCATGGTGGCGTGATCCTCACGAACAAATGGGTGAAGCAGCTCATCGTTGAAAACGGCAGATGCGCGGGCGTGGAATGTTCGGACGGCAGCTCATATCGTGCCGGCAAGGCCGTACTTTCTACCATCCACATCAAACATCTCGTGAACATGGCGCCGCGTGAATCCTGGGGCCAGGACTTCATCGATGGTGTAGCCACGTTCCAGGGCGAGTGCTCCATGTTTGTCACGCACTACGCCACCAGCGAACCGCCGAAATATGCGGTCGCCAGCGGCGCGCTTGCCCCGACGGAATCGGTGATTCTCGCCACTCCGGAACGCGCGCTGCGTTTCGCGTACGACGATGCCCGCGGAGCGGTCAACGTCGAGGACCCGCCGTTGCAAATTGTCTGCTGCAGCGTTGCTGATCCGACGCGCGCCCCGGCAGGAATGCACACCGTGAAGGTCATGGGCTGGCAACCCTACGATCTGAAAGAAGGACCTCAGCACTGGGACGCGATCAAGAATCAGGTCTCGGATGCGAATCTGAATTATCTGCGGCGCTTCGCGCCAAATCTGACCGACGACAAAATCCTCGCACGCTTTGTGGAAAGTCCGCTCGATCTCGAGCGCATGAATCCGCATTTCTGGCACGGCAGTGTACACGGCGGCGCATCAGGCCCGGCGCAGTCCGGCGCAATGCGCCCGGTACCTGGCTGGGCGCAATATCGCATGCCCATCCCGGGGCTGTATCAAACTGGCGCCACCACTCATCCCGGAGGCTCGGTCACAGGAGCGCCCGGGCGAAACGCAGCGACCGTGATGCTGAAGGATTTCGGGACCAGCATCGAAGAAGTGGTGCAGAAAAAAACGTAATAGCGGAATTTCGTTGTTAATTTCTTCGAATTCCAGAAAAAGGTGGCAGCGAAGCGCGGCAAGGAACCTCACACAGAAGGAGGGTGCATGAAACGCTTCATCAGCCCGCGTTGGATCGGGTGGTTGAGAGCAGCTACCCAGGCCGTTGCGGTGTTGTTTTTGCTCGTTGGAGGACAAGTTGGGGCAACTGCCGGCGTAAATCCAGATGCCTCGATTGGCGGCCTCAAGGCCAAGTTTGTGGACGTCAAAGGCGTCAAAACGCGTTATTACGAAGCGGGCCAGGGCGAACCGATGGTGATGATTCACGGTGGCTCCATGGCGGGATCGTCCACGGCAAACGTCTTTTCCAGAAACATTCCCGGCCTGGCGAAAAGGTTCCACGTCTTCGCCTTGGACCGGCTGGCCAGCGGCATGACGGGCAATCCGCCCGATGACAAGGACTATAACTATGCCTCTGAGGCCGAATTCACCTATCAGTTTATTCAGACTCTAAAGCTTGGCCCGGTTCATTTGGTGGGTCATTCCGCCGGTGGGGGCATCGCGTTATTCACGGCTATCGAACATCCGGATGCAGTCAAGACCCTCGTTATCATCGCCTCTGGTCCGGAAGACCCAAATGTGATTGCGGGCCCGACCAAACTGGACGCCGGTCTGCCAAAATGTCCGGATCAAACTCAATACGAGGGTTTGAAGTGCAGGGTGACTATTCTCGCTTGGCTGCCCACCACCTTCGACGACGAATATTGGGAGGCAGATGCCTTCATGGCGAGCCAGCCGAAGACCAAGGAAGCTCGGGCGAAACTTATCGCCGGCGCCGGTGAACCGCTGCGCACCAAGGAGTTCCCGGCTTATCGGGAGAAGATGTTGGATCGCGTGAAAAACGATGGCGTTCTCCAGATGCCCGTGTTGCTGTACGCTGCGAAGAACGACGTGCTCGATTGGGCCGCGAACGATCCAACTGCGAAACTCCAGAGAGAATTGGCCTTGTTTGACATCATCGCCGCAAAAAATACGAAGGTACGGATGATCATCCAGAACAATGCCGGCCACTTCATGTATCGGGAATATCCGGAGCAGTTCAATCAGGACCTCATCGCCTTCGTCGACTTTTGGAAGCAACACCCGGAGGGTAAGCCTCAAGGGGAGGCACAAGGACCAAAGTAGAATCCTTGGAACCATCTGCCGGAGAAATTCCTTTGACAATAGAGGAGGAAGACTATGGGTTCGTCGTCGAAGCTTAGCAGGAGAGCCTTGGTCAAATGGGGATTAATCTCTGCGGGAGTTCCTGCGTTCTCGAAAGAGTTGACTTCGCCTGCTCTGGCCCAAGATGCAGGCCCGGAGAGAGGAAAGATAGGAGTGGTTGGCGGAAGGGCGGAAGAAGAACTTTATCCTGCGAAAGGGCTGCCCGGAGGAGGACAGTTGGAAATCCGGCTGTCCGCCACAATCTATACCAGCGACGCCGATCAACTCGAAGTGGCGCATCGACTGAGGCCATTCGATCTGGAGTCTTGGATCGCGGAATGGACGCGAGTGGCGGAGAAGAACGAGCGCTTGGCGGAGAAGTTTGCGGGCGATGGGCTGAGGGTTTCAGCGAATGAATACTATCTTCGCGCATCGAACTTCTACCGGGAAGCGTGCTGGCCCCAGCCGGAGAGCGAGCCGCGCATGCTTCCAACCTACAAGAAGATGCGGGAGACTTTCGACAAGGCCTGGCAGTTGACGCGGCCTCCCTTTGAGCGCGTGCAGATCAGCTACGAAGGGAAATCTCTCGACGGATATTTCAGAAAGCCCAACGGCCCGGCGGGGAAGAAGTTTCCCACTGTAATTGCGTTTCAAGGCGCGGATACGATGGCCGAGGCCACTATTTTGGGGATCGCGGCTGCCTACGTGACCCGCGGCATGGCCTATCTTGCGGTAGATCTGCCCGGCCAAGGAGGATCCCTGCGTCTGAAAGATCTGCACCTCCCGCCGGACACAGAAAAAATCGGCAAGGTCGTGATCGACTACCTGGAGACGCGCCCCGATGTGGACGCCAATCGGATTGGGATGCAAGGAATCAGCATGGGCGGCTACGGAACACCGCGCGTCGCCAGTGGTGAAAAAAGGATTAAAGCTGCACTGCTGATGAGCGGGGCTTACAATTTGCAGCAAGATCTTTTTGACTACTATCCCCCCATTCAAGAGCGGATGCGCTGGATTATCGGGGCAAGGGATCTAGGAGATGCCAGGAAGAAACTTGCTGAATACACGCTCGAGGGGAGAGCGAGCCGGATTGAATGTCCGATGCTGATCGGCTACAGCAAGGATGACCGGATCATGGACCCGCAGGGAGCATACAGGCTTTATGAGGCGGCCGTTCATTCCAAACGGGATATGGTGGAGGGCACGGGTCATACGCAAGCCTCGAATGCCGGGGGGCCTAGAGACTTGCGTCCACCGGTCCTCGCGGACTGGACAGCAAAGCAACTCGCGACGGAATCGTAGTGGTCCGGCAGGGAAACGAGCAACAGGAATGATGCGTCTCATGATATAAGAATGCATTCAAAAATCCAAGGCACGCGATGGGACTCATCCAGCGGTGTGCTCGGATTCATTTCTGGAGGCGGCTTTGAGAGTTAAGCCATTCGTTTTATTTGCGATCGTTGTTGGTCTCCTTGCGGTTTCAAGCTCCACATTCGCGCACCATGGAACGGCGAACTACGACATGACGAAAGTGGTCACGTTGAAAGGAACGGTGACGGATTTTCAGTTCATCAATCCGCATACTTTAATTCTCTTTGATGTGAAGAACGAGAAAGGCATCGTCGAGCACTGGCAAGCCGAGGCCACTAGTCCCAACCATCTGGTCAGAGCCGGCTGGACCAAGAACATAGTGAAGTCAGGGGACGAGATCACCATCAGCGGTTTTCGCGCCAAGAACGGTTCGACCGTCATGCGCTTCCAGAAGATGGTTTTGGCCGGCGGCCAAGAGATAACGGAAGGCGGCGAATAAGAGAAAGCGGCTAGGATTGCTTGAAAACTTCATTCAGGCAGAGCTGGCGTGATTGCGCCATTGGTCATGCCAGCTGAGCGGCCTGTCTGAGCCAAGCGAGGTCCACGGGGAATGCCTAACATGCTCAGTTTGTGCAAGTGGCTCGAACACACGTGGGTAGGCACATCCGTGCGCGAGTCGCTATGGCTCTTTCCGACCATCGAGACTCTGCACCTGTTTGGCATCGTCCTGTTGGTAGGGTCCACTTCCGCACTTGACTTGCGCCTTCTGGGCCTCTCGATGCGGGGCCAGCCCGTTTCGAAACTTGCGGGGCGGCTTCTTCCGTGGGCCTGGGCCGGCTTCACGGTGCAGATCGTAACGGGGTTTCTCCTCTTTTCCTCAGAGGCCGCCAAGGTCTACATCAATATTGCTTTCCGCATGAAGATGTTGATGATCTTGCTGGCCGGCGTGAATGCCATGGTTTTTCATTACACGGCGTATCGCAGCGTGGGGAAGTGGGATGACGCCTCCAGCACGCCGATCGGAGCCAAGGTAGCGGGTGCGTTATCTATCCTATTTTGGTTTGGCATCGTGGCTGCCGGACGATGGATCGCTTTCATATAAGGCTTCCCCTCAATTTCAATTTTGTTGCTGCATCCGCAGTGTGGGGTGAGAGCATACTCGAATAGTGGAATTCGAACTACGGGAGGAGTTTCCAAGTGCGAAATCGCATTATAAATTTATTTCTGGCGATGGTGGCGATTCTGACCTTCTCTGCGGTTTTACTCGGCCGGACTGCGGAATCTTCGGGAGCGGCCAAAGCTCAGGCGCCAGCCGCCACGCCGGACTTGTCCGGAGTTTGGCGGCAGCATTCGCCCCCGGGCACTCGCGCGTATGCCCTTTACTCCTTTTCCAAAGAAGATCTTCCCATGACGCCTTGGGCAGAGGCTCTGTTCAAAGCCAACAAGCCCTCCTTCGGACCCAGGGCCGTCCCCGACTCAAACGACCCCGTGAACCCAACCACCGGCAACTCCATTGGATGCTTTCCCCCAGGCGTGCCGCGGATCTATCAGCATCCCTTTCCCATGGAGATTATTCAGCTCTCCGGCAGGGTAATCATGCTCTTCGAATTCGATCACTTCGTGCGCCAGATCTATACGGATGGGCGAGGACATAACCAGGATCTGGCTCCGACTTGGATGGGCGACTCAATTGGCAAGTGGGAGGGAGATACACTGGTCGTCGACACGACAAATTTTAACGACAAAACTTGGCTCGATCGGGGAGGTCATCCGCACTCCGAGGCTCTGCACCTTACCGAGCGCATCCGGCGCGTCGACCATGACACCCTGGAGATTGCAATCACCATCGACGACCCGAAAGCGTACACGAAGACCTGGACGGCAAAGCAATACTTCCAGTTGCGGCCGAAGTGGAACATCATGGAGTTGATCTGCGAAGACAACGTCAATTTCCTTGATCTACAAAAAAAGCTGACAGGGCAGCCCAAGAATTAGCCTGATGTTTTTCCTAGCCTTAAGGTATTTCAGATGAAATTCCTGTGGGTATTGACCTTTGGTCTGAGTTGCGCTCTTCTGATCGGCGCTCAGCTGCCACAGCGAGCAACAGTGGGCCACCCGGCATGGGCGTTTCCCGTCGCGGACAAGGATCAGCCGCCCGCTGAAGACGAAAGCGCCTCGAAGCACATCCCCGGCAGCGCCAGGACCTACACGCAGGCGCAGATCGACGATCTCTTCAATCCCCCGGACTGGTTCCCTGACGAGCATACTCCGCTGCCGCCGGTCGTTGCACGCGGGAGCGGCAAGGACGTGCCCGCCTGCGGTTCTTGCCATCTCATGTCGGGAAACGGCCACCCCGAATCCGCCAATCTCGCCGGTCTTTCCGCCTCATATATCGTGGCCACGATGGCCGACTTCAAGAGCGGAGCCAGAAAAGACCCCGCGCGGATGACCGCCATCGGGAAAGCCGTATCAGACGATGAGGTAAAGCAATCCGCCGAGTGGTTTGCGTCTCTCAAGCCCGCTCTCTGGACGAAAGTGGTCGAAGCCGATATCGTGCCCAAGACCTACGTCAACCGAGCGCGCCAGCGTCTTCTCCTGCCTGGCGGCGCCACGGAGCCCATCGGCAATCGCATCATTGAAGTGCCGCAGGACTCGGCGAGAGTTGTAGCGCGTGACCCGTACTCTGGATTCATCGCCTACGTGCCGGTGGGCAGCCTCGCGAAAGGCGAACCGTTGGTTACGACGGGTAGCTCCGGCAAAACGGTTCCATGTGCAATCTGTCATGGTGATGGGCTGAAAGGCCTGGGCCAAGTCCCCCGAATCGCAGGGCTGTCGCCTGTCTATATCGGCCGCCAGCTGTATAACTTCCAGAGCGGCCAGAGCGCTGGCCCCATGTCCGGATTGATGAAAAAAGTCGTCGACAACTTGACCGACGACGATATTCTGGCCATCTCCGCCTACGTGGCCTCGCAAGCGCCGTAGCATCCGCTTGGGATCGTCTACATCACAAAAAATGGCGGCAACGTTTGCGTGCATGAGCTAGCAGCCGGTCAGTTTCCGGTAACCCAACTACACGTTCACTGACGACTTTGCGCGCGGTCCAGAGCAACTGCGTTAGTAGACCTTTCGCAGCTTGACCGTGGAATTCAGATGAGACAGTGGAGGTCGCTGATAAGATTCAAGAATGCATGCCTTTGTCATTTTGGTGAGGGACCGTAGAACTATGTTCGCAGACGAGCCAAGTCGCGTTGTTCTCAATCGCATCAGCCTGGCTGCGGTCGCGACGCAACAGCCAATCCTTGGCGACGACTTCAAGGTCTCGCAAACGAGGCATACATGGCTCCGGTTCTAGTCTGGCTCATTCTGATCCTCTGCCTCCTGATCTCGATCGTCAAATACACGTTCGCGCTTATCCTGAAGTGGTCGGTTCCAGGAGCGACGGTCAAAAAAGACTACACGTACGAACCCACGGTGAGTGTCCTCATGCCTTGCTTCAACGAGGGCAAGACGGTCTACGAAACCATCGAGAGCATCAGTAAGAGCAATTATCCGAACGACAGGTTTGAAGTGATCGCGCAAGACGACTGCTCGGTGGACGACAGCCACGAGTGGATGCTCAAGGCACAGCGCGACTTTGCCAACATACAAGTCAGGGTGGGACGCAATGCCGTTAACAGCGGGAAGGCCCGCAGCGTGTGCAACGCGTTGAAGCTCTCCGCGGCTGAGCTGGTGATCTCCATCGACTCCGATTGCATCTTTCATCCGGACGCGATCCGTGAGCTGGCGGCTTGCTTCTCGGAGCCGAAGATTGGGTCCGTGGGAGGCAGAGTCGGAGTAAGAAATCCCAACGAAAGCACGATCACCGCGATCCAGACATTTATTTACTACGCCGCATTCCAGGTCTACAAGGTTCCGGAGAACTGGACGCGCAGTGTGGGCTGCATTAGCGGATGCCTATTTGCTATCCGCCGCGAGCTACTGCTCGAGATCGAGCCCAAGATTCGCAGCCGTCACTGGTTCGGCATTCCCGTCAACCAGGGCGAAGACCGTTTCCTTACCCATCAGACGCTCCTGCGCGGCTACGGAACTTACATCAACAACGACGCCTTGTGCTGGACCACCGTGCCCGTAACGTTGCCTGAGCTATTCAAGCAGCAGCTTCGCTGGCGGCGTAGCATCGTACGCGATCTTTTCTACACGCTCAGGACGCTGCCCCAGCACGTCTGGACGCTGCACCCCAATACCGTGCTTACGCTGGTGCTGACGCCGCTCGGGGCGCTCCTTGGGTTGTTGGTGGCCATCACCATGCTCTCCGGTAATCCGATGGCGTGGGCCGGTCCGGCACCGCTGATGCTGTACCTCGGGATTGCGGCCGTTCTCAGTTGGGTGATCCGAAAATACAGCGCCAGGGAAGCCATCAACAACCCGCTCGCGTTCGGCGCCTACTTGGCCTGGTCGCTCGTCAGCAGTTTATTCATTACTACCCTGGCCTTGTGCACCCTGGACTCGAAGGACTGGGGTACGCGCGCCAAGGAACAGGAGGCCAGCGATGGCGACGCTAACCGTCAAGAAAGTGCCCCCTGAGGCGAAGCCTTCCGTGATCCAGCCGATGCTGTATAAGTCGGTGGTCACGATTTACCGGATCTTCGCGATATTAACGCTCTACGTGGTGCTAGGCGGCGTGCTGGCGTACGGCTTCGTCATGGGCTTCTACGCCCTGAACACATCCTGGGCTGCGCCCGTGATTCTTTCTCCGACTGATGACAAGAGCCTCAGTTTCTCCGAGAAGCTGGTGACCAGCAGGCAGACGTTGGAAGGCCTGAACGTGGACAAGAAGCGGCTCCAGGAAGGCGTCGATGAGATGAACAAGCACAAGACTGCTCTGCTGGCCCTTGAGCCCGAACTTCAGGCCGCCATTATCCGCGAAAAAAAACACAACCAGGCCACCGGGCCGCAGCTTTTGGAACTCGACAAGCAGAAGCAGGCCGACAACCTGAAAACCCAAGTGGTCATGGCGCAAGTCAAAGAAGTGGAAGCCGCCATCGACAAAGATCTGGCGGCCGGCCTGATCACCAAAGGGGATGCGGCAGCTCAGCGAGCGGCGCTGAATCAGGCACAGAGTTCTTATACCGACAGCAAAATCGGCGAAATCCTCCTTACCGACAGCGTCCTCGAGAAGACCACGACCGCTACCAAATCCCTGGACGTGCTCGACAAGCAGGCCGAGCTGATTTCCCAGATTGCGCAGCTTGACATCGCCATTGGCGTCGCCCAAAAGCAACTCCATGAAGAGACGCAACAGATCGATCGCCTCAAACTGGCTCTCACCACGGCGAAGCAGACGCCCTATTACCTCACCGTGTCTGGAGATAGCACCGTTTACTTCGCTTTTGTGCCCTATGACAACCAGAGAAATGTCTCCACCGGCACTGCGGTCTACGACTGCTTTCTGAACATGGTGGTCTGCAAGAAGGTGGGCACGGTGAAGCAGGTTTTTGCAGGCGAAGAACATGCCACCCATCCCATCTTCAAGACCGACATCCGCGGCTTCCTGGTGCAGATGCAGCTCGACCATCCGGAATCCGCGAAATCGAAAACCGTGTTCCTGAACCGCAAACCGCTATTCTTCTGAGGAGACGCAAGATGCCTTCGACCGACGTAAAGCCCAAAACGCTCAAAGGAAAATTCTGCGCAGGCTTCACGATTGCAATGCTGCTGATCCCCGCCGCTTTTGCGGGCGACGGGGATCAACCGGCCTATTGCAAATACGTAACTCAGCAGGCCGCGGCGCAGCGGGACCTGCTGCTTACACCGAATGCAGTTGCGGGCGCGACCCAGCCCAACACCGGCTTGCCAATGCAGTTGGTGTGGGGAATCTCCGGCAGCCTTTCCAATGTGAGGAAGGCCGGACTGACGATGGACGAGGCGCGCAAAAACTGCGAACTCTACGGCGCGGCTTCTTCAGCGCAGCAGGCTATCCAATATGCCCTGCCGAGCCTCGAGAAGCAGGTGCTGCAACACAGATTGGGGCTGATCCAAAAAGCGTCTGAAGGCTTGGACGCGCTTTTGGCCACAACCACAAAGATGCTGGAGGCGCAAAACGTGACGCGACCCGTGGCCTTCGCATTGCAAACCACGAAGATCAAGCTGGAAGCGGATCGCGCCGACACGCAGTCGAAGCTTGCCGCCATCTATACGCCGCAACTGGGTGATAAGCCGCTCAAGGAACTGGTCGGCGAGAAGCAGAACAGCGAAGTGAACGAACGACAGGCCCTGGACAAACTGAATCGCCAGAATAACTGGGACGTCGCGCTTTCGGTGGGCGCACACCAGCAGATCAATCCGTTGATTGGGAATCAAGCGGCTTACGGCGAGGTGACGGTGAGCTACAATCTCGCCAGCCGGGCCATCAACAAACATCTGGACCAGGCCGCGCATGCCTACGACGATTGGAAGAGAGTTCAAGAAGGCGATGTCATCCGCAACGCCGAAGTCCTCAAGCAGCAGATTGTAAACAGCATTTCCGTTCAGGACGGCAGGCTCAAAGCTCTCCAGGAGCAGCAGAAGCAAATCGAAAGCAACCTTCAACTCCTGGGCGGCGCGGAGACCACTGCTGCCGTGGACTTCCGCAACCAGTTGACCACCGCGCAATTGCTGCTGGAGATCGAGATCGGTGATGCCAGCTTCCGACTCGACCAGCTGAGGGAGTTTCTGGACAGGAATTTCTAATCAATGGATGCCGGCCCCATGTCCGGCTTGACAACTTGACCGACGACGATATTCTGGCCATCTCCGCCTACGTGGCCTCGCAAGCGCCGCAGTATCCGCTTGGGATCGTCTATATCACAAAAAATAGCAGCATCGATTGGGTGTGTGATCTAGTAGCCGGTCGGCTTCCGATAATCCGGCTAATCAGGACTTAACCTAAGTCCGTGATATAAACTTTCCGTCCGGTTCAGTGAATCTACGATTTTGCAAACTATCATGCGTTCAGTCATCCAAGTTTCCGGAGTTCGCAAGACCTACGGCCAAACGGTGGCTGTCGACGAGGTGTCGTTCGAGGTAAACGACGGTGAGATCTTTGGTTTAATCGGGCCCAACGGCGCGGGAAAGACCACCACGATGGAGTGCATCGAGGGTCTGCGCACGCCCGACCGGGGCACCATCTCGGTTCTGGGTCTTGATCCCTTTCGTCACGTCTACAAGCTGCAGGACCGCATCGGGGTTCAGCTCCAGCAGGCGCAGCTGCAGAAGCGGATCAAAGTGTGGGAGGCGGTAGATCTCTGGGCTTCGCTTTACCAGAAGAAAGCGATAGACGGCGAACACTTACTCGAACAGCTCGGCCTCACCGATAAGCGGGACGCCTGGTTTATGAACCTCTCGGGAGGCCAGAAGCAGCAGCTGTTTATTGCCCTTGCGCTGATTAACGATCCGGAGGTGGTGTTTCTCGACGAGCTGACCACCGGGCTGGACCCGCAGTCGCGGCGGGCGATCTGGGATCTGGTGCGCGGCATCCGCGAGCGCGGCAAGACAGTCTTTTTGACCACTCATCTGATGGAGGAGGCCGAACGGTTGTGCGACCGGGTAGCAATCATCGAGCACGGACGGATCATCGACATCGACAGGCCGGAGAGGCTCGTCGACCGGCACTGCCCTGAGCGAACCGTCGTTCTCACCACGGACGACCCCATCGCTGAAGAGCGCTTTCGGGCGATCCCGGGAGTTGAGGCGGTGATCTGCACGGACTTGCGATTCACCATTCGCGGTCGGGGCGACGACCTAGTGACCGAGGTGATTCATTGTCTGTCCGAGAATCGGATCCGGGTCACGGATTTCCGCACGATTCTCCCCAACCTTGAGGACGTCTTTCTCAAACTGACTGGTCACTCGATTCGCGGGTAGGCTCGGTAATGATGCTGCGTGGACTCTGGAAACTGACTTGGATCGAGATCAAGGTCTTCCTGCGCGAGCCGCTTGGCGCGTTCGGCTCGATCGTTGTCCCCGTTCTGGCATTCCTCGTGGCGGGTCGAATAGTCGGAGGCAGAGTCGGACCGCCTTCACTCGCCGCCAGCAGTTTTATCCGCGTGGGTCTGCCGGTTCTTGCGTCGCTTCTGATCGCCATCAGCGCTGTGCTTTCGCTGGTCACGATTATCTCGATCTACCGCGAGGGTGGCATCCTCAAGCGACTCCGCGCCACGCCGCTGCGCCCGCAGACAATTCTTACCGCCCACGTGATCGTCAAGCTGATACTCACCGCGGCCACGCTGGCCTTGATGGTCCTGGCAGGCAAACGCTACTACCCGGTCGGCGTTCATGCTCCATTGTTCTCGTTCACGATTGCGCTGCTGATCAGCACTTGGAGCATCCTGTCGATCGGCTTTCTCATCGCCAGCATCGTTCCCACGGCGCGCTTTGCGCAGCCGATCGGCGCCATCATTCTGTACCCGATGATCTCTGTCTCGGGACTCTTCGTGCCCGTTGAATCGCTGCCGCCAGTGCTTCACGCGGTGGCGCGAGTGCTGCCGCTAACCTACGCCGTGCACCTACTCCAGGGAATCTGGAACGGCGACGCGTGGTCGGCCCATTTGAGCGACGTAGCGGCTCTGACCGTGGCGTTTGTCGTTTGCACGGCGCTCTCCGCGAAGGTTTTTCGTTGGGAGTAGCAGGATTGCTCGATGCCTGTTCAGCGGGGCAGGAGTCAGGTTATTACCAGCTAATTCGGACAATGCGATAAACGGGCTGCGAGGAAGTTTCGGAGCGGACCGTCAAGGGCACCTGGACGATTAACGCGCTGATCGGAAACTGACCCGTTACCCGTGATCTCGTTATGTTGCCACTCGCTTTCTGACGCGTGTATTATTGAGCGCCAAATTATTCGTCCGGCGACTCTTCGAGGTGCCACGCGATGCAAGCGATCCAGGTGCAAAAGTCCGGAGGACCCGAAGTCCTGACACTCGTGGACCTTCCTGTCCCCAAGCCAAAGCCAAATGAGGTGGTAGTAAAAGTCTCCGCTGCGGGTGTCAATTTCATCGACGTTTATTTTCGCGAAGGACGCTATGCGACGCCGTTGCCCTTCGTGAATGGCCAGGAAGCCTGCGGAATCGTCAGCGACGTCGGTAGTGAAGTGAAGTCGCTCAAGCCCGGGGATTGTGTCGCCTACACCAGCATTTTGGGGAGCTACGCGCAATATGCTGCCGCGCCCTCCGACCGCGTTGTTCGGGTTCCTGAAGGAATCACGGACCAGCAGGCGGCGGCTGCGATGCTTCAAGGCATGACTGCGCATTACCTGGTGCACGACGCCTATCCGTTAAAAAAGGGTGAGACAGTCCTCATTCAGGCCGCCGCCGGTGGAGTCGGACTCCTTCTCGTCCAGATGGCTCGAAGCATCGGAGCGCGAGTGATTGGTACGGCGGGTTCCGAGGATAAAGCGAAGCTGGCACGCGAAGCAGGAGCCCACGAAGTCATTCTCTATGACCGGCAGGACTTTGAGGCGGAAACCAAACGCATTACCGAGGGAAAAGGAGTCCACGTTATCTACGATGGCGTCGGAAAAAGCACATTTGAGAAAGATCTGAATATTCTCCGCCCCCGCGGTTATCTCGTTCTTTTTGGCGCCGCCAGCGGTCCGGTCCCGCCATTCGATCCCGACAAGCTGCGGCAAAAGGGCTCCTTGTTCCTCACGCGCCCCTCGCTCGGGCATTACATCGCCACTCGTGAAGAACTCGAGCAGCGCGCCACCGACGTCCTCAAAATGATCTCCTCCGGAAAATTGAAATTGCGCATCGAACATGTTTATAAACTGCAAGAGGCGCAGCAAGCGCATCGCGACCTCGAAGGCCGCAAGACAACCGGCAAGCTGTTGTTGATCCCTTAGTGAAAGCGGGCGGTCGCCTGCACTCAGGCCTTAAGCGCGCTCAGGATGCGCTGCGGAGTAAACGGAATCTCGCGCAAGCAGATTCCGGCGGCATCGAAGATGGCATTGGCAATCGCCGCGGGCACGGCAACGATCGATGGCTCACCCCCGCCAAGCGCCGGCATCTCCGGGCGGTTGATCAGCACAATCTCGACATCGGGGATTTCCCCGAAAGTGATGATCGGGTAGCTCGCCCAATCGAGGTTCTTGACTCCGGTAGCGTCGAATTGAACCTCCTCCATCAGCGTGCGGCTCACTCCCTGGATGACGTTTCCCTCGATCTGATTCTTTAAGCCGTCGGGATTCACGATCAGGCCACAGTCATGGACCAGAGTGACCCGTCTTACCGCCACCTTCCCATTCGATTTGTCTACTTCGACTTCTGCAACCGCCACAGTGATGGTGTTCGCCCGGTTGCCCATCGCCACGCCTCTCCCCGCAGCTTTGGATCCGGTGGACACAGGAGCGGGCGAAGCACGCTCTTTCCATTCCGCTTTCTTTGTCGCCGCCAGCAGGGCCTCGGTGGCGCGTTTGCTGTCGCTCAAGTAGCGCAGCCGGAACTGGACGGAATCGACGCCCAGACTCGAAGCAATCTCGTCCATGAAGGACTCGCTGGCGAAGCAGCGGGCCAATTCTCCCGGCGCGCGCAGGTTGCTGGTCCTCAGGGGCGTCGGATCGGGCTGCATCCATGGGATGCCTGCTGCCACCACTCTCTGATTTTCAAAGGCGTAAATGTCGCCGCCACCCCCGGCCCCGTTCAAATTTCCTTGGCCGGTAGGTTTCAGTCCGGCTTGCTTCGACGCCAGCAGCGGATTGCCCTGCGATTCGGTCCAGGGGAAACTCCGATCCATGAAATCCCACGCGGTGACTTTTCCCTGGGCATCCACTCCGGCTCGCACCGTCATCAACTGAGCCGGTCCTTTCGGCTCCCAGCCGTGTTCGTCCTCGCGCATCCACTGTACGCGTACGGGTTTGCCCACCGCGCGCGACATCAGCGCGGCGTCTTCCGGGGCATCGTCCGTACTCAACCGGCCGTAGCAACCGGAACCCTCGCAGTAGATGACACGAATGTTCTTTTCCGGAACTCCCAGCAAGTCGGCTACAGATTTTCTCGTTCGGAACGGGCCTTGTGTTCCCGTCCAGATCGTTGCTTTGTCTCCGTGGACATCCGCGACCGCGCATGAAGGGCCGATCATGCCATGCAACTGAAATGGCCAGCGATAGGTTGCTTCAAACGTCTTGCTCGCCTGAGAGAGCGCCGCTTCCGGATTCCCCTTGTCGGCGGCGACTTGATCTCGGAAGCTCTTGGTGTTCTTCAGATAGGCGTACAGCTCATCGGGGTTTGCTGGAAGCTTTGTAGTTGGAGCCGACCAGGTCACTTTCAGCGCCTTTGCCGCCTGGATCGCCGCCCATTCCGTCTCTGCCACCACGCCCAAAAAGTTTCCTTCTTGTACGACTTTGACGATGCCGGAAATATCCTTGATGGAATTTTCGTCGACGCTCTGAGGCTTCGAATTCACCACCGGCGGGCGCACGACGCGGCCATGGAGCATCCCTGGAATCCGGACATCCTGCGCGTAGGTGAACTCCCCGGTGAACTTCGGCGGCAGATCCGTGCGAGGCACGGAAGTGCCAACGATGCGATACTCTTTTGGATCTTTGGCGCGCACTTCCGGCGCAACTTTCAAATCCCAGCCGGTTCCAGTAGCCGTTATTTTTGTGTTGAAGCGCCCGCCTCCAACCAGATCTGCGTAAGAAATTTTCTTTCCCGAACTGCCGGCAACGCTTACAACGCCATCGCTGACTGTCAGCCTCTCTACTGGCGTCTCCAGATGTGTCGCCGCGAGTTTCAACAGCTCCAGTCGTGCCGCGGCGGCCGCCTGGCGCAGCTGCGGTCCACCCCTTTCGATCGTTCTGCTGCCAACCGTGGAAAATTGGTCAATCGTCTTCGCCGTGTCTCCTACGTCCATCTTGATTTGCTTAAACGGCACATCCAGCTCTTCTGCCACGATCTGCGCGAGGGCAGTAATAACACCTGTGCCCAGGTCCACCTTGCTCGTGAAAACCGTGACGCTTCCGTCTTGGCTCACCGCAAGCCAGGAGTCCAGCGATGTCGCACCCGGCTCCACGCTCGCTGGAGCCGCGCCCTCAGCCAACATTCGAGATACGGGCCCCGAAAAGCGGAAGCTTACTATGAGTGCGCCTGTGCTCTTGAGATACTCTCTGCGGGAGATCGTTTTAGCGTCCATCTTACTTAAACCCTCCATACTCAGGCTCTCTCTCGTGCCGCCCGCTTGATGGCGCGGATGACCCGCAGATGACTCCCACAGCGGCATAGATTGTTGTCCAAAGCCTTCTTAATCTCCGCGTCCGTCGGGTTGGGATTTTTGTCGAGGAGAACCTTGGCGGTCAAAATGATCCCGTTCATGCAATAGCCGCACTGCGCCGCCTGCTCTTCGATGAACGCCTTCTGCAGCCGGTGCGGACGCGCAACGCTCCCCAGGCCTTCCAGGGTTGTGATGTTTCGGTTTCGCGCTGCGCTCACCGGAATGCTGCAGGATCGTGCCGTGCTCCCGTCCAGGAGAACCGTGCACGCTCCGCACTGGGAAAGTCCGCAGCCGAACTTCGGCCCATTGAGTCCCAGGTCGTCCCGTAAGACATACAGCAACGGCGTGCTTGGGTCGGTGTCAACGACTCGCGACGTGCCGTTTACTTTAAGCGAGATTCGCGCCATGGTGAGCTCCCTCTCTCGACGGGCCGCGCGAAAGAGATGACCCGTCTTTCTTCTCAAAAGTTTGTATCACTTTTATTTCCTGTGCTCAGCCGTAAATATAAGCCTGACTCGTTCCACATGCAATGCCACCAACCAGACGGTAGTGGGTCAGTTTCCGATTTCCGCGTTGCACGTCTCTGACCCGCTGTCAACATTTGTAGTCCTTTGCGCGTCCTTAGTTCAGAATACAATGCGGTAGTGACGGCTCCTAAGGGCACCCAGCCGGAGGTCCTAACATGAGGATGGCGCTTGCAGTTTTGCTCAATTCCTTGCTGATTCTGAGCGTCCCTACGCCGCTGCTGGCGAAAGGAAAAACAGTCAAGATCACAATCAAAGGTTCCGACCTCAAAATACCGATTGAAATCTCCGACCCCAAAATTCTAGCGAATTTCCAGGTTTGGACAGGTCCAGGAACAAGTACCGCCGACAGGCAGGGACTCATCATCGATTGGCCTCAAGGTCCGGTCAGAGAAACGCCCCAGTCCCTTCGCAGGTATCAAGTCTCGTTCCACACAGATCCAAACGACCAAATCGTTTACGTGGTTTATTACGCGTTCAGTCCCGGCGCAGAGCAGGGTTATGTATATTTGCCGGGCGAATCCGATGAATGGGCCGGACTCAATGTGCGTTCGATTTGGCGCGGAGTAGAGGGAAAGTGGTTTCGCGCATGGAGCGCTTGGGAGCGCGTAGCAAGACCCCTTATCGAGAAAGCGGAACTAACAGATTCATTCCAACCCCGATAACTCCCGGTAAGTCGGATAATCGGAAACTGACCCACTACCAACCAGTCCCGCTGAAGCCGAATACTTTGGTGGTAACATCCGCCGGCAGCAAGCGTGCGCTTTCTGGAGCGGAAACGAAGCCTTAACTTTGCCACCTGCATGTCCGCTTCGCGGGCCTTAACGGAATGCCGATTTCAAAAAGGGCGCTCCGATGACAGGATTTCAAAAAAAATCTTGCGTGATGACCCCCGCGTTGGCCGCCCTGCTCCTCCTCGCGGGTGAATCTTGGCGCAGGACGGGGCAACCTGCTAGGGGGACGCAACTGCCGACCGCGGGGACCGAGCCCGTCGTAGCGCTGTCCCCCTATGTCGACACTCACGCTCACTTTGACGCGAAAATCCTCTCCGACCCGAACGGTGAGGTCGCGTTCGCGGTTCGAGAGATGGTCCTCGAAAATGCCGCGAAGCTAATCTTCCTGCCCAGTCCGTTTCTCCCCGATGATCCGAACCGATTCGACCACGATGCCTTCATGGCGGTTGTGAAGCACCATGCGGACAAGCTGGCTTTTCAAGGAGGCGGCGGTAGTCTGAATCCCATGATCCAGGAATCGGTGCGCGCGGCTGACGCGGGCCCGGAAGTCCAGAGGAAATTCAAAGAGCGCGCGGAGCAGATCCTCCGCGACGGCGCCGTCGGCTTCGGCGAGGTGACTGCGGAGCATCTCTCGTTTTTGCCCGGACAGGTTTACGAGTCCGCGCCACCGGACCATCCGTTGTTCCTCCTGCTGGCGGACATCGCGGCCGATCACGGCGTTCCCATTGATCTCCACTCGGAAGTGGTTCCGCAAGCGATGCCCCTGCCATTGGAGCTGAAATCGCCACCCAATCCGTCAAAGCTCCAAGAAAACCTCGCAGCGTTCGAACGCCTGCTCGACCATAACCCGCGCGCCAAAATCATCTGGGCCCATGCAGGGTCGGACAACACCGGCTATCGCACAACCGATCTTTGCCGCCAGCTTCTCAAGGCACATCCCAACCTGTACATGGAAATTAAGATTGATCCCCTCAGCCTCGGCAAAAATCCTCCCATTGCGAATGGTAAAATCAAGCCCGAATGGCTGAAACTTTTTAAGGATTTCCCGGACAGATTCGTCATCGGCACTGACCAGCACTACGCTTCAGGGCGGCTGATGACAGGTCCTCAGCGTTGGAAGATGGCGGCGCTTCTGCTCAATCAGCTTCCCCGTGATTTAAGGCGGAAGATCGGCGCGGAAAACGCTCTGCGCATTTTCTCGATTCCAAATACGAAGTGAGCACCCCGCGCATCGGCTAGAGCTGGCTAGCGACGCTTCGCGGAAAGTGTATACTTACCCGCCAGCTTTTCCTGAGGTAGGCTTCGTCAGCGTGGCCGTCTGCAGCTTAGGCGAGACTCTAGCCACGCCGACGTGCTGCGCGCCTCCGAGCAAACTCTTTCGGAGCGAAACCGAGGAAAATCTTCTGATGAATAACGCGAGTGTGGCAACCACGCTGCCCAAACCCAGGCTGACCTCAAACCAGAAGCGCGGCTTCTTGGCCGCCTGGGGTGGATGGATGTTGGACGGCATGGACTCGTTCATTTACGCCCTCGTCCTGGTTCCTGCTCTGCGCGACGTGCTGCCAAGGTCCGGAATTCCCCCTACGAACACCAACATCGGTTACTACGGCTCGCTGCTCTTCGCGCTCTTCTTGATTGGCTGGGGGCTGGCGCTGATTTGGGGCCCGATTGCGGACCGCTTCGGCCGCGCACGAACCCTGATGCTGACCATTCTCTGGTTCTCGTTGTTCACCTTCCTGAGCGCGCTCGCCAACAATGTTTGGAGTCTTGCGATTTACCGGCTTCTTGCGGGGATGGGCATCGGCGGAGAATGGTCAATCGGAGCAACGTTCATTTCCGAAGAATGGCCGGAGGAGCGCCGCAAGATGGGCGCGGGTTTGATGCACACAGGCTATTACTTCGGATTCTTCCTGGCGGCCATCGCCAACTTCCTCGTCGGTGCGCATTTCGGCTGGAGATGGATGTTCGTGGTCGGCGGAACTCCCGCGCTTCTGGTGGCTTTCTTCTACAACCGCGTCCACGAACCCGCGCGCTGGCAGCAAAAGCAGCAGGAGCTCGGCGGTGCCTGGACCGCGATCATGGCCTTCCGGACGCCGTTTTCGCCAAGGTACCGCCGCCGCACGATTCTCAACTCGCTCTACATGCTCGCGTCCATTTCGGGGTTGTGGGCCGGATCTGCGTACGTGCCGACTGCGATCACGCAGCTTGCTGCGAAAGCGGGCCGCACGGCCGTCGAGGGAGCGCAGCTATCATCCTATGGGACAGCGCTATTGGCCATCGGGACGATCCTCGGAGCTCTCATGACACCGTGGCTTTGCGAGCGTGTCGGCCGCAAGATGGCTCTGGGTTTCTTCTTTTCGATGATGTTCTTCTTCATCGCGCTGGCCTTCGGCCGTGTCTTCTACTTCCAAACGGGTGCCCTGGCGTGGTTCATGGCGTGCCTGTTCTTCCTCGGCATCGGCGGGGCCAATTTTGCCGTGTATTCCCTGTGGATTCCTGAGCAATACGGGACGGAATGCCGCGTCAGCGCGTTCGCTTTCACGACCAATATCGGACGCTTCGCGGCGGCGGGTATCAGCTTCCTGGTCGCCTTCGGAGTTCGCCACTTCCAAACTCTTGGGATCCCCGTGGCGTTGACTTCCATTGCATTCGTGATCGGGCTCTTGCTCTTGCCTTTCGGCGAAGAGACCAAGGGCAAGCCCTTGCCCGCCTGACCGAAAGAAACCACCGCACTTCCAGGCCGCCGGACAGGAACCGAGCGCTCTAGTTGTAGACGGTGCGCGAAACCGTTAGTTGCCTTAAGGTTCAGGCGGTACCGGCGGCGCTTTGATCTTGTTTTTGGTGTCCACATCAAACAGCAGATAATTCGTCAACGAATGTTTGTGGTGGTAGCGGCGGCCCCTCAGCTCAAAATACATTTCTCCCTGCCAGGGTAGCCAGAGTTCTGTTGTAGCGGACTGAAAACGGACCGGGCCGTAGTCGACGATTAATTGCTCTCGATTCAGGCGCAGACCTGGGACAGGTTCACGCAGAGTCGTTTCTAGATGGATGATGGTGTAGTTGTTCGCAGCGACCCACATGCGACCCTTAAGGGGAATAGGATAATTTATCTTTTTGGAGTACCACGAGCGGATGCGTGAAGGGACGTCAGGCCGTTGCACAAAATGAAGCTGCCATGTCGGCTTGCCGTTCCAGGTCCCAAGGCCCTCGCAGGCAAATTCAACATCCTTTGAGAACTCCGGATTAATGACCATGAATCCTAGAGAAACCAGACCGAGTGTTGCGATTTCAGAAGGAAATGAGTACTGCGATTCGCCTCCGTTTCTGTCTTCATCGAAGTAGTAGGGCAGCGTCTGGGTGTGGTGAACAAAGATCAAATAGTTGAAATCCCGGGAGACCGGGTTTGTCCACACCCCGCTGGAGTCGAGGACTTGGTGTTCTATCCTTTCTGTGGCAGTGAACTTCTCCAAATCTCCCAACTGCTTGAGAATCCGCTGCTGCGTCTTGTGGAGAACATCTTCTAGTGTGCAAGAAACACCAAGCGCGGTGGGGGGAGTTCTGGCATCGACGTCTGGCGGAGCCCAGGGCCTTTCGAACTTTGCGGCGGTAGCCACAGCGAATTCTGCTTCCGATGGCTTCAGCGAGTCCGGCGAGGAGGCCGCCGCTGCAGCGGCGGACTTCTTTGCTTCCTCTATCTTCTCCGCGTACTTTCTTGCTTCCGGAATAGCGTCGTTTTTCGGGTAATCTCTGATGAAAGAGTGAAACGCTTGTTCCGCCTCGGAGTCCTTTCCTTCAACCATGAGGATTTTGGCGCGCAGAAGCTTCATGTCAGCAGCCTTTTCCCGGTTCAAGTCGCCAGCACGGGCCGCCTCGACTTCTGCTTTTGACAATTCCCCGGCCCGTACGAAGGCGAGGGCCAACAGGTAATGCGCTCGCCAGTTGCTGGAATCTGCTTCCACGGCGTTCTGGAGCGTCGCGCTGGCATCCTTATTCTCGTTCGCCTCTAACTGCATCTGACCGAGCATGAGCAGGCTGCGTTCATGTCTCGGGTAAGTGGCAAGCACGGACTCAAACCGTTTTCTCGCGGCAGGCATGTCTTTAGCCGTGTACTCCAGCATGCCCATCAAGTACAAGATGTCCGGGCTGGAAGGGGCCATCTTCTGGGCTTTCTCGAGATGCTTTCGCGCTTCACCATATTTGTTTTGTCGTAACGCCGCGAGACTCTTGTCCAATTCCCGCTGGACGCTGGGAGTCAGGGCCACACCACTCGCTGGAGTGGCTACTGTCGAGCTACCCGTGGGAGTCAGGAAGACATACACGGTCACCCTCAATCCGTCTCTGCTGATAGTAGCGTGCTCGGTGCCCTTGTCGTATCCCACCGCCTCGACTTCAATGTCATATTCACCTGAGCCAAGCTGGAAACTGGCTGTACTAGCGGAGACGCGGGCATCGCCCGTGGTGGCAACTATTGACTGTCCACCCGCACGCAGCGCGACGCGTACAATTGCTTCTCCGGACAGCGGCTCCCCCGAACGCTCGCGAACGCTGACTAGCAAATCCTGCGCCGAACCTATTGTGGGTAGGAAGCTAAGGCTCGCTACAAAGAGCGCGAGCGCGTAATAGATTCGCAACCTCGGGTTGGATGACATAAGTTCCGATTCAAAACCGATTGTTGTTTCAAACAGTTCTTAAAGCAACAACAAGCCAGATCAACTCAAAATTTTCTTTGCTCCAGGAGTGAGTACTGCATTCAATACCGCTAGCATACACCATCTGTTTCATTGGGCTCACAGAGCCAGGCGCCCGACTTAAGGATGCTCGTAAAGACGATTCGCGCACAGCCTGTGGAATCGATGCCCGCCGATAGGGGTGGAGTTCGATGTCGGGTCGCCTACATGAAAGACTTGCAGGTGGTGGGTTTGCCGGCTAACGCAGTGAAGCGAAATCGGAGGGTGGCGAATCGGCTTCGTATTCGGTGTGGCGCGAGGTGGGTAGAGCCAACCCCAAAACCAAATCGTTGCCAGACTTGCGGGCTAGTGCCGGCGCTGCTCAAGGGATTAGAGTTTCAGCAGCTTCGCCGCCGTGCCGCCCAGGATCATCTTTCGTTGCGCGCTGGTGAGGTTGACCTGTTCGAGAAATTGAATGGGGCGCTCATAGCCCATCTCGAAGCAGTAGTCGCTCCCGATCATGACGCGTTCTGCCCCCACCGTGCTGATCACGAACTCCATAACGTGCTTCGAGTGGACAATCGTGTCGTAAAAGAACCTGTCGAGATACGCGCTTGGCGCCTTCGGAGGTTGTTTTATCTCCGGGCGCACTTGCCATCCGTGGTCCACCCGGCCTATCAGCATGAGAAGTACGCCGCCCCCGTGTGGCAAGCCGATGCGTAGCTTCGGATGGCGGTCGAGCACTCCGCCGAAGATGAGGTGGCAGGCCGCGATCGTTGTATCCATCGGATTCCCCAGCAGGTTCCAGAGAGCGAAGTTCCGTAGGCGCTCGCCGCCAATCGGCTGGATTGGATGCAGAAAGACCGGCAGGTCGAGCTCCTCGATGCGTGTCCAGATCGGCTCGAATAATGGATCGGAGAGATCCTTGCCGTTGATGTTCGTTCCCACGTAAACGCCGCGAATGCCCGGAAGTTTGCTCGCCCGGTTTAGCTCTTCGATCGCGCGGTCGGGATAGAGCATCGGAAGCGTGCAGAAACCCACGAGCCGCGTCGCGTAGGCCTGGTGCGCCGCGCTGGCCCCATCGTTCCAAGCCGTGGCCAGTTTCTGGTCGAGTTCAGCGTCGCCCCAATAAACCATCGGGGCTGTGAGCGACAACGCCTGGACCGCCACGCCCTGCTGGTCCATGTCGGCGATGCGCTGTTTCAGGTCGACGAACTTGGTGGCCAGCGGTCCCGCGGTATTCGGAGAGTTCGGCGTCTTATAGAAGAAGCCCTGGTCCGTCATGCGGTATTCCGCGTTGAAGCGCTTGCCGTCTTCGTTGAAGACATTCAAATACGCTTCTGGATAATAGTGGCTGTGAATGTCCACGGTGCGCACGCCCGCGGCGTTCATCCCTTGGCCTTCCGCGCCTCGGGCCTGGCTCTCGGCGAACGCGTCGCCAACTCCGCCCATCGCTCCGGCTGCGGCGGCGGCCAATCCTGTTTGGAGCACACGCCGCCGCGAGATGCCTTTTTCGCAATCACACCCTTCGTGTTTCGTCATTGCTTCTTTCCTCGATTTCGGGGCTGCACCGAATATTGGCGATTAACGGTTCGCGTGCGCTAAGGCTTTTTCGGATACCACTCGAGGATGCGCACTTCGATGCCGCTCCCCTGCAGTTTCTTTTGAAAAACGCTTACGTCGGAGCCGCGGAAATGGTAAGGAATCACCACCTTCGGATGAAAAGCCAGCACGCCATCGGCGGCTTCCTCAGGCGTCATTGTGTAAGGCAAATTGAAGCACACAAAAGCGACATCGATATTCTTGAGCGCGCGCATCTCGGGAATGTTTTCCGTGTCGCCGGAGAAATAAAAGCGCTTGCCGCCATACGTCAACACGTAGCCGTTGCCGCGCCCCTTATCGTGAAAAAGTTTGCCCGGTTCGGGACCCCGCACCAGGTTGTACATGGGGATTGCTTCGATGGTCCACTGATCCCATTTGGTGGTCTCGCTATTGGAGAGCGTTTTGGCCGTGGTGACAGTCTTCACGACCGCAGCCGGGGCGATAATTTGCGTCCCTGCCTTACTCAGCGTGGCGATGGCGGCCGGATCCATGTGGTCGCCGTGAATATCGGTGATGAGGATCAGATCGGCGGGCGGGAGGCCGGTGAAATCCGAAGGCTTGGCGGGGTCGAGGTAAATCACCTTGCCGCCCGCTTCAATCAGCGTGCTGGCGTGGTAGATCGGCGTAACTTTTACCGGACCAGCTGAAGTTTCAAACGTCTGCGATTCACGCGCAGGTTGGGCCATCACGCAGATGGCCCCGACGGCAAAAACCGCGATACTCATAAGCAACCTCATCTTCAGCCTCCTATGTGAATTGGACATGTTACTCCCTCCACGCCGCGTGCACCGGCTGGCTAACCAGGAATTCCGGATTCGCGCCTTTCCTGGGCCGGAACTTTTGCACTCGGCCGCTATCGACTTCGGCGACATAGAAATTGCCTTCTTGGTCCACGCTGAACCCATGCACCCCCCAAAAGCCGCCGGGAAAATCGCCCCACGTGCCCCAGGCATAGAGAAAGTGTCCGTCCAAGTCGTACTTCAACATTTTGGATGTTCCGCGGTCATAGGCCCACAGCGTTCGATCGGCTCCGATGTAGATCAAGTGGATGTCCGATGGTTCTTCGCCCAAGCTCCATTCATAGAGATATTTGCCATTTTCGTCAAAGACCTGCACGCGGTGATTTGCGCGGTCGTTCACAAAGACCCGCCGCGTCACCGGGTCCGCGGCAATTCCGTGCACGTTGTTCATATATCCGGGGCGCTTGTCATTCGGAGGTGTTCCCTTCTGCCCCCAGTCCATCACAAACTTTCCGTCCTTGTCGAATTTCGCCACGCGTGTGCCGTTGTACCCATCGGACACAAACATCGTGCCGTCCGGCAGCCAGGCCAGAAACGTCGGCCGATTGAAGTGCGTTCCGTCCGCGCCTTTCACCGCGGGCGTGCCGATCGTTTGTACCAGCTGCTTCCCGTCGTGCGTGAACTTGTAAATCGCTTGCATGTGATCGTCCACCACCCAGACGTGCTTTTCCGGATCATACGGGTTGATGGTGACGTAGTGCGGCCGCTTGAAGATATTGTCCCATTGCGTCCATCGCTCCAAAATGTTGCCGTTAGCGTCCACCACGGTCAGGCAGTTCTCCCACTTGGCGTCCACGCCTACGGTTCCCTTCCAAAGTTTTGGCCCGTCTTCGGGGTCCTGACCACTTCCGCCCGCTCCCGGAAGCGAGGACACCGTGGCGTCCCGAAAGGGTAGCCGGCCGATGGGAAACAGAATGCTGGGCCCGAAATCGGGAAGTAGTTTGGTCTGCGGTCTGGAAATGTTCGGCAGTTCACCGCGGAAAAGCAGAAAGACCCGGTTCGGGTTCTCCGCGTAAACACTCTGCCCCGCTCCCCACGTCCACTTTTCATTCCCCGGCAATCCGCTGATAGGTTTCGGCCAGTCTTTAACCACGTCGTAGGGCCCGAAAATATCTTGACCGCCTTTTTCTCCCGGAATCGCGGCGAAGCCGGAACCCTGTTTGTTTTGACCCCGCACCGTCGTCAGTCTATTACTAATCATTATTATAGTTGTAGAGATAACAGATACCGCCATCAGAACCACTACAGTCTTGCGCATCGCCTTCCTCCCAAAAATTTCGCACCAAACCTGGGCTGCACGTTGCGTTACTGAGCCAGAATTTTCGCCAGGGCGTCCGCACCTGCCTGCGCCACCGTGCCATCCTGCGCGGAAGTGCCGCCGCTCACTCCGATCGCGCCGATGATCTTACCGTCCACAACGAGGGGAACACCGCCCTCCGTCGCGATCACGCCGGGCAGTTTCAGAATGCCGGTGTTTCCTCCGGCGAGAGCGTCTTGAAAAACTTTGGTGGGGCGCTTGAAGGCGATCGCGCTGCGCGCCTTGGCCTGCGCCACATCAATGCTCCCGATTTGTGTTTCGTCCATTTTCTCCAGGTAAATCAGATTTCCTCCGTCATCCATGATGGCAATCACCATGGTGAACTTGTTCTTGGCCGCTTCGCTTTCCGCGGCTGCTGCGACTTGTTTGGCGACAGCCAGGGTCAGCGCTTTTTTGTCGGCCAATTTCTGTGCCACCGCACCCGCTGCCAATCCGAGCGATATGAGGACTAGCACTGTGGTTCTCAACCTGATTTTCATAAGTTGTTCTCCTCATTGAGATTCAATTGCAAAATGTCCTGTGTTTCCTTGCTATGTCGCCCACAGCGGAAGCCCCGCATATATTATTAATGATACGAATTCGTCATACTCGCAACAAACCAAGAGGATAGCGGTAAAGTGGTCGGACAACTGGATGGCCCAACTCACCGCACGTTCTTCTCGATCCAGCTCTCGAAGAATTTAGCGATCCCGTCGCTGTTTTTCTCCAGCATCATCTCGTGCGCATTGCCGGGCAGACCGGCGTCCTCGAGTTTCACGTAAGCCGTCTTCACTCCCGCCTGGTTCAGCCATTTCGCATCGCAGGCGTCGAAGACACGGTGATAGCTGGCTTCTGCGGACACGTCGAGCACGGGGATACCCTGCAAGTTGACGAGTTTGTGGGCGGGCTCCTTCTGGAGCCAGCATTGGATCAGACCAGGCCCATCCGGCTTGGCCTCCAATTCCACCTGCAAGTCCTTCGCATCGTTGATCGGCGGATCGTACTTGACGGGGAGGCTTGTTACTCCCCACACGAAGCTCGGCTTCCCGGTGTACTCTTGCTTGGCAGTATCCACGCTCTGAATCGGCGGGCCGCCGGGTTCCGCAGTAATAATCGCTTTCACCAGATTCGGGCGGGCATCTGCAACCTGAAATCCAAATCCCCCACCCTGTGAGTGGGTGATCAGAATCACCGGGGTGCCGATCTTTTCCAGCAGGGCAATGTGGGCATCCAGATTTAACTTGTCCTGCGATCCGCCTTGCAAGAATTGCACTTGAGTCTTGGCGAAATCGTCGAACACCGGGTCGCCCATTTTTCCCTTATTCGGCGCGTCGCTCGGCCACTGCGTATACTTCTTGGCCTGCGGCCAATCGCCGAGTTCCGTCAAGTCCGTCCAAATCTTCTCGAGCACTGGGGCCGTCCGGATGGTTAGCGCGCCGTCGACATCGGGAACGTAAGCCGAGCGTCCCCGCGCAGGATAATCCACTATGTAGACGACGTAGCCCTGCTTGACGAAATAATAGGCCCAGCCCGCCCGGCCGTCGGGCGTCTGCAGCCAGTCAGTTCCCGTCTGTCCCGCTCCGTGGAGAAACACGATCGGCCACGCCCGCCGAATCTTCTTCGGCACCAGCACCTCAACATACTCCGCGCCATCCATGACTTCCTTGCCGGGGCCGCCGGCATAGCGTCCGCCCACATAAAAGAAACCCGTCCTCGCGATGTCCTCGGTAGAAAACGTCGGAATCGATGCGGGCGGTGCCGCGACCGTGGCGTTCTGGGCTCTCGCTCCGAATCCTGCACCAATCAGAACAACCGCCAGCGCTGCTTGTAACAGGTTCGCTATCCTCAGCATCATCATCGTTCTCCTGTCTTTCTTCTTCTATGCTCCTGGTTTTATTGACACAAACCATTGACCGCCGTACGCTAATCTTTAACGGGCAGCCAATGGACCTCTTCGAAGAAATCGTGCGCATGAGGCGTGCCGGCCAGCGCGGCGCTCTCGCCACCATTGTCCATACCAATGGTTCGATCCCCAGCTACGAAAGCTCGCGGATGCTTGTCCGCGAAGACGGCTCGATCGCCGGAACCGTGGGCGGCGGATGCGTCGAAGCAGAAGTGTGGGCGGCGGCGAAAGAGGCCATCAAATCGGAAGCGCCACGCAAGATGGTTTTCAATCTGAACAATGAAGCCGCTTATGATTCGGGCTTGATCTGCGGCGGCACGCTGGAGATTTTCGTGGAGCCCATTCTTCCCCAGCCCATGCTTTATCTCTTCGGCGGCGGACACGTTTCCACCGCCGTGGCTCGCGTCGCGCATCTGGCTGGATTCTCTATCGGAGTGGTTGACGACCGGGAAACCTTCGCCAACGCCGAGCGTTTTCCGACGGCCTCGCAAATTCATTGTTCGTATGAGGAAGCCTTTGAGAAGATTCACCCAAACGCCTCGACCTTTCTGGTGATCGTTACCCGCGGGCACAAAGACGACATGCGCGTGCTCGAGTGGGCCGTCGAGACGCCCGCGCGTTACATCGGCATGATCGGCAGCAAGCGCAAGGTGCTTTCGGTCTACAAGGCGCTCGAAAAACAAGGCAAGCCAATTGAGAATTTCGATCGCGTCCATGCCCCCGTGGGTCTCGAGATTGGCGCGCTCACGCCGGAGGAAATTGCGGTCAGCATCGTTGCCGAGTTAATCTCCGTCCGCCGCAACGCAAAAAATCTTCCCCACAAAACAGTCAACATCGGCGAACTCCCGGCGCTGAAACACGGCTCGTAATCCTGACAGGCCGCGGAAAAAGTCCCTTGTTTAGGGGGTCGGAGCTTTAGTTTATCCTGAGCCTCGAAGGGCTCCGACGTAAAGCTCAAGCTTTCAATGGGCTTTAGCCCCTGAGCGTTTTTCCGCAACTTGCTAGTGTTCTTCACGCGCCCGAGTGCGGAATTTTCACCGCCTTGGGGATTCTGTCTGCTGCCTATTCGCCGTATTCCAGAATCCGGAACGTGCCGGGGACAGCCTGGGGCCGCGGGTGCGGATTGTCCGCTGTGGCGGCAGGCGCCGGCTTAAAGTCGGCGGTCACCACAAACACGTGATGTGTCTTGGTATCCACTGCCATGGTTCGCGCCCCGAACTCTGTCTTGACGTTCGCCACGTTAGTGTACTTGTCCGGCGAATCCGCGTGAATGATGCTGAGCACGCCTTCACGGCACGAAGCGAACGCCAGGCCGGTGCCCGGATCGAAGCCGCTGGCATCCGTGTCTTCCCCGATCTCCGGCGCCGCAACCACCTTGCCGGTGTCCGCGTCCGTAACGGCCAGCTTCTTGCTGTCGCTGCAGCCGCTGAAAACGCGCCGGTGTGCAGTGTCCATGGCGATGCCAGACGGCGCTTCGCAGCCCGCCAGCGGATATTCGTGCTTGACGGTCATCGCCTTCGCGTCAATTTCGACCAGCGAATTCTTGTCTTCAATGTTCAAAAAGATGTTGCCCTTGCCGTCCAGCACGGGCGTCTCCGGTTTGCCGGAAAGCTTAACCGTGCCCACGACCTCTCCCGACGATGCGTCAATCGCGGTGGCGTTGGCGGTTTTGCCGTTGAATGTCCACACCCGCTTGTTCGCCGCGTCGTAGAGGACGGAGTCGGGATTCTCGCCGGTCACCTTGATCGTCGAGAGCGTCTTCAGCGTGGCGAGTTCGAAGACCGTGACCGTGTTCGCCTGGCCGTTGCTCGTATAACCCTTTCCAAGGTCCTTCGCCAGCGCGATACCGTGTACACCCTTGGTGTCGGGAATGTCGCCGACGACCTCGCCCTTATCCTCGTCAACAACCATCACGTGCGTCCCGCGCGCGAGGTAGATGCGCCTCGCCTCGGAATCCACCGTCAAATAGTCCCATCCACCTTCCCCGCCCACAGGCATTTTCTTCAGCAGGTGATACCCGGAGCCTGGGGGCGCAGCGTACACTCCGCTTCGCGTGAGGAGAAGCGGCAACAACGCTAGAACACCCGCGCAGCACAACAATCCTAGAAACCGTCGTAGTGACATGGCAAATTCCTCCAAAAATTTTCTCAAATCCCCAGCACCGACCTTTGGGCACGTAAGACGCTCCCAAGTGAGGTTCGGCTTGGCCAACCGTGACACCCCCAACCTAAACAGGAGATTAATCCCCGCCGAACCTGATGCCCGCTCCTGTCCGGTCCACTTCCGCGCGGCATGGTAACACAGACCACTCCGCCCGGGCACTCGCTGTTTCCAGGTCCTTGCTCTGCTCTTTTGGGGGTCGGAGCTTAAGCTCCGACATACGCGGTCCGCGCCTGAATAATCTTTGTCATCCCGACCGGAGCGGCCGGTTTTTTCCTCCGCTCGCGAACGTGAGCGCCGGCCGCGCAGTGGAGGGATCTGCTTCGCCGTCCGCCCCGCCTCACCTGCGCAACGCCGCCGCCGCGAAACCAACGGCGACGACGACCATGTCACCGTCATCTGGGACGCCCCTCGCCCAGACCGCTCCCAGGAGCCGGACTATTCACCGCCCATTCAACGCACATGACCACCGCCCTCCGTCCCGTTGCACTCGAAATTTGTAGGGGCCGGGCTTTAGCCCGGCCTGCCGACCTCCCGACCGGGTCGGGACAAGTTCCGGTCGGCCTCTACACAAGCTCCGCTCGAAATGACAATGGAGTCGGAGAGGGTATACTCAAGCCCATGAAACGACTTGCCACCTTGTTGTTGATTCTTTTTTGTCTCGGCGCGGCCCCGGCAGCGCAGCAGCAGGATGATCTCGCCAAGCGGTTCGTCGGCGCGTGGCGATTGGTCTCCGTCGAGGGTGATCCTCCCGGACTACCCGGCAACCTTTACGATCGGCCCACGGGTATGATTATTTACAGCGCATCCGGCCGCGTGTCCGCGCAACTTGTTGCCAAGGCGGATCGCAAGCCTTTTGCGGCGTTCAATAAGGGAAGAGTTACAGCAACCGCCGAAGATAAGGCAGCGGCCTTCGATAGCTACCAGGCGTATTACGGCACGTACACCGTCGATGCCAAGGCGGGGACGATCACTCATCACCTGGAAGGCAGCCTGATTCCCGGCCGCGAGGGCGTCGACAATGTCCGCTGGTTCGAGTTTCCCGGCGATGACCGTTTGCTCCTCATCCCGGTGGAGGACGGCAAGGGAGGCGTGCTCGCCCGAAAGGATGCAGCCTATAAACTTCTTTGGGAGCGCATCAAATAGAGGACGGCCGCGCAGCTTGAAGGGAGAAAGTGGCCCGTGTATAATCGCGCCGCTTCAAAACGCAGCCAGTGAAAAATATTCGAGTTCACTCGTCCCCCGACTTTATCTAAATTTCTTACCGAGGTCCCATGGCACACCCCTGGAAGACAGATAAATGGTTTACCAGTCCCTGGAATTTTTTGCCGGAGGTAAGCAAGAATTTTTCTTTTCCCGCCAAGATCAAGATTCACGACGTCACCCTGCGTGACGGCGAGCAGCAGACCGCGGTTGTCTTCCGGCGCGAAGAGAAGGTCGCGATTGCGCGCCAGCTCGATGCGCTGGGGGTTCACCGCATTGAAGCGGGAATGCCCGCGGTCTCCGAGCAGGATAAGGGAGCGATTCAAGACATCGCCAGTCTGGGACTGAAATCGGAAATTTTTGCTTTCGGCCGATGTATCGCCGACGAAATAAGAACGGTCAAAGCGTGCGGCTGCAGCGGAGTGGTGATCGAAATCCCCGCCAGCGAGCACATGGTGAAAAATGCCTACGGGTGGACGCTCGACCGCGCGATCAAGTCGTCCATTGACGCCACACTGGCGGCGAAAGAAGCGGGCTTGTACACCGTCTTTTTCACCATCGACGCAACGCGCACCGAAGTGGAGCCATTGCTGGATATGGTCGAGCGCGTGGCAACGGAAGGCCACATGGACGCCTTCACGCTGGCCGATACGATGGGGTGTTGCGCGCCGGACGCGATCTATCACGTAGTGAAAAAAGTGATCGCGCGTTTGAAGAAGCCCGTGGAGATTCATTGTCACCAGGATTTCGGCCTGGGTGTGGCCAATACGGTTGCCGCGCTGGCGGCAGGCGCCACGGTAGCGCAAACCACCATCACGGGCATCGGCGAGCGCGCCGGAAACGTTCCCATGGAAGACGTGGTCATGGCGCTGCTGTGCCTCCACGGAGTGGACTTGGGAATTCGCACGGAAAAAATGTGCGAGGTCTCGCGCTTTGTTCTGGAGCGGGCCAAGCTGACGATTCCGCCGAACCGTCCCATCGTGGGCGACAAGCTGTATGAAGTGGAGTCGGGAATCATTGCAGGCTGGGTGCGCCTGGCGCGGCGGGAGCATCCGCTCGAGTACGTTCCGTTTGCAGCGGACTTGGTGGGACAGAGGCCAGTCTCGATCGTGCTGGGCAAAAACAGCGGCCCGCCGTCGATCGAGGAATGGTGCGAGAAGCTGGGCCTGAAGGCCTCCGAAGAAGAGCGCATGCGCATGCTGCAAATGGTCAAAGCGAAGTCTTTCGAGAAGAAAGACCTGCTGACCGCCGATGAGTTCAAGGCCATCGCGGATGGCGTTCTGCAGAAGGCCGTCGCGCGCGGCTGAGGAAGAAGCCGGTCAGGCACGGCCGGCGCGATTTTTATCGCTTGCCTGCACTGCAATACGATTCATTTGCCGAGTGCTATACTTCGAGTGAAGTAGTGCGCTTTGCCGGCACGCCCGACGCTCTGAATCGCGGTCCTGGCGCGTGAGGAAGAAAGTTTGCCCAAAGTCAATTTCACTCTGAACGGAAAACCCACCGCAGTCTCCTACGAGCCCGGGATGCACTTCCTCGAGGTGTTACGCGAGGATTGCGGCATCACTTCTCCCAAGAATGGTTGCGCTCCGGAAGGTACCTGCGGCTGCTGCGCGATTCTCGTGGACGGGCGCCCGGTGCTGGCCTGCCTACGCAAACCGGAACAGATGGAAGGCCACGACGTGGTCACTCTCGAGGGTACGCCGGAAGAAATGCGCCAGGTGTTGAGCGAAGCGTTTGTTGTCGAGGGGGGAGTTCAGTGCGGCTTCTGCATTCCTGGGATTCTGGTGCGTGCTTCATCGTTGCTGCGGCAAGGTTGCACGGATGACCGCGAGGCTGTTGCGAAAGCCCTCGACGGTCATCTTTGCCGCTGCACGGGCTACGCAAGGATCATCGACGCAATTCAAACGGCCGGCGAAGCGTGGAACAACGGCGGGAGCATGAAGAGCAAAGAGCCGCGGCGGCATTTCTATTTTGGCGAAGAGTTCGGAACGAGCCGTAATCCAGCATTTGCGAGGGAGGGTCACGCGAATGGCAATGGAGTCGGCCGCTCGTCCTTGCGCTACCGCGGAATTGACCAGGCATTGGGTGAGAAACCTTTTGTTGATGACATGCGCGTGCCGGGGATGCTGCATGCCGCGCCGGTACTCAGTGCGCATCCGCGCGCCAAAGTGCGGGCGATTCACACGTCCACGGCGCTGGCGATGCCGGGAGTCGTGCGAATTCTCACAGCCGCCGACGTTCCGGGGGAGCGCGGCACAGGCCTGAACGTTCCCGATCTTCCGATCTTTGTTGCTGTCGGCGAAACCACCTGCAATGTGGGGGATTTTCTTGCTCTGGTGGTTGCCGATTCCGCTTTCCACGCGCGCCAAGCCGCAGAAAAAGTGGACGTGGACTACGAAGTGCTCCCGCCGGTGACGAATCCGTTCGTTGCGCTGGAACCCGGAGCGCCGCAGGTGCATGCGCCCGGAAATCTTCATATGTCGCCCAACCTGATCGACACCACGGCTTTCGCTCGGGGTGACGCGGATGCAGTGCTGGCTTCTGCAACTCACATCATCGAGCAGACATTTTCGACTCAGCCGATCGAAATAGCGTTCTTGGAGCCGGAAGCTTGCCTTGTCCTGCCCCAGGGAAAGGGCGTCAAGGTTCACACCCAAAGCCAGGGCTCCATTTTCGACCAGCGCCAGATCGCAAAAGTTTTAAACCTGCCTCTCGAAGACGTTGAAATAGAGCTTGCTGCGAGCGGCGGCGCATTTGGTGCCAAGGAAGAGCTATCCATTCAGGCACAGACCGCGCTGGCAGCGTTTCTCCTGGGCCGTCCGGTGAAAACGGTTCTCACCCGCAAGCAATCCACGCAGCACCATGTTAAGCGCCATCCGATGACGATGCATTACACCGTCGGCGCGGATGCCGAAGGCCGTTTGCTCGCGGTGCGTGCCCGGATTGTCGGCGACGCCGGGGGCTACGCGGGCACGAGCGGCAAGTGCCTGCTGCGGGCGGCATGCCATTCTTGTGGTCCGTACCGCGTGCCCAACGTGGACGTGGAATCGAAAGCGGTTTACACGAACAACCCCACGAGCGGGGCCATGCGCGGCTTCGGCACGAATCAAGTCCACTTCGCGATGGAAGGAATCATGGACATCCTCGCGGAAAAAGTGGGCGTGGATGGTTATGAAATCCGCATGCGAAACATTCTGAACCCCGGCGATGCCTTCGCGACAGGACAGATCATGCGGGAAAGCGTCCTGGGCTTGCGACGCTCGCTCGAAGCGGTGAGGGACCTCTACAAGAATTCCAAATATGCAGGAATCGGCTGCGGCATCAAGAGCACCGGCATTGGGAACGGAACAATAGATAGCGGGCACATACTCATCCGTGTTGTGGAAGGTGGCGGCGTGGATATTCTTACCGGCTACACGGAGCTTGGCCAGGGGCTTTTCACGACAATCCGCCAGGCCGTGTGTGAAGAAACGGGTCTACCACCTGAAATCATGACGGTTCGCTGGGACAAGGACCTCGGCATCAAGTGCGGGGAGACATGGGCTTCGCGCGCCACAACGCTAAGTTGTGCCGCCGCGCAACGTGCGGCAAGTAAACTGGCCGCCGATCTCAAGCAATCGACGCTAGATCAGTTGGTGGGCCGAGAGTACGGAGGGGATTACGTCTGTGATTTCACGACCAAGCCGGGCACTCCAGCCGCTTTAGAAAACCCGACGACACATTTGACCTTTAGCTATGCGACCCAGGTGGTGATCCTCGGTGAAGATGGCCGGATGAAGCGGGTCGTGGCGGCTCACGACGTCGGCCACGCCATCAACCCGCGGCTTTGCGCGGAGCAAATGGAAGGCGGGGTGCACATGGGGCTCGGCTACGCGCTCTCCGAAAATTTCACCTCGACGGATGGAAGACCAGATTCTCTGCTCCTGCGCGATCTTGGAATTCTAATGGCGAAAGACATGCCCCAGGTGGACGTCATCCTGATTGAAGTCCCGGATGAAGTCGGTGGTTATGGAGCAAAGGGAGTGGGGGAAATCGGGTGTGTTCCGACCGCCGGCGCAGTGGCTAGCGCTCTTTATTCTTACGACGGAATCCGTCGCTTCCGCCTGCCAATGGACGATTCACCGGCGGCAGCGCCGTCGGTTCCGAAGTCCCGCCGAAAAGCTGCGGTCCGCGCCAAAACCTAGACTCAAACCGATGGGATTTTTCCGCGAGGCGATTTTTCTGGTATGGACTGCGAAGCGGACGGAGCTATATACTTGCGTTCCTTTTTTGTTTGCTCTTTCTTGGACGAGATCGAAGGTGTGACTTCACGGTGGAGTCGTCGGGCGTGGTTTGATCCCCTGGGGAAAGTTTCCTCACGTGAAGGTTTTCCTACTTGCGGGAGCGTCTCAGCCCATTTGAATTTTGTAGGGAGGGTACTCAGGCAATGAATACAAGTTTTATTGGGAAGCCACACGAGTGGGATCCGCGACGCGTTTACAGCCAGACGGGCGCCGACTGGCAGTACCGCGTGGACTTCGATCGCTTGCGCAAAGATCGCTTGCAGAAACTTCGCGAGCAGATGACCGTCCATAACCTCGGGGCGCTGGTTCTGTTTGCGGGCGCGAATATTCGCTACGCCACCGCGTCTTACCAGGGCAATTGGAAGTACAACATCAACATCCGCTATGCCGTGCTGCCCAACGGCGGCGAGCCTGTGCTGTTCGAAACAGCGGGATCCGATCTCCAATGCGCCAAGATCGATCTTCCATGGATGGAAGGCCGCATCCGGCCGGCGATCACCTGGCAATGGGCGGAAGGTGCCGTTCCCTACATGGCGGGTCGCATGGCGCAGAGCGTGGTCGACGTTTTGAAAGAGCATGACCTTCAAAAGGAACGCATCGGCATCGACAACTTCGATATGCCCGCGCTTGAGGCGTTTCAGAATACCGGCCTGAAAATTGTGAATGGCTGGCCGGCGGTTTCCGCCGCGCGCGTCGTCAAGACACGCGACGAGATCGAACTGCTGAAGCAGGCATCGAGCATCGGCGATGCCGCGATGTGGAAGATAAAGTATGAGTGGCTCAAGCCGGGCGTGCGCGAACGCGAGATCGAATCCAAGGTGCACGAGTTCATGCTGGAGCGAGGCTGCGAGATTATTTACGACATCATCGTGGCGTCAGGTGGGAATACAAGTCCTTACCGCCGCTGGGCTACCGACAAGCTCATCCGTCAAGGTGATTTGGTGATCGTGGATATCAACGCCGTGGGGCCATCGGGTTACTTCATTGACTTTGTGCGGTGCTTCAAGTGCGCCGGAAAGATGAACCAAAAGGAAATCGATCTCTATCGCGAAGTATACGATTCGATGTATGCGGGAATGGAGAAGCTGCGCCCTGGAAACACCACCGCAGATGTGGCGGCCGCTTTTCCCGAATATGATGATGATAAATACGGTACCGTTACTTTACAGCAATTCGCGCACAGTATCGGCATTACGCTCTATGAAGGGATGTGGATTTCGCGGGCCTATTCCCTGAAGTACCCGGCCGAAATCAAAGAGAACATGTACTTTGCGATTGAAACATTCGCGGGACACCCAGGCCTCCAGCAGACGACCCGGCTCGAAGAGAATGTCCTCGTTTCCGTCAAAGGGCCGGTGGTCTTCACGCTCATGGAGCACATGGAAGAAGCGATGGCGCGCTAAAAATGCAGCAGCTGCGGGTTGGCGTCTCTGATTCCGTATTCCCGAACCTTGATCCAGCGCGCGAAGTGCTGTCGAAGATCGGTGCGGAACTGCGCGTGGCCCAGGAATCCACTGCCGAAGCGATCCTCCAAGTAGCCGCCGACGCCGATGCCCTGCTGGTGACTTACGCCAAGATCACGGCAGAGATGATTCGGCAAATGAAGCGCTGCCGGATCATCTCGCGCTTCGGGATCGGGGTCGACAATGTGGACATCGCGGCGGCTACAAATGCGGGGATCGTGGTCACCAAAGTCCCGGACTATTGTATGGACGAAGTTTCCGACCACGCGATGGCGTTGCTGCTGTCGTTGGTGCGCAAGATTCCGTACGCGAATTCCCTCGTACATGCGGGCCGCTGGGAGATGCCTGCTGTAGTTCCCATTCACCGCTTGCGGGGGAGCGTATTGGGGCTGGTTGGTTTTGGCAGGATTCCGCAACTGGTCGCGCCCAAGGCGCAGGCCTTTGGCCTCAAAGTCGTGGCCTTCGACCCTTATATCCCGCAGGACGTCATGACACGCGCGGGCGTGGAAAAGGTTGAGTTCGATGAATTGCTGAAAATGTCTGACTACATTTCCATCCATAGCCCGCTCCTGCCGGAGACCCACCACTTGTTTAACGCAGATGTCTTTCGGAAGATGAAACCCACTGCTTATCTGGTGAACACGGCGCGCGGACCCATCGTGGACGAAACAGCGCTGGCGCACGCCCTGGACGCGCGACAACTCGCCGGGGCAGCTTTGGATGTGTTGTCTCAGGAGCCGCCGAATGGATCGCCTCTGTTCGGCCGCAACAATGTGATTCTCACGCCGCACACGAGCTTCTATTCCGTCGAGTCACTGGTCGAACTGCAGATCAAGGCGGCGGAGGAAGTTGTGCGCGTCATGACCAAGCAGGCGCCTCGCAATCCCGTGAATCCGGAAGTGCTGCAACGGACGGCCTGAGGTAATCTGGACTTTCAGATCCCTGACAACGTCAGGCTATGAAAGACAGGCCATGAAAGACACGCTATGAAAGCGATGGTTCTAAAAGCACCCGGTGATTTGGTGCTCGATGAGGTTTCCCGTCCCGGCGCCGGTGCCGGGCAGGTACTGATCCGGGTCACTCACAGCGGAGTCTGCGGGACGGATCTGAAAATCTACAGTGGCGCGATTCCCGTCAAGTATCCGCGCATCATGGGCCATGAAATGATCGGAGAGGTCGCCGAGGGCAGCAGCGACGCCGCGTTTAAGCCCGGAGACAGGGTCATTGTTGATCCGGAGCTTTTCTGTGGCGCGTGTTTCCACTGCCGAATCGGCCAGACCCATTTGTGCCCAAACGGAACGCTACTTGGGCGCGATGCGAACGGCGGCTTTGCCGAATATGTCACCGCTCCGGCAGACCACGTTTTTCTTCTGCCGGATTCGATCGGCAGCCGTGCGGCACCTTTGATCCAAGTGCTGACGACGTGTTTGCACGCCCAGCGTTTGGCAAAGATATCGCCCGGGGAATCTGTTGTGGTGCTGGGCCTTGGCGTAACCGGCCAACTGCACGCGCAGCTCGCAAAGGCGCGAGGCGCCAGCCCGGTCATCGGCATCACGCGCAGCGCGGCGAAAAGAGAATTGGCGGAGAAATTGGGTGCGGACCTAACACTGGCGAGCGGAGAAGGGGCGATCCAAAAAGTCTTGGAAGCCACCGATGGCCGCGGCGCGGACCTGATCATCGAGACCACCGGGGCGATGGCTTCGTTGGCAGACGCCATCCACATGGCCCGGTTCGGGGGCCGCTTGTTATTGTTCGGAATCATCACCGCAACTGAAGGCGCTTTGCCATTTTATCAGCTCTATTTCAAGGAGCTTGCTCTGATCAACGCGCGCGTGGCGAAAAGTGAGGATTATCCAGAATCCATCGACCTGGTGCAAAGGGAAATCATCAGGCTGGAGCCGCTAGTCAGCCACGTCATGCCCTTCGGGGAATTAAGAACGGCAATCGGAATGTTGAGCGCGGAAGGCGGCCAGCGGATGAAGATCATTCTGGAGCACCGCTAGGCAAAATCCTACGCCGATGATCGGCGTGTGGAGCGCTACTTTCCCGAACATAATCCTTGTTCAAGGTTCATGGAAGCCGCGACTTTGTTTGCCGGATTGGTTTATGCGGTTGTATCCAAGGCACGACGCTTTGCGGTGGAATTGCAAAGACAGATTGATTTACTATCGCGCCGGCAGGAATCTGAATTTGACCTGCTGGAACTACGGCTTGTGAGGTAAGCATGAATATAACGGCAATTCGCTCCTGGGAACCGTATACACGGTCCGTGCTGCGCATCATCGCAGGATTCACCTTTTCGCTGCACGGATACACAAAACTTTTCGGACTCCTTGGAGGAATCGGAGGAACTGGGGCAAAGGCGCAATTCCTTTCACTCTTGTGGATCGCGGGCACACTGGAAGTTGTCGGCGGGGCTTTGCTCATCCTCGGCCTCTTCACAACCCCCGTCGCCTTCATTCTTTGTGGTGAAATGGCCGTGGCATACTTCCTCAGGCACTTTCCCAAGGGACACTGGCCAGTGACGAGTAACGGCGAGCCCGCTGTCTTGTATTGCTTCCTTTTTCTTTATTTGTTCACAGCTGGGCCCGGCGCCTGGAGCCTGGACAATCTCCTGCTCCTGAGGAAAAAATCGCCGTAGAGGCCGTGACTGGCCTAGCTCATCTGACGGAGCGATCTTCCAAAGTAGAAACTGCGCGCGGTCAGATCGTCCCACCCGGCATTGCAATGGGGTACGGACCACTTCTCTATTCTGCGGGGTTCGAGCGCTGGCTTGCCGAGAGCGGGAGTGGATAGGCAGTAAGTGCCTTCGTGAGTCCCGATCCAGATGAGGTTTCGGTCCCACTCGACAAAAACATTCTCCGTAGTACCGCGCCACCAGGTTTCGTATTTGTTGAGATCCCCGTCGCGCGGCGGGACGAACCAGGCAACTTCCTTCGGATGCGTGGGGTCACTGATATCGAAGATGCGGATGCCGGCGTTGAACCATGACATCGCGACGAAATTCGGTTTCGCCACACCGGGTTGAAGCCAGCATTGCGTGTTGTGCGAACCAAAGCGGCCGCGCGCGAAGCAGAAGTCCGTGTAGGGAGCGTCAGGCGGCGCCTGGGGGCGCGGGAAGAAACCGATGATTTTCGGATTGCGCGGGTCCTTCACGTCGAGGACGTAGGGGGTGTGGTAAACCTCCCGGCAATCCGCCTCGAGCGCTTCGTGCGTACAGACAAGAAGGTTTTGCAGCCGGGGGTGCGCTGCATCGGAAATAACGGGCAGGACAGTGTGGAACGGGATGGTACCGAACGCGTTGAATTCGTACTGGACGCAGCCGTAGGGTTTGGGATGCTGGATGTCGGACAGGTCCATGCAGTACATGCCGAAGGCACCGAAACCTCCATAGCCGACGGTGCCGCCGTCCTCGACTCGCTTCGGAACGCTAAGCGCGCCGTGGTTTCCGGTCCAGGAAGTCTTGTCTCCGGCAAAAATATATTTCTTGTATTCGTCTTCCTCACCGAATCGCTGACCGGGGACCCACCACCGCGAGACTTCCTTGACATTCGAAGGATCCGCCAAATCCGCGATCATAATTCCATTGCTGAACGGACGCTGGTGATTCTCCAGGCGCAACTGGTCGTCCCAGCCACAATCGAGGTAGGCATACTGGCCGCCGTCGTAGAAGTTATGGTGGGTGCCGTTGCCTTTCTCGCCGGTGTTGAATTCCTGGAGAAGATTCGGCTTAGTGGGATCAGTGATGTCGTACGTGCGGATGCCCCGCAGTCCTTTGTAGGCGAGGACCTTGTCACGAAGCTCCTTGTCATATTGCCCGTGCGGATATTCGGGGACGGCCCCCGAAAGCGGCTGCGCTGCGGTGCTCATCATGATCCATTTCTTGAGCTTGGTGTTGTACGCTACGCACCCCGCACCTTTGATTACGCCCTTGTTCAACACGACAGGATTCTTAGGCTCGCTGATATCGACGAAGCCTCCGGCCGCGGGCAGCAGACGCTGTTTGCCCTTGGCCCACATGACCATTAGTGGTTCGCCGCCGGAGATTGTCGAACCGGAGAGGTGGGAAATAATCTCCATGTTGTGGATGTACTGCTTCTGGTCGAGATAGTTGAGCGAGCCCATGGGAAGCGGGAGTTCGGGGGGTAAGTTGGAGGTGTACAGCCCTGCATTTTGAGCCCGCGTGCCAATAGCGCCGAGGAGGCCCGCGCCCGCCGCTGTGAGCATAGCGCCGCCCGCGCTCTTGATAAGCTCTCTCCGGCTTAGCCCTGAACGCTTTGTTACGGATTCAAAAGTTTTGTTCTCGGAAGAGTCTGCATCCTGACGGACCATCGCCATTTTTCACCTCGATAAAGGAGCTCTGCAAATTACGGCGAGAGCATACCGCAAGTGCATCTTCCCGCAAAGTTGTGCACTTCTTGTTTCACTGCATGCAGTTTCCCGATTCTCCGCGCAGGATTGCTCGCTTGACGCGAAATGGCCGCTGGCGTAAGTTCCTGCGCGAGGATGACCTCGAAGTGGGAGCCTTGAATCCGTGCTGACATGAAAAATTCGCGCCGGGATTCTTGGTTGGAGATTATCAGGAGAAAGTTATGAAAAGAGTTGTGCTGACGGTGGTGGCGATCGCTGTTGGTGTCGCGATCGGTATAGTGCTTGCCAAAAGGCTGGCACCCGTCCAGGCGCAGGCGAAACCCGGATTCGGGTTCGCAGCAGTCCCAGGAGAGAAAGGTGGACAAGACATCACCGGTCCGTACGAAGTGGTTCCCGACTGGCCGAAACCCCTGACTTCGCTGCCGGGGCACGAAAAATGGACGTGGGGTGCGGTAGAGGGCATCTTCGCGCAAAACCCGAACAGGGTCTTTATCGTTCAGCGCGGTGAGTTGCCGGCGATGGCGAGGCCGAAAAATACGCCGATTCCGAATTTCGCGCCGAGTCTCTCGTTCCCTGTCAATGAAGCGCCGTTCCGAAACGCTTCGCAAGGACCAGTGGCCGCCTTGCCGGGGGAGGGCGGAGCCGATGTAGCTTGCGGCAACCCCCATGCTCTCCCCTGCCCGGGTTGGGAAGGCAAGGAGGGCGTTGACGCGCGCTGGGAGCACTGCATGATCGTGGTGGACGCGCAGGGCAATATCGTCGAGGACTGGTCGCAATGGAACTCGCTCTTCCGGCGGCCACACGCGGTTTACATCAATCCCTACGATCCAGAAAAGAACGTCTGGGTGGTTGACGATGCGCGCCACGCCATCTTCAAGTTCACGAACGACGGTAAGAAACTCGTGCAGACGCTCGGCACACCCAACGAGCCCGGCGCAGATGACAAGCACTTCAACCGGCCGACATTCCTCGCGTGGCTCCCCGACAGCACTCTGTTCGTGGCGGATGGATACAACGGCACGCGCGTCGCGAAGTTCGACAAGGATGGAAAATTCCTGCTGGACTGGGGCAAGAGAGGCAATCCCCCCATTGAGACGCGTCCGGGCTACTTCAACGCAGTGCACGGCATTGCCGTGGATCCTGCGACGCGGCGAGTGTATGTGAACGACCGGACCAATCGCCGCTGCCAGGTCTTCGACGAGAACGGTAAGTTTCTTGACCAATGGACGTACGGCAACCCTTCGACGGTCTACTCATTTTACATCTCAGCGGATCGCTATCTCTGGGCTCCAGACAGCAAGACCTGGAAACTATTGAAGTACGACCTCGACGGACACTTCTTGTACTCCTGGGGCACACAAGGAGACTGGCCTGGAGGCATGTGGGGAGTCCACGGAATCAGTGTGGACCAGGAGGGAAATCTCTACTTTGCCGAGGTCTCCAACGGCCGAGCGCAGAAGTTCCGCCCCAGAAAAGGTGCGAATCCGGACTTCTTGGTGGGCCAGCCGGTTCGCGCGGCGTGGAAGGATTAGAACAGCACCTCAGCCGGATGTCATCTGACGAAGTATTTCTCCTTCTATTCTTTGCTCTTTTCTTCCCACTGGCATAATCTCTTCCGCACGATGTTCCCAAGCGGACTATTTTCCGGTCTCCTCACCGACCTCTATGAGCTCACCATGGCGGCGGGCTATGTCCAAAATCGCTTTGACGCTCGCGCCACCTTCGAACTCTTTGTCCGCCACTTACCGCGCCATCGCAACTATCTGGTCGCCGCAGGTCTCGAACAAGCTCTGGACTTCCTCGAAAATGTCCGCTTCTCGAGCGAAGAAGTCTCTTATATCCGTGCTTTGCCGATCTTTCGCCATGTTCATGCGGACTTCTTCGACTATCTCTCGCAATTCCGCTTCAGGGGCGACGTTTGGGCCGTTCCCGAGGGCACGATTTTCTTTCCCGGCGAACCCCTGCTTCGTGTCACGGCTCCGATCGCCGAAGCCCAACTCGTCGAGACCAGCCTTCTCTCCATACTTCATTTCCAGACGCTCATCGCCAGCAAGGCCGCGCGTGTGACCACGGCCGCCGCGGGCCGCCAGGTCGTCGAATTCGGCTCCCGCCGTGCACACGGCATCGAAGCCAGTGTTCTCGCCGCGCGTGCCGCCTTTGTCGGCGGCTGCTCTGGAACGTCCAACACTTTCGCTGGCCACCGCTTCGGCATTCCCGTGTATGGGACGCAGGCGCACTCCTGGATCATGGCTCACGAGGATGAAGCCGAAGCTTTCTCTGATTTCCTCGATGTTTTTCCGGAACAGTCCACCCTTCTTGTGGACACCTATGACGTTCGCGCGGCCATCGAAAAAATCATTGCGCTCGGCCGCAAACCCGGCGGCATCCGCCTCGATAGCGGTGACGTCCTTACCGATAGCCTGTGGGCCCGCCAGCGACTCGACGGCGTAGGGTGGAACGACGTGCAGATTTTCGCCTCCGGTGAGCTCGACGAAAATAGCATCGAAGCCCTGCTTCACAAGCACGCACGCATCGATGGCTTCGGTGTCGGCACGGCGCTCTCCACGTCCGCTGATGCTCCCTCCATTGGAGTCATTTATAAGCTGGTCGAAGTGGAGCTCGGCGGCCATCTCCGCAACACCGCCAAGTTCAGCGAGGACAAGAAGACGTACCCTGGCCGCAAGCAGATATTCCGCTCCACCGGGGGAGAAGGAAAATTTTCCAGCGATATCATCGGCCTGGAAGACGAGATATTCGCGGCGGTCGACCCTCTGCTTGTTCCGGTGATGCGTCACGGCCAGCGCCTCGAAGTGAGTACAAAAGATGCCGCCGCCACGGCCCGAGCAGCCCAACAACGTTTCCTAGCCGACCGGGCGCATTTGCCCGGATCGATCCTGGCCCTCGGTAAGGCGGACCCGCCGTTCCCGGTCTCCTATAGCACGCGTCTCGAGGAACTATGCGAGCAGATACGACAGTCTGTGGTGAAGATGTCACGCACCTGAATTCCTGGTGGTGGTCTTGACCTTGCGGAACACAATTTTTTGGGAAGTAGATGCGCAGGCCGACTTCATGCTTCCGGGCGGGAGGCTCTACGTTCCGGGTGCCGAGAAGATCATTCCGACCATCAATCGCCTCGTGGAAACTGTCCGCCAAGGCCGCGTCTTTCTCATTTCTTCGGCGGACGCACACAACCCGGACGACCCCGAACTGCGCGATTGGCCGCCGCACTGCTTGAAGGGCACCCCCGGCGCTGATCTTGTGGCCGAAGCATGTGCTCCGAGCCGGCTAACGATACCGAACCAGGCGGGTTTTGCTCTGCCTGAAAACATCACTCCGTATCAACAGGTGACTCTGCTGAAAAACACACTCGATGTGTTCGAAAACCCGCATACGGATGAGCTCCTAGCGAAGTTGAACCCCACTGGTTCGCCTGCTTTTGATACCAACCCCGAATTTGTCGTGTTCGGCGTGGCCACGGAATACTGCGTCCGCCGCGCTGCTGAGGGACTGCTGCGCCGCGGCCGCCGCGTTGCCATTGTCACCGATGCCGTGCGCTCAATCGACCCTGACAAAGGACGAGAGATACTCGAAAATCTTCAGTCTTGCGGCGCACGGCTCACCACTACCGAGGAAGCTTTGGCTCTCGTCGGTGCCTCGCCTTAGAAATTGTTGCGTAGACGGTAGGCAAGAAGAGCACCCTACTGCGCAGCGGGGGTGATCTTCTCAACGTGAATCGTCTTCTTCGCAGAATCGAATTTGCCGGCCAGCACCACATGCGCGGCAGGGAAGTCCCTAACGGCTTCAGGATTTTCCACAATCCAGATTGCCTGATCATCGTCTGCTATAAAGACGGCCCGTTGGGGTTTCCATTCCGGGTGTCCCACCGAAGCACCTCCACGCCAGCATTTCTGCACGCAATCCGCGCGGCCGGGCTTCGTGTGCTGGGCTCCGCAACTCTCATCACTGATCCAACCGGTCCGAGATGCGTTCCTTTGCTGCGCCGACACTGATCCGAGCGCCACGAGGCTGCAAACGAGCATGAAAACCAGAACCATCCGGCCCTCGATCATCCTATCCTCCTTCCATTTCATTCCGCTGGACGGCAATCCACGGTGAGAGAATACCACTTCCGTATATTTCCACGGTGCTATGAAACGGGGTGCTCCACGCTTTGCACTGCGAAGCGTGGGAAAATCTTCGTTCCGTTGTGCTCGTGAAGCAAGAAGTGGCGCGCCTCTGCAACCTAGATTCGTCCCGGGCGCTTGGTAGTGGATCAGTTTCCGATTATCCGACCAACCAGGAGTTACAATACCAAGGACTTTCTGTGACCTATAGGAGCAGCCGCCCAAGTGGACAACTGGCCGTTGAGGGTTCGAACTAAATACTGGATGTTCCAGGGTCGTCGAAAAAACAAACAGAAACGATATTCAGAAGCCTTGAAATATTTTGAAAAAATAATTAGTGCAGACCCTGCATCCTCAGTCGCTCTAGCCCGAGCTGCTTTCTGTCTGGTTGAACTCAAGAGATACGACGAAGCAATCGCCACTTGCGAGAGAGCCCTGCAGGGAGCTCCTCAATATGGCGATGTCCACGCGTACCTCGCCCAAATTTACTCCCGACTGGAGCGCAACCACGAAGCATACGATTCTTTCCATCGAGCTTTTCGAATTAAGCCCGAACTCCAGGAGAACATTTACTGGCTGCAGGTGCTGGGGAATGTCTGCCTGCAGCTCAAGCGATGGGAGGAAGCACGCACTGCATTCGAAAAGATATTGGAGTCTCAAAAGAGCAATGAAGATGTGTGGCTTGGTTTAGGTATCAGCCTAGGAAATCTCGACCGCTGGCAAAAGGCACTTGATACTTTCCAAAGAATGACAGAGACCAACGCAAATAACGGGAAGGCGTGGCATGGCATGGGATGGACCCTTGCTCATCTAAATCGTGACTCTGAGGCCCTAACTCCCCTTCAACACGCAATTAAACTAGACCCACAGAATGCAGCCGCGTATCGTGAACTCGGGGATTCCTATTACAAATTGCATCGGTTCGAGGAAGCAGTCGAGCAATTTCAAGAATACGTTAGGCTCAAACCAAACGACCCAGCCGGGCACCACAGTCTTGGGATGGCTTACTGCGAACTTGGAGAGTTCGGTCTAGCCGTGAAACCCATTTCGGAGGCACTCTCGCTCGGACCCGAGTTTGCAGAGGTCTATTTCACGCTGGGATTAGTCCACACCGAACTTGGACAAAAGGAAAAAGCAGCACGTGCTTTCCGTGACGCTCTCCGACTGGACCCGGGGAACGCTGACGCTTACCTTCTTCTCGGCTGCGCCTTGCACGAGCCCAGGACACTCGTAGAGGCTACTGCCGCGTACCAGAAATCTCTAGAACTAAAGCCAGGTCAACTTGAAGCGCTGACCAATCTCGGAGATGCGTACCTGCAAATGGGGCAAATCGAAAAGGCAAAAAGCACTTTGGCCGATGCAGGGAAAGCTAATTCAAACGATTCGAAGCTGCACCACTCTCTTGGGGAACTCTATCTCAAACTCGGAATGCGGGATGATGCGTATCGCGAACACGAGGTTTTGAGGCAACTTGACCCTTCGCTTGCCGACAAGCTCGCCAAGTTATTGAATGGTCCGCCCAACTCCTGATTAACGCGCTAACCGGAAACTGGCCCACCACCGGGCGCTTTGCTTTCTGGCAACGGTGACGGATTGCACCTATAATCTCGTCACCTCAGCAACCAGCGGGGCGCATGTCTTCCACACCCTATCCCTGGCGGATCGTGGCGGCCGCGGTCATCAGCATCATCGGCTACTTTTACCTCGCCTACCTTGCGCTATTTGGGCTGTCACCGGGTGGGATGGATGTCGAGAGTAAGTCAGGTCACGCCGTAGTTTCCTATGTGGATCCCGAAGGGCCCGCAGGTGGCGCCGGCGTAGCGCCCGGCGATCGCATTCTGACGGTGAACGGCCAGCCGATCGGAAATATTGTGGATTGGCTGGCGCATCGGATGAACTTTGCCGCTGATCGGCCCATCCACATCAGCGTCGAGCGCGATGGGCGTCGCCTCGATCGATCGATGATCCTCCATGGAAGCATTTGGAAGGATTACGGCCCTCGTTTGCGCGCCTCCCAAATCATTTTCTTAGCGAGCAAGCTCATCACCTTGCTGATCGGTCTCTTTGTTGTCTTCAGCCGTCCGCGTGATTTTGTTTCGCGCCTGGGCGGGTGGGTCCTTGTCACCATGGCGACTGTTTTTGAAGCCTTCCAGTGGGGAATGGCTTCTGCGATCCGTTCTCTGCCATTCTTTTTTCAATGGCCGGTCATGCTCGTGTATGTGAGCGCTGCGTTTCGCACGCCCCTGCTCTTCACCTTCTTCTGCCTCTTTCCCAAGAAGCTTTTTCGGAGCCGGTGGATCTGGGTGGTGTTCCTGGCGGGCCCCGCAATTGCCACCCTCTATGCGCTCTATCTTCTCGCTAGGACGGTGTATGACCTGGGGCGTCTGGGATCGCTGGCTCCCCCGTGGGTGCTGATCGCTTTTGGTCTTCAAAGCTTCGTCTATCTGCTGGCGGGATTGCTCGCCCTGCCGATCGGGTACTGGCGCCTCAAAACACCCACCGACCGCCGGAGATTCCGCGTCCTCTTTTTCGGTGCGCTCATAGGCCTGCTCTTCTACCTGCCCCGCGTGTTCGGCACAGCTCTCGTCGATTTCAGTCCTGCAATCGCGGCGCTCTTGGATTCGCCCACGCTGAACTTGGTCTGCAGTGCGGGATTCCTGGTTTTCCCGTTGTCCTTCGCCTACGCCATCCTGCGCCATCGGCTCTTCGACGTCCGGGTCATCATCCGCCGCGGATTGCAATACGCACTCGCGCGGGGATTCCTATTGTCCATACTCCCTGCCGTTGCGGGACTCCTCGCGCTGGACCTGGTGGTCCACGGCCATGACCCTCTCTTCACCGTTCTAAGAGCGCGGGGTTGGTTTTACGCAGGCATCGGCGCTCTCGCAGGCCTTGCTTACCTTCAGCGCCAGCCCTGGCTTTCTTCGCTCGATCGCAGATTCTTCCGCGACAAATACGATGCCCAGCGGTTGTTCCGCGAGGTCGTCGAAGAGATTCGTCACGCTTCCAGCATCGAGCAGGTTGCTGCTCGCGTCGTTTCTCGCGTCACGGAGGCCATGCACGCAGAGTTTTGCACACTCCTGTTGCGGAAGCCCGGCGAAGAGCTCTACCGTATCATCGCCGCCTCGCCAGCCGATGCCCTGACTTCCGATCTGCCTGCTTCCAATAAACTGATTCCCCTGGTCCGCGCTTTGGATACCTCCGTCCCAGTCATGCTTGCCGAAAGTGGGTGGCTCGGACAGCAATTGCCGCAGGCCGATAAGGATTTTCTACACGACGCTCGCATCGATCTCCTGGTGCCCGTGGCACTGGCGGAAGGGCGCACGGAAGCCCTGCTCGTGCTGGGCGTCAAGCTCTCGGAAGAGCCCTATAGCAGGGAAGACATAGCGCTCCTCGAGAATGTAGCCGCCGCCATCGCGCTTCTTCTCCTGCGCGGCCCCGCGACCCTCCTCGGCCGGGCATTCGAGGAGTGCCCCCAGTGTGGCGCGTGCTACGACACCGGAACGACGTACTGCGCGGTGGAAGGCACCACGCTGAAATTGGTGGCGACCCCGCGCCTGCTTGTCGATCGCTACCGGCTGGAAAAACGCCTCGGCCAGGGAGGCATGGGAAAGGTCTATCGGGCCACGGACGTCTCTCTCGACCGCAGCGTCGCGGTCAAAATGATCCGTGACGAATTTTTCTCCGACCAGCGCGCGCTGGAGCGGTTTCGGCGCGAATCGCGCGTCGCGGGGAGCTTCTCGCACCCCAATCTCGTCACGGTTCACGATTTTGGCGTGGATGCCAATCAGCATGCCTTCCTCGTGATGGAGTTTCTCGATGGCATCACCCTCCGCGAAGAGCTGCGCGCTCAAAAAAGATTGGCCCCCTCACGCGTGTTGCAACTGTTCGAGCACATCTGCGCGGGCGTCGGCGCGGCCCACGTCAGGGGTCTCGTACATCGCGATCTCAAGCCCGAAAACATTTTTTTGGTTCGCAGCGGCATGCATGAGCTGGTCAAGATCACCGACTTCGGGATCGCCAAGTTTCTCCCGCAAAGTTCCGGGGATACCAGCGACACTCTCACCGGCGCGCCCGTGGGAACCGTCCGCTACATGTCACCCGAACAATTGCGCGGTGGCTTGCTCTCCCCCCGTTGGGATATGTGGGCACTTTCCGTGATCGCCTTTGAAACGTTATGCGGCGCGGCACCCTTTTTCGGCTTGGATATTGCTTCCCTGCAGAATGCCATTCTCGAAGCAAGCTTCCCGCCGGTCTCCTCATTCATCCCGCATGCTCCAACCCACTGGCAGGAATTCTTCAGCCGCACCTTTGCACGCTCGGAAAACGGCCGCCCCGAATCCATCGCCGAATTCTGGGCCGAGCTGCAGTCTTGCCTTTCCTCTGCTTAACCTCTCAGGTCGCTGCACGCTTCGTGGCGCCGGGGCGGGCGCGTTCCGCGCGGCGGGGTCGGTGTGCTAATATTTAGAAACTGCGCGCCCGTAGCTCAGTTGGATAGAGCGTCTGGCTACGAACCAGAAGGTCGGGAGTTCGAGTCCCCCCGGGCGCGCCACTTTTTTGGGCACTTTGTTTTCAGCGACTTCCGTCGATACCCATTACCGCGTTTCGAACTTCAATTCCACGCTCTGTCCGAATGAAACCAATCAATCTTTCACTTGTCCGGTAAGCGCGCTATTCAGGACTTAGGCCGAGTTCGACACTCAGTCAGACCTTTAAAGTACAATGTAACAGCTATTCCGGTTGAACATTGCCTCGCACAGGATTATGGTCTACGACGCGTAAGTCCTATGTCTGCTCCACCAACGTCAAGCGCAAAAGTGAATCGCTGGGAGAGCGATCGGCGGCTCTACGCAGGTGTGGCGATTGGAACGGCTCTCATCACCTTCATTGGATTCGCTCAGACTTATTACTTGAAAGTGGTGTTTGGAACACCGCAGCTGCGGTTGCTCCTGCACATTCATGGGCTAGTGATGACCACTTGGTTTGTGTTGTTTTTCGTTCAGGTGCGGCTTGTCGCGGTGCACCGCAGGGACTTGCATCGGCGATTAGGAGTTGCAGGCGCAGTGGTGGCAGGGCTGGCTTTGGTGGTAGGTACAGCTGTCGCATTGAGTCAGGGACACCTTCACCTCATCGAGAATGAGACATCTTTGGAGCCGCCTCTTGTTTTACTACCTGTAAATTTCGGCACTTTGCTCTTATTTGGAATTTTTGTGACTGCGGCAATCATTCTGCGGAGGCGCGCAGATTACCACAAACGGCTGATGGTACTTGCCTGCGTTAGTATTCTTCCGCCTGGTATCGACCGTCTGCCGCTTCACTTTATCGAAACTGCCGAACGATTAACGCTGTTTGGGTTAAACGACCTATGCGTCGTTATCTGTATCACGTACGACACATTCAAAAAGCGCAGGCTTCATCCAGCTTGGGTCTGGGGTGGTGCACTGATCGTGAGTTTGCAGATTCTCACTTTGATGGTGAGACATACGCCTGCATGGTTGCGGATTGCAGAGTGGATGTTGAAGTGATTGGCAGGGCTATCGCTGGCTCGGGCAACTCCTGGTAAGTCGGATTACCGGACAAGTGCCCCTATGGCTCCGAACCACGCTACAGGCTCAATCCAGCGGGAAACTCGACCTGTGGCAAGGCTGCCACGAAATCGGCGAGGAAAGTTCTAAGATCGTCCTCTTGGGCGCGCCACTTTCCCTTGAAAAATGCGGATTTTGGAGATACGTGCGGACCGAGGGTATTTCATTTTACCTTGCGAATGATTACCGTGTGCGTCAGGCTAGTTAGGATGTAGTGCCGCGTCGCCTTCTGAGACCGTGCGCACGAAGCTGCGTCCATGCGCTTCCGCGCCACCCCAGAGCAACACCGCAAGCGTAAGGATCGTCACAATCTCCAATCCGGCGATCGCCCATGGGTAGCCGATGCGATCCCGCATTGCGTACACGATCGAATTTGTTGGCGCGCCGAAGAGAATCCCCAGTTGATAGGCAAGCCCCGGCATCAGCCCGCGCGCCGCATCGGCAGCCAGCTCGTTTAGATGCACCGGTATCACCCCCCAAGCGCCTTGTACACCGGCTTGCATCAAGAAGGCGGCCACCGTCAATACGACGAGTTTTCCGCAAAAAGCCCAGAACGGAATCATCGCCAGTGATAATCCCATCGCCGCAATCATGCTCTTCCGGCGTCCCGCAACTTGCGAGAAATGGCCGAAGACGAGCGCGCCAACAACAGCCCCGATGTTATAGATCACCGCTATGTTGGCTCGCACGGCTGTGGAAAAGCCGTGAACCTCCTGCAGAAAATCGGGGTAAAGATCCTGAGTCCCGTGCGAAAGAAAAACCATGAACGTCATCAACACAACGAGATACGCAAACCGCCGCCATTCGCGGGCGACGATTCGCAATACGTCTCCCGTGCTGGCCGCGCGATGCTGCTTCCACGCTTCGGACTCCGGCACTTTCGTTCGAATGTACAGCGCAAGTAACGCGGGCAAAGCTCCCACCCAGAACATCGGGCGCCAACCCCATGCCGGAAACAGGAATCGAGCGGCGAGAGCAGCAAGTAGTTGGCCGATCACGTAGCCGCATTGGAGAGCGCCACTCAAGATGCCGCGCCAACGCAGCGGAGCGGCTTCCATGGCCAGCGACGCGCCCACACCCCACTCACCGCCCATGCCGATCCCAAACAACGCACGCATCACGAGGAAGAATGTGTAATTGGGCGAAAAGCCGCACAATAGCTCGATGATCGAGAAATAAATTACATTGGCCATCAGCGGAATGCGCCGGCCGTAACGATCCGCCAATAGACCGAACAAAAGTGCGCCGACCGGGCGCATTGCCAGCGTGGCCGTCAGCGTGCGAACAATGTCTTTCTTGGGAACACCGAATTGGTGTGCGAGAGTGTCAATCAGAAAAATAACAACAAAGAAATCGAATGCATCGAGCGTCCAGCCGAGGAATCCGGCGAGGACCGCGTGGTGCCTTCCGGAAGCACCCGCGGCTTGTGTGGCCTTGGAGGCACCTGCATCCATTTTCATTCGGTAATGGGCGCGCGTACGGCTCGTCCGGGAAATACTGCGTCAACAAGTCGTCCTTCTTTCACGACAGCAACACCATTGACGAGTACAAACTGAATTCCTTCGGAATATTGCAGCGGCTCTTCATACGTCGCCTTGTCAATGATCCGCTGTGGATCGAATACCGTGATGTCTGCGTCGGCACCGACGCGAATGCGTCCCTTGTCCTTGAAGATCGGAGCACGCTTTTCCAGCCGCTGCGCCGGCATCAGCGTCATCTTCCGCAGCGCCGTCATCAGGTCTAACACCTTCTCTTCCCGAACATAGTGACCCAGCACGCGGGAGAAGGTTCCCTGCCCTCGCGGGTGAACCTTCGGTCCAGTGATGCGTGTTCCGTCGCTCGCGATCATCACGATCGGATTTGCGATAGCTGTGCGCGCTGCTTCTTCGGGGATCGAGAAAATAACGACGGTGCCTCCTTCTTTGCGATATTTTTCAAAGGTTTCCGCCGTCAGCCGTTCGCCTGTTTTCGCCCACTGGATATCTTTGTAAGTGATTCCCTGCCGCTCCTGCCAGCCGGCGTCGAAAATCGCAGACTCCAGTGTGGTGCTACCGGCCGTATAGGGATAGCACTCCGTCGTCACGTCGAGCCCACGCTCCTGTGCCCCTCTCACCATGGCGATGAGTCGCGGCGTATCCTTCAGCCCCATACTCGTAATATGCACCACATGCAGTGGAGCTCCGGTAGCCGCGGCTGCTGCTATGACTTCCTCGATTCCCACAAGACCCGTCGTCGGCTCTTTCAATCCCGCGTGCCGCAGGTGCACGTGCACCGGCGCGTTGCCTTTCGCGGCCAGCAGGAACAGATCGACGATCTCTCCGTGTGAGGCCGCGGCCGTGTAATTGATTCCCATCCCGACGGCCAACGCGCCGCGCTGCAACCCCTTTTCTACATCTTTTTCGATTTGCGCCAATTCTTCTGGTGTGGCTTCGCGGTGGGCAGCATCTCCACTGGGCAGGAACGTGCCAGGGTCGTTCATCACTTTCATTCGCACAGGAATGTGTCCGATGCTCACACCGAAGTTGATAAGAGCTTTCCCTTCCCGTTCGGCATACCACTCATCAACGTCATCCGTCCCGACTTCCAGCTCCAGTGAGGTCGTGACCCCATCGTGCGCTTGGAACTGGTAATTTCTTGGCTCCTGTCCGTGCTCGTGTAGGTCGATGAATCCCGGCGCAACCACAAGTCCCTTCGCATCGATGATCTGTTCTCCCGTCAACGCCTTCGTCGAAATGGCGCGAATTTTCCCACCGATGATGCCCACATTCCGGATCGCGTCCAGCCCCGATTCCGGGTCCATCACTCGGCCGTTCGCGATCACCACGTCATACTTCTCGCTATCGGCAGCGAAGCCAGCCCGCACTGCAAGACTCAATGCGGCGGACGCCACCACCATCGCGCCAAAGACCGCCATCATTTTTGTCAAAGAAGTTCGCAATAGCATCCTGTCTTACAGCCGGATTGTCCGCGCTAAGTTTCTTTGCGCAGCACCGCGCTGTCAAAGGAAATCTGAATCGGCTCGTGGGCTGAGAAAAGAAAAACCCCGGATCGCTGGGGGGAGCGACCCGGGATGGGGGTTACTGCTGAGGGGGGCCGGAGGAAAGTCGATGCGCTCTTCTAGTGCACCTGGTGCACGGCAAGCTGGCAAATCTTCCGCAATTCCTCGTACGTGAAAAACGTTTCTTCCACATTTCCCGCGCGCTCTCGGTGTCCGAAGCCCGATTCCATCGAGATGCGGGAAAGCTCTTCCTCTGGAATTCCGAGCAACACCGCCGCTCGGCCTTGGGTTACGTATTTCGGCACTGGGACATTCACGACCGTTCACCTCACGCGTGCAATGCTGGGAGCAGAACCATGGAGTCTTCTTCCACGGCCAGGATCATGGCTTTATAGATGTCCACATCCCAGCCTTCGCCGATGCGCATCCGCACGGTCTCGCCGCCGTCCTTCAGCAGCTTTCCGCGCAGGGGCACTTTGATGTCGCCAAGCGCCAACTGGAGGACTACCGGCTGGCCAATCCATGCTGCGTAGGCGCTGTCCATGCCCCCTCCATTCGGAGTTTCGTGCTGCCGTGGCACAGAATCGCGCGCCGTACTGCGCTCGCCAATGGTACACAGAGGGTAGAACCGTAGTAAGAACGTACCATTAGTCGATTAAGCGAGAATTCTCATGGGTTTCCATCGCAGTACATCCGTACTGTTTTTTCAGGACGCTGGGTCCATAGGTGCGGGAGAAGAAGGCTGGCACTCTTGGCGCATGTCGCGGTTCGAACACTCTGCACTGAGCGCAGGGCCAGGCGTCCCGGCCCTGAGAACAGGTATCAGCCTCGCGCTCGGTGGCGGATTCGCTCGCGGGTTCGCGCACCTCGGCGTCTTGCAAGTCCTCGAACAAAACCAGATTCCCATCGCCGCGATCGCCGGCACCAGCGTCGGCAGCATCCTCGGAGCAGCCTACGCCAGCGGTGCTCCCCTGGCTCGCATCATTGCAACTTGCCGCACGTTGCGCTTCCGCGATATCGCCCGCTGGCGCGTCTCCCGCCTGGGCCTCGCCAGCAATCACCGCCTCGGCGACCTTGTCGAGCGCGTCTTCGAGTGTCGCCGATTCGAAGACTTACGCATTCCCATGGCAGTCGTGGCAACAGACCTGGCCACCGGCGAACCGGTAGTCTTTACGCAGGGCAATCTGGTTGACCCCATCCGCGCGAGTTGTGCCTTCCCTGGGCTTTTCGAACCGGTCGAGATTGGTACGCGCTGGCTGGCCGATGGGTGCCTGGTTTCGCCTGTTCCGACACACGCCGCGCGGCAGCTCGGCGCGGGTTGCGTACTCGCTATTTCCGTGGGCATTCCGGATGATCATCGCGGCGCTCCATCGAACATCTTCCAGGTCGTAAGCCGCGCTGTTAGCGCCGCGCAGAAACACCAGCTTGAGGTCTGGGAGCGTCACGCGGATCTCGTTCTCCGCCCCGACGTGCAATCGCTTGCCTGGGATGACTTCGACCGCACGGACGAAGCCATTGAGGCAGGTGTCACGGCTGCACGAAATGCGATCCCGCGCATCGTGAAATTGCTGGAGCGGGTTGCTGCTCCGGCCTTCGATTTGACTGCCAGCCTGGAAGCGGGGGCGCAGGGCCGACTGCAGCTCGCCGAGGTGTTGCGATGATCCGGCTAGGATGCTGGCTCGCCGCCTTGGCGGTTTATGCCGTTCTCTGGCACGAATGCGGAGAGAATCCCCTTGTTTTCTGCTACCGTATTGGGTGGAACACTGTCACAACCAGGCGTGCCCGTGCCCTCGTGCCGGTTCGCGTATCCCTAAGGACTAGCGCCGCGTGTTCGAGACCATCCGTCATTTTCTCCAAACGGTCTATGATGTCGAAGGACTGATTCGCTGGGGCGGCCCGCTTCTCGTTTGCACCATCGTTTTCATTGAAACCGGCTTCTTCGTCGGCTTCTTTCTTCCCGGCGATTCCTTGCTGGTTACCGCCGGCGTTTTCTCCGCCGCCGGCACGATTCCCCTGCGCTGGATTCTTCTTCCCGTGATGCTCTGCGCCATCGCCGGCGATCAAATCGGCTACTGGGTTGGCCGCGCTGCGGGCGCGGCTCTCTATCGCCGCAAGGATTCCTTTTTCTTCCGCCGCAGCCACCTTCTGCGTGCCCATGACTTCTACGAAAAATATGGCGGCAAGACGGTCATTCTCGCGCGTTTCGTCCCCATCATTCGCACCTTTTGCCCGCCCGTGGCAGGCGCCGCGGGCATGTCTTACTCCCGCTATTTGGCTTACGACATCTTCGGCGGAATTTTCTGGGTCGGCAGCATGATCCTCGGCGGTTTCTTCCTCGGCCGCTCGATTCCCAATATTAGCCAGCGGATCCACTACGTTATCGCCGTCGTCGTCGTGCTCTCTCTCCTCCCAGCGATCATCAGCATCTTGCGCGCCAGACGACACTCGCACATCGGCAGCGCGCCCGACCAGGTTTCAATTCCGGAGACTGAGGGCAAATAGTCCGTGCCGGGTGCCAAGTTCCGCGCCATCATCTTCGATATCGGCCGTGTTCTCGTTCAGGTGGATGTCTCCCGACCCATGAGCGGCCTGGCCCAGGGCAGCACCCTTTCCCCTGCTGACATTTGGTCCGCCATCACGAACGATCCTCGCTGGCCAGATTGGCAGGAAGGCCGAATTTCGCCCCGCGACTGGCATCTCCACCTCACGAAACGCCTTGGCGGCTCCCTTACGTTCGAGCAGTTCACTGCAGTGTGGAATCGCGCCATCGATCCGGTCCCCATCCTCGAGAGCGACTTATTTGAGAGACTTTCGAAGCGCTATCGCCTAGGGCTGCTCTCGAATACCGACCCCATCCATGTCGCCCATCTCGAATCGACCTACGAGTTCTTCCACCATTTCCCAAAGCCTGCTCGCATCTACTCTTGCGTGATCGGTGCAAGTAAACCCAATCCGCTCATCTATCGCGAAGCTCTTCGCGCCTCGAAAGCCCGCGCCAAAGAAGCCGTTTATATCGACGACATCCCCTCTTATGTGGAAGCCGCTCAGCGCTTAGGCATGACAGGAATCACGTTTCAGTCGCCGGAGCAGCTCGACAGAGAGATGGAGGCACTTGGCATCAAGACGGACTAGGTTCCTTTGCGCACAAATTTCAACGAAAGCGCACCCTGCGGGTAAACTTTGCTAGGACTAGTACCCGCCCTCCGCGCACGCGTTTGTTTATCTCATTTATTTTCTTTGCTATATAACTAGGGCCAGTGAGCCTTCTTTGGTATCATGCATGCAATCTTTGCAGCACGTTCCCGGTTTTCAAATGTTTACCCCACTCGGGGTGAGGAGAAAAGTTCAATATGTCAGAGGATCACACAATCGAATCGAGCAGTGGGTCATCTTGGCAGCTTCCTGCCATCGTCATCCTTGGCTTGGTCGCTCTCGGGGGCCTTGGATTCGGCTGGAACGCCTCGTCCAAGCTCGATAGCACCCAGCAAGCAGTCACTGCGGAAGTAAAAGCCGTGCAGCAGTCCGTTCAGCAAGACATGTCTTCGTTGAAAGATCGTATCGCGCAGGATGAGAAAACCAATACCGACCTGCGGGGCGATCTGACGGTCGTCACCAAGAAACTGCGGATTACCCAGGGCCAGCTCAAGGCCGCGCGTCAAGAGGCCGCCAAGCTCAACGATGAAGCCACGCAGAAAATAAGCGCACTGGACACCTCCGTTCACACGGAGCTGGCCACCAAGGCAGCCACCGATGACGTAAAGAATGTCGACACCAAGGTGACCAAGGTGAGCACCGATTTGGATGCCACCAAGGAAGACCTGAAGATGGCGAAGAGTGAGATGGGTACGCTCATCGCTCGCAACCATGACGAAATCGACCAGCTTCGCCGTCTCGGCGAGCGCGACTACGTCGAGTTCACCATTGCCGGCAAGAACAAGCCGCAGAAGGTGGGCAACGTCACCGTCGAGTTGAAGGGCGTAAACCAGCAGAAGAACCAGTTCAGCGTCGCCATGACCGTAGAAGACAAGCTCTTCAACAAGAAGAACCGTGCTCTCAACGAGCCCATCTTCTTCTACACTTCCGGCACGCACCTGCCCGAGGAGCTGGTCATCAACAAAGTTGGCAAGAATCAGATCAGCGGCTACGTGAGCATCCCCAAGGCCAATGCCCAGGCGCAATCGCCGTCAACTTCCGGTAAATAACAAAACGAGAGAGGCTCGGCGACATTCACCGGGCGCAACCGAAGGCGGGCAGGAAATCCTGCCCGCCTTCTTTTTTCTTGCCTTCCTCGCAGGCTGCTGAATAAAGCATTGCATGATCCTGGGACAAAAAAGGCACCAGAGACTTGCAGACCGCTACTGCTCTCGCGGATTCGCAGTCATCGGATTCAAATTCGACACGATGACGGACACGGAAGATCCAGTTCTATTCGCCAAGAAAATCGGAGTTCGTTATCCGCTTGCGGTCGCGGCGGATGACTTGAAGCAGAAGTTTGGCGGCATTGAAGGATTGCCGCCCACGATGCTCTATGACCGCCACGGAATACTTCGGAAGAAAGTCGTAGGCTTTGAATACGCGGAGGCTTTCGACTCCGCCCTGAAGCCGCTTCTTTGAGCAATTGAGGACACCGGTTGAGATTTCTCCGACATCGGCTTTGCATCGGCTTCCTTGGAGAGGAGTTCCTCCACAACATTCGCAAAACCGAGCGCATGAACGACCGGGCCATCCAAGAAAGCAGCGCGGGGAAGTTGATCGTCCCAATAGACGTTTCGTCCGTATACCGCAACTTCGTCCCACTGAATTCCATGGCGGTTGCAGCAACTCGGCTGCGGGTGGCCTTCGTCGGTTTTGAGCCGGCTTGCTAGCCGCTCAGCAAAAAGGTGGCTCTTGTCCCAATACTGCGTGGCCCTCGGGTCAGAGAGCCGTGCCAATACTCCCGCGCTCGGACTGGAATAGTCAGTCGGCAGAATTGGTTCCCACACAGCAAACACGCGAATGTGCCGATTGGGATTTTGTCTTAGCACGTCCTGAACTGCGGAGGCCCCCCGCAGACATGTTGGTCACGTGGGTGAAAGGAGCAGGACTACGCGCACGTCTCCCGACGCCTTATTGAATGCTGTACGCAGTTGGTCGAAGTTCTCTGACGTCAGAGAGGAAAGAGATGGCTGCCCGGCTGGAACTTTTAGCTGGCTGGAAATGTCCGCCAGCCAGCCCGCCAGCACTTGGGGAAAGAACAGCAGAAAAACGACCAGCACCGCCGCCAAGCCCAAGAGGACGAGTGCAATCCTGCTCTGCCGCGCTCGGCACTTCATGCCTCGATAGACCTGAAAGAAGCCCGCCCCGAGCAAGATAACCGAAAGCCCCAGAAGCCAAGGACGAGCGGCACTCAGGAAGACAGAAGCCCCGGCCAACCCCGCTGCGCCCATGAACGGCAAGGGAAGGCAACATCCAAGCGTCAGCACCGAAGAGACCATCGCACCCAACGAAGCCGCGGTTGTCTTCCAGCCAGACATCAGACCTCCAAGTCACGTGCTCTTCGGATGGCATCGCGCAAGCTCTGATGACATGGAGCGCCGCTGCCATCCGCATACAGGCGGCACATCAACCCGAAAGAAGCGGTCTCTCCCTCTTGGGGTTCAATGTCGCGGCCGTTTATGCGAATGGTTGGTGAGCCGGGAAATTTCAGCGAATGAGCCATCGATGCGCTGCTCACTAAGACCTCATTCAAATGCGCTTCAAGACTCTCCCCAGCGAGAACTTCACGTAACCGTTCTAGCGCAACAGAATGATTTGGACAGTTCGGGACGTACAGGACTTCAATTTTCATGCAGTACCCTCGTGCTTGGAATCTCTATAGACCGTTAGAACTGGGCAGTGGCCGCTCTGCCTTCCACGTGAACGTTTAAGTTCGGAGTTGCACTTCGTAAGTGCGTCTTTCAGTTCCGCTTCCAGCTTGGCGAGTGCAATTCGTTTTGCGTGAATATCGCGCAGTTTGTGGCCAAGCATCTTCCGCACTTTGGAGCACGCTCGAAGGTCATTGCCTCGGAGCGACAGGAATTCACGAATTTCATTAAGGGAAAAACCGAGGGTCTGCAAGTTGCAGACAAATTGCAACGTGGAAACGTGAGTTGAGGAATACAGTCGAAACCCGCCTCCACTGCGTGGGGGAGCTGCGAGGAGTCCGTTGCGCTCGTAGAACCGAATCGCGTCTATGCTTACGCCTGTTTGTTTCGAGACTTGACCGATTTGCATCGACTCATTCCGTCTGCCGCTCATCCACCCCTCCAACGCTACACCCTAGAGTCTAGTCCAGAGTCAAGGCAAATCGAGCTCAGGCCGCATCGCAGCACGTCTTTCCCTTCATTGCTTCCCATCCCTCACGCACGATCAGAGGCAACAAGAGCAAGGCGGCAACAGGGTCTGCCCAACTCACCCTCCAAATCGCATTGACAGCCAGACCGGCCAAAGCAATCAAGGCCAGATAGCCACAGACGGCAGACTCGGCAGCATCGGCCCTCAACGCTGCGCTGGCAGTAGCCTCCGAGAGTTGCCTCTTTTGCTTGGCAAGCCAAGGCATCACCACTGCGGCAAGGATTAGCAGGGCTATCCCGATGGGACTGGGCCGCGCTTCGACGTGCCCTAGCAGGGTCAGGACGGAAGCAAGGACAACAAATCCCGCCAGAACAAAGAGCAAGCCGCCTGCGATTTTGGCCGCCCGCTGCTCCGCATGGTTTTCGCCAGCTGGAAGATAGAAACGCCAGAGCACCACTCCGGCTGAGAGAAGTTCGATCGCGCTATCGCCGCCGAAGCCAAGAAGCGCCGGACTGCGGGCCACCCAAGCCGCGCCCAACGAGACTACTGCTTCCACGCTCATCCAGATGAGCGTAAGAACCTGAATCCGAATGACGCGACGGGCCGTCTCTGGCGGGAATGTCTTTGGCGTTGGAGACACAGAAGCATTATGCATTTGCGCTAGAGAGGGCTGCCAACAAATCGCCGCAGCGCGTCATCCCAGCGCAAGGGGAGTTGAGAACCTTTGACCATCCAGCGCACGAACTTAGTCTCTCCCATGTGGGGAGTAAGCGCCGCCATCAGGCGCACATGCGGTGGATGCTGTACGAAGGCCCGCAGCGCGGCTTCGTTCTCCCAGGCCGAGAGCGTCCAGAATCGCTTAGAGAGCGGACGCGCAAGGACCGAATAGCCGAGCAGACCCTGCGCCGCTGCCAGTTGCCTCATGACCTGCACCGTGTAGACCAAGAACTGCGGCACTCGCCAGTAGCCCTTCAGCGGGAGATAAGAGAGCACCGCGACGAAATCGCAGTTGGGGCCGGGAGAGCCAATTGTTCGCCACGGACTTGCGGGCATGATTCCGGGATTCTATCGCACCATTTCTTTGGCCAAGCACCATTTGTTATTGAGACAGTGCTTCACTAGGGGGCCCAGGCGCAGGTTTTCAGCAGGAACGGCAAACAAGCAGAGTTAGGTGACGATAAAAAAGCAAACTTCCGCTAACCTTTGCTAGTATGTAGACGTCCTACTTACAGCTAAGGAGGCAGCCTGCATACTAACTCTATGATCGCGCGAAGAAACCGCTATCAAAACCACACGGAGATCCTGCAGGGAACGCTGGATATGCTCATCCTCCAGACGCTTCAGTGGGCGCCGCGCCACGGCTACGCACTGAGTAAGGCTATCCGCACGAACTCGGGTGAAATCCTGAAAGTGGACACCGGCTCTCTTTACCCAGCCCTCCACCGGCTGGAACGCAAGGGATGGATCGCCGCGGAATGGAAGACTTCGGAGCTTGGTCCCCGGTTGCGCGTCTATCGCTTGACGAAAACCGGACGGAAGCAATTGGTTTCCGAGCGCTCTCGCTGGCAAAGACTCACAACCGCGATTGCCGGAATCATGAACCCGGCGAAGAAAGCGAGCGAAACATGAGATTCCCAATCTGGTGGCGAAAGCGGCGCAATGAAGAGCTCAACGAAGAAATTCAGGCTCACCTGATGCTCGCCGAGCGCGAGGGAATCCAGACCGGCCAGACTCAAAGAGAAGCGCAATTCGCCGCTCATCATGAATTCGGGAACGTCGGCCTGGCGGTGGAAGTCACGCGCGACATGTGGGGCTCGCGGTGGCTTGTAGACTTGTCGCAAGACGTTCGCTTCGGTTTTCGCATGCTGCGCCGCAGCCCGGGATTTACCGTTCTAGCGATTCTGTGCCTTACGCTCGGCATCGGCGCCAACGCCGCTGTGTTCAGCTGGGTCGAAGGCATTCTTTTGCGGCCTTATCCGCTCGTTTCTCACCAGGAGCGCCTGGTCGCACTGTCCGGAACGGTCGGTGCAGAGAGAGACCAAACGTCGTGGCCCGATCTCCTCGCCGTGCAAAGAAGCTGCACCCTGTGTGAGACCGTCTTTGTCAGCTCCATCACCGGCGCGACGCTGAGCATTGGCGAGCGCGCCCAAGTCGTGACCGGAAGCATCGCCTCCGCAAACTATTTTGACGCGATAGGAGTCCATCCCGTTTTGGGCCGCGGGTTTGAGCCAGGCGAAAACACCGGCCGCAACGCGCATCCGGTCGTGGTGATCAGCTACCACCTTTGGCAGACGCGCTTCAAGGGCGATCCAGAAATCATTGGCAAGACGCAGCGCTTCGATAACGTCGTGTACACCATCATCGGGGTCACGTCGGAGAGGTTCTACGGAACTTTCGTCGGCCGTGTCATCGAGTTCTGGGTGCCTGTTTCGATGCTGGAAGCTCTCAACGGCGGGAGCTTCAAATTGGAAGATCGCGGCGCGCGATGGGCGGAAGCATATGTGCGACTCAAGCCTGGCGTGACCCGCGATCAAGCTCAGCAGGAAATTTCCGCCATTGCCGCACGGCTCGCAGTGGAATATCCCGCCACCAACCGCGGCCGCGGCATCAAGGTCTGGGCGCCGTGGGAAACGCCGTTCAATCACGCCGGTGAGATGCTGCCGATCTTCGAGATCATGGTTGTTGTCGCTATGTTTATTCTGCTCATCGTCTGCGCCAACGTTGGCAACTTGCTTCTCGTCCGGTCATTCGCGCGCCGGCACGAGATGACCGTTCGCCTCGCCATCGGCGCCAGCCGCGGCCGCTTGTTGAGGCAACTCGTTACGGAAGGCTTGCTGCTGTCAGCCTGCGGCGCAGCGGGCGGGATGCTGGTGGCGTACTGGTGCCGTCACGCGCTTGTTCTGCTTTACCCGGTCCGTGGGGGAAGTGCGATATACCTGCCCGGACAAATCGACGGCCCAGTGCTCGGGCTGAGCGCGGCCATTTGCCTCGTCGTTACGCTGGCTGTTGGATTGGTCCCCGCGTTCCAGACGCGCGACCTGGCTCTCGCCGACACGCTCAAAACCGAGGCATCGTCAGTTATGGGTGCCCGGGGTCGAGCATGGTTCCGTTCGAGCCTCGTGGTCCTCCAAGTCACTCTCAGCTTCATCCTGTTGGTGGGCGCGACCTTGCTGATGCAAAGCCTGCGCAAGATTCGAACCACCAGCCCAGGCTTCTCCACAACGAGCGTGTTCGATACCTGGATACCTTTGGCCGCCGCCGGCTATGATGCGCCGCGCGCCAAAACTTTTCAGGATGAATTGATCCAGCGTGTCCGCGCGCTGCCCGGTGTCGAAGCGGCCGCTTACGCCCGCGTTGTTCCGCTCGGCTATCAATCGTTTTCTTCGACGCCGATCGCGGTTGACGGCTACGTACCGCCGCCAAACGAACTACCCACCGCCGACTACAACGAGGTCAGTCCCGACTACTTCGCCACTTTGGGCATTCCCCTCGTCTCCGGGCGCGAATTCACTCGCGCGGACGACGAAAAAGCGCCGCGCGTCGCCATCGTAAATCAAACCATGGTCGTGCGGTATTGGCGCGGGCAGAATCCCATCGGCCAGCGCCTACAAATGAAAGGCGATTGGGTGCAAGTCGTCGGGGTCGTCAAAGACACGAAATACTACAGCATGGATGAAACGGCCCGGCCTTTTTTCTATGTTCCGCTCCGCCAGTATTTCGCCATAGAACCTGACATCCACATTCGTACGACGCAACCTCTGCAAGTCTTCCAAAGGGCTCTGATTGGAGAAGTGCGCGCGCTCGATCCTAACCTCGCAACTTTCGAAATGATTACGCTACAGGAACAAGTGGACCGTTCTACGTCCCAGCAACTCGTAGCCGTAGCTTTGGTCGCCCTGTTCGGAGGCTTGGCGCTGTTGCTTGCCGGCATCGGTCTTTATGGCGTGATGTCGTACTCCGTCTCGCAGAGCACCCGGGAGTTGGGGCTGCGTGTGGCTCTTGGCGCCGGCGCATCGAATGTGCTGCGTCTCGTGCTGTCCCGCGGTTTGCTACTGACAACAACTGGCATAATTATCGGGATCGCCCTGGCACTCCTTCTAACGCGCCTGCTCGGCAACCTCCTGTATCAGGTAAGCCCGCGAGACCCGCTGGCTTTCGCCGCGGCATTTGCGGTGATGACCCTTGTGTCGGCTGCAGCGTGTTTCTTGCCCGCTTGGCGCGCGATGCGGACCGATCCAGCCCGCGCGCTGCGCGGTTGACGTCCCCGCACCCTTCTGCACCGCCGCACCCCATTGCCCTGCGCCGTGTTATCCCCAGCGCAGCCGAGGCACCTGCTTTCTCTTCTCATTAGGGAGGTCGGAGCTCTAGCTCCGACGCAAGCCGTTTCTCGTCAGGGCACGCCGGAACGCGTCCCGACTCTTGTCGGGAGTCGTGGCGTAAATCGCGCATATTCAACGCAGTTTTAGCCACTGAGGACACGCATTTGACGTTCCCGTAGACGGGAAAGCCCCGCGCTCGCTGCGGGCGAACGTGGGGCTCTTGTCTATCTCTTGCTTCATCTGCGAATCGCGGGCGATAACTATTTCTTAAGAACTCGCGTCCTTGATGTCTTCGCGTGCCCGTTTTTCGGCGTTCTTCGACTCGGTCCTCGCGTTGGCATCTGGCTTGAGCTCGCGGATGGCTCTGTCCAGGCTCATCCCCTTCTCTCTCGACGGTGCCTCGCACGATTTAACGTCACCCGCTGGCTTCGTCCCGGTCACGTCCCATTTCAGGCAATTGAATTTGATCTTCAGGTTGTGGCTCACCTGAAGCGAGGCGACACATTCGTCCAGGCCCTTAAATTGGGCGCAAGCATCCTTCAGGCTGGTGCGTGGCGGCAGCACCGCCTGCAACTGAATAGTCAACTTCTTCTCCATCCCGCTGTTCGCAGCGAGCTGTTGGCTTGCCGTCGGGGACGGTCCCTTTTTAATCCACTTGATCGGATTGTAGGAATGTTCCGCGGCTCTGGCAGCTCCCGCCAGGACGCCAACTCCGACGATTCCTGCGATGATCCATCTCTTTTTCATGGTGGCCTCTTTCGAGAGCCGGGCGTGGCTCTATCTCTAGTAAGCCACGCTCTCCGCCGCCTATCGACTCTTTGAGAGTACGGTACTCCCCCAATCCGTCACTCTGACCCTCCGTTCAGGTTTTCTAACCCATTGCCGCGGCCTCTGCCTCGCCGACATTGGTGGATTGCTCCTCGGCGACAGGGGGCGCAGGCCCCAGAAAGCGGCGGTCACACATGACTGTCGTTAGGATCCTCGACCCAGTTATTCGGAAAATGTTGGCTGGTTCGGCCAAAATCGCTGAGTGTCCGAGAGTAGCAATTCGATCCGGGCGGGCGGGTTACTGGCCGATAGGCCGGCGCTGGGAAGGAAACGTGCGTCGCAAATACCTTGGGCTCCATCTGCCGGGTTTTGTAGGATTTATAGATAGAAGGTAGGGATACCCGACATTTCACAGTTGATTTGTAAGTGGGGGAAGGGTCAGACCAGCCACCTCATCCCATTCACCCCAAGGGTAGCCCTCTGGAGGTCTGAAATGTTCAACTCTCAGGTCCATCGGAGCCTCTGGCTCGCTTTGGCAGCGGCAGCCGTTTTGGCTGTAGCGGGCTGCTCGAACACGGCCACGGACGAAGCCAGTGACACTGCAAAGAAACCCGACACAGCAAGACCTGCCGCTGCAGCAACAGCTGCTGCCGCAGCAAGACCTGCGGTCAAGGCACCGCAACCAACGACGATGGTCACAGTGCCAAAAGGCACAGCGATCAGCGCGACGGTAGGCCAAACGCTCGCTACCGACAAGAGCAAGGTCGGTGACACCTTTGCCGCGACCCTCAATACGCCGATTCAGGTAGAGGGGAAGACGGTGATTCCCAAGGGTGCCCACGTAACCGGCCGCATCGTCACGGTCAAGAAGCACGAACTGAAGGTGACGCTCGCTTCGGTGGTAGTCCACGGGAAGTCCTATGACTTGGACACCAATTCGATCACAGGACCGAAGAACCAGGCCAAAAACGATGCCCCAGATACGAATAAGGCCAAGGCGAATAAGAACGCAACCATCAAGACTGCCAAGAGTCAGCTGACGTTCAAGCTCGCGAAGCCCGTCACCATTCCGGTGAAGGGATAACGAGGTAATCTTTAGCCACCGAGTCCCAGCCAGCGAAAGCTGACGCGAGCTGGGGTTCGGGGGCTTTGGTTCGCTCCAGTAGAGAACGGCACAGGGTAGACTTCAGTCTCTGAAGAGACTCTCTTGCCCGGAGGGTTGACGCGGCCGCCATCTCAGGTCTGCTGCTGCGCGAATAAAGAATGCGCGCCTGAGGATTATTTTCCAGTTCTAGTACCGCACCCAGAAACTCTCTGCGCCGATCTCTGTCTCTTACTCGCTGTAAACTCAGGCTTTACTTCCCGTCCGTTTTTGCGCTCGATCGGTCCCTAGTTTGCTCATCATCCCCTAGGGGGATTTGTTTTAGAGCTGCCTGCCAGACCATACTCAGTGCGCTCGCCCCGTTCTTGCTTCACAAAGGTTAGAGAATTCAGGAGGTTGTTTATGGAGCAGCATCAGGAATCGCAGCAAAGAGAACACCAAGAGGTATCCGCACTTTCTGGCGCAAATCGCTGGCTCGTAGTTGCCGCTATTGTGCTGCTTGGAGTGGCCGGCATCGCCTTCGGCTATGGCTACCGCCAGCAAATCCTGGCCGGCCATCTCACGGCCCAGGAAAAAGTAACCAATGCAGCCCTGGACGACACGCAGGCGCAGGTCAATTCATTGACGGCAAGGTTGAATGAGATGATCGCGGCGCAAACTGCAGCGAAAGACGCCGCTGCACATAACGCTTCAGCAAAACCTGGTGCCAAGACTGCCGCCGCCAAGCGCGCTGCTGCGCCGGGCGACAAGCGCTACAAACAACTCCAGGCGCAACTGGCCGAACAGCAGAAACAATTGAAGGAAACGCAGGACCTCGTCACCCAGAATCGCTCGGACCTCGAGAATAACCTCAATTCCACCCGCGACGACCTCAACGGCTCGATCGCCCGCACTCACGAGGAGTTGGTCGCTCTCGCCAGGCGCGGGGAGCGCAACTATTTCGAATTTGAGCTCACCAAGTCAAAACAGTTCCAGCGCTTCGGCCCGCTCACTCTGTCGCTCCGCAAGGCCGACACCAAGCACAAGAATTACGACCTCGAAATGATCGTGGATGACAATCATCTCAACAAGAAAAGGGTGAACCTCTACGAGCCCATCTGGATTCACACCGAAAACGATTCGCAGCCGGTCCAGATCGTCGTGAACCGCATCGCGAAAAATGTCGTCCACGGCTACGTGAGCGCTCCCAAGTACAAGGCATCCGAGTTGTCCACGGTTAGTTCAACGACAGCCTTGCCTAACGTCACGCCAGTCTCCGAAAAAACCCCGGCTTCTGAACAGACTCAATCTCCGGCGCCCAATCCGCCGCCCTCACAACAACCCCGCTTTCCGGAACAACCATAGCTATAGAACATCTTCCATCCTTCCGGCAGGGCGTACGCTCGGACGCCCTGCCGTCTTTCTGACAGCCTTGGGCGGCCTGTCTCTCTCGATTTCGTCGCCAGGGAGGGGCGTGTAACCCTTCACTTCGTCTCCCTCGCCAGCTCACCCAATCATCTCCGTCCTCGTAACGTCGCGCGGCTGATCAAGCAGCGCATCCACCCGTTCGAGGAATCGCACGGTATGCGGCAATCCCGCGTGCTTTTGGAATGCCGCTTCGTCCAACCATCGCGAATGGATGAAAAAGAGCCTCCGGTCCCTCATCGACCGGAACGTGTGAAAACTCAGACAGCCGTCCTCTTCTCGCGAAGGCCCGGTCACCTCGCGCAACGCCTCCTCCACGGCACTCTCCTGCCCCTCACGCGCATGCAGCCGCACAAAGACGTATTGCTCCACAGCTCCCTCCATCTCCTCGCATCGGATCTCCCGCACCCCCGCGATCTTTCACCCTCTCCGGCCGGGTGTCTCGGCGTCGGCGCCTGCTCTGCCTGCCCCCAGCTTCTCGGGGACCTTGTCGTGGTGGCAACCCCCGAGTTTCGCCATTCAAGCTAAGATGGACCTCCCACACTTCTCGGGAGACTTGTTTGCGCCGAACATCCGCGATTGTCTATTGTGCGATCGATACCTTAATCCCGCTTCGGGGAGGAAAACCTGCTCCCGGCCTGCCCGCCGTGGCGGGGTTCGACGATTTTTGCAACGCGCTGGACCGGGCCAATGTGCCATGCATATGGCTGACCACCCGCACCCGCACCCAACTCGACGATCCGCTCCGAAAACTTGGCCATACACATCCCTTCATCGCCGAAGGCGGGAGCGCCGCCTACATTCCCGAAGACTATTTCCATCTGCGCGGCGAGAAAAGCGAGCGCCGCGGCCGCTTCTTGTGCGTTCCGGTTGCGCAGTCTCAGCCCGCTGCGGCTGAGGCCTTGGACAGTCTATCCGAGGAGACCGGCGTACCCGTCGTTGCACTGCGCTCGCTCTCGCCGCGCGAACTGGCACAAAATTCGGGTCTTCCGCAACGCGAAGCGGAGCTGGCGCGCCAGCGCGATTTCGACGAGTTGTTTTTCTTCGCCGGGGCCTCGGACGGTGACATTGACCGCTTCCTCCGAGAAGCCCGACGGCGCAAGTTGCAGCTCCGCCCGCAAGGCGTGCTCTGGTCCTTGGCCGTGGGGGCAAGTGTTCCCGAATGCGTACGGCAGCTCACGAAGCTTTTCGATCGTGCCTTGCATACCCACGCCACAAGCATCGGCATCGCTCCCCCGGATCAAGCTGAGGAGCTGTTCCCTGCTTGCGACCGTAACCTCCTCCTCATCACGCAGTCACGGGAAGAAGCCCTTGTTCCGCCATCTGGCAGCCTCTGTACAAAACGGATCCACCTTCACGCGCCCAATGCATGGGAGGAGGTGCTATCACAAATCACGGCGAAGAATTAATCCGTGTTGGAACAAACTTCCGCAATGGCGAGGCGATTTGCCCACCGTAGCGGCCGACACTTGGAAAAGAACGCGACGATGTCCGCTCAAGCCATTTGTTTTCCATAAATTACATGCCGCGTGTGGATTGCGCTTGGTGGCCCTCTGATTGCGAGACATAACCTAAGCAGTCCGTATCGCAGGATGATACTGCCCTCTCGGGTTAGCGTGAATTAGGACGCATGGAAGCGCGCCGAGTACTAGGAGATTGATTACCATGTCTTGGTTCTTCCGCGCCCTTCGCGTTCCGGCCACTGAATCACACATGGGTTTCGTGCTCGCCCTCTGCGCTTTCGCCATGGGCCTAATGTCCCTTGCGATCGTTTGGCAGGCGCAGGTGATTGCTCACCAGCGCGACGTCATTAAGTGGCTGGAATCTTTGAAGTTCGTCAGCTAGAAGTTTTTCACTAAGACCGTTTTCCCTACCGCTGCTTAATGGCCGCACCCATCTTCTCTGCGATTGCAATCAAACCACCGATGCACGCATGCAGGAATCTCGATCTCCATCGCAGTTCGCCGCGACTTTGTCTCCCGCTTGTGATTTAATAGTGTCGCAGGGGAATTCAGATTGTGGAGAGAAATACCGTGAAACGCACTTTAGGTCTTCTAGTTCTCGCAGTTTCGCCTGCCCTTATTTGCGCTGCGCAGCAGCAGCCCGCCCCGGCGACGCAGCCCGCTCCGCAGACTTCCACCGCTCCAGCTCAGCCCCAAGCATCCAGCCCAGGGTCATCGCACGCCCGCCATCATCGCAGGAACCGCAACACCAGCGGCAAACATCGTCGCCACCGCCGCACGACACCCACGACACCTTAGCCTGAAAAGAAAAGGGGAAGCCTGGCGGCTTCCCCTTTTTCTAATTTGCTGTGTCGTCCCTGAAGCGACGCAAACTTCGCGCGTTTCCCGAGCGACGCGCACCGCGAGTGCGGTGTGATCAGCTTTTGTTGCGCTCTAAGCCCGGTGGAGTCATGTCCCCTCCGGAGCTCACGGAGCTCACGCCCTGCTTGTACGCCCGCAAATCGAGTATTGCAAGCGAAAAGATGGAGAACATAAGAATTCCACCGATCGTGGATTTATTTCTCGCAGTGAATCGATTACTTGATGAAGAGCGTCTCGCGAAGCTGGTCCCGGCCAACAAACGATTTCATGGTGCGGAAGCGGTTAAAGAGATCCTGGATTTCGCGGTTCTGGAAAATCTTCTGTGACGAACACAGAGGAGGCGTCGAAATTACCTGCAAAGTATTCGAATCCGCCACTCGATAGCGCTGGAATCCTTCCGGCTTCTTGCTATGGAACATTGCGAAGACCACTCCGCCGGGTCTCAGACAATCGGTCAGGCAGGTTACGATTTGTTTGCCTAGCGCGGGCTCGAGGTAGTCCAGGAGATCCCACAACAACACGGCATCGAAGGATGAGGGGGAATATCGCAAATTCGACTCGAGGAATCGCGCCGCGCGGCCATTGGGCGTCATGTCCAGGGAGTCGTGGATCCTTCCCGCCTCTTGCAGCCGTGCTTCTTCCTCACTTAGAAAGGCTTTCCAAGCGCGGAGGATGTCTTCCGAAGAAACGCGAAAACCCCGCTCGATAAAGAAGCTCAGTGTGGTCTGCCACGCCGGGCCTAGATCGAGCAGGGTGCCCCGCCCCAAGCCATCCAGATTCCACAAAAACTCTTTCAAGCCATTGGAAATACGCGTGGTCTCCTGCATCTCCGGGGCTCGGGTCGTCCCTGCGGCGAGAGGAAGCGTTCCCGGCGTGCGAGAGCGGTTATTCCCTTGGATGGGGCGTGAAACTGCCCTGGAAGTCGAGCCGATTCCAATGCCAAGTTTGCTCAAGAATCCCATCGATTAGCCCGCCACAGTTCCGGAATTCAACTTGATAGAGTCAACGGGCTTGCTTCCCGCGCCAGCCGACGCCGCACGTGCTTCCGCAGGCTTCGCTTCTATTTTTCCTGCTTCGACTTTTCCGCGCAGCGTTCCGCCTTCCTCGATTGCCAAGCGTTCTGTCTGGACCTCACCCGTGACGTGACCGGTGCTCCAAAGCTGAACTTTTTCACGCCCGACGACTTTTCCTTCGATGCGCCCACGCACGATCACTTCGCGCGCGTTGATGTCGGCTTTTACGCTTCCGTTCGGACCAACGGTCAGGCTCGCGTTCCCAATCTCCAACTTGCCTTCAACGTGTCCGTCAATGAAAAGATCTTCACTTCCGTGAACCTCGCCCTTGATCCTAATTCCGTGGCTGATGCACGCAACTGCACGCGGCGAAACTGGAAGCGCAGGAGAATTATCACGGGGAGTAGTAACTGCGCCGGCAGATGATGGGGCGGCAGAATTCACAGAGGCAGCGGAAATCTCGGGAACTCCTTGAGATTTCAGGTCTTCTTTTTTCCACATCGAACACCTCGACGTCGAAAATCAGATTTTCGAAGCCGCCTATCGCAGGGCTGGTTGGGAGCCGCGACTCAGAAGGGTGAACATAGTACACGACTTAGCGGCTGTAAAGAAGAATGGGAGGTAGCAAATCTTGGGTGTTTCGTTAAGTGCTATACCATTTGTAGTGGAATTAGTCCCCTCAGTTCCACAATAGATTGCGATATCCCAGATGACCCGCTGCGGCCGATCAATTCCCATATTGCAACCACGAGGCCTGTCGTCTCCCTGGTTAACTGTTTGATAGACTTGTGATGTTGCCACCAGTGTTCGGGGTCGAAATCTCCGTCGAGCGCGCTGGCCACACGCACCTTGACCGTCGAGGGGAAAACCCGGTCAAAAATGTAGCGCGCGCGGCGTGTGTGATAATTTGACGTGACAACGATTACGTTCCGCCACTTTTTTCGAACAGCAAGCTGCGCCAAGGCTTGCGCTTCTTCTCTTGTGTTATCCGCGTCATGCGCAAACGCCTCGATCTTGTCTTTTGGTACACCCCGTTCACTCAAATCGCGCACCATCAATTCTGCGTTCCCAGCAAACGGCCGCAAACGCCGTCCGCTCGCCACCACCACAGGCGCCATTCCCCGCCGGTACAGTTCCGCCGCACGCGTCGCCCGGTCGGCATAGAAATTGTCACCGCTCAAAACGATAATTGCGTCGGAACGCTCAAGTGAATCTTCCACTATCCAGTTCTGACCGACAAATCGCAGGATGGGCCCCCGCGCCAGATACAACGTGCCGCAAAGAACAATGAACAGCAGCAACACAATCAGTTTGACGACGATGCCACCGCGTTGCTTCCGTCGAGAAGATGCTGAGGGCATCTCCCTCATGCGTTTGGATCCAAGGAGCGCAGATAGGCTGCCGCGTCCTCCGGCAGAACGGCGTTAAAGTAGACTTCTTTGATGCTGTAGGACTTACTCCGTGCCTCGACAATGGGCAAGATTTCGATGTGCCAGTGAAAATCATCCGCCAGGGTCTTCCAATACCCTCCAAGTTCGCCCTTCCTGCTCCGCGTATTTGGCGCGGTGTGTACGACCAAGTGAAATGCGCGCGAAAATTTTTCCAGCCGCCGCAGTATCCGGCCGAGCAGCGCCGCAAGCTGCCGCCGATTCGACCCGGGCCGGGGCTGTTCAAAAATGTGGTTGTGGCGCCGGTGCAGCAGCCACATCTCATACGGCACGCGAGACGCATAAGGGCAGAGGGCGTAGTAATCGCCTTGCACGTCCACGATGCGCTTCTCTTGCTTCTCCTCCTGCCGGACAATGTCGCAGAAGACGCAGCGTTCTCGTTCCCTATACCATTCGCTTGCAGCGTGCAACTCATACTTGACGCGTCGTGGCACAAAAATTGTCGCGGTTACTTCCGAGTGTGCATGCGGCCACTCTTCCCCAGCCAATGTGCCCTGATTCTTGAATAAAGCTACGTATTTGAAGCGCGTATCTTTCTTCAAATCTGCAATTCGCGACGCCCACGCCCAGAGCACTCGTTCGATCTCCTCGTCGTTCAATTGCGACAACCGCTTGTCGTGCTGCGGTGTTTCCACCACGACTTCATGCGCGCCGACGGGCCCCATCTTGTCGTACATGCCCTCGGCCAACCGGCCCGCCTCCCCCTCGATGCGGTACAGCGGCTCGGGATGTGGCACAACGCGAACCTGCCAGGGTCCTTGCGCCGGCCAAGTCAAGATCGCCGGTTGCTTTTCCAGCATGGCCGGCTCGAACGGGCAATCAGCGGCGGAATCGCCAGATACTTCCCGGTGCCCCAGAACTACCCAACTCTGTGTGATGGGATCTCTTCGAAGTTCCATGCGGTGATCTTCAACAGGTCCTGTACGTGAGTGTGGGCCCTTCACCAAACGCGCGGAGACGCCGGCTAGCAGCGAGCCTCTGCAAAAAAATAATCGGAGGGAATAGATGCAAGTGCATTTCCATGCGCGTAGTTTGTTTCCGGCCTCCCCAATTGTCAAGCGATGGGAAATGTTGGTGGTGTCCTAAATTGAGTTACTGTGGCTTTTTCCCGACCAAGACATGTATTGCCTTAGTGTTGGCGTTCAGTATTCCAATGCCTGCTTCTGCCTTGGCAAAAATACCCTCTGCGTTAAGCGCAGAAGCGAGAGCTTGGGCTCTTGGCCACAGTTCAGGTGCTTGTTCAGGATGTAGTTGGATGATAATTCCAGTCACCGCAACTATTCCAGCTTGGGGATGGTCTTTGCGAGAGAAATTGATTTCAGCGACGCCAGCCCCTGTTTTCCAGTCAATTTCCGTCCACCCTGCCGCTTTGAGGGCGTTTTCTATTCTAAGTAACAATTCCTGCGGTTCAGCTTCAACATTCAATGCAACGTCAAATTGCGTCCCGGAGAACGGCTTAAGCTGTTCTGAAATCCGTTTTTGCTGTTCGTGGTTCAGAGTTCTAGGGGTCTTCAACCTAGCCAGTTCCAGGGTAGCTTGCGCGGCTCGTTCATTTGCTGCGGCAATAGCAAGGCGAAATTCTTCCGCCTTGGCATTCGCTTCTGCTGCCCGCTGGTTCGCAGTAGAGATGTCGCGTTCAAACCCACCCGCTATCTTCTTGGCTTCCGCAGCTTCCTTCTGCGCGAGAGCGGTTTTTTGCTGTTCCTCCTCGAATTTAATCCTAAAATCTCCCAGTTCTTTGGCCTGGGTCGCGTTCAGGCGGTTGTTCACGATGAGCGCACCCGCGCCAAACGCAAATGTGAATAACAGCAATACCACGCCACCTATCTCGAAAAAGGCTTTCCACCCTTCAAGGGTCATAGGCCAAATCCTCCAGCGAATCTTAGAGAACACTCTCATTGTTTTCGCTACACTTGCACTTGCCGGTGCCTGTGCATTCCCTTTCATCTACCACAAATACTGTAACACAAAAATACCACTTGACAAGACATAATTACTGTAATACAGTTATTGTCATAGGGAGACAGGCTATGGCAAACGTCCTCAGCAGTGAAAAACAAATCGCGGTTATCAGCGCATTAGCAGAAGGCTCTAGCATTCGCTCGATTGAGCGCATTACTGGCGTTCACCGAGATACGATTATGCGGCTTGGCGTTCGGGTGGGAAAAGGCTGCGCAAGAGTGCTGGATGTGGAGATGCGCAATCTGCCCTGCCGCCAACTGCAATTCGATGAGATATGGGGATTCATCGGCAAGAAAGAGCGGCATTGCACGCCGGATGACAGCCTAGAACTTGGTGACGTTTGGACATTCTGCGCGATAGACTCCGATACTAAAATCGTTCCATCTTTCAAATGCGGAAAGCGCGATTTGCCAACCGCTAACGCCTTTGTTGCGGATGTAGCGTCTCGGATGCGTAACCGCGTGCAAATCTCTAGCGATGCGCTTAGGGCCTACGTGGACGCAGTAGAGATGAACTTCGGAGCGGATGTTGATTTCGCGCAAATCATCAAGACCTATGTGACGGATGACTCGCATATTCCTGAACGGCGATTCAGCGCACCGGAGATCGTCGTTACAGAGAAGAAGGCAGTCAGCGGCTTCCCAGATTTGCGGTTAGCGTCTACTAGCCACGTTGAGCGATTGAACGGCACGACGCGCTTGCACATGCGCCGCCTGACTCGCCTGACCTACGCTTTCAGCAAGAAGCTAGAAAACTTTGAAGCAGCCGTCGCGCTGCACTTCGCGTACTACAATCTAGTGAAGCGGCATGGGACGCTGCGTTGCACTCCGGCGATGGCCGCTGGAATCCAACGGAGTTTCTGGAGTGTAGGCCAACTCCTAGAGGCGGCAGCATGACAGAAGATGAAAAGAGACAACAAAAAGGACTTTTGCTCTTGGAATATCAGGAAGCCCAACAGAATCTCGCACATCTAAAGGAAAAGGCATATCGGAAGGTGGAAGCGCTTGACGAGGTTCGTAAATGGATACGTTCTGTTCAAAGTGTCAGCACGAACTATAGCCCAGATGAATTGACGCGTAACAACAATATTCGTACAAATCTGGATACTTTCCGCAATGCCATGAATTTTGATGACGTTCTATTACTAATGGACGAGATTAAAAAAGCCAACCAACTATTGGAAACACTTGAGAAACGAAAAGCCGACTTAGGTTTGAAATGACCGCCTATATAACGGAATTGCAAGCAGTAATTCGCCGCTTGCATGGTGTCGAATCGAAGCACGTCGAAAGCGTTCCGGTGAAAGAGACGTTTCAGGGAAGGACAGTCTGGGAAGGGATTGTTGAAGTCTTTGAGCTTCACGGTCATCCGAAAGCGGTGAAAGCCTATGCGTGGTCGCATGAGGCAGATGGCCCGAAGAAACGAAAGCATGTCACTGTTTTGCACGTCGAGCCTATTACCTCTGCGGCGGCGGCGGTTAGAGCGGCAATCGTTCAGGAGTTTAGAGCCAGTGAAGAGAGCTAGGAAAGTCGGACGACCCAAACTGCCAAAGGGTGAAGCTAAGGGGCGCATCGTGCCTGTGCGCTTCACAGGAGATGATTTGAGGGCGATGGAAGCAAAGGCAAGGGCCGCGAAACAGAGTCTCTCGGAATGGATTCGGAGCACTATTCATGCCGCAATCTAAGGGAGAGAAAATCAAATTAGGACACTACCGAAATGTTGGTCGCGGGTGTATTTGAGCCAGCGCAGAAGGGGTAGCTGTCTCCCGGAACCCCGTTTCTGGACCTCGATGTAGATGAACGACTTGTGCGGTAAGCCGACTAACCAGGAGTTAGCGGGCCGATGAAGAACGAAGGTAAGCATTGCCTATTTGGCGAAGACTACGATCTGAGGAAAACCTGCGGCCGCGCAAGCTTCGTGACTTGGGCATCCATGTCGGTGGAATCGTTCCATCTCGACTGCGCGAGTCCAAAATCAGTTTGCGTTTTTCTTATTCTCTCTCCCATCTTGCCCGGGAGATCTGAAATCCATGAATTTAGCCTGACATTTCTCGCATCGATATGGCCACACAAAGATTAAGCGAAAAAGAACCGCTTCCCTGAATCCTTTTCTCGGGGACCGATGCACAGAACGGCTGCCACATTCTGGGCATTCGTGTAATCCCTTGGCAGAGATATGCTTCAATACTTGCACACCTCAAATCATCCAGCGATTCTAGACGTGTAGATATTCCTGAAACTGATTAATTCTAGCATGAGAACAGCGGGACAGTTCGCGCGCGTGAATAAGCCTATCGGGCCCAATTCGAACTACTTAGTTCACAAACGCGCCGAGTTTGAGCAAGGAAACATCGTCCACCCACGCAACACCAGGTAGCTGACTGGACTCCAGATCGGACGCCCGCGACAAACATACTTGCGACACCTGTAAATGATCGGGTGAATTCCAATGGACAGAAACCTTGGTCCATTCATTCGTTCCTGCTAATTTGGACGTCGCTATATCCTGCCCAGCCGGATCGCCTGGATGAGTCAGGCGAAACAAGATTCCCCCGTCTTTAGCCAAATCTCTGGTGCGGAGCCAAGCCGAAAATTCATATGTTGTGTTTGGCTCAAGGACAACCCGTTGGCACACGCCTACGAAATCAGAATTATCATTCTTGCTGATGTCCACCCTTAGCGCTCTCTTTCCTGAGTGCCGGATTTTGGAATCATAGCTAATCTTTATGGGTCGATACGGCTCAACGCGCCAGGCGAGACCACCCCCAGTTATGTCAGTTTCGAAGCCTCCATCCCAGATCAAGGAGCTCGGGGGATCTTCCAATTTGGGCAGGTCCATCAATGGGGTTGCCTCTCTCCACACTCTTAGAGCCTCAACCACTTGTCGCTCGTGTAGCAGACCATCAACAAAGAAAAACACCTCGCGCTGGGTAAGTTTGGGACGAAGAGCAATAAGTTTTGACCAAACCTTCAGACCGCCATGGGTATCGCCTTCGTCAGTGAGCCGCCAAAGCACTTCAACGTATATGCTTGCCACGGGCGCTAAGACCCGGTCCAGGAGTAGGTCGACGTTTGGCTCAACATGTCTGCAAGACAAGAAAGCTTCCAAACCCCGCCCCGGCTCGGTTTCGACTGCACGATGTATCTCAAGCAATCCAGCAGCTGACTCGCCTTGACGAAGCAAAAAGTTCCCATATCTCCAAGCAGCGTCCGCGGAGCCTGGGTAAACATGCTTCGCTTGGAGGTACGCCGTCCGCGCCGCAGCGACATCTCCTTCAATCTCGTACGCGGAGGCTAAGTCGAGCCAAGGAGTCACTGATAAAGAGTCCAGGGACAGGGAAATGCGGTAAGATTCAATCGTGCGTCTTACGTCTGGTTGTTCCAAATTCTCCAGCCAATAGCGTCCTAGAAGATCCCAATTTTTCGCGTTGCTAGGCTCAAGCTGAGTCGCCTTCGTGTATCCATCGAGCGTCCCGAGCCCCGCATAATGCGCGGCAAGGGCTGCCCGCATGCTCAACCAGGAGAGAATGGCGGCAAGGGCGAAAGCAACAACCAGAATTCCCGTCCGTGCAGACAACGAAATACTCACAATCATGTTCTGTAATCTGCCGGTAAAGTTTGCCAGATGCAACAGGAACCTCGCAAGGCCGAGAAACGCCTCCCTCCGCTTCATTCAATCGATTCCAGTCTGACACTGCACTACGGCTAATGCTTAGGTTGTTAAATTCTGCTGCTGACTCTAGGAAGACGTATACGGTTTCCGGCTTAGTGGGGCTCTTAATTAACCATTTCCAGGACAAGCAGAACCGTTTCACCTCAAGTTAACCCAATACTGGAGTGTTACCTCCTGCTTTTCTATTTCGACTATTCCGCGCTTCTCTTCGATCCGTGAAGACTTGCTCCTAGCCCCTATCTTCTTTCCACGGTGCGGGATATGCGCCTTCTCAGCGGCCTCTGTGTAAAAGTATTCTTGCGCGAGCGTGCTATTCTCTCGTTCAGGATGAACAACGATATCGAATTTATGCAGTATGCCCTCGAAGAAGCCCGCGCCGCGGCTGCCGCCGGCGAGGTTCCCGTCGGCGCACTCCTTGTGCACGACGGCACTATCCTAGCGCGTTCCGGTAACCGCACCATCCGCGACTGCGATCCCACGGCCCACGCCGAAATCGTCGTAATGCGCAAAGCCGCCCGCACTCTCATGAACTACCGTCTTGCGGACACAACGCTTTACGTCACCATCGAGCCTTGCAGCATGTGCGCCGGCGCCATGATCCAAGCACGCATTCCGCGACTCGTCTACGGCGCCGACGACCCCAAAGGCGGCGCTGTCCATTCGTATTTCGAAATTCTTTCCCACGAGGGCCTTAACCATCAGGTCGAGATAACATCCGGCGTACTCGCTGACGATTGCGCCGCTGTAATCCAATCCTTCTTCGCGGATCGCCGATAGTGGCACTGGCTTGAGACTGTGCTGCTGGTCCTGGGCAATGCCATTAGCGGTGTTTCACGACTTTGCAGGGAGATAGGTATCTGCTTAGGGGCCTGCTGGATTCTTCTTTTTCTCGCGCAAGGGTTTTGCGGTCGATTGCTGAAAATCGAAGCGGTCTGCTACGATGGAAGAATTAACCGCCGCGGAGAGGTGTCTGAGCGGTTGAAAGAGCTCGCCTCGAAAGCGAGTGTAGGGGGAACCCTACCGTGGGTTCGAATCCCACCCTCTCCGCCAAGACCTTGCCCTCTTGAATGCCACATGATCCTGCGAACCGTTGAGCAAGTCCGAAGGGTATTTCGAATCATCGCCGGGTTTACGCTGCTACTGGTAGGCGGAGTGATGCTGGTGACGCCCGGACCGGGATGGCTGGTGATCTTCCTCGGGTTGGGACTGCTGGCGGCAGAATTTGTCTGGGCTGAGCGGTTGATGAAGCGCATTAAGCGCGAAGGCGGACGGGTGATGGATGCGGTGTGGCCTCCAGGAAAAAATACACTCGATAAGGGCGCAGAGGAATCCAACAAGACGGCAGAAGAGAGATAAGAGGAGAAACATGGTGGCGGGAGAATGGCAGGGAAAGTGGGCGCTCGTGACCGGCGCGAGCGCGGGGATCGGGCGAGCACTGGCAGAAGAGCTCGCGGCGGGCGGGACGAACCTAGTGCTGACCGCGCGGCGGAAAGAGCGGTTGGAAGAGCTGGCACGGCGGCTAGCGGAGAAGCAGAAGATTCGAACGGAAGTGTTCGCTGCGGACCTGGCGGAAGCGAGCGCGCCAGAAAAGATTTTTGCATTTACGAAAGCCAAGGGAATTGAAGTCGAGCTGTTGATCAACAACGCGGGATTTGGGGGATACGGCGAGTTTCACACGGCGGAGATTCCGCGGCTGCTGCACATGGTCCAGGTAAATTGCAGCGCAGTCGTGCATTTGACCCGGCTGTATCTGCCGGGAATGGTGGAGCGGCGGCGGGGTAGTGTGCTGATTTTGGCGTCGACGGCGTCCTTTCAAAGCGTGCCGTATCTCTCGACGTATGCGGCGACGAAGGCGTTCGACCTGCTCTTTGCAGAAGGACTGGCGGAAGAGATGAAGCCGTACGGAATACGAGTGTGCGCCCTGTGTCCGGGGTCGACGGTTTCGGAGTTTCACGAGGTCGCCGGGCAGACGCACCTCGCTTCGGCGAGGAAGAATCTGGAAACGGCGGAAAAAGTGGCGCGGACAGGATTGCGCGCGCTAGCGGCGGGAAAAAGTTACGTGATTTCTGGAACGGGGAATTATCTGAGCACCCATGCGCAGCGGCTGGCGCCGCGGCGGATGGTGTCGCGGATCGTCGCGGGCATGTTCCGGCCTGGGAAGCAGCGCTGAAGCGGAACGAATCGGATCCACCGGCAAACCACAAACCGCCGTTCGCGGCGACACGTACCTAACCTCGCTCACGTCCAACCTATAGTGAGGACAACGCTTAGCATCGCCAAGGGCGTCATCCTCAGGCGCGCTGGGAACTTTTTGAGCGACCGCCGGGAAGTAGTAAAGGAAACCGAACAGAACGTCGCACTGGGAGAGATGAGGATCCAAGGGCAAGAGAGAGACGACGTTTTGCTGCGGCACGCCGCGAAGGGCGACGAGGAAGCGTTCACGCTTTTGTACCGGCGGCATCAGGCGTCGTTGTACCGGTTCGCCCTGCGGATGAACGGCAGCGCCTGGGCGGCGGAAGAGATCGTGCAGGACGTGTTCATGACGCTCATGCGCGAGCCAAAAAAATTTGACGCGACACGCGGCGCCCTAGGGGCCTATCTGTTTGGGATTGCTAGAAACCGGGTGATGAAGTATGGGGAGCGTGCGCCGCGCGAGGTTTCTCTGGAAGAGAAGCACGAGGATGGCTCGGGCCGCGGGATGGTATTGCAGGATGCATTCACACCGGCGACATGGGCGGAGCAGAAAGAACGCCTGGAGCAGGTGAGAGCGGCGGTGCTGGAGTTGCCGGCAGAGTTTCGCGAGACGGTAGTGCTTTGCGAGCTGGAAGAACTGAGTTACGAGGAAGCGGCGCAGTTGATCGGGTGCCCGGTGGGGACGATCCGATCGCGGTTGCACCGAGGACGGGCGCTGCTGCTGGCGAAGCTGGAGATGTTGCGGGATGTTCCTCGGCGAGCGAATGCGGCACGATGAGCGGGAGAAGTGCGTGATGAATTGTGAAGAATTTGAAGCGATTGGGTTGGATATCGAGCGAGATGCCACCGCAAGCGCCGCGGAGCAGGCTGGGGCGCGGGAACATGCAAGTACATGTTCGCGATGTGCGTCGCTGCAGGATTCGTGGCGGTTGGCGAAATTAGAGTTGAGCGCACTGGGCGAAGCTACCCGCGCCGCAGAGACGCCCGAACGCGTGGGGATGCGGCTGCGCCAGGAGTTCCGGACACGGTACCGGAGCGTGCCGGCGCGGCGAGCGGCGGTGATCGTAGCTTGGACGTTAGCGATGGCGGCAGTGCTCGTGGGAGCAGTGAGCTGGAGGAATTGGCAGAGGACACACGGCGAAGATGCCGCCAGACACAAGATGGCTGTGCCGAGCCCCGGGACGGAGGTAGCAATCGGCAGCAGTCAAGCGGATTCGGGAGTGGAAAGAGCGAGCAGTGCGGCATCCGGGCAAGATCAGGCACAGGACAACCTTTCCGCCGCACTCATGAATGGAAACGATGCGCGAGAGTTTACTCTGCTCCCCGGTAGCGTCCCCGCTGACACCGAGGATGGCGCCATCTGGCGCGTGCAGATGCAGCGCGGAGCGCTCAGCGCGCTGGGATTTCCAGTAAACGAGGATCGCGCGGGCGAATGGATTCAAGTGGATTTGCTGGTCGGAAATGACGGATTGCCGCAAGGGGTTCGGCTGGCGCAATAAGAAACACAGATTGATTTTGCCGCGGTGAGAAGCTCACAGCGGTCTAGGAGAGAAGAGGAGAAGGAATAATGAATCGCAGATTTTGGATGAGCGCAGTCCTGAGCGGAGTGTGCTTTTGCAGTGCCGGGATGGCGACGGGGCAAGAACCGCCTCCTCCACCGCCATTTGGCGGCCCCATGGAGCTTCTGGGATTTGAGGGCGGACATGCCGGGCAGAACGTCAAGGGTGCACCGTATTCGGCAAAGGCAACGTCAGAGACGATGCAAACGCTGGCGCTGGCGGACGGTACGACGACGACGATTTACCGGACCACGCAGAGCGTCTTGTATCGGGACAGCCAGGGGCGTTCGAGAAGAGAGGTGACGCTATCTGGATTTGGAAAGACGCACAAGTTGGTGACGATTGCCGACCCGGTGGCGGGAGCGCATTACGTGGTGGATGACGAACACAAAGTGGTGCACAAGATGAGCTTGGGGACGCACGGTGGAAATGCGAGCGGAGCGATGGCTGCAGGAGTCTTCCCTCAGAAGATGAAGGCGCGGATGCAGCAGGAAGAGGCTTCGGGCGGATTGAAAAAGGAATCGTCGAGTACGCAAGTGACGATCAATGGAGTAAGCGTAGGCGCGGAATACACACGGATTACGCGGACGATCCCGGCGGGAGAGATCGGAAATGACAAGCCGATCCAGGTGGTCTCCGAGCGGTGGTATTCGCCGGAACTGCAAATAGTAGTAAAGAGCACGAGGAGCGATCCGCGGTTCGGGACGACGACCTACACGGTCACGAATATTCAAAAGACCGAGCCCGATGCTTCCCTGTTCACCACTCCAGCGGACTATACGGTGAAAGAAGGCGGGCCGGGGCCGAACATGATGTACCGGCATGGCTTAGCCAAAGAGGTATTGCCGCCGCCTCCACCGCCGGCGCCGAACAACTGAATACACATCACAACGCTCTTCTCTCCTGAAGACGGCACGCCCTTTCCGCGGCATCCCCATCGCCGCGGGAGGGGCGTCACCGTTTTTGGGATGTTGACGCCGCTGTAGTGAGATTTGAGATGCGTGCGCCCCCACGCACGCGCGCCTTCTGCAGAGAGCTGTGTTAGTGTACTTTCCCAAAAGTTGCGAGGGGCGCAAGATGCCAAAACCGAGAGTGTTTGCGACACGGCCGCTATTTCCGGCGGCGCAGCAGATTCTGAGCGCGGGCTGCGAAATGGAGTATTGGACGAGGCCCGAGCGAATTTCAAAGGAAGAATTATTCCGCCGCATTAAAGACAAGGAGGGTTTGGTCTGCCTGCTGACCGAGCAGGTGAACGAAGCCTTGCTACAGGTTGCGCCAAAACTGCGGATTGCGGCGAACGTGGCCGTGGGATTCGACAACATCGATGTCCCTGCGTGCACAAAGCGGGGCGTGGTGGCGACGAACACTCCGGGAGTGCTCGATGAAACCACGGCGGATTTTGCGTGGACGCTGCTGATGGCGGTGGCGCGGAGGCTGGGGGAAGGGGAAACACTGGCGCGGTCGGGGAATTGGAAAGGCTGGGATTTGGACCAGCTTGTTGGGGCGGATGTCTATGGAAAGACATTGGGGATCGTGGGATTTGGGAGAATCGGGCGCGCAGTCGCGCGGCGGGCGGCAGGATTTCAAATGAAAGTGATCTACAGTGATGCGTTACGCGCCCCGGGAGAAGTGGAGAAAGAACTGAAGGCGGAGTACCGTGACTTCAACGCGCTATTGGCGGAGGCGGACTTCGTTAGCGTGCACGTGCCGCTCCTGGCGGAAACACGTGGGCTATTTGATGCGCCGAAGTTTTACCGCATGAAGCCGTCGGCCTTCCTGATTAATACTTCGCGCGGGCCTGTGGTGGATGAGGCGGCACTGGTGCATGCGTTGGAAAGCGGAAAGATCGCAGGCGCGGCGCTGGATGTGTACGAGAACGAGCCGTTCATGCACCCCGGACTGAAACGGCCTAACGTCGTGCTTGCTCCGCATATCGCATCCGCATCGCTGGAAACACGGACGAAAATGGCATGCATTGCCGCCGAGAATGTGGTGGCGCTTTTCGCAGGACAGCGGCCGCCAAACATGTTGAATCCCGATGTGCTGAAAGCCAGCTGAGGCATCGCGGCAATCCTCCATGGCGAACCTGAAGCAACTTGCCCGCGCCATTCTCCGCGAAACACTGTCTGCGATTGATATTCCTGCGGCGATGCAGCGGAAGCTGCGGTGCAGCGGAACACTTCTGCATTGCGACAACACGGTCGTAGATCTGCGCGCATTCTCCAAGATTCTCGTGGTGGCAATTGGCAAAGCCGCGCACGCGATGGTGGAGGGACTAATGCTGGTCCTGACACCCGATGTGCCGCTGGAGGGCGTGGTATCCGCTCTCACCGCGCCGGGGAGTGCCGTGCGCGGGATGCGATATTTTGTTGCAGGTCATCCAGTGCCTAACATGGAGAGTTGGAAGGCGGCGGAAGCGATCCTTGCGCTGCTGAATAGATGTGATTACCGGACGCTGGTATTTTTTCTGCTGTCGGGTGGTGGATCGGCGCTGGCGGAGTTGCCGCTCGATCCGGCGCAAACATTGGAAGACGTACAAGCGCTTCATCGCGCACTGGTGACGTGCGGGGCGCCAATCGAGGCGATCAACACGGTGAGGAAACACTTATCTGCGGTAAAGGGCGGGAGATTAGCTGTGGCAGCAGGAGGGGCAACCAAGATTACGCTGGCAGTTAGCGATGTCCCCGTTGGGCGAGAGTCAGCGCTCGCCAGCGGGCCGACATTACCTGATCCGACCACGATTTCTGAAGCGGAGCAGATCATAAGAGACTTTTCGTTGCGCGAAAAATTTACTGTGGCACTGCGGCGATGGCTGGAAGATGGAAAGATGCCGGAGACACCGAAACCGCTCGACGCAGCGTTTGCGAACGCACATTTTTCCCTCCTGCTGGAGATGGACGATCTGTTTCATCCTGCGCATCACGCAGCGGAAGCGGAGGGATGCATGAGCGCTTGCGACAATTCGACGGATGATTGGCCCGTGGAAAAGGCCGCCGAATATTTGCTTTGGCTACTGGACGATTTGCATAAAGTGCATCCGGGGCGGCGCGTGGCGCTGATTGCCGATGGAGAAGTGAGCTCGCCGGTGACGGGAAATGGGATCGGAGGGAGGAACGCGGCGTTCGTGCTGGCCTGCGTGGAAAGAATTGCCGGCAAAAACGTTGTGGTGTTGAGCGCGGGCACAGACGGGATTGACGGGAATAGTCCGGCGGCGGGAGCGGTGGCGGATGGCGAGACGCTCGCGCGCGCCCGCGCCGTGGGCCTTGATCCTCGAGATGCGTTCCGGCGGAGTGACGCGCATACGTTTTTCGCCCGGTTGGAGGATGCAGTTCTCACCGGGCCGACAGGAAATAACTTGCGGGATCTGCGAATTTTAATTGCGGAGCCTGATCCGTCGGAGTTGATGCCTCCAAAAACGCAAAGGGGCCTCGACCAAGCAAGGACCCTTTTTCAAAAATGAACTGAACCTTATTGCTTTGGCGGCGGGAGGCGAGTCTCGATGGACTTGAGCCGCTCGTTCATTTCCTGAATGAGGTGCTCAAGCTTGTCGAGACGCTGCGCGACACCTGCTTGACCGCCTTCCGCACCGTCCTTTTCGCCATCCTCTCCAGCTTCATCGGCCTCCGGATTGCCTTTCGCACCCTGGGGCTTCTTCAAGCGGGCGATCTGCTCCTTGATCATGGGGGACACTTCGATACTGAGGTCTTCACTATCCAGCAGGGCCTCGAGCGAGGGTATCGCGGAGGCGTCCCCGCGCGAGCCGAGTGCAAGAATGGAAGACATGCGGACGGGGAAGCGAGGCTCGCTAAGATAAGAAGCGATTTGCTTGGTGATGTCCTTGTTGTCCTTCTGAAGTCGCGCGAGGCTGGCGATGGCGGCCCGACGCGAGTCGATAGGCTTGCCGGGGGCGGACCATTCGCGGAGCAGTGGGACAGCCTGGTCATCGCCAAGTGAGCCCATGGAACGAAGGGCCGCGTTTCGGAGGAAGCCGTCGGGAGAATCGGCGGCGACGGCGGCGTTGAGCGCGGCTAAAGTGTTGGGCGCTTTGAGGCGGCCGAGCGCCTGAAGAGCTGCGGCGCGAGCGCGATAGGAACTGTCCTCGCGAGCGATGGAATTCAGCTTCGCGGCCACGGCGGCATCATCCTTGAAATTCGCAAGAGCAGAGACGACGCGGCTGCGCACCCAGGGCTCATTCGCGGTGTTGAGTGCATCAAGAAGTTGCTTCGAAGCGGAGGCCCCGCCCAACTGGCCGAGCGTCTCGGCGGCAGTGGCGCGGAGACCCCAAGCCTTATCATTGCGAAGCGTTTCGGCGAGAGCGGCGACGACTTCTTCATCGTTCTTGATTTTCCCGAGGGCGATGACGGCATCGGCGCGATCGGAGAAGTCCGCGGCGTTTTTCACTTGATAGAGCCACTCCTTCTTTTCTTTGTGAAATTCAGCGGACTTGAGAACATGTCCGCCCTTGTCTAAGAGGACGAGGAACGGCGCCGAGTCGGCTGGAAAGGGAAAGGTCTGGACTTCCTTCGAAATGGTGATGGGATAGAGCCTGGCACCCGAGTGTGTAGTAATTTCCACGTCAGTAGGAATGCGAAAGAGACCAACGCGACCCCCGCGCTCTTGCGTCTGCTTAACGGCAAGGGCCACTTGGTGCTTCGCATCGTCATAAGAATAGCTGAGGTCTAACTTCGGGGCGCCGGCACCGTAGATCCACTGGCTGAAGAATTGGTCGACGTTGGTGTGCGCGGCTTCTTCGATGGCTTTGACCAGATCGGCAGTGACCACGTTCTTGCCGCGATTCACTTCCAAGTAATGCTTCAGTCCGCGATAGAAAGCATCTTCACCGAGTTGGTGACGGAGCATGTACAGAACCCAGCCACCCTTGCCGTAGGCGTTGCCGTCGAATTCGCTCGAATCGTCGAAATCGTGACGCACAATGGGCTTGGAGTAGAGCTTGGCTTGTTGGAACCATTCGCGCGCATTGCTCCAGCGTTCGTATTCGCTCTGGTCCTTCGGGAAATGAAATTCCATCCACAGGTATTCCATGAAGGTCGCGAAACCTTCGTTGAGCCAGATGTTGCCCCAATCTTTGCAGGTGACCAGGTCTCCGAACCACTGGTGGCCAAGCTCATGTGAGATCAGCGGGTCTTCGCCGGTTGTGAACTCAGACGCTAGCTTGGGGTGCTCCAGGGAGCTGCTGGTGTTGGTGGTGGCGCTGGAATTCTCCATGCCGCCGGCAACAAAATCGTCAACCATGGACTGCGCGTATTTTTCCCAGGGATAGTCGACACCGAGCTTTTTACTGAAGAGATCAATCATCTCGGGGGTGCGGCCGTAATTGATAGGAAGGCGATCGGCACGGCCCTTGGGCGCGTAATACGTGACGGGAACACCGTGCCAGGAATCCTTCACTTCTTCGAATTCTCCGGCAACTACAGTGATGAGATAGGTGGAGCTAGGGAGTGATTCTCTCCATGTCCAAGTCTTCAAGCCGCTGCCCGCGTCGGAGACGCCGATCAGCTTGCCGTTCGCAACGGTAATCCAGGAGCCGGGGACAGTCAGGATGGTTTCGGTGGTGAGGCGGTCGTTCGGATAGTCGTAAGTCGGGAGGTAGTAGCGAGTGTCCTCCGATTCACCCTGCGTCCAAATTTGTTTGGGCCGATCTGGATAATCCTTATCCGGCAGGATGAAATAGAGCCCCTTCTTGGGCTGGCCTTCGAAACGGATTTGAACGTCGAATTTCTCCCCGGCTTTGGCGGGCCCGGGTAGAGGAACAATCAGTTTGTCGGACAGGGTTTCGAATTTAGCGGCGGCGCTGACCGCTTTGTGGTCACCCGTGGTCTTGTTTACGGTGACGCTTTGAATGGTAAGGCCGACGGAATCAAACGAGAGTTTCGCGGCGCCATCTTTCAGGATGGAAAGCGAGTGGGTGACCTCGCCGAGAACCTTCTTTTGGTCGAGATCGAAACGCAACGCGATCTTCGAATGCTGCAAATCGTAGTCGCGGCTGCGCGCGTAGGGCTCATCGGCGCAGGATTGTAAAACGGCGAAGAAAATGGCGAGCAAGCTTGCAACGCCGAGTAAAGCGTGGCGGGTGCAGCCGCGACTCCCATCACTAACGGTTACAGTGGTCATTCGTGTTCGCTCCTGTGAATTGAGTGCCCTGCCCGGTCGAGCGCGACAATGGCTGAGGCCAGTTGCTCCTGGGTCACAAGCAGGTAATCCGTATCAAACGTCGAGACTGCGAACAAACTGATTCTTGCATCGGCGAGAGGCGCGGTGAGCGAAGCCATCACGCCGACCTCAGAAAGTGCGAAGGGCCCATGAACTTTGAAAACGCGCCATCCGGTCTGGGACTGAGTTCCCGCGGGGACGCGAAGTTCTTCGACAACAATCGAGAGCTCGTCACACGTGCGCGTGACGGAGTAGAAGGTACCCTGCGTGGCCCAGGCGGGGAGAGGAGCGGTTGGCGCTAGACGCGAAATGGCGAAACGCTGGGGCAAGAGGCTGAGTTCGAGGTGGCGAGGGGCCATGGTCATTGAGCTAAAGGAGGCTCGGGACGGTGCGGTCGTGTCCCTTGCTGGCGGCCGCAACTATGACGACGCGATCCTGTGGCCCCAGGTCCATTCCGACACCCCATGCAAAACTTGAATAGTCTCGCGGAATGGGGGGAGTCGTCAATGAGTTGGGAGGAATTTTAGCCAGAGAACCGCGACGCGAATAGCGGATAAAGGACATCTGACTATTTGTGAAGGAAGCGCTAGAATAGATGCGCAAGGGGAGAGACGCAAATGACAGAAATCGCGACGTTTGGAGCGGGATGCTTTTGGGGCGTGGAGGCAAAGTTCCGGACGATCCCCGGGGTGGTGGACGCAGCGGTAGGCTATTCAAACGGGCACACGGTGAACCCGACCTACAAAGATGTTTGCACGGATGAGACGGGACACGCAGAGGTCGTTCAGGTGACTTTCGACCCCGCTCAGGTCAGCTACGAAAAGCTGCTCGAGGAGTTCTGGCTGATCCATGACCCGACGCAAATGAACCGGCAGGGGCCGGACTTCGGGAAGCAGTATCGATCGGCGATATTCTTTCATTCGCCGGAGCAGGAAGCGATCGCCAAAAAGTCCAAGGCTGCGCTGGAAGCGAGTGGAAAGTTTAAGCGGCCGATCGCGACCGAAATCACACCGGCGGGGACGTTCTATCGCGCGGAAGAATATCACCAGCGCTACCTGGAGAAGCGCGGTGCGGCGGCGTGTCACTTCTAGGAAGGAGGCCGGGAAGTTAGAGAAGCTGTCACGCTTTGTGTCGCAAACATCCACTGCGCGAAACGCCAGTTGGGCACCATCCTTGTGCAGACCTGTCTAGCATATTGCTTCGCTTCGCCATCAGATACCTCTGGAAAATAGAAAAGGCAGGTCCGATTTCGCCTGCCTCCATTTTTGTCGCTAGGCACTGCAAACTGTGCAGTGCTCAACTTCCGCTCTAAACTACATACGCTCGTTCGCCCCGACGGAGATGACAAGAACCATATCTTTTTCGTTCACATCGCGGGGAACAGTGTCATACTCGCCGTTGCTTCCCACAAAATCGAACCGGGATTCAACTCTTGCAAGCCCGCTGCGAGCATCGTTTCGCTTATCCGTGCTTTGAGAAAGCCCTTAGTACGCATTCCTATTGATCAGGCCCGCCAAGACCGTCATGGCAATGATTCGCAGGTCCAAACCGAACGTCCAGTTCTGCAGGTAGTACAGGTCATATTCAATGCGTTTTTCGATCGAGGTATCACCACGCCAACCGTTAACCTGCGCCCATCCCGTGATGCCGACCTTCAAGCAATGGCGGTTGTTATAACGCCCTACTTCCTGCAGGAATTTCTGAACGAAATGAGGACGTTCCGGGCGAGGTCCCACAACGCTCATGTCACCCCGCAAAACGTTGAGGAACTGTGGCAACTCATCCAGGCTCGACCGTCGCAGCAGGGAGCCGAGGCGGGTGCGGCGTGGATCCTCCTCAGTCGTCCATCGCGTATCGCTCTCGGAAACAGCTCCGACATGCATGGTGCGGAACTTGTACATCGCGAAGGGCCGCCCGTTCAGCCCAACACGTTTCTGCGTGAAGAGCACCGGGCCGGGCGAAGAGAGGCGAATCAGCAATGCGATTAGGAGCATCAGCGGAAAGGTAAGGACAAGAACGCCAGCGGAGAAACAGACGTCAAACGCACGCTTGAGCAAGGCGTAGTCAAGCGAGTCGGCGGGTGTTGTTGTCAGGTCCAGCATCTGCATGCGCCCGAGCTGGAACAATCTTTCACGCACGACAATGCCTTCGCCAAGATCCACGATGGCGCGCGCAGGCAGGCAAAGCGTGTTCAATCCGCGAATGATCCCGGGAATCAACGAGAATTGTTCCGGCTGAATGGCGATCACTGCTTCTTCAATGCCTTCGTTCGCGCTGAGCGTCCCCAGTTCCTCCAATTCGTAAATGCGGCAGTTTTCGACCGCGATTTCTTGGCCCGGGAGGTGTACAAAGGCAGCTACGTGGCAAGGGGCGAAGGAAAGCCGCTGCAGGCGCAGAGCAGCGTCCCTCGCAAACTGGTCTGTGCCGACAACCAACAATTGCGTCGGCTGTGCCAAGTCAGAGCGGATCCGGTAAAGGGAACGAAAAACAGCGCGAAGAAGCACTGCGAGAAGCAGCAGTGCAAACATACTGTAAACGAAGAGCCCGCGCGGGAAGTCGGGCTTCCGGCTGAAGTAGAGAATCGCCAGCAGTACGACGGAGGTGGCAACACAGGCCGAGCAGACGGCGCGCGCGCCCGTCCGCTCGCGAAAGAGCTCCTCTACGCTGGTCACCTTATAGTGCTCCGCAAGAACAGCCCAGACCAAACAGCCGAACAGCAACATGCCGTAGTGCCCGTGGGCCACGAAGTTCGTGGGCCGGCCAATCAGCGACCAACTGAAGGACCACATTCGTAGGCCGCTGTAATACCCCACGAACGGCAATAGATAGGCAGCGATTTTGAGCAGCAGTTGATACAGCTTCAAGCGGAGTAGCACGGATTTAGAACTCTTCGGCGACTCTTGAGATGGCGTTGGAAGGGGGAGAAAGTTGGGAACGGGCACGCTTCTACGTTGCTGCACACGAAGTGGGAGTCCATTGGCTCAGTGATGCGGAACGCGCTATAGACTCCTCGTTTTCAGCGTGAACTGCGGGACGAAAGGAATCTGTCCGGCTAGCGGCCTCCGCCCGGCTGAGCGGCACTGCCGGCCATCTAGGTACGGAAGTGCTTGTGCATGGGACCACGGTCTATCTGGAAGACGACGAGTGCAGGAAGACTTTGTCCTTTTCGTGGCCAAAGTACGGACCGGACTTTACCTCGAGCAGGCGCGTTTCTTCGGGAAACCGGAAAGCATGACCTCCCTGGATGTGGAACAGAGCCTCTCCTTGACGAACAGTTTCGGTATGGAAACGCTGACTGGGCTCATTAAAGAAGTCCACTTCCATACTGCCGCTGATCACAAAAAGGAACTCCTGGGTTAGGCGAACCTCACGACCATCGTGGGGGAGATGAACGTGCGCATCGATCGCATGCCCGGCAGGCGGCATCAGTAATCCAACCTGAAGAGCCCACTCCGGTTCGGAGACAAATCTCACGCCGGGTCGAAAATCATCCACGGAAAGAACCAGAGCATAGGTCTTGTTGTTGTGAATCACTTGTCTCATGATCTGGCGCTCCTCTGCTTGGTGTCTTCATGCTCGTAGACCCGCTCGTACTGAGAGGCAACTATTTCCCAATCATAACGGGCGGCCATCTCTCTGGAAGCTACGGAGTTCATGGCGAGCCGGTTTGGGCAGTGCAACAGCATCAACGCCATTCTTGCAATCCGTTCGGGGTCCAGCTCGACAAAATAGCCGTTCTCTCCTTCTCGGATCAGGCTGGGATCAATACCATGCGGACACTTGACCGCGATCACCGGCAGTCCGCAAGCATTTGCTTCAAACAGCGTAATGCTGCCACCGCCCTCTTTGGTCGAAGGATTGACGAACACCTTGGAAGCTTTCAGCCACCGGATGACTTCGTCGAAATCGTTAAGTGCGCCGGTGAAGATAATGTTCTTGTCGACGCCCAACCGACTGGCCAAGTTCTGCAGGGCGGTAGATTCCGGCCCATCGCCGATGACGACGGCGGAAATGTCAGGGATAAAGCGCTTGAGCACGGCCACCGCCTGAATCAGGAGATGGACGTTCTTGTGACCCTTGAGACGTCCGCAGTAAGCAAGATCGGTTCTCGCATGTCCCTGGTCTACCGATTGAATATGATGATAGTCAATACCGTTGGGGATCACCGCTACGCGATGCGGGTGCACGCCTAGATCCATCAGATCGGTCCGAGTCACCTCGGAAACGGCAACGATTTTATGAGGGAGCCGGCAGAATGTCTTCTCTACCGCCATCCCGAGAACGCCCGACCTTCCCAAGTATTCGAGCCAATGCTGCCCCCAGACTTCATACCATGTGATGATGAAAGGTGTCCCGCGCAGAAGAGAGTAGGCCTTAGCTGGGAGGAGGTGAAAGTATGGCCATTGACCGCAATCGATGACGTCGTACTGGACATCCGCAAGCATCCGCCAAGCGAATGCACCGAAACCGAGCGCTTCCGAGATCGAACGCCTCCCGCTGGGGTGGTAGGGGGCTAAGGGCTTGCCCAGTGAGCGGTAACGAATGCCGTTATCGCGGAACGATGTGGGGCCATCCCAATACTTCATTCCGAGAATAAAGACCTCGTGCCCCCGGTGACTGAGTCGGCGCGCCACCTCGTAGATTCTTCGCTCGCCGCCGCCCTTCACAAAAGGGTAAATGGCATCATAGACGTATGCGATTTTCATGTCTGGGCTGTGTATTCCCCGGCTTACTCGCGGTGGGGTGACAGAATAAGCGGCTCCTGATGGCCTTGCGTGTGAACCCCAGATTGCACCTTGCTCTCAACTCGATTGAGATCGGCCTCAACCATGATACGTATCAACTCATGCAGCGAAGTTCTCCCCGGTTCCCAACCCAATTCGCTCACAGCTTTCTCGGGAGTACCCCGCAGATAATCCGTATCTGTCGGCCGCAACAGCTCTTCGTCGATCTCAATATGATCCTGTGCCCTGAGCCCCGCCAGCGAGAAGGCAATCTCTGCGAATTCCATGACCGAGTGAGCTTCACCGGTGGCGATCACGTAGTCGTCAGGCCGTTCCTGCTGAAGCATTAACCACATGGCTTGGACGTAATCCTTGGCATAGCCCCAGTCGCGGCACGCATGCACGTTCCCTAAACGAAGCTTCTCTTGCAGACCGAACTTAATTCGGGCCACTCCGTCTGTGATTTTGCGCGTGACGAACTCGATTCCTCGCAGAGGAGATTCGTGATTGAATAGAATTCCGGAGCAAGCAAAGAGTCGGTAGGCTTCCCTGTAGTTGACGGTTACCCAATGGGAATAGAGTTTGGCCGCTGCGTAAGGACTCCTGGGGTGGAAAGGTGTCTGCTCTGACTGCGGCAAATGGTTTGCGCCATTCCCGAACATCTCGCTCGTTGAGGCCTGGTAGAATTTCGGTCGCAGACCTGAGCTTACGATTGCATCCAGAACCCTCACCGCTCCGAGACCGGTGATCTCTCCGGTGGCTATAGGCTGCTCGAATGAAGCCCCTACAAAGCTTTGGGCGGCGAGATTGTAGACCTCGTCCGGACGAGTTGTACGGAGGGCATGAACGATAGAGCTCTGGTCCAACAGGTCCAGGGGAATCAGCTCGATCTCGTTCAGTATCCGCAAGTATTCGAGTCTTTCAAGGTTCCGCGTACTGGTGCGCCGGAAAGTACCGCAAACCGCGTATCCCGTCTCGAGTAGGAACGCAGCCAAGTACGCTCCGTCCTGTCCCGTGATACCCGTTATTAGCGCCTTGCTTTTTGTCATCCTCAATATTCTCCTCTCTTGGCCTTGCCTTCGGGCCGAATCTGGCGGAGAGAGATGGTTAGCGCCGGATTTTTCCGAGAATGTCCTTCAGGTGAGCGGTCACATATCGGATCTCCTCCTCCGCCAAGTCGGGGGAGCTGGGCACGTAGAATCCACCCTCTGCGACGCGGTTCGCCACCGGGCAAAGTTCGGATCGGGTCAGACCTCTGCTGACGAACACTTCCTGGAGGTTGTAAGGGATGAATGAAGGCCTCGTTTCGATCCCCCGTTCCCGCAACTTTTTCCTGACGAGGTCACGGTCGCGGGCGAGCAGAGCTTTCAGCACGACGTGGTACATCCAGTAGACGTTCTTGGCGTAGGGTTTTTCAATGGGAAGGTGGATCTCTTCCAAGTCCGAGAGCCGCTCAGTGTAGAGTCGGGCCATGCGGCGCTTACCCACGATGATTTCTTCGATCCTCTCGAGTTGCGCGCAACCCAAGGCTGCCTGGAGGTTGGTCATTCGATAATTGAAGCCGATTTCCGTATGCATGAACTTCTGCTTGGGCCCATAGGCGAGGCTCCCTAGCGAGCGGGCGCGTTTGGCGATGGCGGTGTCATTGGTCGTTACCATTCCACCCTCGCCCGTCGTGAGAATCTTGTTTGCATAGAAACTGAAGCAGGCGACGTGTCCTAGGGATCCTACTTTCCGTCCCTTGTAGAGAGCGCCATGCGCCTCAGCGGCATCCTCAATCACATGGAGATGATGTCGGAGTGCAAACTCGAGGATCGGGTCCATGTCGGCAGGATGCCCATAAAGATGAACTACGAGGATCGCTTTGGTTCTTGGAGTAACGAGCCCCTCGAGCAGCGCCGGATTGAGGTTCCAGGTATCTTCCTCGACGTCGACGGGAACCGGAGTAGCCCCCTGGTAGAACACGGCGAAGAACGTCGCCATGTTGGTGAGCGTGGACACAAGTACTTCGTCGCCGGGACCGATTCCGATGGCGGCCAGCGCCAAGTGCAAAGCAGTCGTCCCGTTGCTAGTGGCGACTCCGTGAGCGCAGCCGCAGTAAGAAGCAAATCCTCCCTCAAAGCGCTCAAGAAAGAGTCCGCCGGTTCCGGAAATTGCGCCGGCTTCAAGAGCCTCAATAACATAATCGATCTCGTGTTGCCCCAATTGGGGCGTCGCGACAGGCATGAACTCTCCGACCGGGTTCATCGCCTCATGCTTTCCCTTCTGCCCTTCCGAGTGCGCACGGAGGAGTCACCTTCGCGAGAGGGCTGTCCTTGGAGTAGGCAAACAGACAGACGCGGAAAAGCCGAGAGGCTGACCGTAGATATAGAACACGGCCAGAGCCATGAACAGCGAGAGCCCGCCTGAGAGCCGGCCTGAGAGTGAGAGCCGAGCAGGAGCAACAGAAAGGCCCACGAGGCGGCACGCATGTCACGTTCCGCGTACAAGAGCGGGATGATCGCATTGGGGATCGCCATGGCGGCCAAGCAGCGGCTTCTGCACCGGTTCGCGCAACCCCCTGCGTCTTGCCCAGCTCGCTGCCACAACCTGGCCCCGGGGCGTTATGAACAGATAGAAAAGAAATCCCACGTACCAACTGATCTGAGAATGTCTCCAGTAAGTGTCGAAGAAGCCGGTTGCCACGTACGCCCAGAACAATCCACGTACAAGTGCACGCCGCAAGTTGTCGGGATCCTTCCCGATCCGTTTCCAGAAGGCGACTAGGAGTCCGCAGTACAGTGCGAGCCCGACCACCCCGAAATCGACCAGCATTCCGACATAAACGCTGTGCGGGTCCCGCATGAAGTAGCCGGTTCCTTGGGAGACGGGTTTGATGGCGCCGAGTCCGACGCCAAACAGGATCGCCTTTTGCCCGGTGGCCTGGTTGATCCAAGCTCGCCAGGTTTGTTCTCGCCCCTCGAAGGAGTACGAAACATTTTCTGACGTAAACCTCTGGTTCAGATGAAAGCCTTCGATTTTGAGAGAAGAGGTAATTACGAACAGAGCGGCCGCCCCAAGGGTGAGTGCCAAAGTCACCTTGTGTCCCAATCGCATGGTTTGATTCCGGAGATAACACAAGAGGATGATAGTTGCCGCCAGAACCCCGTTTTTCTGAAAGGCGAGGATCTGCCCAACCAGTAGAACTATTAAGACGGCGTACCACAGGAGCCGCGGCTTCTTGGCGAGCGAGTAGAGATGAAGCGCCAGAGTGGTGGCGATAACGAAGGCCAGCCCGGGAGCGTAACCGAGTTCCGGCACGCGCAGCCGGTGGCTTAAAAGGCCGCCGGAGGGATCTCCGCGAACGATGGAAATTGCAATGGCTAAGGCCAGCATCGGCGGGAGCACTCGGCACATGTAAGGGAAGAGGGCCGTCGTCTGGCCGAGAATCCAGAAAGCTGTCACTGCAAGCACGAGAATGACGAGCTTGCCACAGTCGCCGAGAAACCATATGTCCTGGCGGGATTCCGCAAGCCGCCAAACGAGGTAGGCCGCGGCCGTCAGGTAGAAGAGATTCCGATGTCTCGGGCGATGCCGACGGACTCGGTGGCGCCTTGCGAGATACCAACCAAGGCAGGCCACCGCGAACAGTGCCACCGTCGCAACTTGGGAAAGATAGACGTGCAGTAGAGGATCCAGCTCATAGTTCACATAGATGCAAACGACAAGGAACGAAAAGAGGATCTCCCGACTGCGCCGGAGAACCCACGGGGGCTTCCTGAGCTTCCCCAGGTAGGTTCCCGCACCTGAAGTGAATTTACGACTGGTCGCCTGCATGAAGCGCCTTACGCATGCTCACTAAAGAAGCCCCGACGGCACCGAAGGGAAATCCCTTTGGAACTGGAGGAATCGGTGTCGATTCGCGGCGAGAAGGTTGGGAGGCTGTGCGCCCAATGTCCTGAAGTTCTCTTCAGCATCTCTCTTGGACACGGCTCGATAGATAAAACGGAGGATGGGATTCCGATCACGGGTCCGTTTACTTGACCACCCGCAGCCGGTAATAGATTTCATTCGCTCGGAGAATTAAGGCAAGGAAATGCTCGTAAAAACGGGGGAACCGATTCACCAGCGCTTCGATCCCCATCGCTTTGAACGGATTCGGCTTCTGCTGCGCCGGCTCGAATACCCTCGCCTCGCGGAAGGAGATCCGGACCTCAAGCAACTCATACGCCCCGCGGCCGTAACGGTATTTCATCATGCGATTCGTACAGAAGTAATTCATGCTCCGCGCACCGAAGAACCACCGGCTGGTGATGTCGGTGAAAGCGTTGTCGGAGCTGAAGTGAGGGGTCAGGATCTCCAGCACCCCTCCAGGCCGTAGGATCCGATGAAGCTCCTCCATCGCGCGAACCACGTTTCCCATGTGTGCCAGCGAGTGGCGGCAGATCGCTCGGTCGAATGCGTTGTCGGCGAACGGCCAGGGAAGACAGTCCAAATCGCAAATGACATCCACTCCCTGCGCTGACCGATGGTCTACGCCGATCGCTCCCGCGATCTTGTAAGGACCGCATCCCACGTCGAGAACCCTTTCGCGGTTTGTCCCTGCCTTCCCGGCCGGATGCGAAGCTGAGTACAGTTGCTCGCTTCCGAGATCGCCAGGTGCCATCTTGGTTGTAGGATTGGCCATTTCCTCGAAGAAATCCTCAGTCCACAAGTTCCACGTGTCCGAGCGTGTTCACTGCGTGGAGATAGTCCCCCAACTGGGAAGCGTCCGGAAATGCGGCGCGAAGTTTGTGGAGTCCAAACGAGATGATTCGGCCCTCATACCCGTAAAGGCGGAGATTCAACAACGCCGACGTGCAATGACCCAGAACAACTTCCGCTTGGCACATCGGCGCGAGTAGTTCGACCGGAAGCTGCTCCCGCAGGGAGAGCGGCTGAAATCCGCACTCATTCTCCAGGCGTTCCAGCCACGCCGGCAGATCGGCATGATGAGCCTTGTAGGAGAAGTTAACGATGCCCTGTTCACGCAAATAGGCCTTTGCTTCCCGAACCACGGCTGCTTGTCGATCCATGCCAACCGCTTTGTACAACGGTTGCGAGAGATACAGACAGGAACCCGTCGCCAGCGAAAACGGGATCCGCTGGGAGTCGTACACCGAGGACATCCATACCGGATCGATCCTTTCCATCTCGAGCTGGGGCGGAAGCTGCAGAAGGTTCGGGTGCAGACAATAGACCTTGCGACACAAGGAGTGCAGATAGTCGGCGTTGCCCGGGTGAATCAGCAAAGCCGGGAAACGGTGCAGCTTCAGATAGGCGTACTTCGCCAGCGATTTCAGCGTGCGGCGCACTCCTAGGCGCGTTCCGGAATAGAGGACCGCGCCTTCGTCCATAAGCGCCAGGCGAAAACTGATCCTCCGTTTCTCGCAGAATCTAGCCAGATTCGCCGCCAGTACGTTGTTCGCGAGCCAGAACAAATCGCTCACCACTAGTTCGATTTGCGAATAGCTGGTCAAGGGGATTGCGGCGGTCAGGGTTGCCAGGTTCCTCCGGATCTTGGCGGCTGCATCGCCGTACTCCGGCCTGGTGTCCGGAAGGGCGAGCGCTTTCGTCCACATCTCCTCGTGCACGGCCAGCCGAGATACCCACTCAGGGAAGGCAAGCACCCAGGCGCCCGATTCCTTCCCATGCGCGGCACGCACCAGGTGGGCGTGAATTACCTCGAGCGAAGCATTGCACTGGATCAGTGTGAGTTTCGCCGAACGTGTGCCGAGTGGTGCTAGATTCCTTCCGGATGTGTCCATTGCAATGTGGATGCGCCGGCAACCTGCTCGGGCGTGCCGGATTGTTTTCTCTGATCGTGTTCCAGCCAGATGAGCCCAAGGAGTGTGAAGAATGCCCATCCCAGATGGGACAGGTAACAGAGAACAAAGAGATGCATCCAACAACCGAGCCCGAGCATCGCCAGAAGAATTCCTCCGGCGGCGATCATCACCAGCGTGACCGCCGAGGTCCTGAAACGCGCCCAGAGCACATTGGTGTAGTTGCTGGCTACATTCCACAGAACGAAAGCGGCGCCGAGGATGAGAAATCCCGTCCGATTGATTTTCAGCGGCACTCCCAGCGACTGCAGGATGAGAAGGCCCGCGACCCACAGTATCCCCAGCCCTGCGTAGATCAGATTGTAGGTGTGTACGACCGATCGCAGCTTCGCGTCCTGTTTTTCCACCACCAGCTGACAAAAAAGCGGGAACGTGTACATAGCAAAGGCTTGACTGACAAAGGCTTGGGCGTAAGCATACTGGAAACTGACGACGAATTGACTGAATTGGCTGGCAGCGAAGTGGCGCTCGACAAGATATTTGTCGACCCAGAAATAAAAGGCAGTTGCCATCAGGTGTGGAAGGAGCGGAAGCGAGTATTCCAGAACCCTCTTGGCCATGGCTCGGTCGAACAAACGCCTCGTCTCTCTCAAGTACGGCGCGAGAGAGCCCAGCAAGTACGCGTTTTGACAGAAGAGAAATAGCAGGAATAGGGCGATGAGAACCTCAAGTTTTTGTTGCTTACCAAGAAGCACAGTGGTGATTACAAAAAGAACCCCTGCAAAGAGTTGAGCGCGCAAGAAGCTTCCGGAGCGCTGGCGTGCCCGGCATACGCCCGTAAGGAAAACGTTGAAGTTGGCGAGCATTGCAAGGACAAGGCCAAGCAAGACCAGAGATACGGCCGCGTTCCGGCCGAAGGACTGGCGATAAATGTGAAAGAGCCCGACGGCCGCAATCAAGGAAAGCCCGATCTGCGAGACGACCAGCATTTGCAATACGGTCCAGGAAAGTACGGGCTTGTCACTTTCAGAGTGCCAAAATGGAATGATTGCGTTTGGAATGGCCAGCGCTACTAAGTTTGTGAACATCAGTGTGGTGGCCGAGAAGAGCACATATGAGGAGTAAGTATGTTCGCCGAAGGAAGCTAGGAAAAAGGGAATCAGTACATAAGGAAGACCCTTTTGAAGGGCCAAGCCCACCCCAAATTGCAGTTGTGGTCGAAAGGATTTCCGGAGGTCGCTGATGCCGCTCTGAAGTAGAACTGGCGCATCCGTTTCGATCACACCTGTGTGCTCAGCCATACTTACGCTCTGGCCATCTGCGCCTGGAAGGCGCGAGTTACGCTCCTGACGACTCGCTCCGGGCCTCGGCCATCGAACGCCCGGAACGCTCTTCGCTGTATCTGCCTGCGCAATTCGGCGTTACTTAGCAGACGCTGGAACTGAGAGATGAAGTAGCGCGAGGAATGCTTGCCGTGATCTCCGGCGTTCAGCGCAATCCCTCTTCGGACCAGGTATCGGTGGGCATAGCACTGATTGTCATACAGCTTGAACACCAGAAACGGCACACCGAGGCAGGCCAATTCGTAACTGGTGACACCGGCGGCGGTGATAGCGAGATCGCAACTGCGCATCAGACGGCCGACGCCGACTGGCTCGCAATGGATGCGCACCGGGCTCTTCAGGCGGCTAGCGAGCCTGCGCAGCCGGTCGCGATGGCGGAAGTAACGGGTGGTCAGAACGTCGACCGAGAACGTCTCTGGAACCGTTTCCAGCCAGCGCAGCACTCGAAGTGACTGGCCACACGGGTCGCTTCCGCCCAGACAAATCAAGACCCGAGAAGCTCGTGAGCGGACGGGTAGGTGTCCCAACCTTCTCCTGAGAGTACGGATCTCGCGGCGGATTAGAGCGAACCGGTTGCCCGCCAGAACGAGCGAGTCCGGCCGGCACCGATACCGAAGGCGCTCTGCGCCAATGTTGCCATTGATGATGACATGGGCGGGGCCGGGCTGGCGGGCAAGGTCATCGAGGCGAATGACGAAGTATCCGCTCGCGGTGAGTTGGCGCAGGTAGGCAGGAGTGATGTCGTACGAATCCACCAGAACCACTTTTGCGCTTAGCTGCCCGCCGAGCCTGTGGACCTGCCGCAGATCCTTCTTTCCACCGGCCTGGTGAAGGCTCTTGAAGCGCAAGAGCGTTGCAGCGAATCTATCTCTTCTTAGGAGGAACGGCAAGGGATAGCCGCCGCTATTTACGCAAAAATAGACATGCCAGCCGCGAGCGCGAAACTCAAGCGCGAGCGCAATGCAGCGCGTCAAATGTCCCAAACCGTGCTTAGGAGCGGCGTCAGTGCGAATGAGCATGTGAAGCAGTCTTCGAGACATCTCCGGTTCCCAGGGTCGCGATAGCGTTCTCTGGTCGAGCCTAACTAGGCTGGCGTACCGACTTCGTCCCGTCTGGCGGCACGAGAGTTCTTAGGGCCTGCTGGAGTTCGCCAACCGATTTCAGACGCGGGATGTCGGCGGCGCGGTACCGCACGCCAAATTCTCTTTCGATCTCCAGGATCAGCTCCAAGTGGCCGAGCGAATCCCATCGTTCCACTTGCGCCGCGTTCAATTCCGGACGGATTTCATTCTCCGGTAACGCCAACACCCTGCCAATGATCTTTCTTAGCTTTTCATCCATGGCTACTCACTCGTTCTTGAAGTCACTTCGATCCACGGGGGGCTCGCGAGTTCCTGCGAGTTCAAATCGAACGCCCATTCGTTCGGTTGAGCGGCAGGGTGGAAACCCAGTGACGGATAAAGCTCCGCCACGCAGGAGTTGCGCGGGGTGGGTAGGTAACGGCCCACTAGGCGGCGCGCTCCGGAACGCTTGGCTTCTGCCGAAATGTAGGCTAGGAACGCTTGTTCGACGGTTCGGCCAATGACTCGGCAGCTCAACAGAAAGGTGTCAATCCCCCAGTCACCATCCCGTTCGAACACCACGGCAACGCCGACGCTTCCTTCACTCCCAAAGCGGTCGGAAAGCTCGAGTACCCAAAGGCGATAGCTGCCATCGGCCAAGAGCTGCCGTATCTGGCCCGGCTCATATCGTTTGGTCGTCAGATTGAACTGATTGGTCCGCTGGGTCAACTGGGAAACGCGGCTTGCGAGCGCTTCAGACCCCGGGCGGATGAGGGCCTTCATCTGAAGGCTGGAATAGAACTCCTCGATGCTTCGAGCGGATTTCTGCATGGATTCCCGCTGTGCGCGCAACTGGTACTTCCGGTGACGGGTGCGGTCGTCGTCTGTGAGGGCGAAGGTCCAGAATGCGTCCAGATTCAACACCGTTTCGACGTATTGCGTCGGATCTGTAGGGACTTCGACCGTCAGGACTTCTGGCAGTTGGCTCCGCATCAGGTTGCGCTCGAAAGGGCTATCGTCGAAATAGGCGAAGCTATCCATCCCAAGACCCAGTTCCCCACTAATCTCACGCATGTTGGTCGTCTTGTCGGACCAGTTGATCCGGATGGCGGCGAAGTCCTCGCGGCGCAGAAGCATACACGGGTGACTTTCTATAATCTCCATGGCGTCGGCGAAATTGTTCTTGCTGTTGACCGCAAGCAGGATGCCCTGCGCCTTGAGCTGGCGGATCAAGCGCTGAAATTCATAGAACGCAAGACCCATGCCCTCCGGGCCAAGATGAAGCTCTTCGAGGGCGTCGTTGCCGGCGATACCGCCCCACAAGGTATTGTCCAAGTCGAGCACCAGACACTTGCGGCGCTTCCCGCGCAGTGCCCCGACTGAGGCGACTAGAAGGTGTGCCACTTCTTCCATCGCCGCGTGCGATAGCCGACAGCGCGCCAAGTACCAGAGCCGTGAGTCGCGCCATCTTGCGTAGCCCATTTCGAGCGCAGCCCCCCGTAGGTCCAGAATGTGGGCGTTCGGCAGGTCTCGGCTAATTCTTGCTAGTCCAGCGTTGAACTCCGCGAAGTGCTCTTGGACAGAGTCTGCAGAGTTCCAATCCAGTGGCCCCAAAATTGTCCTCCCGGGGAACACGGCCTGCCCAATCAGCAACTGATTCTTTGGCAGCCTCGCACAACACAGCTCGGCCAGTTGCCGAAACTCGCTTAAACGTTCTTGCACCAGAGCAGTCTTGTCCCGCTCAGCCAGCGGACTCGGTTCGAAGTAGAAGGCGGGAAACACGTCCAAACCGTCGACCAGGAGCAGTGTGTACGCTGGGTTGTAACGGTAGTAGGGCGAATTCGGATCGAGCAGATCCTGTTGATACTGGCTGTACCCTCCGAAGTACAGATCTACATCGATCTGCTGGTTCCGGAATTCCCGGGCGACATACCTGGCGAGGAGTTCGAGTGTGAAGCTTCCCAGCAATGCAACCCGGATCGCCGCGCTTTCCTGCGACTTCATCTCCCGTCATCCTCCAGCAACTCTACCAAGCCGGTCTCGGAGCCATACAGAAAGGATATTTTCCGGTTCGCAAAGGCGGCGGCTGGCGTCGGCCCGCAGACGAGGACCATTCCCAACTGGCGCAGCTTCTCGACATCTGCCTGAATGTTTTGAGTCTGGAAGCAGATGTGATGCAGGCCACCGCCCGCCCCGAGGAACCGCTCGACGGGCGAGCCCGCGCCTACTGGCTCAATGAGCTCCAGATGGACACTTTCTCGGAGCGGGAGGAACGTCACGGCGACGCGCTGAAGTGAGTCGTGAACGACGGGCGTTGACGGTTCAATTGAGAAGAGTCGGTGGAACGATGCGGATGCCTGTGCGATGTCGCGCACGACGAATCCGAAATGGTGTACTTTCAAGGCTGTTGACCTCCTTGGCGGTCGGCGATGCCGCGAAGGATGGTCACTAGGCGCGGGCGCACCTGCTCGAATTCCTCATGCAAGATCCCCATCACCACCAAGTCCTCATACTGGTTGCCCCGGCGGACATGCATCCTCAGCACGCCCTCTTGCTGGAAGCCGAATCTCTCGTGCAGTGCGAGTACGGCCCGATTAGACGCAAGGGTATGGCAGTAGACGCGTTGTAGACCGAGTTCGTCGAAGGCACAGCAGAGAATCAGGTACTCGACCTCAGGGCCGAAACCGGCTCGCCGCAGTTCGGGATCGGCCACGTAAAATCCCCATTCAGCGTGGCCGTTTTCGCGATCGATGGCGAACAACTGGACCAATCCCAGCGGCCTGTCTTCCCGGCTCACGATCAGGAAGACCCGCCTGCGGTTGTCTTTTTCTAGGCTCTCGAACCACTGCCGATGCGCCTCTAGCGGGATGGGCTGGTCGTTGAGTAGGTACTTCCGTACCTCGACGGAGTTCCGCCATTCGAGGACCAGAGGGAGATCCTCCTCTTGAATCGGCCGCAGCCGAACGAGACAGCCCTCAATCGCGGCCGAGGAGGAGGGACTGATGGCCGACCTTCCTTGTGCCACTCTCTCCATCAAACCATGTCCCAAGTGACCCAAGCATCTTCCTCGATGTCTGTTTTGGCCACCCGGCCGGCCACGCGATCGATTTCCCGGGGATCGATCCCTAGCGCTGGCCGCTTGACGCAGAGCATGTGCGCCTCGATTCGCGTTCCCCGCCGGATGGGGACTCGCGCATGAACACTCCGCCGGGCCAGTTGATGGTTCTCCGCTTCCGAGGCCATGACGCGCTTGACTCCATCGCCCAGCGATTGCTCAATTTCGCGCACGTCATGCACGTATTGGGCAAGCTCGGCTGGTTCCAGAGAGGAGGGATGGTCCGGGCCGGTCTGGTTGCGATTCAACGTGAAATGTTTTTCCAGAATCCGCGCTCCCAGTACCACCGCCGCGATCGCCGCCCGGGCGTCCATCGTATGATCGGAAAACCCGACCACACACCGGAAAGCGTATTGGAGGGTGCGAATGCAGTGCAGATTCAAGTCGGAATAGCGCGCCGGGTATTGGCTGACGCAATGCAGCAGCGCCACTTGGTTATTGCCGCAACTGGCGAAAACATTCAAAGCTGCTTCAATATCCGACAAGCTCGAATTGCCGGTAGAAAGAATCACCGGCTTGCCGGTCTTCGCCACCGTACGCAGCAGGATCGTATCCACGATTTCGTAGGATGCGATTTTATAAAAAGGCACGTGAAGCTCTTGCATGAGCTCGACAGCGTCGAGATCGAACGGGCTGGCGCTGAAAAGGATCCCTTTCTTGCACGCGTATTCGGCTAGTTGCGGCACCCACTGGCGCGGCAACTCGAAACGCCGGACTAGTTCAAAGGGCGTCTCCCCTGGGTCGCTGCGCCCGTCCATCTCGCTCAGTCGCGGCGTGTGCCGGGAATACAGGCTCTCGGCGCGGAAAATCTGAACCTTCACCGCGTCGGCGCCGCTCTCGGCGGCAACCTCGATCAGCCGCAACGCCGTATCCAGGTCCCGATTGTGGTTGCTGCCGACCTCGGCGATCACGAATGACGGCTGCCCGGCTCCGATGGCGCGTGAACCGATGGTTAGTGTTTCCATCCCGGCTACTATCAGTGGAAGGCGGAGAGGGAGGGTCTCTACGGTCTCCGGAAGACGGGCTCGACCACGGGCCCTTCCAGCCGTGCGCTTACATCTCCCACATCGAGCGCTGCGCGGAGCTTCCGCAACGCGGTATCGTAGACTCTCAAGGTTCGATCGACGTCCGCGTCGGTATGGCTGAAGCAGACGTTGTGGTTCCCCGAGAACAGGATCCCTCGCTTCAGGCACTCCTGTTGGAAAAAACTCTTAATGACGAGAGGATCGATTCCTCCCTCGTCGCGGAAGGTCACCAGGGTGCGAGGGGGCAGCCCAACGCAGTCCGCGCACTCACTGAGACCATGTTCGGCAGCAAGGCATCGAAAACCTTCCTGGAGCTTGCGACCCTGTCCGTGAATGTGTTTCAGCACTTCGCGTTCCCGAATGATCTTCAACGTCGCTAGCGCAGCAGCCAATCCGACGATTTCGCCGCCAAAGGTGGTTGAGAAAAAGATTTCATCGAAGATTTCCATGTGTTCACGCTTACCGACGACTGCTGAAATGGAATATCCGTTCGCCATCGCCTTGCCGAACGCCGCCAGGTCCGGAACTACACCGAAGTACTGCTGCCCTCCGCCCAGCGAGAGGCGGAAGCCGGTAACGACCTCGTCGAAGATAAGCAACGACCCGTTCCGGTGAGCGAGGTCACGCACCCCGGCGAGGAAACCCGGCTTCGGTTCTTCGATACCCACGGGTTCCATGATCACTGCAGCAATTTGCCCCGGATACGCTGTAAACACATTTTCCAAGGACTGCCGGTCGTTGTATCGGAAGGTCTTGGTCAATGCCCCTACGCTTGGCGGCACGCCTTTATTCCGCGTCGTCGTCCCGATAAACCAGTCCTGCCAGCCATGATAACCACAGCAAACAACCATGTCTCGGCCCGAAATCGCGCGCGCTGCTCGAACCGCTGCGGCCGTGACGTCCGAACCGTTTTTTCCGAAGCGGACCATCTCGGCGCATGGCACCATTTCGCTTATGAGCTCTGACACCTCGACTTCAAGTGGATGAGGTAGAGAAAACGCAGTGCCGTATTCGATCACCCGGCGCACGGCTTCGGTGACCGGGGGGTAATTGTGCCCGAGGATGACAGCACCGAGCGCCATCGGATGGTCGATATATTCATTTCCGTCTGGATCCCACACGTGAGACCCATCACCGCGGGAAAGAAAGACAGGTGCAGCGCCTTGGACATATTGTGTCGGCCCTTTGCTGAAGGTCTGGGTACAGGAAGGGATTCTCTTCAGAGCGCGCTGTTTCAGTTCAAGGGAGCGTTTCTGGGAGCGGGACATGGGAGGGCTTTCCTCCGGCGATCTCGCGATGGAACGGTAGTAGCCTTCGTTTCGGATCTGTTTCCCATTGATTTCCATGACTTCCGGTCTTTCCTCCAGAAGTTTGAGAATCTCCCTCAGCCCGAAGGAGGGCTTGCGCGGGTAGAGATGCTCGTAGACGGCGCAAACGAATCGGAGGTCTAATGCGGTATCGACGGACCATCCGTTAGTGACGTGCGAGAGGTCGAATTGCGGCTCGATGATGGACGTCGCAAAGTGTCCCGACAGCCGCAGGTAGGGCGTCACGTGCTCGCGGTGGGTAGGCTCCTGTGTTTCCATCCAGGCGCGTTCAATAGCCGAGCAGGTGAACACTTCGACGTCCATTCCTTCCGGCCGGTTGTGGATGGCGTAGTCGCTTCCGCTTTGCTGGAACCGGTCGACCGCATAGTCCACAACCGCGGGATCGATCAGGGGGCAATCACCGGTGATACGGATGATCACGTCGCCACCGAACGTGTGGGCGGCTTGAACGAAGCGATCGAGCACGTCTTCTTCGCTGCCTCGAAAGCACAGGGTCTGATGGTTTTGGGCGAACTCAGCAATCGCATCATCGGCCGGACCACTTGATGTCGCCAAGGCCAGTTTGTCGATTAGCCGGGCATCGGTCAGCCGCTCGACGATATGAAGAAGCATGGGCTTCCCACAAATCGGCATGAGCACCTTTCCTGGGAGCCGCGTGGAGGACATACGGCACTGAACAACGGCCAGAATCGTACTAGTTTTTTGTGGAATGGGCCTCGTGGAATTCATTGGCACTGATCCCCATCAACAGCTTGTCGTGGTATTGCCCATTGATGAAGACAGCCTCGCGCATGCGTCCTGCTTCACGGAATCCGGCTCGCTGGTAAGCATGAACCGCCGCCAAGTGATCGGCGCATACACCCAGAATCACCTTGTGGAGATTCAGGCGCCGGAAAGCATAGGCGAGAAGGAGCACGGTCGCTTCGGTTCCGTAACCTTTGCCCCAGAAGTCTTTCTCTCCTATCAAGATGCCAAATTCCGCACAACGGTGGATCCAGTTGATCGGTCCCAGCTTCGCGTTGCCGACGTGCTGGTCGGTTTGCTTGTCGACAATCGCTAGAGCCACGTTGCTGCTGTTCCGGATGACTTGCTGAAAATAGTTCCGCATAGTCTCTGGCGTGTTCGGAACCTGACCGCTCTCGGTGAACTTGGTCACTTCGTAATCGTTGAGCCATTGAAAATAGTTGCCTGCCAGATCCTCCTCGGTAATGGCTCGTAGGTAGACGCGCTCGCCCACTAGAAAAGGATTCTTCATAGGTCAGTCCTCTTGCAACGCCACCGCCCTCTGTTCCTCCGCCGACTTCTTGGCAGCCAAGACCAAATCAAGCACGTACTTCCCTCGCCGCCCATCGATCAGCGGTTTCTCACGATCCCGAACGCATCCAATGAAATGTCGCAATTCATCCACATAGGTAGAATTCAAGTCATAACCCGCCGGGTCGGAGATGGTTTCCCATCGCCCGGAGGCGGCCTTGTACACCGAGAGTCCATCGCCGAGCGACCAGAGAATCGTCCCTGAACTGCCAAAGTACTCGTAAGAGCGCCCGGCCGGGCGCTGCAGATAGTCTAGGTGCACACTCGCCTGAATCCCCTGGTCGAATCGCAAAACGATATCGGCCGTGTCTTCAGTCTCGATCTGAAGATCGCTGATCTTGCCCGTCGCGCAGAGTACCACTTTAGGTTTGCCCAGGAACCAGGTCAGGTAATCCAGTTCATGAGAGTCGAGCAGGATTCCTCCCCCGAGGGATTTTCTGGCGCTGTAACCCCGCCGATAATCTTCCCGGGGGTGCCAGTCCGGAAGGTATTGCCCGCAATTGACGCGAGCGCACAGGATGTTCCCAATCGCTTCTTCCTCAAAGAGTCGCTTCATTCGCTGAAAGTGAGGATGGAATCTCCAGTTGTATCCGACGAAAGTCACCAGGGATCGGCTCTCGGCTTCAGACAAGCAGTCCTCGAGGCCCGCGGAAACATTCGAGATCGGCTTCTCGATGAAAACATGGCACCCGGCCTGGACGGCTCGGCAAATGACAGCCAGATGCAACGCCGGAGGCGTGCAAATGAGGACGCCGTCCGGTGTACTCTGCAGTGCGTCATCGAGAGAGAAGAATACCTGGATTCCAAATTCTTGACGCGCATGAGAGGCCCGATTCGAGTCGACTTCACACGCCACGACATGATGCGCTTTGAGAGCGATCAGGTTCCGGATGTGACGGGTACCGATTGAACCGCAACCCACAACCAGGAATCTCATGTCGGTCGCGTCTTCACTTCGCAGCGCGAAGCGGCCGGTTGCACTGCTCGATCCCCAGTTCCTGAGCTGTCCCTTTTACCGCGGCAATCACACAACCAACCTCTTCGTCGGTAAGAGAGGGAAAGAGGGGCAGCGAAATAGCTTTCTGATAATACGCCTCTGCGCGAGGCAAATCGCCCGGCCGCCAGCCCAATCGCTGTTGGTAGTAAGGATGCAGATGAACGGGGATATAGTGGACCTGAACCCCAAGGCCTTTCTCTCGCAGGCGCATGAAGAACGCATCTCGCTTCTCCACCTCGATCACCATCAGGTGATAGCTCGACTCGAAACCATCGGGTTCGCGTTGACAACGGATCCACGGTGCATCCGCGAACGCGGAGCGATACTGCGCCGCGATCAACCGTCGGCGGGCCACCCACTCAGCAAGATGATTCAACTGAGAAAATCCCAGCGCACATTGGAAATCGGTGATCCGGTAATTGAACCCCAGCATCCGCATCTCGTAATACCAGTGGCCGCTGTCGGCTGTGAGTTCCGTGCGATCCTTGACGATTCCGTGGCTGCGCAAAGTCTTCAGTCTGCGACAGAGATCCTCATGGTTCGTCAGAACCGCACCACCTTCGCCCGTCGTGATGTGCTTGACCGGGTGAAAGCTGAAGCAGGCCATATCCGAGTGGGAACAGCTCCCGACCCGATGCCAGACGCCGCTGTCGTCGTTCCACCGCGCCCCGAGCGCATGGCAGGCATCTTCGATGACCACGGCACCTCGTTCCCGGGCCAGGCGAACGATGGGCTGCATCGGGCAGGGCAGTCCGCCGAAATGCACCGGTATGACCGCCTTCAGTCCTTTCTCTTTCCGAAAGAGGCTCTCGAGTGCGCCGACATCCAGGTTCAAGGTGTCGGGAGAGATATCGAGTAGCGCCGGTCGGCCGCCACAATAGAGAACGCAGTTCGCTGAGGCCGCGAACGTCAGTGTGGGGACGGCGACCGTGTCGCCTTCGCCGATTCCAGCAGCGAGGCAGGCCAAGTGGAGAGCTGCCGTGCCGCTCGATACCGCCACAGCGAATCGCGCACCGCATACCTCTGCCAGTTTCTGCTCGAATCGTTCCACCCATGGGCCCTGGGTGATCCAGTCCGAGTGCAAGGCATCCATGACCGCGTGCAAGTCGGCTTCCGAGAGCGTCTGCCGGCTGTAAGGGATCATTGATGTCTTGCCCCTTCGGCATGTCTCTGTTGTCGGAGAACCGGTGTCGTCAACGGGTCGCCGGACGAACGGCGACTTGCTCATTGTCCGGTTCCAGGAGCAGTGCGGAGAGTTCAGCATGATTGTTGACGAGTGCCTCGAAATCGGCTGGCTCAAGCCACCCGGTATTATTGTCGCTGCCGTAGCGGAAGTCCTCCGGCAGGGCACGGCCTCCCGGCCAGCGCTCGCGATGTTCCCATCCGTGCGGCGGCAGAATCACGAAGTAATTCTCGAATTCCAAAGCGCACCGCGCTTCGTTCTCGGAAATCAATACTTCGTGGAGTTTCTCTCCTGGTCGAATCCCGATGACCCGGATCTCGGAATCTCTGGCGATGGTCTTGGCGAGGTCGACGACGCGCATGCTTGGCAGTTTGGGAACGAAGATCTCCCCCCCTTTCATCTCTTGGATCGCCAGGATGACGAGATCAACTCCGTCCTCGAGCGTGATCCAGAAACGTGTCATGCGTTCGTCGGTGATGGTGACATAGCCGTTCTTTCTCTGCTCGGCAAACAAGGGGACCACGCTTCCCCGGCTGCCGACTACGTTTCCGTAGCGCACCGCTGCAAACCGCGTCCCTTTCACACCCGAATAGGCGTTGCCGTCGACGAACAATCTCTCGGCGCAGAGTTTGGTGGCTCCGTACAGGTTCACCGGATTGACAGCCTTGTCTGTGCTGACGAGGATGGCCTGTCTCACGCCGCAATCGATGGCGGCGTCGATGACGTTTCTCGATCCCATAATGTTCGTCAGCACCGCCTCGAACGGGTTGTATTCGCAGGAGGGAATTTGCTTCAAAGCAGCGGCGTGCACGACGATGTCGACTCCCTGCATCGCGCGATGGAGGCGGTCGCGGTCGCGGACGTCGCCGATGAAAAAGCGCACCGTGGACTTGTATGCGGAAAGCTGCTGCTGCATCTCGAGTTGTTTCAACTCGTCGCGCGAGAAGATGATGAGCTTTTTAGGGCGGTACCTCTGCAGAACGATGCTCGCAAATTTCTTCCCGAAGCTACCGGTTCCACCGTCAACGAATATAGTCAACTCATTCCACTGCATGATTGGCGTGATCCTCCTTCGACGTTTCTTTTGCGAGTTGCCTTCAGTCCTCGCACGTTGCTGTTATCGCCATGGGCGCTGAAAAGAGAAATCCGCTCTAGAGAGACGCTGGTCCTGGGTGAACGCAGTGTTTTGGGTCTGGGTGTGACACCGGGTGCAGAAGCGGTGAGGCCGACGGCGCCGGCTCAAGCGACAAGGTATCCACGTGGACGAGAACGGAACGCTGTATCAAGTCGATCGACAACACGACTTGAAGGCCGCCCTTCTTGCGAACCAGGATGCCTTCCCGCCCGGTGAGCGGCCCGGCGGTGATCCGAACGCGCCGGCCCACGGCGAGATAAGGGTGCGGCGCAACCTTCACGCTGGACGAAAGCACCCGTCGCAGACCCTCGACATCCTCGTCGGCCAGCGGAGTCGGGGTGCCGTCGAAGCCGACCAATCGCACCACCCCGTGAACTTTCAGAACGTGCAGCCGGTCATTCAACGCGATGTGAACAAACGTGTAGCCGGGGAAGAGGGGCAGTTGCACGCGGTGGTCGCCGTTCTTCCATCGGTGCATCGTTTCGTAAAGAGGAAGGAACGTCTCGATCTGTTGGCGTTGGAGTTGGTCCGCAACGGATTTTTCGTGCCGCGAGCGCGTGTAGACGGCGTACCACAGCGGTTGGAAGCCATCGCCCTGGATTCTCTCGCTCGCCATTTGCCGCCACTCGCTCGCCACTTGCAACTTGCTACTCGCTCCTCGCTTCCGTCCTTCGATAGCTCCGCCCTGTCACTTCGCAGGGCATATGTGACTTAAGCCCAACTGCGTCAGTAAGTTGCTGACGATTTTCCAGCTTCTTTCACTCGCCAGAATCGCTCTCGTGTCGCCGAAGAAATCTGTACCGCAGCCAGTGTTTCGGCCCGCCATTGGGCGAACCATTCTGCGAATTCCAGGGCAGCTTCGAATGTACGTCTGCCCATACCTCGATCGCCACGGCCTTGCGCGGGTCATTCCGATCGACCGCTTCCCAGGCCGAGCTGGCGAGAATCCATATGGTGCAGAAGGCGAACGCCAGCATCGTGCCGAGGGCCATGATCTGCAGCCACGGCGGAAACGATTTCTTCTGCGGCACCTCGGGCGGATCGAGCACTTTCACGCTCGGAATTTCCCGCGCCTCTTCCACTTGCGCCAGCTCGTCTAGTTGCGTGAGCGTTTCGAAAACCGCCTCTTCCACCTTCGTTCGTCGCAGCAGGTCGGCGTAGGTCACCCCGAGCAGCGGCAGCTCCCGCATCGAGGGATAAAGCTGTTGCGCCGAGCTCTTCTCGTTCGCACCTTTACCTGCGGTTTTTTCGAGTGCACTGCGCAATTCATTCACGCGCGCCTCCACCGCCCGCACCCGCACGTTGTTGTCGGTGAAAATCTGCCGCAGTCCTTCGAGTTCGGCTTCCGCGGCAATCAGCTGTCCCTGCAGCGTCGCTGCCGCCGTCACGATCGCTTCGCCTTGGGCGGGGATGTTGATAGCTCCCTTTTCACTGGCAAACTGGCTGAACTGTTTTTCCGCGTCGTCCAGGTCCGTTTTCACCTGTTTCAGTCGTTGATCCAGAAACACCCGTTCGCGATGCGCCGAAGAGGTGCTCAGATGATTCACCACCCAGTTCAGCTCGTTGATGTATTCTTGCGCCATCGCCGCCGCTCGCGCCGGGTCTCGGTCGGTGACACTCACGCTGATGATTCCACTTCTCTCCTCTTCGGAAATGTCGGTCTGGGAAGCCAGCGCCTTGCGCGTATCCTCGAGATAACGCGTGTTGTACACCTTCTGCAGATTGAATTCCTGGATCAGATCGTCTTCCACCGTGTCGCTTCTCAAAATGCCGACAAAGAGCGCTCCAGTCGTCTTCAACCCGAGCGCGCTTTCCGCCATCCCGGCCGCCGCGCCGCCCACCCGGTTCGAAAGCGCCCTCAGCGTTCCACCCGATCCCAGACTGTCATTTGGCGGCATCAGTTCGGCGGTGGACTTGTATCGCTTTGGGATCAGAAAAGCGATCGCCGTGGCGGCGATCAGCCCCCAAATCGTCGCCCGAATCAGGAGTTGGCGGTTATTCCAAAGCAGCCGCACTCGCGCCGCCATCCGCTCGCGTGCCTCGGCGAGGGCACTTTCGTCGACGGCCTCGAGCCATAGCTCGGTTGGCTCCTGCCTCACGAGGGCCTGCGATTCTGGATTGGCTGGACTCTCGTTCGATTTTATGGGTTCCACTGCACCTACTCCCGAACCGCCGAGCGCGCGGCTCATTTGACCCGCCAGCGCGGCCAGAACGCGAGCCCGACCGAAGTTGTGAAATTCGATTGTGGCGTCGGCCGAAGTACCGGAAAATCCCACTTTTCGTACTGAAGGAACACCGACATGTTTACGTCCCGCCGAACCCAAAAGCTGGCGTTTGCGCCCGCATCGGTCAATGTTCCCCCGCTGGGAATGAATTGCTGACTGACCTTTTGATGGCGAAAGGAAAACTGCAGACGGTCCTTCGGCGTGAACCAATAATTTGTCCAGGCCTGTGCACCCTGCCCGGCTCGGCCAACCCAGCTGCCAAGCAGGTTGCCGTTATTGGTATACCCGCTGCGCCACGTATTATTCTTATAGTAGAAGCCGTGACCGACAGCGCCTCCGATAGGATTGTCGGTATATACGCCCTCAACTCGGAGATCCAATTTGCGAACGAACGGCAATTGAGAAAAATAAAGTCCCGCGCGCCACGCGGAGCGATCAGCATAAGCGATCGGTGAGTATTCATCGTACGCCAAGCCATCGGCGTAGAATGTCATCCAGTTTCGTAGGCGCGGAAGACGGTAGCTCAAATCCAGTCCCGACAGTCGTTTCCCTGGCTTATTTGGGGCACCCGCGACTGTATTCCCCGTGGAAACCAGGCTGCGGAGGAAGGTGTGCCAAGTGAATGCATACCCTTCTCCCCCGAAGATCGTAGTTCGGAAGAAACCGAATTCGAAGTTGGGAGTTGGCTTAAAGCTAAGTTTCTGACCGTGAATGAAGGGCTGATGGGCGAGCGCTTGCTCGAAGTGCCCATTGAGACCCGAGGGGCTAAAAATGAATTCGTACCCCGCCAACTGGCCTAAGAAGAATTCCGTTCGCACCGGTCCCAGCCACCCGAGAAAGCTAGGCAACTTTAGCGGCGTCGTGCGGCTGACGCGGAACATGTTAATCGGCGGCGCACTGTTGCTAAGTGTCATCGAGCCACCGTCGCCTGGTCCCCACGAGAGGCTCTGCTTCCCGAAGGAGACTTGCCAGTTCGACAACATCAGCCCGACGTACGCATCGAGCAAACTGAATTGGGTCACCGGCGGCTGGGCCGTACCCGGAGGTACCGCTGGAAAGCCATTCACCTGCTGAACAAAGTCGCGTGTCGCGAGAGAAAAGGCTGGGATGCTCGGGGCGGATTGTTCTTCGCCGCGTACATAGGTGACCCAAGGACCCTTCGTAGCGTACGCGGAGAAACCATTTACGGTGCTCCAGCCCTCGCCGTACGGACGGCCAAAATCGTTGATCTGTGTCTGCGCAAACGTGTAGCCGTCGGTGAGCGGCATTCCGGAGATATGTTCCGTGCGCGAATAAATAGATTCCAAGCGGAGCGTTCCGCGATCGTCGCCGTCCCCCGTAGCCTCATTCTCCGGACGGAACTCGCGGTGCAGCGCTTCAACGAGCTTCTGTGCTTCGTTGTTTTCATCTCCCGAAAGCTTTTCTTCAGCTTCACTTAGCTGCCGCACGCACTCACGGCGAGTCCAGGGCCGTAATCCGGCGAAACCGCTATCAATCAAACCGAGACCGGCCAGACGGTCGAGAGCCGGATAGATCCAGCTATCGAGCGGAACGTACGGCGACCCCTGATTCGCTGGAGAGGAGTTTCCATCGCCGCGAAAGATTTGGCTGATCGATCTCCACTCTCCGCCGCCGAACTCAGAATCGTGATGCCGGCTGTAAATGTTCTGCGCGACAAGGTTTCCGATCACGCTGCCGACGAGCACGTCGGAAGGAAAATGCTGGTGAGCTTTCACGCGCGAGACGCTGACCAAAGACGCCAACCCGTAAGCCATGATCTTAGTGAGCGGTCCAGGGTATTCATGTGCGATCACCCCCGCCACCGACCATGCCGCAGCAGAATGTTCGGAAGGAAAAGAGGTGCCACCGCTCTGAAAAAATGACCCGCTGCCAGCGCCAAAGGGCCTTTCGCGCCGCAGCGAATATTTCATTCCCTCAACTACCACTAGACTGTTCAACACCGCTTCACCGGCAAGGAATCCAGTCTCGCGCCAGTGGTCGTTGTGCGAGACATGGCCCAAGAGCCACATCCCTCCCGCACCACCGATAAGAGCAGCTACACCGCCGTTCGACAGCGTCTTGTAGTGGCTGATTGTCGAAGGATTCTGCGACAAGTGCTTGCTAAAGTCCCGATCCGTGGCGAAGAGCCCCGCGGTGATTCCGCCCAGCGGCACAAGCCACTCCGTATCGGAGAACCGAAGCCGCGCCGGACTCCTCCAGATCTCTCTTTGATCGTCCACCAACCGTCCCACCAATCCAATCTGCGTTCCCTCAGAAGTTTTCGTCACCGTGTTCCCTTCCGGTGGCGCGCCGGTGCGCGAAAGAAATTCCTGATTTGCGGCCGCCGCTCCCCCTTCCTGCGCGTGGGTTGCATTACACACGCAAATGCTGGCGAGAATCGTCGATCCGAAGATATTTGTCAGGTATCGCGTCGTCATGTGCGCTCACGGAATAGCAACGGCCGCTGCCAGCGCTCCGGCCTGAGCGATTTGCGCGATAGCCAGAACGTTTTTCCATGTATTGCCGCCAAGTACGGGCTTCTCCGGCACCACGATCGTGTCGCCCGGACCAACCACCGCCGAGAGCGCGCCTCCCGACCACAGGCCTCCCTGTCTGCCACTGGTGACCGAACCGTCCGCATGGATAATGAAGATCGCTCTGGTATTCGCAAGTGGCGTGGCGCCTCCCGCGCGGGAGAGATACCAGCCCGCATTCCTCCCCGGCGTATAGGTGAGGGCATTCGCGTTGTAGACCTGACCGACGACAACGACGAACCCGGGCTGCTTGGGAATTGTTAGCGAATCGCCTGCGCGAAGCTCGACATCGTCCGGAGAGCCCTCAAAACCCTTGCGGCCACTGTGAAGATGAATCACTAGTCGCCCTGAAACCGGGGCTCTGCGGAGGGCGTCCAGCGTGCGCTGGCGTTGTTGCCTTGCCTCTTGCTGCAACGCCGCCTCTTCCGACCCTGTGGTGTTGACCGTAGTCTTGACCAATGTGGACTCTTGTTCGATCCGCTGGATCAGTTCCTGGCGGCTCTTCTCCTGCAACTCGCGCACGTCCACGCGTTCAAACACCGCAGCCTGCGGGTAGGCCGTTGGCAAGAGACCACCGGCGCGGCGCAATAAGGAGCTGAGCCGCTCACCCGGCCGAATCCCATAGACGCCGGAGTGCCGCACCTCGCCACGGATGCTGACCGACGCCCCAATGTCGTTCCAGCCAGGAAGCTGTGCAATCGTGAGCACGTCGCCATCGTGGAGGGCGATGTTGCTGCCCGGATCGCCAGCCAGCGCGGAAGCGATTCCGATCTCCAGGTGCTCGCCCAGATCTTTTTTGTGATCCTGAATCAGATAACGAGTCAGGTCCGCCGAATCCGTGAAAGCGCTCCGCTTGAAGCCGCCCGCGAGCAGGATCAGGTCGGCGACTCGTAGATTCGTCGTGAGCGGATAGCGGCCGGGCTTGGCGACCTCCCCGCTAATGAAAACAGTGGCTGGATCCACTTTGGCAGGGTTTTGGTGTATCAGAATGCGGTCCCGGGGCGTGAGGAGGATGTTGTGGAGCGGATCTCCGGCCAGTGCTTGCTGCGGGCTGACGCTCATGACCTTTAGCCGGCTGTCCGGCTGGTAACGCAAAACCTGCGCGTTCTCCGTCAGGGCGTCGGGCGTCAGTCCTCCCGCAAGATGAATCGCATCGCTCAGATGAACCTGCCCTGTGGTCTGATACGTGCCGGGCTTTCGTACGGCTCCTCCAACGGAAACAGTAGGCGGATTTTCAAAATCGTATCGGCTGAATATGCGCACGGTATCCATTGGCTCGATCTTTGGCGCGGCCTCCGGGTTCGTTAGCGCGGCGGCTAGGTCGAAGCTTTCAACGCTCGGGTGATAGTCGGGAGGGTTCAGGCGGACGATCTCCGCGTACTTCGCTGCAGGCTCAGGTGGCAGATCGTTGTACGAAGAGATCAGATCCGTCAGCCTCATCCCTTGTTGGTAGGAATAACGTCCGGGCCTCAGAACGTGACCGTCGAGAAACACGACGTCCTGGTTGTAGGGGACGATCGGAAAGATGTTCACGACATCGGCGTTCTGAATGGCGAAGGATTCCAGCTGCTTAATCACAGTTTCGACGTCTTGGGTGGCCGGAATATCGAGGCTCAGCATCGTGCGTTTCTGGTGCGCTTCGATGCGCTGCACTTCGATATGGCGCAGAGTGGCCGTCGGGAGAATTCCTCCTGCCAGTTCCAACGTCTGAGCCAGATTCTTCTCTCCTCTGAGCTCGTAGATCGCTTGGCGATGTACCATCCCCTCTACGGTGACTGCCGCCCCGATCGGGGGCAAGAGGATGGTGTCGCCGTTCTGCAATCGCGCCAGGTCAGACTTGATCCCGTGCAGCAACAAATCGTACACATCGACTTCTTGCACCAACTGGTTGCCTCTGAAGTGTTTCAGAATCCTGAGAGAACCGTGCGATGTCGGGCCGCCCGCCTTGAACAGGGCATTCAAAGGCGTGGAAAGTGAACTGATGTCGTAAGCACCGGGATGTTCCACATCGCCCACAACGTAGACCCTGATCGTCCGCAGCCGAGAAAGAGACACGTCCGCCGAAACGTCCCGAAACTGGGTGCGCAGGATCTGCTGTACGGCCTGTTGCACTTCCCCAAGTGTTCGGCCGCTGACAAGCACGGGGCCAGCTTCGGGCAGGGCTAAGCGTCCCTCCCGATCCACAATTCGGTACAGACGCTGTGATACGCCACCCCACATATCGATCGCCAAACCGTCGCCCGGTCCGACCACGTACTCCGGACCGACTGGCATGTCCATCGGAAGCAGATTGGACTCGCCAATTCCGTTGCTGAAGACATCCATGCCGAAGCGGGCAAGCTTCGCCGGAGGCGGCAAAGCTTGTTGGTACATGTCATAAAGCGAAGGAATGTCTGCAAATGGATTGGCGCGTCGAACCATGGCATATGAATTCGGAATGTCACGCCTATCCTCATTCGGCGATGTGCGAGGTTTCGATTGCCCCGCACGATTGGCACCCGGGCCCGCTTGCAGCGCCGAGGTGGTTGCTCTTTCGTTCAGCTCCGCATACATGGCCGAACGTTCCTCCCGAGCCGAAGTTTCCGGCGAGCCTCCAAGTATCGCCACTTCACCAGATCGCCCGGCAATTCCCGCATCCGGTGACTCACTAGCTTGAATCAATCTTCCATTTGGATTTTGAGAAGCTGCCACCGGAGTCGCCAGAGGTCGTCGGGAGACCAGCGGGTCAGGTGGATTCTCGTCAAGCATGGGGACGGTGGCGGCGAGCGCGGTCGTTTCTTCTCCCTGCCCCCTCCGCGGCTTCTCGTCTAGCGCTACTGCCTTCTCTTCGCCTTCTTCTCCCGAACGGAGTGGCCTTTGGGGCGCAACTTCCTGCTTCTGGGCTGTTCCTAAACCCGGGCCTTGCTTGGGAGCCGGGTGGCTAGAGCGCTCGAGGATCTGTGTGGCCACCGCGCGGAATTCCGAATCGCTGTGCAGCCGGTCAAAGATCGCTGGGTCCGTTAGGTCCGAATCACTAACAACCTGACCGTTGTCCCTGGTATCCTTGGCCACCCACCGCTTCAGCTCCATGAGAGCCCCAGGGTCCTTCAGGAGTGCTTCCTGGATTTGAGCTGCGGACGCCCCCACGCGATCCAGAATGTCCCTGTTGAGATAAGTAGGCTCTGCGTTTTCCTGCGCCCGTACGGAAACACAAAACATCAGGATGAAGAGGAAAGCGAGGCCTCCGAAAGGTTTTCCAATGTGGGACATCCTTTCACCTTTTCGCAGAGTGGCTTGCATCACGAATGTCCTCCGGCGCTCTCGGCCTTCTTTCGCGCGGCATTGAGGATGCCCTGCTCAGAAGGCTCAATGTTGTTGGATTGGATCTGCAGAGAGGCCCAGTAACAGATGCTTCGGTCCTGCCCTGAGGACACGGCTATAATACGTACTTCAGGATGTGCGTGGAGTACCGTGTCGCAAATAAGCGGCCGCTTTCCGGACTCATCCATGGCTATTACGAGCAAGTCGGGCAAGAATTGATTTACGCAATCCTGAATCTCCGTCTCATCCGGAACTTCTCCGACGATTTCCATGTCCGGTTGATCCGCAAACGTGGCAAGAATCACTTCCCGCATGAGTTTGGGTTGGTTAGCCACGAGAACGCGAATCAACTTATTCATGACCATTTTTGTTCCAGCAAGTATTTACGGCTCAGTTAAAAAGGGAAGGCTCAAAAAGGAACTTCTTACAGGACTAAGAAAGGACTATTGCACAGCACTAAATTGTTTGACCTGAGGGACCTAAAAAGAGCTAGTTGAGCCGGCCATCACCAATGTTAGGATTGGACACTCTCTTCGAATATTACTTGACCAACGAGGTAAGCGCCTCTATAAGAGTTGTGTCGGCTCAGGAAACCCTTCAGACTTGGGCTGTTGTCCTGATTCGCGATCCCTCTCAAATCATGCTGTCGGTTGGGTTTTGGATGGAGAATACCCAAAACGAAGTCTCCACTTGTACGGTGAAGGTGTTCCTAGTAGCCGAAAACCGCCTTCTGCGGGAGACGCTGGTACGACTGTTTCAGAAGCGAGCTGGCCTATCCGTTGTCGGGGAAGGTCGTTACTCCGAATCGGGGATGGAAAAGATAGCCGCGTCTCAATGCGGTGTATTACTCCTGGATTCGCCTACGACGGCCCATGCCGCAAGTCTGATCGATGAACTGTGCGAGCGCACTCCGAAGATCAGCGTCGTTCTCTTCGGGATGGACGAAGACTTCGACTGCTTCTTGAGGGCGGTGCGTTCAGGGGTTCGCGGGTACCTTCTGAAGGAGGCCTCTTCTGCCGAGATAATCGCCACTGTTCGAGGAGTCGCACAGGGAGAAGCCATTTGCCCTCCAAAACTCTGCGCGCCGCTCTTCCAACTGGTATCACGGGAGTTCCGGCAGAGGTCGGGCGGGGCTGATCACGAGGCCGGTACAAATTTTGGGCTGACTTACCGGCAACGCCAGCTCATGGTTCTTGTCGCGAAGGGTCTGACCAATAAGGAGATCGCGGCCAGCTTAAATCTGTCTGAATTCACCGTGAAGAATCACATCCGGCGCATTCTGAGACAGGTTGATGCACAGACCCGTTACGAAGCAGTTGATGTGATACGCGCGAGCGGTTTCCTGCCAAGCGCCTAGCCCGCCTGTCAGATCGAGTCATTCTACCAGGCGGCAGAAGAGAGTGTGCAAAGTTGAGGGTTTCTCCATTTCTGGATAGAGTGTGATTCTTTCAGCGGCTCATCGAATATCTGGCGGAGAGGGTGGGATTCGAACCCAATCCCGCCATTGATTCCGCATAACTTACACATTCTACGTTACGCGACAAGCGGCAAAAACGCCAGAAACGCCGAACTGAGGTACACGGCGGGTACACGGACACGCCGTTCTCCTGCGAAGACCTGTCGAAGCTTCAGAACTGGCTCGCACGAGTCCAAGAGCTGGAAGTAGGACAGATGCGGGCAGCAATCTATGCGCGCGTCTCTACCACGAACATGGGGCAGGATCCTACGATGCAAACCCGCGAGTTGGAGGAGTTCTGCCAGCGTCGGGGATGGGACATCTTTGGTCGATACGTGGACCAAGGAATATCTGGCACCAAGGATTCCCGCCCAGAACTAAACCGCTTGATGGGAGATGCACATTCACGACGCTTCGATGTCATTGCCGTGTGGAAGTTTGATCGTTTTGCTCGGTCCGTTTCGCACCTGCTCCGAGCGCTCGAAGCGTTTCAAGCTCTTGGCATCGAATTTGTTTCACTCTCAGAACAAATCGACACTTCCACACCAGCCGGCAAAATGGTGTTCACGATTCTCGGCGCCGTAGCTGAGTTGGAGAGATCCTTGATTGTGGACCGCGTTAGGGCCGGTATGCGAAACGCCCGCGCGAAAGGAAAGCGTATCGGCCGTCCTCCCATCACGTTTCTAACGAGCGAGGCACGACAGGCTATTGCCAGAGCCTACGCTCAGGGAGAGGGCAGTCTCCGCGGATTGGCGGCCAGATTCGGCACATCGGTAGGTACGGTCCAGCGTTGCATCAGGATGCACCAAAGTCCCCGAAACAGCGCTGCGTCATAATGCTTTCCTCGTCCCGGGCAATACTGTGTCCCTCCGCACCAAAGGATTTGCTTTGATACGTCTGTTCTTGTGACTGGGGCCTGTCGGTACCAGGACCCACTTCTCCCGTAACCGCGTTAATCAGGCACTGAGTTGTTTGAAATCCTAGCTGGTTCTTGGGTTCTCGTCATAGTACACCAGCAAATCCGTGCTCACGGCTTCTGCCCCAAGCTGGCGCAGCAGAGTGGTGATCTGGCCTCGATGGTAACTAGAATGGTTGACCACGTGGACCATCTGCTGCCAAAGTGGATACGAGTAGCGCTGACCTCTCTGGTTGAGATATGCCAGCTCTTCAACTAACCGCTGTTGCGTCAGCGCCTCGATAAACTGCGTCTGGTCATGCTCTACTGTTTCCCATCTCGATTGCAGTGACTGCACTTTTGGAAAAGTCGCGGCGTCGAGCAAGGCTTTCGGTGAGCGTCCTTGCCATCGTTCCAGCCATATCCATTCCGCGCCCAGAATGTGGGCGAGCGTGTCGCGAACAGACGAAAAGCTGTTGCCCATTGGGCGGACAAAGTCTTCGCTGGCCAATGTGCCAGCCTTTGCCAGGATGCGCAGGCTGGCCCAACGGTTATAATCGTAGAGTTGACGGATGCCATCCGGTTCCATACCGCGGTCTCCAAGGTGCTCCGTCGAGTGTGCGCCTAGTGCAATCGAATCTACCACGATTTCTGCTAGTGCCCGGTAAGTCGGCTAACCGGACATGTGGTTTTGAGGCGATTTCACTTGTACGATTCGCGCGTTTACCAGGAGTTGACGCTCTCGCCGTTTAACAACGAGCCGAGCTTACCTCGCGTGAGATGATTAAATTTGATACGTTGGAATCGCGGATGTCGATGTACCGAGAACAGGAGAGCATCCAGCCGTGGCATGCGCAAAAGTAGTTGCGACTTTGTGCCTGGCAAGCGTTGCGTTTTGCACTCCGGGACGGCAACAAAATGAAACTCCTGCCCCCGACTGGTCCGTGAAATTTGAGGCTTACAAAGTCCGGGAAGTCTATCGAGGTAAGCCCGCTCCTGTTCACATAGTCACGCCTACCGAAAAGATGTTCAGGACACGAATTTCCGAAGGGGCAAAGAAGGGGCCAAATTTTGCGGGTCACTACACACTGGTTAGTTGGGGGTGTGGCTCTGGATGTGTATCTTTCGTGGTGGTAAACGCTATCTCGGGCCAAGCGCACGATGCGGCTCCGTTCTCAAGCCTCTTCATACCTTTCATGGGCACAGAATCAGGTCGGGAATACCAGGGACTCGTATACAAGCCTGACAGTCGCCTTCTAATTGCGGACGGTTGCGAGGAAAAATGTGGAACCTACTATTACGAATGGCGAAAATTAAAATTTACGCTGTTGCGATTCGAACCCGTGGGCCCGTCCATGCCTCAGTGACTGAAAAGTCCTCGAATTTCGGAAGTTTTTGACCGTTCTGTCCCGGCCCCGTAGCAAGGCTGAGAATCCAAACACAGCTAACGACAAGCGCCTTTGGGGTCACGTGCATTTCGGCTCTTCCCTTGGCTCCGCGCCGAATAATAACCCGGCGATTACCTTTGTGGGAGTTGAACACATCCTAGTGCCCGATAAGTCGGATTACCGGTAGCTTGGGTACCAGGACCAACTTGTCCGGTAACCCGACTTACCAGGAGTTAGCGCGTCCCTGCCAGTCCGGATAGATGCTTGCATCGTTGGCTCTCAAGAGTTGTACTATCCAACTTTGTATGCTAATGGAATCTGACAAATCCAACATGGCGAAGGGCTACATTGTGGACAGGGCGATTGATGAAGCAGCGTTCGTGCTCGAAAGGATTGATAAGCGTTGGACCACGCCGAGGCGTAGTGACGGTAACAACTAGACCATCAGTTTCGGACTCTTGCTTTGTCGACCCTGGCTGCTTAGAGTGTCCCGCCTCAGCTGGAAATGGAGTAAGCGTTCATCCGTTAATCGAAAACCAGGGGACTTGAATCTAGGCGAAAACATGGGCAAGGGCATTCCTCAATTGCGCATATGTTTGGGTTAGGAGTATGTCCATGTGTCATTAACGCGTTTATTTTCAACCTAGAATATTGGCATTTCACCTGCGGCAAAAGCTATGTACTCGTGTAGATGTCCACTAAGTGGACTGGACCCGCCTTGGGGCGAGAGCGGAGCCGCTTTTGGGGGGCATATGTGCTCTATGGTGCGGCGGACACTGTGGGTGGTCCTATTACTTGGGCTGTTTTCGGCAAGCGCATCCGCGGACGTGATCCCCGTAGGTGACCTCTCCTTCGACAATCTGAATCCCACAGGATTAGCAGCGGCCACATTTGGGTTGGATGTCTTCAATGCCACGCAGCCGTTCGGGGGCAGTTCAATAACAACGCAACTGGCCTTTTCTAATCTTTCCCTCATGGCGCAGCTTTCAAACGGCACGACTCTGTCGGTTCCACTGTCCGCAACCGACAGTCTTGGGGACTTCTCGTCGGGACAGGCGTTTGTTGCGGGCGACGTGTCGTCCGCCACGTTAACGGGAACTTTCGCCCCACTGGAAGTAACGCTTGCAGATGGTTCGACCGCGACCATTCTGTCGACGTTCTCCACAACTCTTACGGGCACCTCGGGTGGGCCACTCCAAGGCGGGGATCTCGTACTATTTGATGCCACCACCGTCCCAGCCAACGTCGTACCTGAACCGGGGATCTTGGTCTTGCTGATCCTTCCAATGGCAGGTTTACTGTTCTTCGGGCGAAAGCGCTGACAACGAACCGTAGGATCGAAAGGCTCAATTCGGGGAATCGTCAGCTGATTTTTTAGTGAGTGGCAAAACTTCCGGGCGGGGGGCTGGCCCATGCAAGCTTACAACCGTGGTTCCATCCGCGAGTTTGTAAGAGTTTTTGTCAGCATCCTCCTCGTCAGTCTTCTCTCGCCGGGCCCGGACTGGCAGGCCCAGGCTCAAGCCGGTCAGGTCTCGCGGTCGCCGGTCCACGGGGCGCTGGCCGGTGCATTACCGGCCGTCTCAGTACCCATCCAGTTGGCGGCGTGGACCGTGCCGAGTCAAGGCGAGGCCGGCGTCAACATTGTCTACCTGACTGGTTCCGGCTTTCCGAGTGACACGATTCCGCCGGCAAACGTGACGGTTTGGTTTGCTGCCAACTGCGGTTCCTCACCCTTGGCGAGCGCGACGGCCACAGGCGTCCAGACCCTTCTGGGGACTACCCGTCGGGTGCAGGTGCAAATTCCTTCTGGCCTTACGCCGAATACCTACGCTGTAGCGTTGAGCGGAACGAC